>Ga0209510_1000231_pt1 | contig 81512 bp, 69 predicted proteins | sample BiotimSIPDNA_FD_185749 | JGI IMG/M metagenome (GOLD analysis project Ga0209510, IMG submission 185749) | Anaerobic biogas reactor microbial communites from Washington, USA - Biogas_R1 time_0 SIP DNA (SPAdes) (version 2) | ecosystem: Engineered > Bioreactor > Anaerobic > Unclassified | place...
ATCCTTATTAGAAAGTACGCTGAATGTTCCACAGACTTTTTGCTACCGGATCCTAGTTCCATATAAACCGTCGTGCGGTATCTGACTCATCACCAATCTGGCAAAAAGCTGTGGCTGGAGCCTTAAAGAAACCGTCATAGCGGTAGGAGGTCACACCAGTCCACAGCGCCTGCGTGCATTATATCAAGCAACAAGAAAACTTGCGCTTGACAGCGCAACTTAATAATACTAGGAGGTCGCTTAATGTTAAGAGCAATTGTTGCAGTAGACCGCCGGTGGGGGATTGGGTTTCGCGGAGAACTTCTTTTTTCTATACCCGAAGATCAAAAGGGCGTTTTTCGTGCGCATACAATAGGCCATACCGTTGTTCTCGGAAGAAAAACTTTGGATACATTTCCCGGTCAGAAGATACTTTCCGGCAGAAGAAATCTAGTCATGACTCGCGATGAGAAATTGGTTGTTCCAGGTGCGGAAATGATTCACTCAAAAAGTGAATTTGAGGATTATCTCAAAGCACATTCGAATGAGGATATTTACGTAATTGGCGGCGAGCAGATTTATTCATTGCTTCTGCCGATGTGCGATGAGGCTGTCGTCACTTTTGTAGATGATGAAAGAGAAGCCGACGTTTTTTTTGAAAACTTGGATGTCTCGACTTCCTGGCGAATTGATGAAATTGGACCGTGGATTCCTTCAGTGACGGGCTTGACTTTCCGGGTTCTCAAGTACCGAAATATAAGCAAAATTAATGGCTAGTGCAGTATGCACAAAAATATTCATTAATCTATGAGTAATGTCTCGCATTCAATTGTTGTTTCGGAATAGGTGTGATGTTATAATCATTTTGACAGATGAGAACAGCACTGTCACAAATATATCAGTTGGTTTCCCCCGTATAGGACACCATAAAGGAGGAATGGCTCATGAAAGCGTTTAATCTAAGTAATGTTGATGTGCAGGCTTTTATGAAAGCACTGGACAGCTGTAAGGGTGACGTCATGCTTATCACTGGCGAGAATGATCGATTCAATCTCAAGAGTAAGCTGAGTCAAATTGCAGGCCTTGTTAGCTTAATTGAGGGTGGTAAAGTGGTTAACGCCAAGATTTATTGCTCTAACCCGGAAGACGAGTCTTTGCTGTTCAGATTGAATCTTTTCGGTTCTGCTGAGGATGTCGCTGAGGTATAAGCCTCGACAATCCCAGTCTTTTTTGTAAATTTTCCGCCTCGAATTCTTTTCGGGGCGGTTTTTTCTTTAGCGGATTTCTAACGACTCGATTTCTATATTCATGTGCTATAATCAGATGTTGTATAGATATGCACGAGGTGAAAATGTCAGAATATTTGTTTAATGCACGAGATGTGGCGGCCTACTTCAAATGGGCAGGCATTCCGAGTCACGAGGAGATGAAGTATCTCTCGTTTCTTTTTGATAACAGATCGCTCATACTCGCCCGTCCGCTGACGATAGATGAGCAGTCATTTTTTCATGCGGTTTATCGCGAAATGTATCACCTTTGGTCGGTGGGATATATTGATGAGTTTTCGGATTATACGTTGATAGCAACTCCGGGTTCTTTGCCGATTTTTTGTGGTACCGGATTCATCGCTTTGGAATCGTATATGAAGATCATTGCGCTACATCTTATTTGCTCATCCCATCTGCCATATGTACGTGTTAATTTTGTCGGATTGCCATTACTTCTCGGAATCAGTGCGGATTACCACGATTTTGAAATTAGTTTGGAAGCTTCGTTTCGTGCTCTACGACTTGCGGCGTACGATATTTTCAATAAGGATTATGATATTTCCAAAGGCATTCCGAACGAGGTTTTGTGCATTTCTTTGGACGCTGCACTTAAGAAAGAACTTTTCGGGTCAAATGGTGTTCGACAAATGCATAGAGATGATACAAGAGAGAAGTTAGAGGCGCTCAAAAAATCATCAATGAACGATAAACTTGCACGTGAAAAAAGCGAGCGAAAAAAGAAGACTGCCCAAGCCAAAAAGGCGTCGCCGAAAAGGCCGAGAGCAGGATCAAGTCAAAATAAACCGATTATTATGAATGAAGACTAAGAGGATATTTTCATGACACAACCATTGCGCATGGGCCTTGATATCGGCTCGACGACGATTAAGATTGTTTTGCTCAAGGGTGACGAGATACTATACCGTCAGTACAGACGTCACCACTCGGATATTCGAGGTGAACTGATCAGAGCATTTGAAGATTTAGCACAATCATTCCCCGGCATTTCGGTTCAAATTTCCATAACGGGATCCGGTGGATTATCGGTCGCTAAGTGGCTTGGACTGGATTTTGTTCAAGAAGTTATTGCTGAGACGATTGCAATCACAAAATATCACCCGGAGACGGATGTCATTATTGAACTTGGTGGCGAAGATGCTAAAATTACCTATCTTCACCCGGTTCCCGAACAACGAATGAATGGTACCTGCGCCGGCGGAACGGGCGCGTTTATTGACCAAATGGCTACGTTGCTTCAAACCGATGCCGATGGACTTAACGATATGGCCAAGAACTACAAATCGCTCTATACGATAGCCTCCAGATGCGGTGTGTTTGCCAAGAGCGACCTGCAACCCCTGATGAATGAGGGTGCTGAGAAAGCGGATTTGGCCGCCTCTATTTTTCAAGCAGTCGTTAATCAAACGATTGCAGGCCTTGCTTGCGGAAGGCCGATACGGGGACATATTGTATTTCTCGGCGGGCCTTTATATTTTTGTTCTGAATTGAGAAAAGCGTTTGAGAGAACTTTGGAGAGTCAGGCAAAGTCATTTTGGCTTCCTGAGAATGCCCAGCTTTATGTTGCGATAGGTGCTGCTTTATCAGCAAATGGAAAGCTTGTCATGCTCGATGATTTAATTCACTCATTTATGCAAGAGAGTGGATTTACGCCGGACATCACTCGAATTCCTCCGCTGTTCGCCGATCAGGCAGAGCGAGAGGCTTTTGTTGAACGTCATGAAAAAGCTACCCTTGAGCTATTTGATATTAAGGCCCAAAATGGCCCCTGCTTCTTAGGTATTGATGCCGGAAGTACGACTACAAAAGCGGTATTAATCAATAATGAAGGCCAATTAATCTACACGTATTACGGTGGCAATAACGGCAACCCGCTCAAAAGCACCATAAAGATCCTGAAGGATGTATATCGACAAATGCCCGAAGGGACCTATATCGCAAATTCTTGTGTAACGGGGTACGGTGAAAATATCATTCGGGCAGCACTCAAGGTGGACGATGGTGAGATTGAGACGATGGCGCATTTTCAATCGGCTCAATATTTCTGCCCCGATGTGGACTTTATTATTGATATCGGCGGGCAAGATATGAAGTGCATGCGCATTCGAAACGGCGTTATTGATTCTATCATGCTCAACGAGGCTTGCTCTTCGGGTTGTGGTTCATTTATTCAGACTTTTGCAGAAAATCTGAAGATGGATGCGCATTCTTTTTCTGTCGAAGCATTGTCAGCGACGAACCCGGTTGATTTGGGTACTCGATGTACCGTATTTATGAATTCTAAGGTCAAGCAGGCGCAAAAGGAAGGCGCTTCTGTCGGAGATATTTCTGCAGGACTATCATACTCTGTCGTTAGAAATGCCCTATATAAGGTCATTAAGATTCGAGATACGTCTCAACTGGGTAAAAAGATCGTCGTTCAAGGCGGAACATTCCTTAACGATGCAATATTGCGTTGTTTTGAACTCGTGTCGAAACGCGAAGTTATTCGGCCGAATGTTGCGGGACTGATGGGCGCCTTTGGAGCGGCAATTCTGGCTCGAAAAAGATGCGCGGATGTATCGAAGGTCTCGCAGCTGTTGTCACGTTCTCAACTCGAAACCTTTAAGGTGGAAACGCGAACGGCAGTCTGTCAACTATGCACCAATAACTGCAAATTGACCGTATCAAAATTCTCGAATAACACGAGGTTTATTTCCGGAAATCGATGCGAACGCGGAGCCGGACAGGACAAGAACGAGAATTTACTGCCGAATTTATTCAAATACAAATATGATCGAACGTTTAGATATCAACCTCTATCGGTTGATAAAGCACCGCGTGGTACCGTCGGCATTCCGAGAGCGCTCAACGTTTATGAAAATTATCCTTTCTGGTTTACCTTGTTGACGGAACTCGGTTTTCGAGTGGAAGTTTCTGCGCGATCGGATCACAATCTTTTCGAAAAGGGAATGGATTCAATTCCATCCGAAAGTGTATGTTATCCTGCGAAGTTGGTTCACGGGCATGTTGAAGACTTGATCAATCGAGGAATTAAGACCATCTTTTACCCGTCAATCCCATATGAGCGTAAAGAAAATGAATCGGCCAATAACCATTACAATTGTCCGATAGTTACATCGTATCCCGAAGTCATTATGAATAATGTCGAAAATATTCGCGATCAAGATATTCGTCTGATCAAGGACTTCTTGCCGATGGATAATCATAAGAAGTTAGCACAGAAAATTGCGGAGATCTTCAAGGATTCCGGTGTTACTTTAAAGATGGCTCAATCCGCAATTGCGTTAGCCGACGAAGAGTATTTTCGTTTTAAGAAAGACATATATGACAAGGGACAAGAGGTCGTCAAAGATCTTGAGCGCTCAGGACAAAAAGGCGTGGTTCTTGCCGGACGTCCTTATCACTGCGATCCCGAAGTTCATCACGGCATTCCCGAGATGATTAACTCGCTGGGTCTGGCTGTTCTCACCGAGGATAGCGTCGCTTCACCGGGACTTTTGGAAAGACCAATCCGTTCAGTCGACCAGTGGATGTACCATACCCGTCTTTACGAAGCTGCAGCATTTATAATCGATAAGAGTTATTTGGAACTGGTCCAATTGACATCTTTCGGCTGTGGTTTAGATGCTGTGACTTCTGATCAGGTTCAGGAGATTCTCGAATCAAAGGGCAAATTGTACACACTTCTGAAAATTGATGAGGTCAGCAATCTCGGCGCTGCCCGAATTCGTATTCGATCCTTGAAAGTCGCAATGGATGAGCGTTTACAACGTTCGGATGCGGATATACTTAAGCGATCAATCGGCGATTATAAAGTTAAGCGTGTCGCATTTACGCCCGAGCACAAGAAGACTCATACGCTTCTTGCGCCGCAAATGGCGCCGGTTCAATTTGAATTTGTTGAAGCGATATTCAGAAATGCCGGATATCGGGTCAAAGTCCTCAAGGAAGCGTCTCAGGAAGATATTGAGTGCGGATTGCGTTTTGTTAATAATGATGCGTGTTATCCGTCTATTATGGTTGTCGGTCAATTGCTTAACGCATTTGTATCGGGGCAAGAAGATCCGAACAATACATCGGTTCTCATCACGCAAACCGGCGGCGGATGCCGTGCAACAAACTATGTCGCTTTCTTGCGAAAAGCATTACGTGAAGCCGGATTTGAACAGGTGCCGGTAGTGGCACTTTCCGCTCAGAATTTTGAGAGCAATCCGGGGCTTAAGTACACACCGAAACTTCTCCATCACGCATTGCAGGCTATGTGTTATGGCGATCTTTTATCGACCTTATTACTGCGCGTCCGACCTTATGAAAAGGTCAAAGGATCTGCGAATGCTCTGTATCGATTATGGAGTCAGAAGGCTATCGCATTTTTTAATCGAGAATCACGTTTTGATGGTTTGTCTAAACCCTATCAAATGGAACGCTCGGCAGAAGCCCTATTGGATTCCGGTTCTGTAGCGGCGAAGAAAGTTGTATCCGAACTCGAGGAAAAAATCGGCTTTGCAAAAGATTCCAGATCATACAAAAGCTTGATTACGAATACGATTGATGCATTCGATCAATTTCCTATGGTTGATGGTCCGAGGCGACCGCGCGTCGGTTTAGTTGGCGAAATACTAGTTAAATTCCAACCTGATGCGAATAATCACGTCGTTGATGTTATCGAGCAGGAGGGTTGCGAAGCGGTTATGCCGGGCTTGCTCGACTTCTTTTTGTATAGCATCTACAATCCGATATGGCGTGCGGAGAACTTGGGAAGAAGTGCATTCGGTGCGTTTGTTTCTCAACGTTTGATTGACATCATTGAAGGCTATCGCAAACATATCGTCAAGAAGCTCAAGGCCAGCGGAAAGTTTCAGGTTCCGGTTGATATCCGATTGCTTTCCGAAAAAGCCGAGACGATCTTGTCTTGCGGAAATGCTTGCGGTGAAGGCTGGTTCTTAACTGCAGAAATGCTTGAACTCATTGAGAGCGGTGTTCCGAATATTGTGTGCGCTCAACCCTTTGCGTGTTTGCCGAATCACGTGACCGGTAAGGGAATGATCAAAGAACTCAGAAGACAGTATCCGCAGTCAAATATCGTACCCATCGATTACGATCCGGGCGCGAGTGAAGCGAATCAACTCAATCGCATCAAGCTCATGATCAGCACGGCATTACTCATTCATGAGCGTGATCATTCTGACGATGACGATATAATTCATAATGCTGAGTCAGAGCGGAGGAATGAGCCCAAAGCATTACAGAAAACATCGGATGCATTTGCGGTATCTCCCGAAGGAGTATCCTAGGTATTAGTCACGATTACGGAGGTGCAGTTTGAGTCTCGATCAGATCCAAACAAGTCCGATATTGTTGTTGGTAGATTCCAACAGCATCATCAACCGCTCTTACTTTGCGTTGGCCGGCAGAAGTGACTTGACTGCGCCTGACGGGACACCAACCGGTGCGGTGAACACTTACTTGAATACTGTAGCAAAGTATATATCCGATATTGGACCGACACATATTTTATCGCTCTTTGATCGTCGCGAAAAAACGTTCCGTCATGATATGTATGACGGATATAAAGCAACTCGTAAACCAATGGACCCTGAATTGGCAGCTCAGATGCCTATAATTAAAGATATTTTGGACGCTATGAACACGGCTCGATACGATCTTGCCGGATACGAAGCAGACGATTTGATCGGCACGTATTCTAAAATCGCTTCAGAGCAAGGATTTAGAGTCTACGTTCTGTCCGGTGATAAGGACGATTTCCAGCTAATTAACGATCGCGTGTCAATTATTATGCCGGTGTCTAAGGCTGGTAAATCGAAGACAGATATTTATGATTCTGTGGCATTTTTCGAACGATATGGTTTCTATCCGGAGGACTTTGTAACTTTCAAAGCGTTAATGGGAGATTCGAGTGATAATATTCCGGGTGTCAAAGGTGTAGGAGAAAAAACTGCTGCAGAGTTAGTCAAATCCTACCATTCCCTGGACGAGATTTATCGAAATATTGATCAACTATCCGCGTCCATCAAGAATAAATTGATTAATGATCGCGACAATGCCTATCTGTCATATCGTCTATCTGAAATTGATCAAAATGTTCCGGTGACGCTTGATATCGAACAAACTCGCGTTAAATCACCGAATCCATTGTTATTGACTTCGTTGTTCTATCGATTGGGGCTTAAGAGTCAAATTAAGAAGTTTGGTCTTGAAGAATTCCTTAGAGCAGCAATGAATTCGGCTTCTCCGAAGTCGCAAAATGAAGACGAAGTGGCAGAGCCATCATTTCAAGTGCCAACTGTTCATGAAGTTCTTCCATTGAATGTTGACGACATAAAAGTGGACTGGATAAAAGAAACGCCATTTGTTGCTTTGCATCCTGCGAGTTGGAATGATCGCGAGAGTGGAGTAAAGCATACGGTGATGGTCATCGCGTTTTCGGATACGTTAATTTATTACGTAGACTCAGATGTTTTACCAAAGGTGATTGATGAGCTTCAAAAATTTGGTGTTGGTACGGAATCATGCTTGGTCGCTGCATATTCAATTAAGAATCAATTCAAGTTTTTGCCATTTGTCTTACCTTTTGAAAAAGTTCACGACATAGAGCTGGCCGGTTATCTCCTCAACGATATCGAAGGTGCAACGCCGTCGTTTGAGCTTCTTTTCGAGCGATCACTCAAAATTCCATACCCGGAACCGGCGTATCTTCATAATGCGAGCGTATCTCGAACAGACAAGCAAACGGCAATCGAAGATTTATTTACGTCTCGGGAGCAGGCTGCAAATTCGCGAGATGAAGTGATTCTCAAATCCGGGTATGAGGCAGCGTTGATTCTCGCGGTTGCTTCGGCACAGAGCCGAGCAATTCGAAGTTATGGCATTGAAGAGTTAGTGAATCAGATTGAAATGCCGTTGATCTCTTGTCTTGATCACATGGAAAGAAGAGGTTTTTTAGTTGACCGTCACGTGCTCGAATCTTTACATCAAGAGTTTCAGGATCGGCTGATTGTTCTTGAAAAGGAGATCTATTTGCTGGCAGAAGGTCCCTTTAATATTTTATCTCCCAAGCAATTGGGTGAAGTTCTTTTTATAAAATTAGGATTGCCATCCGGAAGAAAGAATGCCGGCGGGCAGTTATCGACGGATTCCGATGAATTATCACGTCTCGAAAAAGCACATCCGATCGTACCTTTAATTACTGAATACCGCCAGTTGTCAAAACTGGATTCAACTTTTGTTGTCGGTCTTCAAAAGGTCATCGATCCGGAGGATGGCCGCATTCATTCAAGTTTCTCGCAGGCCATGACGACCACCGGACGGTTATCCTCGTCGGATCCGAATTTACAGAATATACCCATACGTACCCAAGCCGGCAGTGCAATACGTAAAGCGTTTGTGGCAGCAGATGACTCGGTTCTCATTGACGCGGACTATTCACAAATTGAGCTTCGTTTGCTGGCACACCTTTCAGAAGATCAAAAGATGATCGAGGCTTTTAATAATGGCGAGGATATTCACGTCAATACGGCATCGAGTATTTTTAGTGTGCCCAAATCTGAAGTTCTGCCTTATATGAGAGCGGCCGCGAAGACGGTCAACTTTAGCATCGTATATGGCATCAGTGACTTTGGGTTAGCTCAGGATCTGGGCATATCGATACAGGAGGCTCATCGATATATTCTGCATTACTATGAAATATATCCGCAGATTAAATCCTATTTAGAGTCGCTAAAGACATTCGGCAAGAATAACGGTTATGTTCAGACGCTGTTTGGGCGTCGGCGTGTACTTAAGGAATTGTCTTCTTCGAATTACAATATACGGCAATTCGGCGAGCGTGCTGCGATGAATACGCCCATTCAAGGGACCGCGGCAGACATAATAAAGATAGCTATGACTCGTGTCTGTAAGGCTTTACAAAGTCAAGTCCCATCGGCACGTTTAATATTACAGGTTCACGATGAATTAATCATTGAGTGTAAGCGCGACGACCGGGATAAAGTTTCGTCATTGCTAAAAGAGATTATGGAAAGTGCCGTATCGCTCAGGGTGCCGCTAATTGCCGATGTCCATATCGGACAAAATTGGTTTGAATGTAAGGGGTAATTTATATGTTCGTTATTGGCATCACCGGAGGAATTGGAACAGGGAAAAGTGCGGTTGCGAAAATTTTCGCTGAAAAGGGTGTTTGCGTATTGGATGCAGATGCGATTTCCAGAAAAGTTACTGATGTTGGTGGATCGGCTATAGAAGAAATCAGAGAGTGGCTTGGTGATAAGGCGATTGACGCTCGAGGCGCTTTGAACCGCAAGTATATTTCGTCTCTGGTTTTTTCGGAAAAGACAAAACTTGATCGTCTGTCGGCCATTGTGCACCGGTATGTCTTATCGGAAATCGCTGAGTCACTCAGACAAGAAGCCGAGAAATCGACGAAAATCGTCGTTTTAGACGTTCCGATCCCCGTGAAAAACGGTTTTTTGGATGTTTGTGATCAGGTTTGGGTGGTGGAATCCGATGTTTCGGTTCGACTGGATCGTTTAATTGAGCGCGGTATGGAGAAAGAGGACGTATTACGCCGAATGTCGTTGCAGATGACTCCGGAAGAGTATGCTGAACTTGCTGACGTATTGATTGATAACAACGCGGATTTTGATGCGCTTAGAATGCAGGTTGAAAAGCATATCAAAGAGCAATTGCACGAAAGAGGTATCAGAATATGAGTCTCGCTCAAATATCTCTTGCTGGAATTGTTATAGCTACGTTACTTTTGTTGTTTGTCGGTCGGTTCATTTCTCCGATAAAGAATAAAACCCGAAGCGCGATGTTACGTGCCTCGGGCCTGGTTTATTTATCCTCAACAGTGGTTCTGTACATATTTGTTCGGGTTCGTCCGGTCATCAGCATACAGCAACTGTTGCTCATTGAAGGCCTTGCATTGATTCTGCATATTTTTACGTTGTTCATGATGCGGTATCTTGCAAATAAGATGGAGCAAATCCGCAATCAGAATGAGAATTCCGATTCAGATCAAAGACCGACGCCACTATAGGCAATCTTCATCATTAAGCTTTATACGTTAAAACGGAAAAGAACGACATCACCATCTTTCATGATGTATTCTTTGCCTTCCGAGCGAACTAAGCCCTTTTCCTTGGCAGCATTATAAGTGCCACACTCGACAAGATCCTTATAAGCAACAACTTCGGCGCGAATGAAACCTCTTTCAAAATCCGAATGGATTTTACCTGCCGCTCCGGGGGCTTTGGTGCCTTGCTTGATAGTCCACGCACGAACTTCGGTCGGGCCGGCGGTCAAAAATGAAATGAGGCCGAGAAGATTATAACTGACCTGGACCATCTGATCCAGACCGGTCTGTGAAAGCCCAAGCTCTGTAAGAAATACCGCTTTCTCGTCATCGTCAAGCATCGCGATTTCTTCTTCGATTTTTGCGGAGATGACGACAGATCGACAGTTTTCCTTTTCGGCAATCTCTTTGACAATATCAACGTATGGTAAGTCGTCGTTTCCGATATCGGATTCGGCGATGTTGCAAGCGTATAAGACGGGCTTCATTGAAAGCAAAGATAATTCAGAGAGGAGTTTCTGCTCATCTTCGTCATAATCGAGAAGGCGAGCGGAGATGCCCTCTTCGAGACCGGCGTTGATTTTTTCGTAAAGAACTCTTTCGGGTTCCAACTTTTTGTCGCCGCCTTTCATCGATTTGGCGACTTTGTCAAGACGCCGAATCATATATTCCATATCGGCCAAGACTAATTCGAGCTCGATAGTCTCGATATCGCGAGCGGGATCGGCTTTGCCATCGACATGGACAATATTCGGATCATCAAAACAGCGTACCACATGAACAATCGCGTCGACTTCCCGGATGTTTGCCAAGAATTTGTTGCCTAAACCTTCACCTTTACTTGCGCCTTTAACTAATCCTGCGATGTCAACAAATTCAATAATCGCAGGGGTATATTTATCCGGATTGTAAAGAGATGCCAAAAAATCCAGACGTGCATCCGGCACGGCAACAACGCCGACGTTCGGCTCGATTGTACAGAACGGATAGTTCGCGGATTCTGCTCCGGCTTTGGTGATAGCGTTAAACAGAGTACTTTTGCCGACATTCGGCAGACCGACGATTCCAAGCTTCATTATTTGTCCTCACTCATTTTATCGTTTTCGTAACACCGGCATATTATACCACTGAGATACCTGAAGCGACTATATTAATGTCATTATATTCATTTATAGCGTTATGTTGTCAGAGACACTCTGTCCATTGGCATGATTACTTGATGATGCTAATTAAGAATATATCGATTGGATTGTCGTAAGGCAACTTGATTGTCGATAAAAAGCGTGTGATTTGAATGCTGATTCGATTAATATCATTCGTAAAATTGAAATGTGCGAGATATGGTTTTCAAAAGAGTGACAGCAACCCCCAGAGTATCTCGAAGCATGTTCGGATGGAGGATATTTTGAATCAGAGATATGCATGTGTGAGTACTTCTTATCTGAATCGATTTGATGCGGTTGAGGCTAAGGTAGAAATATCTGTTGTCAATGGGATTCCGACAATCGAAATGGTCGGGCTCTGCGATTCGTCTGTCAGAGAATCTAAGCAGCGAGTCAAGAGCGCTATCAAGCAAAGTGGTTTTTCATTTCCTTCTGCACGAGTCACCATTTCCATTTCTCCGAGTTATGAAAAGAAGAGCGGTTCTTCCTTTGATCTTCCCATTGCACTTTGTCTGTTGGCTGCAACTAATCAGATTATTTTGCCGAAGGGCTATCGTCTATTTTGCCTGGGTGAACTTTCGTTGACCGGAGATATTCGTCCGACGCCGGGGATGCTGGCCAGGTTGAACGTCGTTCAGGATAAATCGATATTAGCTATCGTGCCTGAAGATACTGTTAAAGAAGCTGCAATTGGCGGTTATCAAGTTTTCGGCGCTCGTAACCTCAGGCAAATATGTCGTGCATTTCGACGAATCGGGGCAGAAGAAAAACTAGAAGATCGTCTGTCAGAGATTATGGAATCAGAAAGCATATATTCGAGTTCAAATTCTCATATTTCATGTGTTGGCACTGAAGATCAGGATGACGAAATTATGGATATATCATTCTTAAAAGGTCAGGAGAAAGCGAAACGTTCGATTATATTAGCGGCTTCCGGGTTTCACAATCTGCTACTGGTCGGAAGCCCGGGAAGCGGGAAGAGTACGGCCGTTAAGATTCTCTCAAAGTTAATGCCGCCGATGAATAATGATGAGCGACTGCAATTTTTGCAAATCAAGGGTTGTGCCGGATTGCTGTCTCAACAAGATTTGTCCGATTGCCAACGTCCGTTTATCGAGGTACCACAATCCTGTGGGATGAGACAATTGCATGGGGATATCGGTGCATCATCTCCGGGTTACGTCACGCTCTCGCAAGGTGGAATTCTGTTTCTTGATGAGATTGCAGAATTCCCCAATCGAATTCTGGACTCTCTACGAACCACAATCGACGAGAAAGAAATCATATGTCCGAAGCAATCACAGGAGATGATAGCCCAGCGGCCGATATTAATCGCGGGTGCTATGAATCCCTGTCGATGCGGGAAATATCTGGATGAACCGGAGAATTGTTCCTGTAATATTGTCGGTCGACATCAATATATGAATCGGATCAGCGGAGCGATATACGACCGGATGGACATTTTTTGCGAAATGTATCGAGTTCATTATGACGGATTGAGAAAATCTCTCAGCTATACTTCAGATCGTGAGAATCAATTGCAAAGGGATAGGGTCTCAGAATGTTGGGATAGGCAGTATCAGCGATGCCGGGAAGAGAATCGACCTCTGATGCTTAATGGACAGGCTGGAAAGGGGAATTTAAGTGAATTATTCAGAGTTCCCCAGAATGAACTGGACTATTTAGCTGACGCAGCAGATAAGCTGAAAATTTCTGCTCGCGGTGTGGGTCGTATTCTTAGAGTAGCAAGAACAATTTCTGACTATGAAGGTTTTAAGGATGTGCGTCGAAGAGACATATCTGAAGCGCTTCTATACAGAGAAAAGAAATAGAAGAATAACAACATTTGTCGAATAATCGTCTTTGGAGGTAGAAATGCTTGAAGATACACTAGCGGCCGATCTGTTCGTCGCGGAAATGATATTTAAACGTTGCTTGAATCGTCCTCTGACAGAGAAGCTGAAATCTGAAGGCATTATTTCCGGAATCAGAGATATGGTATATCATAACGATCTGATTAAGAACTATCTGTCCAGTGTGATTACCGATCAGTCACAGAAAAATCGATTTGCACCCCTTTGCGAATATAATTCTCGTAAGGACCATTACAATAGACAAGCAGATGAGTTCAGAAAAAAGGGAATCTTTTCTGTATCTGTTGATGATCAATATTACCCTGAATCTTTTCGCTCGTTAAGCGGAATGCCTCAAGTATTATTCTGCAAGGGAAATGTTCGTCAACTTAATACTAAGAGCGGTTCTGTTGCCGTGGTTGGAAGTCGCGAGCCGAGTCAATACGGTATGCACTCAACGGAGATCTTAACCGAATCATGGACGAACGCCGGCGTGCAGATTATCAGCGGTCTAGCTAGGGGTGTTGATACAATCGCACATCGTGTTTCGCTAATTAATCATGGAAAGACTATTGCGGTAATGGCTTGTGGTCCGGATTTGGTGTATCCGCAAGAAAACAAATCGTTATATGAGCAAATTTGTGAGGAAGGATTAGTAATCTCAGAAATGTTGCCTGGTCAAAAAGCAATCAGACAATACTTTCCGGCAAGAAACCGTATTATGTCAGCGCTTTCGGATATCGTTGTGGTCATTCAAGCGGGCGAGTTTAGCGGAACGCTTCATACAGCTTCATTTGCGGCTGCGCAAGGAAGGGATGTTTTTGTTTTACCTTCACAAATACTTGATACCGGTTTCAAGGGCAATCTCTCCTTATTACGTGATGGAGCGGAGATATTGGTCGAACCATCCGACGTTTTGGCAAGACTTTCCGGAGTTGCGGTTGCCAGAGAGTACGACGAGATCCGACGAAGACTTAAGAAGGATAAGATACTCAATATGCTTGAGAAGACTCCGGAAAAAGTCAAACATGAAGACCTTGTTGATCTGGTAAAGGATGGCATTATCGAGACCTCATTAACGTCGGATGAACTCACCCAAATCACTCACATCCCATTTCATATCTTGGCTCCGATTCTTTCTGAATTGCTTTTATCCGGTGAAATTACGGAATACCAAAACCGATTCTCTTTGACAACAGCACGGTGTTCAAGTATATAATGGTAAATGATTTTCAAAAATAAGAACTAATCTTCAAGGCAATAAGCCTAAAATTTAGAGAAAAGAGATTTGATGAGCAAGAATTTAGTAATTGTTGAGTCCCCTGCAAAGGCAAAAACAATCGGCAGATATCTTGGAAAAGAATTTGTTATTGCAGCATCTGTCGGCCACATTCGCGATTTGCCCTCTTCTTCCATGGGCGTCGATGTCCGGCGCGATTTTAAGCCAACATATATTAATATGCGCGGCAAAGAAAAAGTGATTCGCGAGCTCAAAGACATGGCAGATAAGGCTTCACAAGTCTATATCGCAACGGACCCTGACCGCGAAGGCGAGGCGATTGCCTGGCACATTGCCGGTATTCTTAAAATTGATCCGGAAAAGGCATGTCGAATCTCCTTTAACGAAATTACTCAAAAAGCTGTCGTATCAGCGATTGAGAATCCCAGAAACATTGACATTGATCTGGTGAATGCGCAACAGGCAAGACGTATATTGGACCGTCTGGTAGGATACGAGTTAAGTCCTTTGCTCTGGAAGAAGATTCGAAAAGGATTGTCGGCTGGGCGAGTTCAATCGGTAGCGACCAAAATGATCGTCGATCGTGAAGCGGAAATCAATGCTTTTCAAAAGGAAGAGTATTGGCTTTTGACTTCTGAATTAACTCCGATCGATAAGCATTTTCCATTTAAGAGTAAATATCTCGGACTGATCCATGCCGATAAAATTGAGCGAGTCAAACTTAAGGACAAGCAGCAAACGCAGAAAGTTATAGACGAACTTAAGAACAAAGAGTATTCCGTATACAATGTTAAAAAAGGCAAGAAGAGCACTCATCCTTCTGCGCCATTTACAACGAGTACGTTACAACAAGAAGCATCGAGAAGACTAAGTTATTCTTCTCGAAAGACAATGAGCGTTGCGCAACAGTTGTATGAGGGAATCGAACTCTCAGGATACGGACAGGTTGCTTTGGTATCCTATATTCGTACTGATTCAGTACGTGTTTCAGCGGATGCGGTCGAAGCCGCTGCAGCAATAATTGAAGAAAAATACGGCAAAGATTATTTGCCAAAGACGCCCAGAAAATTTAACAACAAAAATGCGTCTCAAGATGCACACGAAGCCATTCGTCCGACACATTTTGAGTTATCTCCGGAAAGCATACAATATGCATTATCAAGCGACCAATATCGTCTGTACAAGATGATTTGGGATCGATTTATTGCGTCTCAAATGGCATCTGCTCAGTTGAATACACTAACCCTTGATATTCAGTGTGCAGACCATATATTTCGGACACAAGGCGAGACAGTAATCTTCAAAGGTTATCTGGCTCAATATGAAGAAATAGAAGATGACACAGACCTTAAAGAAGATCATGAAGGAACAAAAGCCAAGTTACCGATGCTTGAAAAGGGCGACGTACTAAAAGAACTATCGCTTGTCCCTGAGCAAAAGTTTACACAGCCACCGCCACGATATACAGAAGCCAGCTTAATCAAAGCGATGGAAGAAAAGGGTATTGGACGACCTTCCACATATGCGCCGACAATATCTACGATTCTTGAACGTCTTTACGTCGAAAAGCAAAATAAGTATCTCTATCCGACAGAACTCGGAGAGATTGTGACCAAGATGATTTCGGAGAACTTCGATCAAATTGTCGATTACAAATTTACGGCAACCATGGAAGAGTCGCTAGATGATGTTGAACTGGGCAAGCGAAATTGGATTGAGGTGCTCCGAGCTTTTTACGAGCCGTTTCACGATCAAGTTGAGAAGGCCGGAAAAGAAGTTGCAAAAATCGAAATGCAAGTTACGATGACCGGAGATAAGTGCCCGGAATGTCAACAAGGTGATTTACTAATAAAAGAAGGCCGATACGGCCGATTTGTTGCGTGTTCGAACTTCCCGGAATGTAAGTACACCAAGAATCTGGAGACGCCTGTCGCTGTGAAATGTCCTATTTGCGGGTCCGGTTTAGTTGCGCTTAAATCCAGGAAATTTAAAGGTCGAATTTTTTACACATGCGACAAAAAAGGGTCGGATTCAAACTGTCCGTTTATCAGTTGGGATTTACCGATTGATGGCAAATCATGCCCGGAATGCCAGAGCTATATGGTTCAAAAGGTGTTTCGAGGACGTAAATATGAAAAATGCGCAAATAAGGATTGTGTGACCAATAAGCGCAGCAAGAGCAAGGCAGAGAATAAAGATACCGACTTAAAGACAGACGGTTCTGTTTTGCTTGATCAGATTTCTGATGCTACACCGTCAGAGGCGGAGACGAAGAATGACTGATCCGAAGAGAAACGGCATTACAGTAGTAGGCGCCGGCTTAGCCGGTGCTGAGGCAGCATGGCAGATTGCTCAATTTGGTATTCCGGTTCGTTTGTTCGAGATGAAGCCTCTCAAAAAATCTCCTGCTCATCATTCGGATTCATATGCGGAGCTGGTTTGCAGTAATTCTCTCAGAGCGGATCATGTCACGAATGGTGTCGGATTGTTAAAACATGAAATGCGACTTCTTGATTCTCTGATTCTTCGATGTGCCGATTCTACCCGTGTACCTGCAGGTGGCGCTCTGGCAGTCGACAGAGAGGATTTTTCGGATTTGGTCACCAAAAGCATCAAGGAAAACAGTCTGATTACGGTCGTCAATGAGGAAGTAAAAGAAATTCCCGATGATGGTATTGTGATTGTCGCAACGGGACCGCTGACGGACGAAGACATGTATCGAAGCATCATGAGTAAAGTGGGTGAGGATGCTTTACACTTTTTTGATGCGGCGGCGCCGATTATTCATTCGGAATCCATTGATAGAAGTATCGTTTTCGCGGCATCCCGATACGGCAAAGGCGGAGATGATTATCTAAATTGTCCGATGAATAAAGAAGAGTACGATGCGTTTTACTATGCGTTAATCGAAGCGGACTTGGCAGATGTCAAAGATTTTGACAAGGAAACGGTCTTTGAAGGATGCATGCCGATTGAGACGATGGCAAAGAGAGGTTATGACACAATTCGATTTGGCCCTCTTAAGCCTGTCGGATTAGTTGACCCGAGAACAGGGGACCAACCTTATGCATGCATACAACTTCGCCAGGATAATCGTTCGGCATCGATGTATAACATTGTAGGTTTTCAGACCCGACTCAAATTCAAAGAGCAAGAGCGTGTTTTCAGAATGATTCCCGGGCTTCGCGATGCCGAGTTTTTTCGCTACGGCGTGATGCATCGTAATACTTATCTGAGATCGCCGAAAGTGCTGACCGGAAAGTACAACATGATCAATGATAAAAATGTTTATTTAGCCGGGCAGATAACCGGTGTTGAGGGCTATGTCGAGTCCTCTGCTTCCGGCCTGTTGGCAGGCATTTACGCATCGATTCAATATCTCGGTACAGAGGATTTTCAATCGATTTCGGAGCAAACGATGATCGGTGCAATGGCAGCATACATTTCCGATCCGGAGGTTGCAAAGCGCTTTCAGCCTATGAATGCAAATTTCGGCATCTTGCCGCCAATGGACAGAAGAATCAAGAACAAAAAAGAAAGATATGAGGCTTATGCCGAACGGGCACTGTCTTTAGTGAACGATTTCAGAGAAAGTATTTCACGCTATAGATAAAGATGCGTATAATATGAATGAATAATAAAGACGGAGAATTTGTAACATGGGATTATTCGACGGATTAAGTCAACCGGGACCGGGCGTATATGCAGATGATCAGAAGGAAGGCGCATATATTCGATTTTTCAGAGTTTTTGCACAGCGGTTCTTCACCATTGGCTTTGCAAATTTATTATTGTTGTTGACGAATCTTCCGGCACTGCTATTGGCCTATGTTTTTGCCATTTTTGTGTTACCGATGCTAAGCCCGGTTCTTGTATATGACCGTTTTATTGAGTATATTATTGAATTTGCCGGCGAGACAGAGGAGACCATCGGTACGCTCATTACCGGCGGAGATCAATTATATACGATGATCATCTTGCTTTTGGCAGTATTTCTGGTAGGTTTTTCCCTTTTCGCGGTGGGCCCCTTTCAAACCGCATTGGCTTACGTATTCAGAAATTATGTGCGCGGAGTTCCTGCATTTTTTTGGCAGGACTATAAAAAATCACTCAGACAGAACTGGAAGCAATCACTAATTGTATCTGTTATATCCTGTATTGTTTCGGCGATTATTTTTCTGAATCTTGGCTTCTATTCGACCGTGATGCACGGCACATTTGCAAGCATTATGACGGCCGTTTTTATCGTGATTCTAATTTTGTTTATGTGTGTTCAACTCCATATCTATCCGATGATTGCTTCACTTGAGCTCAAGACGGCCCGTCTGTTTTTGAATGCGTTTATATTTACATTGATTCGATTGCCATCAACGCTAGTGATATTGGCTATCGAGATATTGATATTTGTTCTGATTCCGTTTGTGCTCATTTTCTTGGGCTCAAGTGTCGGATTTTCTATCGCTGCAGTTTTTTTCGTCTTGTTCGGATTTTCGCTGCTTCAGTTTATCAATGCGTTTTATGTTTGGGAGCAAATCGAGCGCTTTATTGCGACGAAGGAAGCGGCATCAGAATCTTCTGATGAAGTATCAGATGTGGCTACGATGGACAAAGAACTTGAAGAGAGCACTGCTGAAAAAGCGTTTGAAGAGATGTCTAATAATCCGGCAGCAGATTCAGATCCCGAAAATATCGATAAAAATGCAGGTGATTCGGAAGACATCGAGAAATAATCGAATGAATCTTCAGTTGATTACGGTTCAAGGAAATAAATGGATGATCGTTTAGTTTTTCTGTTTTTACAAGAAAAAGGACTCGCATCAATATAGCGAGTCCTTAGCATTTGTTCTCGATTATCGAATTATCCAATCAAATCGTTCATCTGGTATAGACCTGCCGGCTTATCTTTGATGAAGTGAGCGGCTTTTACCGCGCCACGTGCGAATACATCTCTTGTCATTGCAGAGTGGCGGACTTCAAGTAGCTCCTCTTGTCCTGCGAAGATGACGGTATGCTCACCGACAATATTGCCACCTCTGATAGCATGAATACCGAGTTGCTTCTTGCCTCTGGGTTCACGTACTTCGTGTCGGTCATAGACATATTCTAAACTGTGATCATAAGTATCGTTGAGTGCATCTGCAATCATGAGTGCCGTGCCTGAAGGTGCGTCGACTTTGCGATTGTGGTGCGCCTCGACGAGCTCCATATCAAAATCGTCGGAAAGTATTTCGGCGGCTTTTTTTACTAAATGGATGAGCACATTGATGCCTAAGGACATGTTACCGGAATAGAAGACCGGAACTTTTTCGGAAAGTTGAAATAGAGTGGATTTGTCCGCATCTGAAAGGCCGGTCGTACAGACGATGATGGGTTTGCCCTTGGCTTCTGCCAATGCAAAAATGCCGGGAAGAGCTTTGACGTGAGAAAAATCAATAATTACATCAAATTCCTCAGTGCAATCGATTGCATTCGCGTATACCGGATAGTCTTTTGCAGCTGTATTAATATCCGCACCGGCAACGACTAAAGCCTTTTTGCTCGTCACACAGATGTTCTCGACAACTTGTCCCATGTGACCGTTACATCCATTCAGAAATACTCGAAGCATGGTCATTGCGTCACCCCCGAGAGCGCGCTTGCATGGGCGCCGAAATCATATTCAGCCATGATTGACGCAAGATGTCGTTGTTTTTCAACCGACATATCGCAAAGCGGAAGTCTGCAATTGCCGATATCCCAACCCAGGATATTGAGCGCTTCTTTAACCGGGATCGGATTGACATCTGAGAACAAAGCTTTGATTAGTGGCGTCAGAGAAATCTGAATATCACGGGATGTATTAACGTCGCCATTCAAATAACTGTGGACCATCCGGCTCATCTGCGCCGGAAGAATATTTGCTGCAACAGAAATTACGCCTTTGGCGCCGAGTGAAAGCATCGGAACCACAACACCGTCTTCGCCGGAATACAAGTCAATTCTGTCGCCGCAGAGGTTTCTGACCTCCGGAACCTGCATTAAGTTGCATTCTTTAATCGCGACAATATTCGAAAAATCTACAAGCCTGCAGATGGTCTTGGGGTCGATATTTATATTTGTGCGAGAAGGTACATTGTATAAAACGATCGGTAAATCACTGGCCTTTGACATCACTTCAAAATGTCTGAATAAGCCTTCCTGAGAAGCCTTGTTGTAATAGGGCGTGACAATCAATAGTGCATCAGCGCCTCTGGCAGTAGCCTCTTTTGAAAGAACGGCGCCGTGTGCGGTGTCGTTGCTTCCGGTACCGGCGATAACCGGAATTTTGCCGTTAACCTGCTCGACAACGATCCGTATAGTTTCTAAATGTTCAGCATCAGGCATCGTGGATGCTTCTCCGGTCGTGCCGCAGACGATAATGGCATCCGTTTCATTGCTGAGATGGAAGTCAACCAGGCGGCGCAATTTGGCACTGTCAACACCGCCTTCACAAAATGGTGTTACAATGGCCACGCCCGAGCCCTGAAAAATTGGCTTTTTCATTGATAGAACCTCCTGTTCTCGTATACAAAAAGAAATGACAAATTATGACATGTTGAAATGATAGCATCTACTGTACTTCATCGTCAATTATGACTATAATTATGAGCCATGAGAACTAGTGATTTCTATTACGATTTGCCTGAAGAATTAATCGCGCAGCATCCGATGGATGATCGCGTGGCTTCGCGTTTGCTCGCGCTAGACGGGAATACCGGTGAGATTTCTCATCGTCATTTCAGAGAGTTGGACCAGTTCCTTAGGTCCGGCGACGTCCTTGTACTCAACAACACTCGTGTTATTCCTGCGAGATTGTTGGGTACTGTCAAAGATACGGGAAGAGCAATCGAGTTGCTTTTGCTTAAGCGCATTGATGATAAGCGTTGGGAGACTTTGGCACGACCGGGCAAAAAGGTGAGGCCGGGTAAGCGTCTGGTTTTTATCGAGAACATTTTGGAAGCTGTCGTAGAAGAAGTCAAAGACGATGGCAACCGAATTATCGCTTTTGATTTTGAAGGCGTATGGGAAGAAGTGCTGGATCAAGCCGGAATCATGCCGCTTCCTCCATATATTCATGAGCAACTTGAAGATAAGGAGCGATACCAGACCGTTTATGCCGTCACTCCGGGCTCTTCAGCAGCGCCTACCGCTGGCCTTCACTTTACAAAAGACCTCCTTTCCAATCTACTTGAAAAAGGGATCGAAATTGCAGAAGTGACACTTCATGTCGGGCTCGGCACTTTTCGCCCGGTAAAAGCGGAGAATCTCGAAGACCACCTGATGCATTCAGAATGGTTCGATTTTCCCGAGGATGCTTCGGAAAAGGTACAACGGGCGCGAAGAGAAGGCAGAAGAGTCGTTGCCGTCGGTACGACCAGCTGCCGTACGCTAGAGTCTGTAGCCGGACGAGATAAAGAAATGCGGCCGTGTTCCGGATATACCGATATATTTATTTTCCCGGGATATGAGTTTAAGTGCGTCGATGCGTTGATCACGAATTTCCATCTTCCGGAATCTACTTTAATTATGATGGTTTCGGCATTTGCCGGTTACGATAACGTTTTTCGAGCATATCGTGAGGCCGTTGATGACAAGTACCGTTTTTTTAGTTTTGGAGACGCCATGTTTCTTACGAAAAAACAAGAGAAAGGTTAATTTTACAACATGAATAATCAAAGTAAGGCACCGGTTTACTATGAGCACATCCACACCTGTAAGCAGACAGGTGCTCGATTAGGTCGAGTTCATACGCCTCATGGCTCCTTTATGACGCCCGAGTTTATGCCGGTCGGCACACAAGCAACGGTTAAAGGCATGTCACCGGACGAAGTTGCCGGTATGGGTGCAAATATCATCTTGTCAAATACTTATCATCTATATATGCGTCCCGGAAGCGACATCGTCGCGGAAGCCGGCGGCTTACATCGGTTTATGAATTGGAACGGTGCGATCCTCACCGATAGCGGCGGATTTCAGGTGTTTTCGCTGGCCAAACCCAAAGATATTACGGAAGACGGCGTCAAATTCAAGTCACATATCGATGGAAGCAAGCATATATTGACACCTGAAAAATCCATTCAGGTCCAAAACGATCTGGGCGCTGATATTATCATGGCTTTCGATGAGTGTACGCCGTGGCCGGCTACTCACGATTATGCGAAAAGAAGTCTTGAGCGCACCACTCGTTGGCTGGAACGCTGCATAGCAACACACGCCAATCCTCAGAATCAAGCGCTGTTTGGCATTATTCAGGGTGGGATGTATCCGGATTTGCGTCAACAAAGTGCAAAGGAAATTACGTCGTTTGATCTTCCCGGATTTGCAATCGGTGGTTTATCTGTCGGAGAGCCCGGAGAATTGATGTATGAGATGCTTGATGCCACAGTGCCGCTGATGCCTCAGGATAAGCCGAGGTATCTGATGGGGGTCGGATCTCCTGATTATCTGATTGAGGGCGCGATTCGCGGTATTGATATGTTTGATTGCGTATTGCCGACGCGTATTGGCCGTAATGGTACGGTCTTGACCAAAGAGGGACGAATGATCGTCCGGGATGCAAAATTTGCGAGGCAGTTTATCCCAATAGAAGAAGATTGCGACTGCTATGTGTGTCGCAACTATACCCGTGCATATATAAGACACTTGCTGAAGGCCAAAGAAATGTTTGGATTACGGTTATGCTCTTGGCACAATATTCATTTTTTATTGAAATTGATGGAGAAAGTCCGTGAAGCAATTGCCAATGATCGATTGATGGATTTCAGGAACGAGTTCTTTGAACGGTTTGGGTATTGAAGGATTAGCAATTAATTCTAACAGATCGGTAATAAGTGAAGAACATCAAGGTGAAGAACATCAAGGTGAAGAACATCAATCACAAATGACTTGCCACTTTTTGTTTTCCAGTGTTACAATGAGCTGTACATTTTGAGATACTTTTGGAGGAAATTTGATGATTTATTATTTATTGGCTTCAGAACCGGCTGTGACGGAAGCGACAGGCGAATCATTGCCTAGTATGGGTCTTTTAGATACGCTTATTCCGATACTGATGTTGATTGCCGTGTTTGGCTTAATGTATTTTGTCTCTATTCGTCCGCAGCGTAAGAAGGAGAAAGAACTTCGCAAAGCGGTCGATGCTATAACGGTCGGTGACAAGATTGTAACAATCGGTGGTATTACCGGTACGGTTGCCAACATTAAAGATGACGAGATTACAATTACTACAAGTATTGCGCACACAATGGTATCATTTAAGAAGACGGCTATTAGTACGATCATTAAGCGTGAAATCGCAGAATAAGGGAGGTTTATTATGAAACACATTAAGCAGATTCAGAAAGCCACTGTTAAGGTTCCGGAGAGAGGCCATGCTTGCGGCGAATGCCAGACTTCTTGCCAGTCTGCTTGCAAGACCAGTTGCACCGTTGCCAACCAGAGTTGCGAAGCAATCCAATAATTATTATTGATTTGATTGATCGGAGATAGTGGAGGCGATTTTTCGTCTTCACTATTTTCTGTTATACGGAGGATGATTTTGGTACACGCATTTTTTATGATAGATCGACATATAGTTTACGATTCAGATTCCGGTGCTTTTTTTGAGTTGGATGAGATTTCATACGATGTTATTCGTTTATATATTGACGCTGACGGCATGAGGCCGAGTCCTGAATTGCTAAGCGTATTAAGCGAATCGCATCAGACGACACTTTCCGAACTCGTAGAAATATGCAATGATTTTGATTCGATTATCGCGGAAGGCACGCTTTTTGCCGAGCCGTTGGAATACGAGTATCACCATCTGTATCCGGATCAACCGAGAATAAAGGCCATGTGTCTTCATATATGCCATGATTGTAATCTAAGGTGCACGTATTGTTTTGCGGGCACCGGGGACTACGGAACAGGTCAACGCTCAATGCTGAGCGTTGAGACCGGTAAAGCAGCCATTGATTTTCTGATAGCAGCTTCCGGGAACAGAAAGCATCTTGATATAGATTTTTTTGGTGGCGAGCCACTGATGAATTGGCCGGTCGTTGTAGAGCTGACGCATTATTGTAACGAGCAAGGACCGAAGCACGGTAAAGACATCCGTTTGACGATTACGACCAACGCTTTACTCTTAGATGAAGAGAAGACTGCGTTTATTAATAAGCATATGAAGAACTGTGTTCTCAGCATAGATGGAAGACCGGAGGTCCACAATCGCATGCGTCCGGGGATTGGCGGCAAGCCTTCTTATGAGCCGATTTCGAAGCGTATTAGGGCATTTACATCGGCGCGTCAATCTGAAGAATCGTCATTTTACGAGCACTATGTTCGAGCCACATTTACGCGTCACAATCTGGATTTTTCTGAGGATGTGAAGCACATGGCTGAAGTGTTGGAAGCCAGCCAGATATCCGTTGAGCCGGTGGTTGCACCGGATGATTGCGATTATAGTATCAACGAATCCCACCTGCCAAAGATTTTCGACGAGTATGAGAAACTGGCACGCTATCTTCACGAACGCCGAGTTGCCGGAGAACCGGTGAACTTTTTTCATTTCAACATGGATATGTCAAATGGACCATGTGTGTACAAGCGTCTTAAGGGTTGCGGTGTGGGTGCGGAGTATTGTGCGGTAACGCCGGAAGGCGATATCTATCCATGTCATCAGTTTGTCGGTGAAGCGAAGTATTTGATGGGTAATGTATCGTCGGTATATTCGATATTGGATGAAAATAAGCGTTTGATCGAAGGCAAAGAAGCAACTGATATTTTAGACAAGAACACGCTTCAAATTTTTTACGATCGCCTGATGCCCAACCGTGAGTCATGTAAAACTTGCTTCGCGCGATATCACTGTGGTGGCGGATGCGCAGCGAATCGATATTTTTCGACCGGGTCTTTGGATGAAGAGTATAAGGTAGGATGTGAATTGGCGAAAAAGCGTTTAGAGTGCTCGATTTGGCTCTCGGCCGCTTCTTCAGATTCATAATTATGATACAATCTTTTTGAAAAGCTTCGCGATCACGGAGGTCAAGTATGCCAAAGTCTTTAACGCTCAAAGATTTTCAAAAAAGCCGAGAAGTCATCTCGCTTTTACATGCTGCTGAGATTCAGCTTGACTCGCTTGGTTATACTGAGCACTCTTTTCGTCATTGTCGTCTAGTTGCCAATAAGTGCGGTGAGATTTTAGAGAAACTCGGCGAAGACGAGCATGTTATTGAGCTTGGAAAGATAGCCGGATATATTCATGACATCGGTAATGCCGTCAGTCGCAATAACCATGCTCAGTCGGGTGCACTGTTGGCGTATGATATGCTGTTGCGAAAAGGTATGGATTACGATGACGCGGCGATGATCATGATGGCGATTGCCAATCACGATGAAGGCGAAGGCGTCCCGACCAATCATATCGGGGCCGCTTTGATACTTGCTGATAAGGCGGATGTACATCGTAGTCGCGTGCGCAATCGACAGGAAGAGACTTTCGACATTCACGATCGAGTCAACTATGCCGCTACGAAGTCGGTGATTGATGTTATAGATAATTGTGTGCGTTTGGAGATCGAGATTGATACGGCGATTTGTCCGGTTATGGACTATTTTGAAATATTTTTGCACCGCATGAAGTTTTGCAGAAATGCAGCGAATTTTATGGGCAAGACATTTGAATTGTATATTAATCAGACGCAACTGCTATAATTTTATTTCTTGAAATAGGTGGGGTTGTTGTGACAGGGATTCCTGAGAACATTATTGAGGAAGTTGTCGCCCGAAGTGACATTGTTTCCGTGGTTGGGGAGTACGTGCGTTTTACTAAAACGAGCGGACAGAATCAATTTGGACTTTGTCCGTTTCACTCCGAAGATACGCCGTCGTTTTCTGTTTCGATCAGCAAGCAAATATACTATTGTTTTGGATGTCACAAGGGTGGTAACGTCATCAATTTCATCATGGAGATTGAGAAGCTCACGTATCCGGAGGCCATCAGATTATTAGCTGAAAGAGTTCAAGTCGCTATTCCTGAGCCGCAGGATGACGGGTACCGCTTGGTTGCCGAAAAACGTGATGCAATCCGCTCAGCGCTATTGGATGCGGCAAGATTCTTTTATAAGACATTACAATCCAGCCAAGGTGCTCGAGCGAAAGAGTATATAAAAAAGCGAGAGCTTTCTGACAGTACGGTTCGAACATTCGGTTTGGGCTATGCACCGGATTCTCGGGATGGACTTTACAGGTATCTCAAGGAAAAGAACTATTCCGATGATGTTATTGATGAGTGCGGACTTTTTACCCGTAGCAAAAAGGGTGATCGGGTCGATCTGTTTCGCGGACGTTTGATGTTTCCGATTTTTGATACCATGGGGAAAATCATTGCGTTTGGCGGACGGACGATTTTGGCGGATGGCATGCCAAAATATATAAATTCACCGGAGACCGCGGTTTACTCAAAGAAGAGCACGCTATATGCCCTCAATTTTGCAAAAGCGGTTCGAGATAAGACATTAATTATTGTCGAAGGTTATATGGACGTTATCTCGATGTATCAGGCCGGAGTCAAAAATGTAGTGGCAACTCTGGGAACCGCACTGACCGAAAAGCAAATGACTTTGGCGTCGCGCTACGCAGAAGAATTAGTACTGTTTTATGATTCGGACCGTGCCGGACAAGAGGCGGCTGTTCGAGGACTTCGGTTGTTGATGGCCAAAATGGCTTCCCAGAGCACGCTCCAAGTGCGATTGTCCGTCGGACGAGTTCCGGACGGCAAAGATCCGGATCAATTCATTCGAGAGCACGGTGCTGAAGCTTTTCACCGTGTGACGGCTGAAGCGGTTCCGGTTATGGCGTACTTGATTGGGGTGGCGGAAGATCAAAGTATGGTAGATGGTCGATTTGACCCTAGAGTCTATCAGGAAACGGCCTGCGCGTTTTTGTCCTGGGAGTCCAATGCAATTAATCGAGAGCGCTTTGCCGGCAAAGTTGCTGAGCGTTTAGGTGTTTCGGTCGCAAGCGTAATGCAAGAAGTAGAGCGGGCCGAGTCCCAGAGCAAGAACAGCGAACCCATTCGTTTTAGAAGCGTTGCTGAGCGCGAGCAGGAGGCGGTTCAGTCAGATACAGATACGTCTTATGCGTCAGCAGATGAAATTCGTTTTATCGGCATGATATGTATGCAGCCGGAAGCTTATCTCAAATTGCCGGATCGGCCTCTGCCAAAGGATTTTTCTCAGGGCAATATGAGAGAGATAGCAACACAGGTCTTTATGTTAGCAGCGCAAGGCCAAATAGATGTGAATAAGCTTCTTGAAATTTCCTCGGAATTATTGCTGAACGGAAAACCCGCAAAAGACTATTTTTCGAGAATGATTATGAAAAGCACTGTCAGAGAATTGACGGTTGAAGTCATAGACATTTTTACTAACTTGCTCTATCGCATTCGATTTGAAACCTATAAGAAGCGAAAGAAGATGCTTGTTGACTCGCTTTCCGGCCATATAAATAATCAAGATCGCATTCGAAACCAAGCGTTGCTTCGTGAAGTAGAACAGTACTTGAAGTTCCTGAGGCAACAGATTCGACCGGACGAGCCGGACTCGTTTTAAGGAGGATAGGTGAAAAAGACGATTCTGCCAAGTCGATTGGATAATCTAATCTCCGTCCTTAATCCGGTGGATATATTTATTGATGTCGGTTCGGATCACGGATATGCTTCTTCGTATGTGTTAGAAAATCAATTGGCAAAGCGTGTCATCGCAACGGACATTCATGCTCTCCCTGCGCAGCGTACGTCGAATTATTTAAAACAGCAGGGGTTCTCAGATTATTCACAAGTACTATGTGTCGATGGGCTTTCTTCTATCCGGGTCAGAAAATCGGACGCCGTCTTAATTGCCGGAATGGGCGGATATGAGATAATACATATTTTGACAGATGCATTGGATGGAAATTCGATTGAATTGGGTGCAACGTTCTTGCTTCAGCCCCAGAGATCTTTTCGCGAATTAAGGTCGTTCTTGGCAGACAGGGGTTTTGAAATCCGAGATGAACGAATTGCCAGAGACAAAGATAAGTATTATGTTGGCATATTAGCCGTGTATAATGGAAGAGCATATCAGACAGATATTATTTCCGCGGTATTGGGTCCGGTTATTATTTCCGAACGACCTTGCTATTTTGAACTGTTCATGAAAGATCGATTAGAGACTTTAAAGAAAGAGGTGCTCGGTCAACCGGAACTATGTCCGGTTCTCGAATATGTTGAAAAAGTGATTCAGTCTTTATAGGCCCGATTGCATTGCAGCAATCATAACTGTGTATCAAGGATATGCAGGTACGTTTTTAGGAGGGGTTATGTATTCGTTCAAAGAAATTGAGGAGTATCTGGATACCATTGCGCCGACGATATCCGCCGAGCCATGGGATAACGTGGGGTTAATGATCGGCACTCGTGAGAATCCGATATCCAAAGTAATGCTCGCTTTAGATGTCACTCCGGACGTGATTGACCAGTGCATCGAGAATGATGCCCGGTTTTTGATTACGCATCATCCGATTTTTTTCGAGCCATGTCTGAAGATTGATTTCTCGGAATCTCAAGGCGCGATGATTAAGCGAATCATCGAAAATAATATTACCGTTTACGCAATGCATTCGAACCTTGACAAAGCGGAGGGCGGCGTAAATGATGCCTTGGCAAAGGCGATTGGATTTGGTGCGTGTATTCGTTTAGATTATCTTCGGATCGGTCGATTGCTCACGAAAATGCCGTTTTTTGACTTAGCGGATCGCGTACGCAAAATGCTGGATTCGAATGGACTGATTTTATCTTCGCCGAAAAATTCAATGGTTCAGACCGTTGCACTCGCCTGCGGATCTTTTGATGCATCGGTTATACCGGAAATGGTAGCAAGAGAGTGCGATGTCTTAATCGCAGGAGAGATAAAGCATCATGTTTTAGTCGATCTTGAGGCAAGAGGTATTCGTGTTATTATTGCAGGTCATGAAGCGACCGAAAGAGTTGTCTTGCCGATGCTCCAGGAGAAATTGACGCATGCATTTTCCGAATTAAGTGTATGTATCGCGACGAATTTCATCGCATCGGACTCAGGCCAATAGTTGTCTATTATTTTATATGATTCAATATGCGATCGGATATTGTCGCTATGAAAACTATGATACGAGAATGGTCTGGAAATACTTGTTTTGCTAGACATCGATGACGGCTTTGTTTATCATAGGAATGTTATCTGAGTCGGCCGGACGGTCGCGTGGGCAAGGCTTCAACGAGCGCTCACGAGGAAAGTCCGGGCTCCATAGGACAAGGGTGCCGGGTAACTCCCGGTGAAGGCGACTTTAAGGAAAGTGCAACAGAAAGCAAACCGCCTCTTTTCGGAGAGGTAAGGATGAAACGGCGGGGTAAGAGCCCACCGGCGGATCGGAGACGATTCGGCCATGTAAACCCCACCCGGAGCAATGCCATGGAGAGACATTACTGTGGTCCGCAGGTCTCGAGGAGGCGGCTTGAGCCGTTCAGAAATGTTCGGCCTAGATAGATGATCGTCTAAGACAGAACCCGGCTTACAGGTTGACTCAGATAACGTTAATTACATATTACGCCGCATTGCGGTTCATCAAGAGGAGAATTGGTATGTCAGCAGAATCATATTTAAGCAGAGGCGTGTCACCGACAAAGGATGATGTCAAGAAAGCCGTCGCTAATCAGTCCGGCGGTGTTTTTCCGGGCGCGTTCTGCAAACTTATTGAGGATATTGCCGGAGATGAGAATTATTGCATGGCGATTCATGCGGACGGTGCGGGGACGAAGTCTTCTGTCGGGTATTTGAAGTATATGGAGACCGGTGACCCGGAAGTATTTTCTTCGTTGGCACAGGATTCTCTGGTAATGAATACCGATGATCTGGCGTGTATCGGTGCTGTTAAGGATTTCAGTTTATCCAATACGATCGGCAGAAATGCACACCGTGTGAACGGTGCTTGTATTGCGAAAGTCATCGAGGGTTACGACCGTGTTATCCGTACGCTGACTTCTCACGGTGTTAATATTCATATGTGCGGCGGCGAGACGGCAGATGTCGGTGATTTGGTGCGTACGATCATTATTGATTCCACTATCGTCGTGCGTATGAACAGAAGTGATGTGATCAATGCTTCAAATATCAAGCCGGGTCACGTAATCGTCGGACTTTCGTCTTTTGGACAAGCGACTTACGAAGACCGTGAGAATTCAGGTATTTCATCGAACGGATTGACCGCCGCAAGACATATGCTTTTGTCAAAGCATTATCTTCATGCTTATCCGGAATCCCTTTCTGAGACCATTCCGGAGGACAAAGCGTATTGCGGTAAGTTCTTATTGTCTGACTTGCTTCCGGGATCATCCATGACGGTCGGAGACGCGATCCTGTCACCGACCCGCACGTATCTACCTATTTTGGCAGAGATCATTCCGCGTTTTCGGTCAAGTATTTCCGGCATTATTCACTGTACGGGAGGCGGACTAGCGAAGTGCAAAGACTTCGGGCATGGTGTGTCTTATGTTAAAGACAATCTGTTCGATTTTCCGCCGATATTCAAGACGATATATGAGTCTGGTGAGATTCCGCTCAAGGAAATGTTCCAAGTCTTTAACTGCGGACATCGTATTGAAATCTACTGTGAGCCGGAGGTGGCAGATGAGATCATCGCAATATCTGATTCTTTCAATGTTCGGGCACAAGTGGTTGGGCGTGTAGAAGCTTCCTCGGACCCCGAATGTAATGAAGTACACATTCAGTTCAACGGAGAGCAGTTTACATATTGATTTAAACTTTATGATGAATTGGCCTTTTCAAGAGTCGCAAAGGAAAGAATAGGGATGCCATATATTATTTACAAATTAATGGACAGTTTGGGCCCCCTTGTTTTTGGTATTGTTTTGATACTGATAATTGTCGCCTTGCATTATAAACAAAAGGCCGATAAAAGCGAATTCATATCCAATCGTCTCTTGCGTTTTCTGAAGCGACTTCATGAAGAGCAGCGTATCTCTGATGAGGAATATAATACGTTGATTAAAGGCAATCAACCAATCATCCCCCTTCAGACGAACCGTGCGATTGAAGCCGATCAGACCGTTCAAACATCGGAAGCAATAGAATCGCTTCCGGTGAATAAGCGACCGACGATTGCGCCTGAAGTATCTCCAATGACTGAGGCTGTGACAGTCTCATCTGAAGCGGCTCTGATGACAAAAGATTCGGCGATCGCTCCGGATGTAGCTCCTACGACGAAGGCGCCTCCTTTAGCTCCTCCGATCATTCCGTTGAATACAAATCAGACGAATACAAGGCCACCAATTGCCGAAAAGCAGAAGTCGTTCAATGCGATGAATATCCTGCTGATCGTCGGTGTTCTGTTTGTCATTTTGGCCGGAGCGGTATTTGCGACGACGACTTGGCTGATACTTCCGCCAATCGTTCGTATTTTGACGGTATGCTCATTTTCCGGTGTCTTTTTCGTCGCGTCTGTCGTTGCGGAGAAGGTGCTGAAGATTCCGAAGACGGCAGTCTCCTTTTTTACACTTGCATCATTTTTCCTGCCGATCAGCGTTCTTGCCGTTGGATTTTTCAATTTGCTGGGTGATTACTTTTCGCTGGACGGAGAAGGCCGATATTGGATATTCTTCGCTGCGAGTGCTGTTCTGGGTGTGGCGTGTCTGATTGGCGCCCGAAGATATCAATTTGCCTATTTTGCACAAGCTTGTCTCTATTGCATGACCGCGATGTATATTTTTGCGATTGCTGCGTTTAGGCCCGAGAAAGCTGTCTTCATTCTGCTTCTCTATGTGTATGCGATCGCGTTGGTGCTTCTCGGTCAGTGGATTCGGAAAAAGGGTGAATCGCGTCTGCCTCTTGAGTATATTACCCGTCGAATTCCTGTTTTTGCAGTCATTCATGCAATCGTTATTGCCATGATCGGACTCGTCATTTCCGGGTCGGGGGTGCTGCCCGGGATGGCTGCAATCGTTTTCGCACCATTCTTTTTGACGAAACTCTTTCGCGGCAAGAACGCCTATGCGGGGACGATTCTGTTTGCGGCCATGTTGACGACAGGATTTGCACGATTATATTCAGGTGGCGATTTGATGGTCACCTTGTGGATGTTAATTGCGAGTGCCGTCATTTTATCTGTCGTCGGTACGCTGGGCATATTCCCGGATACAATGCGAAAATGGTTTTCTGCGGTCACTTCGGTGATCATCTTCCTCGTATATCTCATACAATTTGGGTCGTTGATTGTCCGAGGTGGTTGGACCGGTCTGCAGTTGATCGCTCTATTCGTGTTGATGGTCGCACTCGTATTTGTTGCCTATCGTAACAAGGCGAGATACATCCTTTATCTCGTTCCGGTATTAGCGGTCACGTTTATTACCGGTTTGGTGTACTTGTTTGCACATGTGACATTGCCCCATGGAAGTTTACTGGCCTTATTGTCGGCATTATTCTTCGCTTTATGTGTATTCTCGGATAAAAAACTCGAATTTTCTATCCGTACGCCGATATCGGATGCTTTGTTCTCGTTCTGGTGTTTTATCGGTGCGGCCATTGCGAATACACATGGATGGGGCGAAGGGAGCGGACAAGCAGGGCTCAGTCTGATTGACGGAACCATTCCGCTACTCATCCTGTTAAGTATTTTAGTTTATCTCATGCTCGAAAAGGATTCTTCCGGCACTTCATCTCTATCCGCTGATATTTCTGCCGCTTTCATTCCTGAAATCATATTCTTGATATCAATCCCGGTATTCATCTTTTTAAAAGAGTATATGGATGCTGTTTATATTTTCGTCATCTTTTTTGCGCTAATGGGTACTTTTGGAATCTGGGCAGCGCTTAACGCCGGGCGCCTGCGCTTGCCTCGAGCTCTTGCTGCCGGCTCGTATGTATTCGTGCTGATCTTTGGAACTATCTTAATCGTTGCTCTGAGTTCTGCGGGTAAAGACACTCTGATTCCCGTCGTTGCCTGGATATCTGTTATTTATCTCTGCGTTATTCTCGTACTTAAGTCGCGTAATCCCTCAATTCTGAATCCGTCCGCAAGCAATGCTGCATATTCCGCAATAGCCGGGGGTGCTATATACTTGTCGCTTTTACTGTCTGCGCAATTATGGATGGATTTGAATTCAGGCATGACGACGCTCATTTTCCCTGCAAGTGCCGCGTTTATATTCACGGTCATTGCGATGTTTTTTGCCGCATTTGATAAGGATTTGCCACCGGCGGTCAGGCACATGGGACGCGTCGGGTTTGTGGGGCTCTCGCTCTTCACGACGTTGATGATCGGTGCGCTCCTAATCTCCGCAAGCATTTTCTGGACGCCGGTCGTTTATCTCTTTGTCTTGACCGTGTTGGCTTACCGCTATGTAAAAGGGGTCTCACATCGATTTGCATGGCTTGATATGCTCCTTATATTCGTAACATCCATAATTTGCATCGATAAAATTGGGCATCCGAATATTCAGTGGGCCGGAATTATCATATTCTCATTAGTATTTATTGCAGCACTTCTGTTTGGACGACGGATGCATCCCAGAGTGTTTAGTTCTCGGATAGATGAATCATTCGACGTTCGCAATCGGACGGATTGGCCATCTCTGATGTCGATCCTGTTTGCTTTAGGACTATTTCCGCTGGGTAAATATGCTCAATGGGTAGCATTCTTGCTACTCGCGCTATATGCGTTATCTTTTGTGAAAAGGACCCGTTCAAAATATGCAGAACGCATCGCGCTAACATTCGCGAGTTTCTTTGCCTTGGTTGCAGTATGGACTCAACCGCTACTTGATATTCCGGACATCATTCTTCTCGAAATAAATTTAATTGCATTCGTCGGATTCTTTGTGCTGATCGACCGCTTCTCTTGGAAAAGCAAAGTGTCCAAGTCGCTCGTTTTTGTGTCGACATGCATTTCTCTTGCAATAGCCGGATTAGCGGCGATGGCCAGTGCGGATATCGTTGATGCTCTGATTATCGGAATCGCTTCATTTGTGATTCTGATTGTATCTTTTGCTTTTAAACGTAAGCAGTGGTTCATCCTCGCCACCGTGACACTCCTCGTCCTGGTCCTATATATGACACGCGCATTCTGGGCGATGATCGAGTGGTGGATATACCTACTCCTGGTCGGACTCATCCTGATTGGCCTGGCTGCAGCGAACGAGATCTCTAAGCAAAAGGGCGAAAAACTCTCGAGCAAGGCAAAGCGAATATTTAGGGATTGGGAGTAGTCGTTATTCTATCGTAGAATTTGTTCGAGGAGTGACTCAATCCACTGATGCTCCTTGGGCGGGCTCTTCGGGAATAGGTTTACAATATGATTTGCCAAAGCTATAGGAACTATTGATGAGGGAAGGGTATTATATTTATACTTCATAGGATGAATTGTAGTGGCATTATAAGATACATACGAGTTAGAGAAATACATTATAAACCGTTACCACAAATTAATACTATCTGCAGAAAAGGAGCAATTTTATAAACTGATTATGTTAAGCCCTTAACACTTATAACACCTTTATGACAATAGGTGAACAGACCCTGGTGAACAGACCCTCAAAATTGTGGTTGACATTCATAAGGCGGATGACTATAATTACTTTTGTTTGTTAGAAATACAAACGATTTATTTATGGCATGCACCTTTAGCTCAGTTGGTAGAGCAACTGACTCTTAATCAGTGGGTCCCGGGTTCGAATCCCTGAAGGTGCACCAGTTATCAAGTGTCTGTCGTTCGACAGGCACTTTTTTTATACATCATCAAAGGCATAAAAAGCGCCGCCAATAATGACGACGCTTTCAATACATAAAGATTGCGATGAATTAGAGTTGAGCGTTGATCATTTCTTCATATTGGCTCTTATTGCCCATGCCTACTTTTTGATCGACCTGCTTGCCGTCCTTGAAGAGGATGACAGTAGGAATGTTCATAATGCCATACTTGGCGGCAATTTCTTGGGCATCATCAATGTTAATCTTGCATACTTTGGCTTTGCCTTCGAATTCATCGGCGACTGCAGCAATGGTCGGGGCGAGCATGCGGCAAGGCATGCACCAGTCGGCATAAAAATCGACCAATGATAAACCGGATTGGATGGTGTTTTCGAAATCATTAGCTGTGAGTTGAATGGTGTTGCTCATAATAGATCTCCTTTCGAACATTAAGGCTTAATTAATATTATATCTTTTATGTTATCGATTGGCTAAATAATCTCAACCAACCCATAAACATACTGATACCGATGAGGATTAAAAGTAATCCACTGACCAGTCTGATGATCCTGCCTTTTTCACTAAGTTTCTTGAACAGAGGCTTCAACTGTTCTAAGAGAATTGCAGATATGAAAAACGGTATGGCCAGACCGAGGGAGAAGATGGTGAGGAGGATTCCGCCCTGTATGACGGTGTCAGTCTGTCCGGCTTTTAGCAATGCAGCACCCAAGAAAGGTCCGATGCAAGGTGACCAGCCGAGGCTGAATGCGATGCCCATCAGGAGAGAAGAGAGGGCGTTTCGTTTGTTGTTATTTATTTTGATCCGCTTTTCAGATTCCAGAAAAGGGATACGAATGACTCCGGTCATGAAGATGCCAAGCAGAATGATGAGTATGCCGGATATCTTTTCGAGCAGGTTCCTGTTTTGCGATAGAATACTTCCTAATGCACTTCCTGTAATTCCAAGACCAACAAAGACGATTGTGAATCCGAGAATGAAGAGCGATGTGTTGCGGAGTAATATATGTTTTTGTTTCGTCTCTCCGTCTTTAATCGACGCAGAGTTTCCGGATAGGTAGATAAAGTAAATCGGTAACAGAGGAAGGATGCAAGGTGATATAAATGCTAACAGACCTTCTAAAAAAACGAGAATGAGCATAGAAAGGTTCATATTATTCCTCCAGACCAACCAGTTCCGCGAGTGCTTCATAGCTCGTTGTACCCACTATCGATGCCGTGATGAGCCCGTCCGGGTCAATGACAAATGTATGAGGTACGTAATAGATGCCATAGTTTGTGGCAACATCTCCTTTGTCCCAATAGGTCGGGAAGGTGTAACCGCTGTTGTCTAGTTGCTGTCTGATATCGCTGATGTTCGGTGTCGAAGCATTTTCAGGATTGATGTAGACCTTGAACAATTTGACGTTTTCAATCTGATCTTGTTCAAGTTTATCATGCAATTTCTGATACTCCGGGAATTCTGCGTAACAAGCGGAACAACCATAAATCCAAAAACTGACGATGACATGCTTGCCGCGAAAGCTCGAGAGTGTGACAGAATTATTCTTTTCGTCGATCAAGGTGAAGTCGTATGCCAAATTTCCAATCTGCCTGCCTTCCTGCGCCGGAGGTACTGTGGTGATAATAGATTCCGAAGTGACATCAATATCGCGGGATTCCTCCGGGTCGTCAGAAACTTGCGCGATTTCTTTAGCAGTCGTTGATTTAGCAATATTACTCTCTTTTTCTTCTGACATCAGATGATTATATAGAATCGTCGCACCACCAAACATTGAGACGATAAGAATAACGGCTACTATTATTTTCAAAGGTTTCATCCGATCACCTACCTTATATCTTTTCAAAACAGACATCCAAACATATAATTAGATTATAATATTCAAATGTGTTCGTTTCATAATATAATCATATCATGATAATTGAATATGTCAATATCCGGGAGGTACTATGGATAAAATTGAATTGGATCGAAGAGCAGAGATATTGAAGGCCATCGCGCATCCGGATCGACTTTGTATCGTCTATGGTTTGTGCAGGCATCAATGTAACGTCGGTCAGTTACAGAATAAGTTGGGTTTGAGCCAAAGCGGTCTGTCTCAGCATCTGGCGAAGCTTAAAGCAGTTGGCATTATTCGTGGTGAGAGGAACGGTAAACAGATTTGCTATCATGTGGTTGACGGCATGACACGAGATATTGTCGAAAAGGTGTTTATAGGTCTTGATATGACTGAAGAAGACTGTTTTTGATTCTTGCTAATCCCATTTGAGATCAATACAAATTGAATGACGTATCTAAGCGGCATGCATTGCATGAGATAGAAAACGCCAATCTTGGGGCAGCTCCTCGGATGGCGTTTTTTTCTTTGATATTATTTGAAAAAACCGGTCATATCCAGCGTGGACTCATCTCCGGTTAATGGTAATGCGATTTTTTTCTCATGTTTAGCGGATTTATAAATACCGATCACGGCTTGTACGGATTGGTATCCGGACGCGGCATCGGCAATCGGGCTACGTCCGTCGCGAATTGCACCGAAAAGGTCATCATATATACCGTAATGAGGGTTTGTCGCTCGTGTAAGGAATGAGTTGCCGTAGCGTTTCAATACCCTGAAAAGATAACGCATGGTCATGTTTCGACCGTCGGCGTTTCGAATTTCCAGCGCCGGTCGTCCTTTACGCAAAGCGATACGTACCTGGCCTTTTTCGGCATTGACAAAAAAGCGTGCCTCATGATCTTTCGGGGAGGTTGCGGTCGTGCCTTCAATTTGACAGAGGGCGCCGTTTTTCATCTCAAAAACAGCCATTCCCAAATCTTCCGCCTCGATATCTCTCGAACGCCTGGCGATGACACCCGATACGGATATCGGATTGTCGTTCATCAGCCAATACATCAAATCTATGGCGTGAATACTCTGGTTCATTAACGCACCGCCGTCGTATTGCCATGTCCCGCGCCAAGCGGCTTGATCGTAATATTTCTGATCGTGTCCCCAGCGAACGATGACGCTGCCGTGTGTGATGGTTCCGAAGACGCCGCTGGCTAAGTCGTTCTGAATATCGGCGACCAGGGGTATGTATCGATAAATGTGCCCCATCGCGATGCGGCGGTCGGCAGACCTCGCGAGATCGACTAAATCTTTAGCCTCAGAGACCTTCATGGTCATTGGTTTTTCAAGAAGAACATGCGAACCGCCTTCAAGGCATCGCTTAGCCATCTGAAAATGCAATCCGGATGGTACCGTGATGGCAACCACATCGGGGTGAAGTGTCTCTAACATCTCGATATAATCCGTGAATAATTTTAGTTTGGGAAAAATCTTGGAGGTCTTTGCATCGTTAATCTTGAGGCTTTTGAGCAACGCACCGGGTGCGGATGGGTTTGAGTCCGCCAGGGCGACGAGTTCGAAACGGTTCGCGAGCTTGATGATCGCGCGAAGATGTTTCTTGGAAACAATACCGCATCCGATAATTGCAACGCGAAGAAGAGCTGGTTGATCTGTCATGAATGATCTCCTATATTATGTGTTCGGTGAGAGGCTTCGATAGTAATCGACAAACTGCCGGGCGGTTCTGGGTGATCGACCGTTTTCTCGCATAGCCCAAGCCAGTGCTTTTTCAGCAATCTCTTCCGCATCATATTGTAGAGCATGCTTGTCCAATAATCCATAAACGATTGATAAAAAGGTCTTCTGATTGGGCGAAGCAAATCGTATGGTAACACCGAATCGATCGGAAAGTGATAGTTTTTCCTCTCGAGCATCATTTTCGTACATATCATTATCGTGTTTTTCTGCAATCATGTGACGACGATTCGAGGTCGCGTAAATGGCGACGTGTGGTGGTCTCGTGTTAACTCCGCCTTCAAGAACAGTTTTTAGAATTCGAAATTGAGCGTCATTTTCTTGAAGTACCAAATCGTCCAGGAATATTATGAATGAGAGGTTGTAAGCGGCCAGTCCGGACAGTTTTTCAAGAAGAGACGGAAGATGGGCGATACCGTCTTTATCGACTTCAATCAATCTTAACCCTTCGGCGTGATAGGCGTTGACCATCGCTTTGATCGAGGATGACTTGCCGGTGCCTCTTGCGCCGAAAAGAAGGACGTTTTCGCCCAGTCTCTGCTGAACGAGACGTAGCGTATTCTCCCTTACAAGCGAAAGCTCGTAATCGTACTCGAAAAGCATTTCCGGCAGAATGGGGTCCGGGTGGCGAACGGGCGTCCACTCACCGTCGAGATACTTGAAAAAACGGTGCATCGCGAATAGTCCGAAACTGTTTGTCGTGTGAAAATCGAGAAGATATTGAAATAGTTGATCGGCGTCCATATCGGTGGTTGTACGGTTGTTCCAAGCGGGACAAGCAACAAAATCCGAGATACATGACAAGTAAGCGTCCGAAGAGGTATTGGCAATTTTAAGGATGCAGGCTAATTCTTCCTTAACGGCGTGCTCGAAGTCGTCTTCGATTCGATTGGCGGATGCCGATGCGGGCGTATCCGTTCGATAGGCACATCGACGCGCGAAAAGGTTATCATCCTTCCGGCACAAATTGAGAATGTATTCACCCCAATCCGGTGAAAAGGCGTTCTGTTCTTCGGATAGGGCGTAATAAAACTCCGAATATAGGGCGAGCAAATTCATTTCGGAGGCCTTAGTGTCTATATTTTTCTCTCTGCAAGAAAAATAGGTTTCTTTTGCATATTGGACGGATAGAAGTCTATGGATGAGCGGGTCATCTATAAAATTGCGATAAATCATGAGTCGCGAGACAGATGCGTTGATATCTTGCATATTGGCCTCTCATTCAAATTGTAGTCAGGATTTTGAAATTACAATTGAAACTATTTTATCACAGGCCCGCATTTTATCGGTGAGTTCATGTAAAATGGTATTGGCAAGATTGAATAAGGCAGGGTGAATTATGAATTTTCAGGATATTATTCTGGCGAAAAGATACGGGCGTAAACTGACGAACGAGCAAATTCGCTTTTTTGTAGATTCTGTAACAGATATGAGTATTCCGGATTACCAGATATCTGCGCTTCTGATGGCGATTGTTCTCAATGGCATGGATGATGAGGAGACCACGTCGCTGGCTTTGTTTATGGCAGAGTCAGGCAAGACTGTGGATCTTTCCGCCATACCCGGCAAGAAGGTTGATAAGCACAGCACCGGGGGGGTCGGTGACAAATGTACACCGATCCTGCTCGCGCTGGTCTCGTCTTTTGATATCCCCGTCGCTAAGCTATCCGGGCGCGGTCTGGGTTTTACGGGTGGAACCGTCGATAAGTTCGAATCTATTTGTGGCTTTCATACGGAGATACCGATTGATGATTTTCCGGGTCAGATTGAGAAAGTCGGCATGGTGTTATCCGGACAGACGCCGGACCTGGCACCTGCGGATAAGGTTTTATATGCATTGCGCGATGTGACCGGTACTGTTGATTCTATTCCGCTGATTGCTTCGAGCATCATGAGCAAGAAGCTCGCCGGAGGAGCGGATGCCATTGTTCTGAATGTGACGTATGGGAATGGCGCATTTATGAAGAACAAGACAGACGCTATCGCGCTGGCCGAGAAGATGATTCGAATCGGACATTTATCCAAGCGCAAGGTCACATGTGTCTTAAGTCCGATGAATCAGCCTTTGGGTAAGGCGGTCGGCAATATTCTTGAAATGCAAGAGGTGGTCAACACACTCAAGGGCTTCGGAACGGATGATTTGTTGGAGATTTGTATTCGTCTCGCGGTCGAAATGATTTTGCTTTCGGATAAAGCGGCCGAGCATCAGCCGGATAGTCTGAGAAGTCTTTGTGAGAAGAAGATTCGCAGTGGATCGGCATGGAAGAAATTCTCGCAATTCATCGTTGCTCAGGGTGGGCAGGTGGATGCATCCGGAAATCCGATATTTTGTGATGTCCCTGTTGAGGTTGAAGCGATGCGTTCCGGGCGAAAGGGCTATGTCGAATCTATTTCGGCCGAGCAAGTCGGGAGGGCTTCGGTCGTGCTTGGTGCGGGTAGACGTGAGCAAAGTGACAAGATTGACTATGGTGCCGGTATTGTATTCTCAAAAAAAGTCGGTGATGCCGTAGAATTCGGAGATAAGATTTGTGCGCTTTTCATGGGTCAATCTCATCCGAAGGATTCGAGTCGCGTTGCAGAAGCCATAGAGATTCTCGAAGCAGGCATCGTTATATCATCCGAGCCGGTTTTGAGCACGGATGACGAGATTGTAGTCATGAAGTGAGTATCTCTTTTTCGCGGCGTTGAATTATGTTCGATATGCGAATTCGTTTATATCTTGATTCCGCTTCGACATGTTGATATAATCTAAAAAGAACGAATGTTTGACATGAGGTTTTTTGATGATAATTATCGGGATTGACCCCGGATATGCGATTACCGGATATGGAGTTATTGAATATTCGGGGAATCGTTTTCGAGTTTTGGATTATGGCACCATTACTACCCGGGCGCATGTGCCTTTTGAACAACGTCTGTTGACGATTTCTTCTGAGATTGAGTCAGTTTTGTCGAGGTTTTGTCCGGAGGTTATGGCAATCGAAGAACTGTTTTTTTCCAAAAACACGACGACAGCGATTGGTGCGGCTCAAGCTCGTGGGGTCCTTATTTTATCTGCTGCCAAGGCCGGCATGCCGGTATTTGAATACACCCCGATGCAGGTGAAATTGGCGGTCACCGGTTATGGGCGAGCAGATAAGAATCAAGTCGCACAAATGGTCAAGACGATATTATGCCTTGATCACTTACCGAAGAAAGATGATGCCTCGGATGCGTTGGCAATTGCGATTTGTCAGGCACATAGTGGCATGATTTCTTCTAATAAAGCCGTCTCGGGATATCAGTATGGTCGTTACGGCAAGGATAATGTCAATAAATAGCGCTCTTAACATTGACGACAGAGAGGTATACAGATTATGTACGCATATATCAAGGGTCAATTAGTCCAGAAAAGACAAGAGCATATTGTCGTTGAAGCGGGTGGGGTCGGTTACCTTATATATTGTCTTGCTCCGATGCAAGAGCGCGTCGGACACCTTAATGATAATGTGATTGTATACACATATCACTATGTCAGAGAAGATACGGCGGCTCTTTACGGGTTTTCGGCTCAAGAGGAACTCGACTTGTTTTTGTTGTTGTTGCAAGTATCAGGCATTGGTCCGAAAGTTGCATCTACCATGGCGTCCTATTTGAGTCCGAGCGTATTGTCTCTGGCGGTCGTATCCGGTGATATCAAGAAGCTTACGGAGATTAAGGGATTAGGCAAGAAGGGCGCAGAGCGTATTATTTTAGAACTCAAGGATAAGCTCAAAGGTTTCGTTCCGAAAGACGCCATCGTTGCTGAGGGTTCTTCTTCAGCGTTGGCGTATTCCGCTGACGATGAAGTGATGCAAGAAGCAATCAGTGCCATGATTGTTTTGGGTTATTCACAGAGCGAGGCGGTACGATTGGTTGCTAAATCTTATCAAGAGGGCGTCGGTACAGAGGCGCTGATTCGATCGGCTTTGAGAACAGCATCCGGGCAATATATCGGCTAAGAGATAAGGGGATATGACATGGATTTTTCCGAGTTTGATCAAGATGATCGATTAATTGCGAGAGAACGGTTGATCGAAGATAGAGAAGAGAGAAGTCTTCGCCCATTGTGTTGGGAAGATTACTCCGGACAAAGTAAAGTCAAGGATAACCTTAAGGTATTTATTGAGGCGGCTTCGCAACGCCAAGAAGCTTTGGATCATGTGTTGCTATACGGCCCTCCGGGACTGGGAAAGACGACTCTGGCAGGTATTATTGCAGCGCAAATGGGAGTGACGTTAAGAATTACGACCGGCCCGGCTATAGAGAAGCCCGGTGAGCTTGCAGCTATTCTTACGAATCTGAATGCCCGTGAAGTGCTTTTCATTGATGAGATTCATCGCCTGAATCGAAGCGTCGAAGAAATTCTTTATCCGGCTATGGAAGATTACTGCCTTGATATAATGATCGGCAAGGGTCCGTCTGCGCGGTCGATTCGATTGGATCTGCCGCGGTTCACGCTGATTGGTGCGACGACTCGAGCCGGACTTCTTTCTGCGCCGCTTCGGGATCGGTTTGGTATGATTCATCGGCTGGAGCTATACACTCCGGATGAACTGTCGCAAATTCTAAAAAGAGATGCGGATATACTTAATATCAGTATTTCTCAAGATGGACTGGATACCATATCTTCACGTAGTCGAGGTACACCGCGTATTGCGATTCGACTTCTGAAGCGCATGCGCGACTTTGCCCAGGTCAAGGGGGAAGGGGTCATCGACCGCAAGGTTGCCGATTATGGACTGGATGCGTTGGAGATCGATCAGCGCGGACTGGACGCGACAGACCGAAGAATAATAAGAAGTATGGCCGAGCTTTTCTGTGGCGGCCCGGTGGGATTAGATACACTGGCGGCATGTACCGGAGAAGATCCCGTGACGATTGAAGATGTCTATGAGCCTTTTCTGATGCAGATTGGTTTTCTGGCAAAGACGCCACGCGGAAGAGTTTTGACACCTTTGGCATGGCAGCATCTCGGCCTGGATTGCCCGAGTGATCGCGATAATCAATTAACAATCGACAGCATAACTTAAGAGGATCAATATCAATGGATAGCACTATTAATTCCGATCATATTTTACTTCACTCGTGTTGCGGACCGTGCGCGGAATGGCCGGTACAGGCCTTGTTGCAGGAAGGCTATTCGCTGACACTATATTACGGCAATCCGAATATTCATCCGATTATGGAATGGGAGCGACGCAAGGATACATTGAAGGCGTTCGCTGATCTTAAGCATCTACCGCTTCATATTGAGCCGAGATTTGAACAAGCATACTGGGAATCAGAAGCATGGAGAGATACATATTCGAGTCGTTGTGAGATGTGTTATGATTTGCGAATGGATATGGCGGCAGCAACTGCGGCGCATATGGGCTTCTCGGCCTTTACGACAACTCTTCTTGTAAGCATCTACCAGGATCACGAAGCTATCATAATGGCGGGCAAGCGTGCCGCTGAGAAGTATAACGTGCAATTCATATACCGTGATTTTCGAGATGGCTTTCGAAAAGGTCAGGAGATGGCTCGAGAAGACGGCCTCTATAGGCAGAAGTTTTGCGGATGTATTTTTTCGTTGGAAGAATCTAAGTATAAAGACAAGATTTATCGCTCGTTTGAAGGTAGCGATGGTTGAATCAGCATGGTATTGAAATGACTGTAAGTCACCATTCCCGGTTTGGAGCCGGGAATTTTTTTGACGTGTTTGACCATACAATAATCGACTTCAATTTTGTAATTTGGCGTATCCTTCGAAAGAATTCCTTTAGATAAATCAGTGTTGGCGGATGAATAATAGGCAGCAACTGCTGCTGATATTTCGAACACCTGATCCGAAGGTATTTGGCCGAAATTTCGGAGGATGACGTGTGAACCCGGGATGTTTTTGGCGTGAAACCAATAGTCGTCTTTGGATGCAACTTTGAAGGTCAGGAAGTCATTCTGTATGTTGTTTCTGCCGCACATAATCAGTTCGCCGCCGGTAAGTTCAAAAGTGCGATAGGATTGAATCGCGCTCGTTGTGTGTGCATTATCAGCGACCGGTTTCGTCCGGCTTTTGGCCTTTGCAGCTTGCATGGCGGCACGAATCGCTCGGGATTTCTGTTTCCCGGTCTTCGACTTTCCGGGGTGATTGATGTTTGCATCCGCTTTTGAATCGGATTGGTCCTTGGTATTCAGCCACTCAATTTCCTGTTTGACTGCCAGAAGATCACTAATGTCTGAAGCTTGAGTTGCAGCATTCAACAGTGACTTGAAATATTCTATTGCTAGTTCGTCTTCTTTTAGAAAGGAAACCGTCTTGTCATATTTTGTCTTGGCTTTTCGATATTTTCGATAGTACCGTTGTGCATTATCCGTCGGCGATAAATTCTCGTCGAGCTCAATGGTGAACTGTTGCGGGGGATCAGAATAATCTTGACATATAAAGTGCTTTGATTTCGAAGGTATTGCATATTGATTGGTAAGCAATAAGTCGCCAAGAAGCTTAAGAGTCTCATAGTCTTCTGAATCTGAAAGGTCGGTCAGATGTACATTGTGCTTGCGGACGGCATGAGCCAATCCGGATTCGGCGAATTTTATGAGAGGATGCTTTTTTTGGTAAAAATCATTCATGATCTGTCCCGGAACAACCAGCAAGTCTATCGCTTTAGAAATGGAATCCGTCTTTATTGATCGCAAACCTTTTGGAAAAATCAGAGCATGAAAATCGTAAGGGACTTCTTGATTTATTTTGAAAAAGACCCCCGGTGAATAAACTTGGTCTTTGATTCTGACAAACAAAGAAATGAGTACGTTGCAGAGATTATCGTATTCTTGTGCATTAAAATCAGCAATGCATTTTTTGCCGTCAATATCGGCAATCGTACAGATTTCGGATGCAAAGTACGGAGAAATTCCCGTAAATGTTTCGAGAATAGCTTTTTCAGCAGGACGGCCGCTCAATTTATCAGGAAAATGAAACTGTCGGTTTTCGAGATCTGTAACGGCCATCAAAGGACTGAGTTTGTTCTGAGAAGGCGGATAGTCGTAAGGTCGTGCCGGCATAACTTCCCGGACGCGGCTCATCTGTGCGTCTACATGAAAAATACTGTCAATGATGCGCTTGTCTTGATTAAGAAGGATGATATTGCTGTAGCGACCCATCATTTCGATAATCAATCGATATGATACATTGTCCTTAATTTCGTCGACGGAAGAAAACTCGATTTCAATTATTCGTTCAAAACCAGGGGAGCTGATTCGTGAAATCCGCGAACCACTCAGATATTTACGAAGTACCATGCAAAATCCGGGTGGTGTAGACGGGTTCGTAGTGGCGACATCGGTAATATGAACCCGCGGAAAATCCGGGTCTGCAGATAAGAGTAGTTTCGAGTTTTTGTTGAAAGCGCGTAAGAGTAGTATTATAGATTTTTTATCCGGTTGATATATTTTATCTACTCTGGCGCCGTTCAGTGAAGAGTTAAGTTCTTCGGAAAGAAGATAGGTCGTCACTCCGTCTAATGGCATTAATTGTCCTCGTTATCATTTTTCTTATGCTCTCGGAATAAATAAACCACCCAAAAGATTAGGATTCCTATGACCAGTTCAACGCCGAGAAGGGTAAAGAACCGATCAAATCGATTCATTGAAAACAATAAATTTAAACCGAAAAGAATAGACAGGAGAATTGCTGTCAAAAGAATTTTGCCCGCGAGAGTGTTGCGGGCAATGTATAAGATTTCAGCGAAAGTGCTTCCGTTATTTGCAACAGACGTTTGTCCGGGCTTTGAAGAATTATTTCGCGTAGATTTCTTTGGGGTTGAAGTCTTTCGCGTTGTAGTTTTACGAGAAGAAGAACGGGATTGGTTCGACAAAGCGGAGACCACCTTTCAAATGATATATTTCAGTATACCAGAATAAGTACGGTCTTATCATAGCAATGTCGAACCGAAATACTATTCTGCTTTTTGAGCCTCTTTCTTCGATATCCAATTTTCAATGGCCTCGGAAACCTTTTGCATGACGATTATGAGGACAAAGAAGAGAAGCAATATCAGAAAAACGCCTACCAAACCAAAAGCGACAACGATTAAACCCTGATTGAGTAGTGACTCAGATAAAAGGTAACTTATTGTTGTAAACATATGCCGAATTCCTCCTTATCAGTTAACAAACATGCTGACGAGTGCTATGACCAGACCACCGGCGATGATTGAACCTAACTGGCCGGATACGTTGGAACTAATGGCCTGCATCAAGATGAAATTCGTCGGGTCTTCTTCTTTGGCAATCTTTTGCACAACACGGGCAGACATCGGGAACGCAGAGATGCCGGCCGCTCCAATCATTGGGTTAATTTTTTTCTTGAGGAATAAATTCAGGAACTTTGCAAAGAGAACGCCTCCTGCTGTATCAAAAATGAAAGCAAGTAATCCCAAGCCCATAATGAGGGCGGTTATCGGATCAATAAAACGATCAGCCAACATGGTCGAACCAATAGTGATACCGAGGAGTAAGGTGACCAAATTGGCAAGTTCGTTTTGCGCAGATTGACTCAAGCGCTCAAGGACACCCGATTCGCGAATTAAGTTACCGAACATCAGAGAACCGACAAGAGGAGCGCTCATAGGAACCAAAACGCCAGCAACTATGGTAACGACGATAGGAAAAAGAATCTTTACGACTTTGGGAACTTTTTCTTCAAAATAATCCATTCGAATTTTACGTTCCTTTTTGGAAGTCAATAATTTAATGATTGGGGGTTGAATAATCGGAACCAAAGACATGTATGAATAGGCGGCGACGGAGATCGGTCCCATGTATTTGACCAGGTTGAAGTAGTTGCCGACATAAATTGTCGTAGGTCCGTCCGCAGCACCAATGATACCGACTGCAGCTGAGAGCTTAAGGGCCTCGTCTCCATGAATGCCGAAGAACGTCGGAAGAAGCCATAGGCATAAAAGAAAAGTTGCGAAAATACCAAACTGCGCGGCAGCACCGAAAAATATCATAAATGGATTTTTGAAAAGAGGAGTAAAATCAATCATTGCACCAATGGCAATGAATATCAGGATCGGAAATAACTCGGTCGAAATTCCGGCTTCGCGAAGAATTTCAAGAAAACCGACTTCGGCAGTCTCTATACCAAAGAGATTGGTTACTCGACCGACGACATTAAAAGGTAGATTGACGAGAATTGCGCCAAAACCAATTGGTAAAAGCAGGGCCGGTTCGTACTCAAATTTTACTGCCAAAAAAATCAGAAGACCACCGATCAGATACATGATCAATGCTTTCCAGTTGTCACCATGCCCAAAATAGAGTACACCTTTAAAGACCTCGGCAAGAATTTCCATTGAGTTCTCCTCCTCAAAAAGATAATTATTGGTTTTTTCGTGTGTTTAATAGTTTCTGTATTTTTTCGGTCGGGTTGATGAGATTGGATAGTGATGCGTCGTGATTGATCGCATCGATCAGTAGAGCAACGAACTTAGTAAGATTGACGTCATAGAACCAGGGAGCATTGACGAGTTCCGGACGTCGGTATATCAGGTTCGTAGCGAAAACCTTATTGATTATACCCCTTTCATAAGCATCTTGGAAGTGCTCTACGCCCTCAGTAAATAATCCGAACGTTACGGCACAGTAAATATTCCTTGCACCACGATTTTTCATCTCAGAAGCGATATCAAGAATAGAGTCTCCGGAAGATATCATATCATCAACAATCAGAATATCCATACCCTCAACAGAATCGCCGAGGAATTCGTGAGCGATAATCGGGTTGCGACCGTTAACGACCTGGGTGTAATCGCGACGCTTGTAAAAAGTACCGAGAGGAACACCGAGAACCGAGGCCATGTACATAGCGCGAGTGATGCCGCCTTCGTCCGGGCTTACAATCATGAATTTATCACCGGAAAGATCCAAGTCCGGGATGGCTCGGAACATTTCCTTAATAATCTGGTACGAAGCCGAAAGACTTTCGAACCCGGAAGTCGGAATGGCATTAGCAACCCGCTCGTCATGAGCGTCAAACGTTATAATATTCTCAACACCAAGATTGTATATTTCTTCAAGTGCAAATGCGCAATCCAGAGATTCTCTGGCGTTGCGCTTGTGCTGTCTGCTCTCATATAAGAAGGGCATGATGACATTGATTCGACGAGCTTTTCCTGAGCAAGCCAGAATCACTCGCTTTAAGTCTTGGTAGTGATCGTCCGGACTCATATTGTTTTCCTTGCCGAACATCTTATACTTACATGAAAAATTCATGACATCACTGATGAGGAATAGGTCGTGACCGCGAACGGAGTTGGTGATGACTGCCTTGCCTTCGCCGGATGAGAAACGTGTGTTGTTCACTTCAATACGATAATCAGAACGGAAAAAACCGGGATACTTACTGATGAGTTGGTGCTCTTGATATTCGGAGCGTCGTTTGTTCAAAAAATAATTCACGCTTTCAGAAAATTCGACGCTTCCTTTTAGCGGAATGATGCCAATCGGTCCTACCGGTGCCATCGGATTATCACCGTACTGGTTATATCTTGAATATGCTTTTTCGTCTGCAGTGTATGATGTCGAATTCATGCTGTAGTCCCCCTCAAAGTGATCCGTTTTTATTCAAAAAGCTCTCCGATGCGAATTTGGTTCAAGAGATCCGAAATTTTGCAGCTCGGGTTAATTAGTGCGCCCAAAGACTCGTCGACATTAATAGCATCGATAAGTCTGGCGACAAAAGGCGTCATATTAACGTCAACATACCATGGCGCGTTCAGAAGTTCAGGTTTTCGATAGATGAGATTTGTGCAAAGCACTTGCTTAATGATTCCCTTATCGACGGCGTCTTGCATGGCGTCGATACCATCTGTAAAAAGTCCGAAAGGGGCAATACAGTAAATGTTTTTCGCGCCATTTTCGTGCATCACAGTTGCCGTGTTAATCATCGTCTTGCCTGAATTAATCATGTCATCAATGATCAGAACATCTCGGCCTTCAATCGGCTCGCCAAGAAAACGGAGTTCTTTTATCGGGTGTTCGCCTTCAACTCGTACAGAATAGTCTCTGTGGCGGTAAAAAATACCAAGAGGCGCTCCCATCAGAGAAGAATAGAAAATAGCTCTGGAGATTCCGGATTCGTCCGGACTCACGACCATCATTGAGTCGCGGTCTATCTTAAGACTCGGATTGACTGCAATCAGGGTGCTGATCGCTTTAAATGCTGATTTCGGCATTTCGATGCCCATTAAGGGCACGGCATTAACGATACGAGGGTCGTGTGGGTCGAAAATAATAAGGTTTGCAACACCTAAGTTATATAATTGTTGAAGCATGGCCGCGCAATCTAAAGATTCTCTTGACTGGCGATTGTCTTGTCGCCCTTCGTAAAGAAACGGCATAATAACATTAATTCTTCGGGCCTTGCCGCTGGATGCCATGATAATTCTGAGTAGGTCGCGGAAATGATCGTCCGGACTGGTGTTATGTTCCTCTGAAAATATCGGGAAGGTTGCTTGATGAGAAAGCACATCTGAAATAATGAAAAGATCATGGCCTCTTACAGTCTGGTTGAGAGTGACTTTACCTTCGCCTGTAGTGAATCGAACAATGTTGGTCTGAATCTGGTAATCTTTGCGAAGATAACCGGCGCTGTCAACATAAGGATTAATCCGTTCGTTTTTGCGTTTCAGGCGTTTTTCGTAAAGTATATCATTGACCTGACGAACAAACGACTCGTTCGCAGTGTGTGCAATAATGCCGATTGGACCAAAAGGTTCCAATAGGTATCCCTGATAGTCTGAAGAAGGGGCGACAATCTCTTGGTTATTTGGTGACGCTGTCATCATACTCCTCTAAATCCCGCCGTATTACGAATGAAATATATGTATAAGAACTCGTTCGCGCATACAGTAATTAGTATATCGCTATTTTTCTCTTTTGTGTATGCACAATAATGCACGAAAATAATATTGAATTGGACGTTGCATTCGATAAAGTGACCGTAGAATGGTAATTTTCATGCTATCTCACACGATTTCCAAGTATAGAGTAAAACGATTCATTTCTCAATATTATTGTGAAGGGAAAATATCAATGTTTATATATGGATTAATTCATGATAGTCTTAAAAGCAATATAATATGAGTAGGTGAATGATGAACGTTCAATTCCGAAATATTTCATTTTGGGGCGTCGCTGCTGATGTTTCCTCATGTCCGCCGTCTGATCGACCTGAAGTTGTCCTTTCCGGCAAATCAAATGTCGGTAAATCTTCTTTGGTTAATGCGCTTGCCGATAACAAAAAATTAGCCCGTGTCAGTAGCGCGCCGGGAAAAACTCGGCTGGTTATCTATTTTGATGTCGACAATAAATTCTATTTCACAGATCTCCCGGGCTACGGATATGCCAAAGCGCCAAAAGAAATTCAAAAAACGTATTCTTCTCTTGTAGAGCAATATTTTGCATCCGGTCGACCGATTCATTTGGTTTTGCACTTGATTGACATTCGCCATCGTCCTTCTAAAGAAGATGTGCAGATGATTCAGTATATGAATGATCATCGATTACCATATTTCACAATATTTACCAAGGCTGACAAATTATCCAAGGAGCAGCGTCGCAAGAGGATTCTAGAGATTCGCGATGAGATGGATATCAAGGATACCGCCCATTGTTTTGCGATCTCTGCCGAAAAAAAAGAAGGATTAGAGGATTTAAGACAAGCAATATCCGAGTATCTTTTCCCTTCGTAAACCAGTGGGATGCCATTCGTCAATTGTAGGACATATTGTCGAAACTATCCTTTCAGACGGAATCTTCTTTTCGTTACACTTATGGAAAAAGGAATCCGGATGTGTATCGGACGAATGATACTCGTATATTTCTCTCATCTTTAATAGCAGCGTTGCGCCATCATCGCTTAGTTTTCATAGCGAGAATTGAGTGTTCATACCAAGTCATATTCCGAATGCCCTTCGCGACACTAACCGTGTCAATTGTTTTCGGATACTTTGCTGCATTTTCTTCAGTTCATCCTTTTTTGATCTATTTGTTTATGACATTCTTGGTTTGTCGTTATGCGTTCGGACTCTTCCGGGCATTATATGGAAGCGGTATCCGGTTGATATCCTTGCAATTCATTGGTTTGGTAAGAAAACCCGGATATAAACATTTTCCGATGAATGTTTTGTTTTTAGCTGTGTTACATATGATGTCTTTCATGTTGACGTATCAAGGGATCCGTTCGGATATTATTAAAGCGGAGGGATTTGATAAACTTTCGACGGAAAACTCAACGCATGAGCTTCGCGGTTTGGTCATTTCTGAAGAAAAAGAGACGGATCAATATTGCTCATATATTATTAGAATAAATGATGGCGTCAAAGTACTTCTGTATACGAAACCTGACACCGAATTACTATGCGGACAAGGCATTGAGTTTTTGGGGGATATAAATGCGTTCCCCGGCCTTCGGAACCCCGGAGGCTTCGATTTAGCGAAGTATTATCGCAGTCGTGGCATTTTCTACTCCGTTTTCACAAAAAACAATCTAATCATCATTTCAAATCCTTCAGTAGTGCAAAGAATTATCAATAGCGCTTTTGGGATTTCCGAAAAAATTCGTGATGACATCGTATTATTCTGGGGAGAGGTTATAGGGCAAGACAAAGCCGGTTTTCTTAGCGCAGTGATGTTTGGTATCAAGGAAGGCATGAATTCTGATGTCAAATCTGCGATGCGTATGAGTAATCTGTCACATTTAGTTGCAGTATCCGGACTCCATATTTCGATGATTATTGCACCGGTTATTTCGTTGATATCGATGACCGGAATTGATCGAAACAGTAAGAAAGCCATTGGCATAGTAGCGTTGATATTCTTGGGTTTTCTCACCGGATACACTCCTTCGGTGTCAAGAGCCGTACTTATGAATCTTCTGTCGATTCTTAATTCAGCAACTAATCGAAAAAATTCGCCCATAAATAACCTGTGTTTTTCGTCACTGATATTGCTATATATTTGTCCATATTATATCGGGAATCAAGGATTCACATTATCATTTTCGGCGACATTCGGAATCATTATTTTTTCGAAAAAGATTGAAGATTGTCTTATAAAAATCGGAGTTCATCAATGCTGTTCATCCTTGCTTGCAACATTTTGTGCGGCTCAAATCGGAATGTTTCCGACTCTGATTCAGATGCCCGGCAGGCAATCGACGATATTAGTATTTATCTCTTTGGTCGCAGCTATGCCGGCTCAGGCGATTTGCTTTCTTGCGTTTCCGTTAACCGTTCTGGCAATGATAATTAATGTGATTGCTACCGATCTGATATTGGCAAAAACTATATTGCTTCCTTTGTATTTTTTGTCTGACATTCTAACCTTTCTATCCTCAATCGGTCAAAAAGCATATTATTCTGCGACAGCATTACGGGACATATCTGTGTTTTGCATTTTTGGAGCAATACTAATATCGGCAATATTTTATTGCAAGAGAAGAAGGGCACTGCGAATAATTGTTGTTGGCGTCATATTGTCAATTTTTCTGGGGTTGTTTATGTTTTTATCAACACAATATCAACAACCGATTGCAACGCTCATTGTTGCTGACGTCGGTCAAGGGGACTGCATAATTTTGATAACAAAGACAAGATGCATTGTGATCGACGGGGGCGACGAAAAGAATGGTGAGTATGCATTACTTCCGATATTGGACTATTTTGGCATCTACAGACCGGACTTGACATTGTTGACTCATCTTCACAGAGACCACTTTGTCGGACTGTTAGAGGCGGCGAGTCAAGATCGCATTCAGTATGTCGGAACCCCATATTTCGAGAGTTCTGAAGATAACATTCTTCAAGATATTCAACCGATGAAGGCAATTGATTTATTCGAAGTTAAAGCTTATAGCGAGGTTCGAATATCCGATGCCGTGAAAATACAGATTCTTTCTCCGATAATTCCTGTTGAGAACGGCGGCAACGAGGACTCACTCGTCATTTTATTGCAGGCTCTTGATTTTACGGCATTACTCATGGGGGATTCGGGATTTGCGACGGAACAGAGAATTATACATCAGTATTCACAGCTGTTTGAAAGAATCGGAGAGATAGATTTGCTGAAGGTTGGACATCATGGAAGTAAATTATCGACATCCGATGAATTTCTGGAAATGATTAATCCGAAAAATGCAGTAATCAGTGTGGGGAAAAACTATTTTGGACACCCTTCTGAAGATGCGATAAATCGATTGAAAAATGCAGGTTCAGAAATATTTCGGACAGATTTTGATGGCGCTGTGATCGTTTATGTATATAATAATTACTATAAAATTGAGACGATGTTGGAGTGAATTAATTGGCAACAAACAAATACAACAAAGACGATAAGGCAAAGGGAGTTATTGATTTTTCGGGCGTGTCGGCTGAAATCAAAGCCGGAATTTTCCGGAATCTGTATTTGATATATGGCGATGAGGCGTATCTTACTGACAAGATAATTGCTGCATTGCGAAAAAATCTCATCGCGCCGGGCAGCGAATCAGTCGATTTTTATTCCTTTGAGGTAAAGAAGTCTTCGGGCCTATCCGAAGATATTCGTACACAAGCATTTACACCGCCATTCTTATCAAAAAAGAGGATGGTGGTAGTTCGTAACCTGGGTCTATTTGCTTCTGAATTTTCAAAAGATGACACGGCAAAACTGGAGTCGTGGCTTAAGGGTCTGCCGGACTCGGTTTGCCTGGTCTTTCTAGAGGAAAAGATAGATAAGCGCAAGAAAGCTCTGCTTCAGCTGTTTCTTGATTTCGGAGCTGTTGTTGAGGTCATTAAGCAGCAGGATGACATGTTATGTCGATGGATTGCCGGGCTTCTAAATAGAGATGAGATTTCAATTACTATAGATGCGATTAACAGCTTAATATCTCGAAACGACAGTGATATGCGGGCATTGCAGAACGACATCGAAAAGATCACTCTCTACTGTCACGGAAGTAACACCAATATGGTCGACACTAGGATTGTCGAAAAGCTCTGTGCACCGGATATACGAGGTTCGGTTTTCCAGATGACTGATGCAATCGGGCTTCGCAAGGTGGAGGATGCATTTCGGATTTTGGATTATCTGATTGCATTAAAAGAACCGATACCCAGAATTCGATTTATGTTATCAAGACATTTTCGACATTTGATATGCGCCAAAGACATTAGGAACTCCGATGCTATCGTGCAGAAATTGAAAGTGCTCCCGTTTGTTGCCAGAAATCTATCTCGACAAGCGTCAGGATTTTCCCGTGAGCAGCTCGTCGATGCTTTAGATCAATGTTTTCAGACCGATCTTCTGATTAAAACAGGCCAAATCGATGAACGAACAGCACTTGAGGTGCTTCTTATTTCAGTTTCGCAAGCAACAAGCTTTTCATAATTGTGTGCCTTTTGATCTATGATAATTGACGCTCAATCACGAATCATGTAGTATTATCACGGTTATAGAGGGAGGTATCTCACATGGCAAAAATCAAAATGACAACCCCTTTAGTAGAAATGGACGGCGACGAGATGACCCGTATTATCTGGCAACAGATAAAGGATATCGTACTTACGCCATTTATCGATTTAAAGACAGAGTATTATGATTTATCGCTCGTTCACCGTGACGAGACCAATGATAAAGTAACGATTGACTCTGCGATACGAACTCAAGAGTTGGGCGTAGCCGTTAAATGTGCGACCATTACACCTAACGCACAGCGTGTCGAAGAATACAGTCTCAAGGAGATGTGGAAGAGTCCGAACGGCACCATTCGTGCCATATTGGACGGAACGGTATTTCGCACTCCGATTTTGGTCAAAGGGATAACACCCTTTGTTTCGGTTTGGAAAAAACCAATTACTATTGCTCGTCATGCTTATGGTGACGTTTATCGCGATTCTGAGATGAAGATTACCGGCAAAGCAACGGCTGAGTTGGTCGTTACTTACCCGAATGGTCAGACCCAGATTCAGAAAATTCATGATTTTGATGGTGCAGGAATCATACTCGGTATGCACAACACCGATGAATCGATTTCAAACTTTGCGAGAGCTTGTTTCAGATATGCCTTGGATATCAAGCAAGATCTTTGGTTTGCCACAAAAGACACAATTTCTAAAGTATATGACCATCGATTCAAGGACATTTTTCAAGATATTTTTGATCAGGAGTTCAAAGATGCTTTTGAAGACAAAGGCATCGAGTATTTCTATACGCTTATTGATGATGTCGTTGCAAGGATTATGCGTTCTGAAGGCGGAATCCTTTGGGCTTGCAAAAACTACGATGGTGATGTTATGTCTGACATGGTCGCATCGGCTTGCGGAAGCCTGGCAATGATGACTTCGGTTCTCGTATCTCCGGACGGCAAATATGAGTATGAGGCGGCCCACGGAACAGTAACACGGCATTATTATAAATACCTCAAAGGCGAGAAGACTTCAACGAATCCAATGGCGACCTTATTCGCGTGGTCCGGTGCTCTTCGTAAAAGAGCTCAATTAGACGGGCTATCGGATCTTGAATCATTTGCGGATCGAATCGATCAAGCTTCAATTGATACGATTGAAGCAGGAATCATCACCGGAGACTTGAATTGCCTTATGGATCATCCCGATAAAAAGGTCGTTAACACTCAAGAATTCCTTGAGGCAGTCGCAGAAAGATTAAAATAAGTGAGGCATCAATATGAGTTATTATCAGGACTGGACGATTAAGTCCGAAAATGTCGAAAACGAGCAGATTTACAGAGCGTATGTTCAGAGATATTATGACCTCGAAAAATCAGCATATGATCTAATATTGTCACAATATCCCGACAACAAAGCGTTGCTTTCCGGTACGGCCAAGGAAATGGCGGAAAAGCTCGGGTTTCCTTATACAGAAATGGAAGTGTTTGTCGGTTTTTTGGATGGCATAAAGAACAGTATAAATAATACAATAGTAGTTGAAGATATTGTTGACGACTCCGTAATCGAATTGGATATCGATTACAAGAAGCTTTATCTGAACATGTTGGATGCAAAGGCCGATTGGCTTTATAAATTGGCGAGTTGGAATCAAGTGTTTGATCAGGAGATCATAGATGCGTTGAAGATCGAATTTCGTCTGTCCAATATGGCACACTCCGATAAGGTGGGACGCAATGACCCTTGTCCTTGCGGAAGTGGCAAGAAGTATAAGAAGTGTTGTATCAATAAATGATGAATTCGTAATATGATTTGGGTTAGATGATTTTGAATTCAACCTGGAGGTGAATAATGGATCATCGAATCAGTCAAATGCATATTTCTGTTCGTCCTTACGAAAGATTGGAACAAATCGGAGAATCGTCACTTTCCGATGCGGAGTTATTGGCGATTCTAATCAGAACCGGAGTATCCGGTATGTCTTCAATCGAAGTAGCAAATCAAGTCCTTTCACTCGATGAAGCGAGGGAAGGACTTTCCTTTTTAAGAGATATTTCGCTGGAACAACTTTGCGAGTGCAAAGGCGTAGGTCGAGTAAAAGGCATTACAATCAAAGCAGCAATTGAAATCGGTCGTCGCTCGATGTCGGTAACGCCGTTCTGGAAGAACCATCAGATCTCGAATCCCGACGATGCGATATTATATTTCGAACAAAGAATGAGTCAGTTAAAACGAGAGGAAGTACATGTTCTGCTACTGGATACTCGGCACCGAATCATTCGAAGTGTTGTAATCTCTTCAGGAGGGCTTGCGTCTACCGGAGTCTTTCCGAGAGAATTATTTCGGGAAGCAATCAAATCCAATGCATCCGCTATCGTTCTGGCGCACAATCACCCAAGCGGTGATCCGCAACCGAGTGCTGATGATATTAAGACGACTCAATCACTACTTAAAACATCGACTATGATTGGGATTGACCTTGTGGATCACTTAGTTGTCGGTCGCGGCCGAAGTATCAGTATGAAGCGTGAAGGACTGCTGTGAGCAACACACGGTATATTGATACATTCGTTCTGTGGTATACTTCGATAAGAAATAGTGCAGTTATAAATTAGATCTTTACTCGGAGGATCATTCATTTGAAAAAAATTATATCAAGCAAAATATTCATTACCGTTCTTGTGACGGTTTTGATTATTATTGTTATTATATTCAGCTCAATTCCCGGAAATCCGATTCATTCGTTGACTCGCCCCTTGTCTGTTGTTCTGAATCCGATTCAGAATGCCGTATCTTTTGTTGGAGACCGGATCGGATCATTTTTTTCGGCGGTTACAGAAGGTATGGATATACGCGAGGAGAACCAAGAATTGAAGGAAGAGATCGCAAAGCTTGAATATGAGTTATCCCAATCGGAGGAGGCGACTCGTCGATGGGAAGAGTTGAAAGATGCATTTCAGATTAAGGATACTTTCGAGCAATACGAAATTATCGGATCCTCTATTCTGACTCGTGAAGCGGATGAGTGGTTTAGTGTTATTCGAATTGACTCAGGTTCTAAGGATGGCCTGAATTTTGAATTGTATGATGCCTTTGCTGCTGTAGACGCACGAATGAACCTCGTCGGAAGAGTCATTTCTTCAGATAACGATACTGCCAAAGTGCTTCCGCTTTTGCATGAAGGATTTTCTGTCAGTGCCAAGGTTGATACGGTTAATGGAATTGTTGTTCGTGTAACCGGAGAAAACCAACTCAAACAATCCGGCTTGTGCAAGGTATCAATGATTCCCGAAGGTATGTCACTTAATGTCGGTGATGTGCTGGTTACAAGTGGAAAAGGTGGAGTTTTTCCCGCGGGAATCCCCATTGGTGTCATTGATTCTGTACATAATGATTCAGAACTTAACCGTTATGCGACGCTTCGTCCCTACACAAACCTATACGAAATAAAGGACGTCTTTGTGATGATTCCAGAGCCTTCTGATGATGATTCCTCCGAAAGTATTCAGATTGCATCTGATACGGCTACTTGAGATCAGATTGGATGATTAACATATGACCAGAAAAGAACGCGTTCGGAAAATACTAGTCTATGCTGTATACATTCTTCTCATACCGGCAGTGCAGGTATCATTTTTGTTGCCCGCCCCGCTTAATGGGTATACTCCTGACCTTATGCTATTGTTTGTTGTTGTTACCGGTTATCTGTTCGGAACATACGATGGCGCGATTGTAGGATTATTAATTGGGCTTATGAGGGATTATTATGCCGGTCCTGCGTGGACAATGTCATCTGACAGACCGAGCGCACTCATTGGTGTAGGGATGTTGGGTTTCTTTTATTTAGGCGTATTCGCTTCTCTCATTTTTGCGAAAACTTTTCATCGCAGATTGTCGATGGCTTTTGTTCAGGTATTATTGTTTTCTCTGATTTACAAAATAATCGGACACATTTTTGCGTATATTTTTACAACTGTATCTTCCGGATCTTCGACGTACTTAACGTTTTCACAGGTTGTATTTCAAAGCATTTTCCCGCAAACTCTTCTCAATATGATTGCAGCCGTTCCGATTATTCTTTGTCTCAGATACCTTGGTCCATATAAATCCGGAATAAATAGAATGCTTCCGGACGTCGGTGAAGGGAAGGAGAAAAAATGGCAAATCGCATAGTAGATGAGAATGGACTGTATGTTTTTGATCAGGATCATACCTCAGAGGGAAAAATCGATCAGCCTAGTATCCTGGATATTATTATGGCATTTGTCGGTAATCGATATTTTATTCTTGCAGTCATTTTTTCTGTATTTGGTCTTGCCATATTTTTCAAGACTTCCGTCCTGCAATTTCAAGGCACATCGTATTTGGTGACTACCGCAGAAAAGGGTGTTCCCAGACAATACAACGTGCCTGCCCCCAGAGGGAATATTTATGACAGTAACGGGGTTGCGCTTGCCTCAACGCAAGAGGTTAATACGTTGCTCATTGCAAACTCGGGCATGTTTGAAGATGACTTCAATGCAATGCTCTTAGAACTGTCTTATCTTTTCGATGAATACAATGTGACGACGATATCAGGTCTAGACCAATATTATTCTGCCGAACCGTTTGAATTTTTGAAGGATGAGGATGAACTAATACTTTGGCAGACCGGCAAGAATTTATTTATCCTCAAAGAGCCGGCTCCCGGTATTGTTGTAACGTATAACGATGACTATGTTAAACTCGATCCTCAGGTCTTTTTCTTGTATTTGCGTGACTTGTTTAAAATCGACGGTGCCTATACGACGGACGAGGCATATCGGATTATTCGACTTCGTTATCAAATCTTTACTGATAATTGGGGCTTTCAAAACGGCAATCCGGTTGCCATCGCGACGGATGTCAGTCCGGCGCTGATTCAGATTTTGTTAGAGCAGAATTTCAAATATCAAGGGATAATCGCATCCAAGGATTACAGGCGTATTTATTCTCCCTTGGCAAAGTATTCTTCGCATGTTGTCGGCTATTTAGGAAAGATTTCTGAAGAACGTCTGGCTGAGCTTAAAGATATCGGATATACGCCGACCGACTTGGTCGGTCAATCCGGAATTGAAGCACAGATGGAAAGATATCTTCACGGCACTCAGGGCAAACAGCCGTATAATATTTGGTCGAGCAGTGCTGAATCAGGTGCTTTCTATGCGGAGGACATGGGTATTCAGCCTGTCCCTGGAGCGGATGTTTATCTGACGATTCGCTCTGATTTACAGCAAGCCGGGTTAGAGGCTATGAAAGAGTATATTGAAGAGGCTGCCAATTCCCCCAAAAAAGTGCCCGGATATAAGACGGCGAACGCCGGAGCTTTTGTCGTATTGGATGTAAAGACCGGAGCAATACTTGGCATGGGATCATATCCCGATTATGATCCTAATGATTTTATTCTTGCTATGGAAGGGGATGCTCAAGCCAACGAGCAAATCAAATACTATTTGGGCATCGATGGATACGAGAAAATCACGGAAACTGATAAACCTCTATTCAATCGTGCCATTTCGGGATTGTACGCGCCCGGTTCGACGTACAAAATGGTAACGGCTTTGGCAGCACTGAAAAATGGCGTCATTACTCCGTCAAACAGCTGGGAAACCTGCGATAGCCCATCAATTGTCGGCGGCTGGAAATTTAAATGTTTAAGCCGTCCCAATGGCGGACATGGACCTTTGAGATTGGGAGATGCGATGGCGACTTCCTGCAATATTTACTTTCAAAAAATCGGACATGATACCGGTATTAATGAATTGGACGCTATGGGTAAATTATTGGGTCTCGGAGAGTTGTCCGGTGTAGATTTGCCCGGTGAGATGTCCGGTATTCGCTCCAATCGCGAGACTAAAAAGTTACTGCGCGAAGACGAGTATGACCGTAAATGGATGCCTGCGGATACTGCGCAAAGTGCCATCGGCCAATTTGACCATTTGTATACTATTATTCAATTGGCAAGATATACTGCGGCAGTTGCAACAAACAACTTAGTTACTCCTCATGTTATTTCGGAAGTCGTTGCAGAAGACGGAACGATTCTTTATTCAGGAAACACAGATGTAATCCCTCTGGGAATTAACGAAGCAGATCTCAAACTGGTCCAAGATGGCATGAAGCAAGTTGTTGACAGTGAACAAGGTACCATATATAAATACGTGAGCTTAAGGCTCTTTTCGGGTCAGATTCCGCTTGCAGCAAAGACCGGTACGGCAGAAACCGGTTGGGAAGAGATTCGCAAGGAATATTCAAATGGTTTGTTTGTCTGCTATGCGCCTGCGGATGATCCGCAGATAGCTATTGCTTTAGTCGTTGAGCGAGGTGAGTGGGGTTCATCAACGGCGGTCATCGCAGAGGAATTGCTCAGAGTATATTTCGACCTGCCGATTGAAACTTCTGTCGGCAGTGAAGAGAGCACCCCGGTTTTGGGAGATTATTATGTCAACGGTGGTTGATTGCAGCCACATTATTCAAGACAGGGCATTTAATAACGAAATTATTGTTGAAGTTTGATCTTAGTATTTGTAAAATGCTTAATAGGAATCGATTAGAGGGGGGTATCTATGAATATCGTGCTAATGGCTGACAGCACCAAGAATGAACTCCTGGTCAATTTCTGTATCGCGTATCGCAATATGTTGTCAAAGCACGCGTTGTTTTCGCTGGTAAATACCTCTAGCTTATTGGAGTCCTCAACAGAGTTGAACGTTTTTGGATTTTCAACCGATTACTCCGGTGGTCTGGATCAAATAGCGTCACGAACCATGTATAACGAGATGGATGCCGTCATATATTTGCGAGATACACATTCTTCAAGTTACGAGGCTCTGAATCCATTAATACGTGCTTGCGATTACAATAGTATTCCGTATGCTACAAATATTGCCGGTGCCGAGATACTTATTCTTGCGATAGATCGCGGCGATTTGGACTGGCGAGACTTGCTTCGAGATTAGAGAATCATTTTATGACGATTTTTCCCTTTTGGAGGTTATATGAACATCCAGACGTATCCGTTTGGCCCTTTACAGGCTAATCTTTATATTCTTTTCCTAAAAAATCACGCTTTTATTATTGATCCTTGCGTGAATATGGAATCATTGGATTTGAAGAAATTCAAAGTCGCAGGGATATTCATGACGCATGCTCATTATGACCATATCATTGAAGCGGATAATATTGCAGATATTACCGGTGCGCCTCTGTTCGCCCTGGATAAGGAGCAAGCTTACTTCAAAGACCCCATCAAGAACGGATCTTTGTTATTCACTAACAGCAAAACATCAATTCAGAATCATATGCTGTTGCTCAAAGACGGAGATGTGCTGTCTACTGCGGACTTTGGCATTAATGACGAGCATTTTGTGCTTCGCATTATTCATACTCCCGGACATTCATCAGGCTCAATGTGTTTGCTTTTTGATTTTCCGGACGAAAAGGGTCCTCAAAAGCATTTGTTTACGGGCGACACATTATTCGCCGGAACGATCGGACGAACGGATATCGGTGGAAACATGGATGATATGCGTCGATCAATTGCAAAAATTTCCATGTTGCAAGATCAGGTGATTATCTACCCAGGACATGGTGAATCGTCGACAATAGGTCGTGAAAAGCAGTGTAATCCATACTTTACACCTACATTTTACAATGATATCATTTAGGCATTGTTTTGATCGGAGGGATCACAATGCGTGAAATCATACAATCATTGGCGTCTATTAAAGAGCAATTTGCTTCATCGATTCCCGCTTTTTCTTCAACCGCGGATGTAGAGGCGGCAAGAGTTCGTTTTTTGGGGAAAAAAGGTGAATTAACTGCTGTATTAAGAGTGATGGGCGGCCTTACGGCGGAACAGAGACCCATCGTCGGACAACAAGCCAATGAAGTTCGTTCATTTATTGAGCAGAGTTTGGCTGAAAAATTGTCTGAAATAGCTGCATTGGAAGCTTCGGATCGTTTAAAAAAGCAAAAAATAGATGTGACTTTGCCTGGGATTATGTCTCAGACGGGATCGAGGCACCCTTTAACGCAAGTCATTGATGAAATATGCAATATTTTCCTTGGATTGGGTTACCAAATAGCTGAAGGGCCTGAGGTCGAATTCGACGAGTATGCTTTTGAGCGTCTTCGTTTGCCTAAAGGTCACCCGGCAAGAGATACTCAGGATACATTTTATATTACCGATAATATTTTGCTTCGCCCTCAGACATCGCCGGTTCAAGTGAGAGTAATGGAAGTATCTAAGCCGCCGATTAAGATTGTTTGCCCCGGCAAAGTTTACCGGGCAGATACTCTGGACAGTACACATTCTCCGATTTTTCACCAGATTGAAGGTTTAGTTGTAGATACAAATGTTACAATGGGAGATCTCATCGGCTCTTTGCAACTGTTTGCCAAAAAGTTATTTGGCGATTCTACGGATATCAGACTTCGTCCCCATCATTTCCCGTTTACGGAGCCTTCTTGCGAGGTGGACATTTCGTGTTGGGGCTGCGCCGGAAAAGGTTGCAGAATATGTAAGAATGAGGGCTGGATTGAGGTCCTCGGAGCCGGAATGGTACATCCGGAAGTCTTGTCCGGCTGTGGTATTGATCCTGAAGTTTACAGCGGATTTGCTTTCGGAATCGGTGTTGAGCGGACGGCAATGGGTCGTTTTGGAATTGATGATATTCGTCTTCTTTATGAAAATGATATGCGTTTCCTTCGCCAATTCAGGTGAGACCTAATTCGATACGGAATAATCGGGAGGACATTTAATGAAAGCACCACTCAGTTGGATCAATACAATGACGAAAGTCGATGTATCACCCAAGTCTTTTGCGGACAAAATGACGCTGTCCGGTTCAAAGGTAGAAGCTATAATCGAGTTGGGTGAGACCTTGAGAAGTGTCGTTGTCGGACAGGTCGTTGATATCCGCCACCATGATAATTCTGATCATTTGCATGTTTTGAAAGTGGATGTCGGGGACGAAATTCTTCAAATTGTCTGTGGCGCTCCCAATGTTGAACTTCATATGAAGTGCCCGGTTGCGAAGATTGGCGCCAAACTTCCCGGGGGCTTTGAGATTAAAAAGGCTAAGCTTCGCGGCGTCGAAAGTTTCGGTATGTGTTGTGCCGCGGATGAGCTCGGTTTCGATAAAAAAGACTTCATCGGTGCCGATACGGATGGTCTTTGGGTGCTCGAGGATAATGCGTTAACGGGGCAAGCATTCGCAACATATCTCGGTGTGGATGATGTCGTTGTCGACTTCGAAATTACATCCAACCGTCCGGATTGCTTTTCAATCGAGGGTCTGGCTCGTGAAGCCGCCATTACTTTGGAACAGCCTTTTTTCGGCATTTCGCCCATAGTGAAAGAGGAAGGGCCGGGACAAGCTAATCAGCTTGCACGTATTGAGATCCTCGCGCCTGAACTCTGCTATCGCTATTGTTCCAGAGTAGTAGAGAATGTAAGCATTCAGCCTTCTCCTTCGTGGATGCAGAACCTGCTTCGTGCTGCTGGCGTTCGCCCCATCAATAATTTTGTAGATATTACTAATTATGTTTGCATTGAAATGGGACAGCCCATGCACGCCTTTGATTTAGATCATTTATCAGGCCGGCACATCATTGTGAGAACGGCAAACGAAGGCGAGTCCATAGAAACACTAGATGGTGTTACGCGAAAACTGGATGACTCAATGCTCGTGATAGCTGACGAGACGAAGGTATGTGCAATTGCCGGAGTAATGGGAGCAAGTAACTCCGAAGTCACGAAAGACACGAAGACCATTCTTTTCGAATCGGCTTGTTTTAGCCCGACTTCGGTCCGAAAGACCGCAATCATGAATGGTCTGAGAACTGAGGCTTCTTCGCGATACGAAAAGGGCCTGGATCCCGAAAACGCACTGAGAGCGCTCAATCGAGCATGTGAGCTTGTTGAACTGCTCGAATGCGGAAAGGTCTGTTGTGGAGTCATTGATGTTTATCCTACAAAACTCAGTGTTCCGGAGATATCATTTTCTGTTTCAAAGGTAAACAATTTACTGGGAACCCAGCTTGACGAAGCATTTATGTTCGATATCCTTAAAAAAGTCGGATGTCAGTTGATTGTCAATGATTCGGGCATCATTTGCACTCCACCGACATATCGTCCTGATTTGTTAGTGTTGGCAGATTTAGCTGAAGAAGTTGCAAGATTTTATGATTACAATAACATTTTACCAACCATGCTTTCCGGCAAGCAGACCACTCTCGGTGGTCGTTCAAAATATCAGTTATGTGTTGAAGTCGTAAAAGACGCCTTTATTTCTCAAGGTTTTTACGAAGCAATGACGTACTCATTTGAAAGCCCGAAAGATTTAGACAAGCTTATGATTTCTGAGGGGGATGCTCTTCGGAATCAAGTGGTCATTAAGAATCCTTTGGGAGAAGATTTTTCGGTCATGAGAACGTCAATGGCACCGTCGATGCTTAGAATTGCCGGCAGAAACAACTCTCGTGCCGTCGCTTCTGCGGATGTGTTTGAGGTTGCGTATGTCTACCTTCCTAATGAGTCAAATCAACTTCCGACGGAGCAGCATGTTGTTTCTGCTATGCGTTATGACCTTACGGAGGATATTGAGAAAGCAATATCATTTTTCAAAATGAAGGGTGCTGTCGAATCTCTTTGCGCTAAACTGGGCATTGAAGATATGCAATATGTTCCTACCGAATCATATTCTTATATGCATCCGGGACGTACTTGTGATGTATATGTTGGGAAAGAGAGAATTGGGTATTTCGGATATATTCACCCTGAAGTTGCAGATCGATTTGATGCGCCGATATCAACTGTGCTGCTTAACATGGATATCTCAAAATTATCCTCAATGGCTCAGCCACAAAAGAAGTATGAGTCTATTCCCAAATATCCGGGAATATCGAGAGATTTAGCACTAATCGTTGACCGGAGCATCTTGGTCGGAGATTTAAGAAAAACTATTGTCAGCGAAGGCGGCGCATTACTTAAAGACTGCCGTTTGTTTGATGTTTATCAAGGCAAACAGATTTCAGATAATGTCAAGTCGGTTGCATTCAATTTGTATTTCCAATCTCCGGAACGTACGCTTTCGGATTCCGATATCAAGTCGGCAGTTGACGGTATCCTTTCAGTCCTGGAAAAGGATTTTGGAGCGGTGTTACGTTAACGTTGTCGTTTTGTCGATTTATTGTCGTATAATTAATAATAAATAGCGACCGCCTCCTGCTAAAGTTGTTGCAGGAGGTGGTTTTCTATGTCTACTTTGCAATCAGCGCTCTGTTTTACAATTGTATTCTTTGTCATCGTCTCATGTGTCGCTGCAGGTCCTATACTCTATATCCAAGCTGACTCCAGTGCAAGACTATTCGCGCTTTACAAGAATAACCTAATTAATAACAAAGAAGTAATGTCTACGGATAGCATTCATTATGGTTCTGCCTCTGCGGATTCGCTTTATTGCTCAGCAGAAAGACTTCAATACATCGTGTATTCCGTAACCGATGCCGTGAGGATTGTAGTTAGGGAGGTGAAGTCATTTTGAAGAGAAGTAATAAGAAAGGTTCAATAATTATCTTCCTGAGCATTGTTTTGTCTGCGGTTATTTTGGTTCAGACGATTCTTTTTTCCGGAGTCTCGCTTCGATATAGAGAAATCGAGGCGAGAAGAACGATGCAACTTCAATCGGAATACATTCTCAGCAAATACAATGAGAAACTTCTGAAAAACTATGGATTATATGGACTTGAGCGGACAATTAGCGATTTTTCTGTCTTTGAGAAGACGAATCGATTCTCCAAAGACGCAGTTCTGTCTTGCGTCTCGAATGAAAAGCTGTCCGAAGAACACCTTGAAAAAATGATTTCGGAGTATATGACATTGAGGTACCCGACCATAATGCTCACGGACATTGGTTCAAGAATTGCCGGAGCAATTATCGAAGTAAAAAGTAATGCTATTTATCAAAATGGTGGAAAGAAATCATTCTACTGGATGAGCCAATTAAAAACACTCATGGGCGATCCCGAAAATTGGATGTGGGCAATTGAAGGGATTGAGTCGCTTGTCGATGTGATTGACTTTAATGACAAACTAGACGAATTTTATGAGTTTATAGACAACTTCAAGATGGTGGTTGAGCGTAGCGCAACGCTCAGATTTCAAAATCCGAATGGTTCCGAACAAAAACTAAACGTGTTTAATCCCGCATCTTTTACACAACTATTGGAAGTCTTGACAAGTACAATTCAAGGATCGGATAACCCGGCATTAAATCATCTCTATGTGAATGCATATGCGGGCAATTATTTTGATTCGAGATTAGAGAGCATACATATTGATGGCAAATCTATACCTGAGACCAATCCATATGGTACGCCATACACAGAGATTAACAGCACAAATCAATCAGATATCGAATATTTACTCACCGGTGCAAATAGCACTTCCGCCGCAAACTTTCAAGCCGCATCACTCATATTTCTTGTTCGCGCGATTTTAAACCTTTCATCCTTCTTTCTTGATGATGTGAAGCTTTACAAAGCTCAGGGTGTTGCAGAAATACTATGCCTAACGGTAGCTCTTCTTTCAGCCGGAACGGTAGTCATCGACCCGGTATCTGCTCAATATGTCATTCTCTTAGTCTGGGCAATGTCAGTTTCGTTTAGAGATGTGGATCACCTTAAGTCCGGCAAATCGGTAAGTATATTACATCACAGCAAAGTTGAAGATGGTGCGTTAGGGAGAGCATTAAGCACTGATTACAGGGATTATATTACGTTTTTTCTGCTATTTGTCAGTGACGATAAAATTTTGACACGGATGCTGAAAATTTTTGAACGTATCAATGGTGGAGATATTACCGTAGCGATTCGATTGGAACTCAAGGATCAAGATCACGCATATTTTTTGGAGGATGGGTATGATCTATACAAGTAATAACAATGATGATCAACAAATTGCCTTATTCAGCAAGCGTGCATCAGTTGTTTTGGAAGCAGCTATAGCGGCGCCGATATTTATCTCGGTCATCGCTATCATTCTAATAGCGGTGAATCTTGTAAGGTCGGAGGTCATTTTTACGCATGCCGTTGATCAAGTATCAAATGAACTAAGTATGGCATTTCCGGTAATGGATGCCGGTGCAATGGCAATTGACGCATCTGTTGAGGCCCTGTGTGCTTTTGCGGGAGATTCTGATGATGCAAATAAGGATTCGAATGAAGGATCCCCAATACTAGAAAAAGCAGGACAGGTTACCGGATTGATCGCTTCAGTTTTAGAGCATTTTGATATAAATATTGAAGATATTGCTTCAACCGTGCTATTCGGCCAATACGTGAAAACAAGAATAGAATCCGAATTTAAAAGTCTTGGGGAATCACAATTAATTGTCGACGCAATCAGTGACATAAGTGTCTATCTGGACTTTGATAAAAATGCTCATTTATTAAACATTCGAGTATATTACAAACTGGTTTCGCCGTTTGGCACAAAGGAAAAAATGATTGCCTCAAGTGTGGCTGTCTACGGAGAATTATTCTATGATATTTTTGACAGCGTAGAAGCAAAAGACAATTCTGAAATTTGGGAAGAGTCTAATTTTAGCAGAGGTATATATTTTAGAAAAGAATATGGCGCCAATTTACCATTCAATTATCCGGTCATTGCAGGGTGGAATAACGGAAAGGCTACCTCAATCAAGAGCGTTGATTTAACTGCTCCGATCTACTCGTCAGATAAAGATATTTTGCAAAAAATCAGTATACATATTGACGAATTAGCAGATTTCGCGGGGACAGAGAATCCCTGGGGAAAAGACAAAATTGTAGTTAATGAGTCGCAGATTACATCCAGAGAACTAATTGTGATTATTCCGGATAATTCGCAGGATGATAGGAGGAAAGTGCTGCAGGAATGTGTTAGTCTTGCAGATAGCAAAGGAATCGTTCTTGTAATAGAAACTTACGGTGTATCGGAAAAATATATATAACACCAATACTTGTTAATGATTTTGAAAATATTCGATTTGTATATAAAGCTATAGAATAAGATTTTCAAAACCGCAAGAGATATCAAATGATTATCTTTAAGGCGTCAAGGATTGTAACCTTATGTTTCTTGCGGTAATATATGTATGTTTGTTTATCAAGTTCAAGTTGTGGAGGTATGCCTTGAGACAAGCCAATAACAAAGTTCGGATGCCTGCATATATGAGAGCCACTAATGTCGAGAGTCAGTTCGACTCTAATCTTAGTGTCGGGGACGTATTACGAAAAGCCAATAAACGCTTGATAATTCGTCAAATTGTATGGATTGTGATTTATCTATTGCTTGTCGGAGCTCTGACATATGGTGTTCTCACGGGTAAATTTGAAAATGCGGTGGACTATATTGTGGATTCATTTCTGAAATAGTTAGAGGATGCAGATGAAAGACAAATGGAAGGATTCGACTACGGATAAATTATGCGATGCAATAATGTCGCTGCAAAATCGAGAAGAGTGTTATCAGCTTTTTGAAGATCTTTGCACGGTTTCCGAGATTAAATCATTAGCACAACGTCTTCACATTGCTTCTTTGCTATCTAAGGGTTATACCTATTCAGATATTTCTGTGGCAACCGGTGTCAGCACAGCGACGATTAGTCGTGTCAATCGTTGCCTGGAGTATGGTGCTGACGGTTATAAAAACGTTCTTTCGAGGCTCGGCGAAGACGATAATAATTCTATAATTAAAGGGGATAAATAATGAGTTTAATTACCAAAATATTCGGGACGCATAGTTCACATGAAATCAAAAGAATCATGCCGATTGTTCAACAGGTTGAAAATTTAAGTGAACAGTTTGAAGCGATGTCCGAATCAGACCTTAAGCAGATGACATCTAAATTGAAGGCCAGGCTGGATTCAGGCGAGACGCTCGACGATATTCTTCCGGAAGCATTTGCAACAGTTCGTGAGGCTTCGGTTCGAGTGCTTGGCATGAAGCCTTATCAGGTACAAGTTATCGGTGGAATCATCCTTCATCAGGGACGTATAGCAGAGATGAAGACCGGTGAAGGTAAGACTTTGGTCGCAACAATGCCGGTTTACCTCAATGCCCTTACGGGAAAAGGTGTTCATGTTGTTACCGTCAACGATTATCTGGCAAAACGTGACAGTGAATGGATGGGCAAAATATATCGTTACCTCGGTCTATCCGTTGGCTTAATTGTGCATGATCTTAAGAACGAGCAAAGACGCATTTCTTACAATAGTGATATTACTTACGGAACAAACAATGAATTTGGATTTGATTATCTTCGCGATAATATGGTCGACCGAAAAGAAAAAATGGTCCAGAGAGATCTTAATTTTGCAATCGTCGATGAAGTGGACAGCATTTTGATTGATGAAGCGAGAACACCTCTGATTATTTCCGGAATAGGTGAAGCTTCTTCCGAAAATTATGTTCGAGCGGACCGATTTGTTAAGGGACTTAAGAAGTTCGTAGTTGTTGAGACTGATGATAAGATTGATATGGATCAGATTGTCGGAGACTGTGATTATGTTGTTGATGAGAAGGCGAAATCAGCTGTTCTCACGGCTAACGGCGTTGCAAAAGCTGAAAAGCACTTCAATGTTACTAATCTATCTGATCCGGATAATTTTGATTTGCAGCATTATATAAATAATGCGTTAAAAGCAAACGGTACAATGGAGAGAGATCAGAAGTATGTCGTTGCAGACGATGAAGTCGTAATTGTTGATGAGTTCACCGGAAGACTTATGCAGGGAAGACGCTTTAGTGATGGCTTGCATCAAGCGATTGAGGCAAAAGAAGGTGTTAAGGTCGAAAACGAGAGCAAAACACTTGCGACTATTACTTTCCAGAATTACTTCAGAATGTACAGCAAACTCTCGGGTATGACAGGTACTGCATATACCGAGGAATCCGAATTCCGTTCAATCTATAACCTTGATGTCATTCAGATTCCGACTAATCGACCGCTCGTTCGCGTGGACGAGCCGGATTCAATTTTTAAGAGTCAAAAGGGTAAGATTACGGCTGTGCTTAACACAGTGATTGAAGCGCATAAAAGAGGCCAACCTGTCTTAGTTGGTACGGTCAATGTTGATAAGTCTGAGTTATTTTCTAAAGTCTTTTCCAAAGCGGGCATTAAGCATAATGTTCTTAATGCCAAAAACCATTTGCGTGAGGCTGAAATTGTTGCTCAGGCAGGTCGTTTTGGTTCAGTTACCATTGCCACGAACATGGCCGGACGTGGAACGGATATTCTCCTCGGTGGTAACCCTGAATATATGGCGAAGCAGGAGATGCGAAAACTTGGTTATTCTGATGAGTTGATTGATGCATCTACTGCGCATAATGAGACGGATGATCAGGTCATTCTTGAGTCACGCCAACGTTTTGCCGTTCTCGAAGCAGATTTCAAGAAGCAAACGCAGGCCGAGGCCCAAAAAGTGATTGAGGCCGGCGGTCTATTAATCATCGGAACTGAGCGTCATGAGTCGCGCCGAATTGACAATCAATTGATGGGTCGTGCCGGGCGTCAGGGAGATCCGGGGCGAACCAAATTTTATCTTGCTTTGGACGACGATCTTATGCGTTTGTTCGGCGGAGAACGCTCGAATGCTTTATTCAATAGGCTGGGTGTTGACGACTCTATGGAGCTGCAATCAAGAGCTTTATCCAGTCAAATGGAATCTGCTCAGAAGAAAATCGAGGGATTACATTTCAGTTCCAGAAAACATGTCTTAGAGTACGATGATGTTATGAACGTCCAACGCAACCTAACTTATGACCAAAGAAGAAGAGTTCTTCACGGCGAAGATATTCATGATACCATCATTAAAATGATTAAGAATGTTGCTTCTTCAACTATTGATTCATATTCGCTTGACGGAAGAATTCAACAGAATGAAGCTGTTGCTTTAGCGATTAAGCTCAGCGATTTGTTTGGCAATTTGCCTCTGATCGAAGAAATACGATCTTCTTCTTCTGAGATATTTGCCTCTGAGGAAATTGAAGAGAAGTTGATTGACCAATGCATGAAGTTAATTGAGACGAAGGAAGCACTGGTTGGACATGATGTATTTAGAGAGGCAGAGCGTCAAATACTTCTTTATAATGTAGACCAAAAATGGATGGACCATATCGACGCTATGGATCAACTGCGCACGGCGATTGGTATGCAGAGCGTAGGACAAAAAGACCCGGTTCTCGAATACCGTCTGGTTGGATCAGAAATGTTTGAAGAGATGAATGGCTCTATCCAAAACGATACGGTTCGTATGATTATGAGAGCAAATATCTCTCAAGACCAACGAATTGAAAGCAAAAAAGCAGTTCGAAATGTTGTTGAGGGTCATGGGTCGTCGGCTCCGACTGCGGCGCCAAAGTCCGCAGCTCAGAATCGAGCTGACCAACGTAGTTCCGTTGCGCCGGTCAAAAGAGATTCCTCTAAGGTCGGCCGGAATGATCCATGCACTTGCGGCAGTGGGAAAAAATACAAAAACTGCTGCGGGAAGGAGTCTTGATGGATTTCCAAAAATATATTGATAAGATTGATCTGGCCTCGGAATCGATTCGTATGCGATTGAACCAATTTCCCAAGGTCGCGATAATTTTAGGATCCGGTCTTTCAGATATTATTGATAATTCTGACGTCATAGCAAGTATTCCTTACGCGGATATTCCCGGTTTTCCACTTACCACGGTAAAAGGTCATCCGGGGAAATTGGTTGTCGTCAGCATTAGCGGTATCTGCGTCTACGTCATGCAAGGGCGTTTTCACTACTACGAAGGATATGATGAATATGAAGTCACGTTTCCTATTCGTGTTTTGGCAGGTCTAGGAGTCAAATCTTTATTATTAACAAATTCTGCTGGCGGAATTGACACGGATATGACCCCCGGAATGTTGATGCTGATTACGGATCATCTGTCGTTTCATTGTCCCTCGCCTCTTAGAGGACCTAACCTTGAGCGTTATGGCACTCGTTTTCCGGATCAGACTTTTATATATACCGTAGATTATATCGAGAAATTAAAGAGCATCGCCGACCGGTTTGAAATTCCTTATAAAACGGGCGTTTATGCTTATATGCGTGGTCCGCAATATGAAACTCCTGCTGAAATTCGAGCACTTCGTATGATGGGTGCTTCAGCAGTGGGTATGTCTACGGTTCCTGAAGCCATTGTTGCGTCTCACTGTGGATTGAAGGTCGCAGCCATATCATGTATTTCAAACATGGCGAGTGGCATGTCAGGACAAGCTCTGACGCATCAGGAAGTGGTGGAGACAGCTGCTTCTGTTGCTCAGAACACAATCAAACTGATAGAGGCTTTCGTTTCTGAAATGAATACATCGTTCTCGCTTGGAGAATAAATAGGAGTTACACATGAGCCACAAATACGATATCAAAGATATCTCATTAGCACCCGCAGGTCAGCAAAAAATCGACTGGGCATACCGCAATATGCCTGTTTTACGATCCGTTGAAGAGCGTTTCATTAAGGAAAAACCCTTTGCCGGCAAGAAAATTGCGGTAAGCGTTCATGTTGAGGCTAAAACGGCTTGTTTAGCTCGTGTTCTCCGGTCCGGTGGTGCAGAAGTATATCTCACGGGATGCAATCCGCTATCAACGCAAGATGATGTCGCGGCGGCTTTGGTCGCCGATGGCATGAGTGTCTTTTGTGTTCACGGTGCGGATGATTCGCTTTATAGTAAACATCTTCATGATGCGCTAAGCATCGGTCCGGATATTGTTATTGATGATGGTGGAGATTTTGCGGCGTTATTACATACCAGTGAGTCAGATAAAGCGGCTAAGCTTTTAGGTGGATGCGAAGAAACCACAACGGGTGTGCATCGTCTTCGTATTTTAGAGGAATCGAACAAATTGACATATCCGGTCATTGCGGTTAATGATGCACAATGCAAACATCTTTTCGATAATAGATATGGTACCGGTCAGTCAGTATGGACGGCGATTATGGACACGACGAATCTGGTTGTTTCGGGTAAGACCGTTGTCGTTGCGGGTTTCGGCATGTGTGGCAAGGGTGTTGCCATGCGCGCAAAAGGTTTAGGTGCGCTCGTAGTCGTTACGGAAATAGACCCGGTCAAAGCATCAGAGGCCTTGATGGAAGGATATTCCGTTATGCCGATGGAACAAGCAGCGGAAATAGGCGACTTATTTGTTACGGTTACCGGCTGTAAAGATGTCATTGCTAAGAAGCATTTTGCAAAAATGAAAGACGGAGCGATATGCTGCAATGCCGGACACTTTGATGTTGAAGTCAATATCAATGAATTGAAGGCAATGTCTGTATCCGATTATGAAGCCAGACCGAATGTCATCGGATATCGGCTGAGTGATCATCGTACGGTTTATATTCTTGCTGAAGGACGACTGGTGAATCTTGCGTCAGGAGACGGACATCCGGTAGAAATCATGGACATGAGTTTTTCGTTGCAGGCTCTGAGCGCGGAATATGTGCTCAAAAATCATGCGTCTCTTGAAAAGAAAGTTTATGATACTCCGAAAGAAATTGATGATACAGTCGCGAAACTTTTTTTGAACACTAAGGGTATTCAGATAGATACTTTGACTTCGGCACAAGAACACTATATTAACAGTTGGTCACTGGAGGGAGAATGAGCAAAGCGTCGCTGTTTCTGAATGCCTGCATAGTTTCTCCGGACTTGAGTGGAAATATTCATACGATGAATAATGCTCATCTTGCGGTTGATAATGGAATCATTTCGTATGTCGGCACTTCGGAGGAAGAAGCGAAGAATTCTCTTCTTAATCCTTCTTCGGCTGATATGTTTAATTGCAGAAACAAGTTGATAATGCCTACATTTGCTAACGGTCATTCACACTTGCCGATGTCTTTACTAAAAAACTCGGCGGATGACTTACCACTTGAAGATTGGCTTTTTAATCATATTTTACCCAGAGAAGAAAATCTGAATTCTGACGATATATATTTTGGATCTTTACTCGGTATTGCTGAAATGATACAGTCCGGTATCGGTGCAACTGCGGATATGTATTTTATGGCCGAAAATACGGCTCGAGCGGCTTCTGAAGCAGGCTTCCGAATCAATTTGTGTCATGACGGTAAATATAAGAAAGACGATTATTGGTACACCGACGAAAAAGGTTTTTCTGAATTCTCCAGATCGATATCGAATATGGATTCCGAAATGATCCGAACGTCGTTGATGGTTCACTCCATATATTTGTACCCTGAATATCTTTATCCGCAGTTGTCAGAGATGGCAAAGTCTCTGAATACTTCAATTCAAGTTCACATAAGTGAAACTCAAGTAGAAGTTGATAATTCTATTCGATTGTATGGTCGTACGCCCGTTGAAGCGCTTCGTGATTTCGGTATATTTGACCGACCTTGTATTGGTGCTCATGGAGTTCACTTAAGTGATTCGGATCGCAAAATTCTTTCCGAGAAAAAGGTTACAATTGCACATAATCCTTCAAGCAATATGAAGCTGGCTTCCGGCTTATGTGACGTTCGATCACTGATTGCAGAGGGGGTCAATGTTACCCTGGGAACGGATGGCAGCGCTAGCAATAATAATCTCAATATGTTTCAAGAAATTAGACTAGCTTCGTTTATTGCAAAGATAGTTTGTGATGATGCTGCGGCACTCAATGCAAAAGAATTAATTGATATTTCTACTCGTGCGGGTTATCACAGTATGGGCTTTAATAAGTCCGGTGTTCTCGAAGCAGGAATGAACGCAGATCTCCAAATAATCGATTTGCTCAATCCTTCGATTTGGCCAGTGGGTCAGCCTGAATCAGCAATCGTTTATAGCGCAACGACTTCTTGTGTCGAGAGTGTGATGGTAGCCGGCAATTTTCTCAAATATAAAAATGATCTTTTGACCATTGATATAGATAAAATTCGCCACGAGACAATGACGCGGTCGAGACGAATCGCGGGCGCTTGAGTTCGGTCTTGACATGATTCTGATATATATGTATAGTTTTATTCGTGCCTGATCCGGAATGCCGATGTGGCTCAGGGGTAGAGCAATTCACTCGTAATGAATAGGTCGTGAGTTCGATTCTCACCATCGGCTCCAATGAACCGCAAATGTTCGCATTTGCGGTTCGTTTTTTTAATGTATCCGGTTTTTCTTGCAAAAATCATCTAAAACGAACTGTGTTTTTTTATTCCGAAAGTCCGGATTCAAGATTAATGATATAATTATTTCAATAAAATAGGGATCAGGTATCGAGTGGGCAGAAAATCACAATCAGTTATGTCATTAATGCTGTTTTTTCGCACATCTGTTCGGACGTGTGTAATGTTGTGTGTTTGTTTTTCTCTATTAAATTTGACTGCTTGCTCTAATCAATCGTCTGATTTTCCAAGCATACCAACAATCAGTACGGAGTCTTCTGTTTCGGAATCGATCCAGCCGTCTTTGTCTGCATCAGAAGAGGAGACTTTTCCGGTCATTCAAATGGCGTCGCCCTTTTCACAAGATACGCTCAATTATTTGTCGCGTCTCTATTCAGCCAAGTCTCAGGGTTTGCTCGGCGCGGGGGTTAACGGAGATAATGTATCACTCTCATTTCTTGATAGTGTTGACCCGCCCTTTGTTGTTGAAGCAATCTCGACTCCGGCTACGGGCGCAACGAAGGATACGATTCTAGACTGGAATAATAGTAATGCTATGCCGGATGTGTTTTATTCTGCTTCCCTTTATGCTTCTTTTGAGAATGAGATCTCGCTCTCTCTTAACCCATATCTTTCAAATGATTCGTTATTGAATCCCTCGAATATTTATATCGGTATGTTCAATGTCCTATCGACTGATGGTGATTTCTTTGGCATTCCGCTTATGTCATCGGTTGAAATAATATATATCAATCAAGAGATTTTCCGAACCAGTGATACCGAACTTCCTTCTTTTGTCATGGATTCGAACTCTTTTCAAAAAGCTTCCGAGAATATTTCGGATTATTTCGACAATTCGGAATTGCCGCCGTCATACCCGTTCTATCGCGTAGAAGATCTTCTTCCATTTTTGGGTGCTTCGTATGCGGATTCGTATCATTATATGAGTTTTGATAAGACTACGAAGACTTTTGTGCCTGGTTTTGAAGACTCCGTACGCTTTCTCAAACGTTATGCCGAACTTGGCTATTCGATAGATTTATTGTCAGAGGAAGATAAACTTGAATTGTTTGGTACTTTTGATCCCATAATTTCGAAGAGGATTGCGATGTGGGCCGGTGATTCTTCTGATGTTATGCGTTGGGCAAACTACATGCCCTATACCTTACAAATGGTTCAGATTCCATCTGATGAAGTTGGAGTGATAACGCCACCTTGCTTAACTGTATATCCTCTTTGTGTATCCGCGACAACGAATTATCCTGAACTGGCATCTAAGTTTGCTGCTTTTATTGCTCTGGATGAGGATGCTATTTTGCTTCGGCTGCGGTTGGAAGGTAGTGAAGGATTTCTCCCGACTGTCAAATCTAATCGTGTTTGGACGAGATATTTTGAAAACGCAACATACTCTTCGCCGTTACTGTATTATAAAGAATATATGAATCATGCGTATTTCTCACCCAAAGTATCTGATCAGAAATTGTACGGTCAGTTTTTATATCTTCTGCGAACATATTCTCAAGATTTGCTCTCTGAAGAATTAAGTAATGATATTCTAAAGGAAATGGCTGATGTATTGTTGAGTGCGTAGGTGGAATATGAACGAGGTTTTTTTATCTCCGGTTCGAATCGGCGATGCGGCACGAGTTCGAGATGCGCTTTATGAAAAAAACGCTATTCATGAGGTCGCTTCATTTATTCGACAGAGTATTTCGGACTCATCACAATTGTGGTTCGTTGCCTCTGTTGGTGAATCATCAGATTCCAGATTTCTTGCGTTAGTTCGTCTATATTCAATTGATTCGAATAACAAAAACACCATGTTAGGGTTTTCTTTTTCGAGTGAATTAAGATATTCCGATGATGATCGTTTGCTGAGAAAAAATGTATTGGACTGCGTATTACGTCACGTATTTTTTCAAATGCAACTTCATAAGGTGAGCTGGATTATTCGAATTGAAGACTTTGAGTCTGAAAGTATTGCTCTCGATTGTGGCATGAGACAAGAAGCAATTTTGGAAGAAGTCGTATTCGAAAATGAACTTTTCTCAGATGCGGGGCTATTTTCTATGCTTGCATCGGAGTATCCGGATTATTCGGTAGCTTTTGTTCGTTTTGCAAAAGGCCTTATAGCAATCAGAGGTAGCCAAACGCATATCGAGGCCGTTCGATTTTATGCTATCGGCCAAAAAATTGAAGATATTTTCGATCGTTCCGTGGCTATTCGAACTGGTTTTGCGTCTGCTCAAGGCAATGTTTTGACGGACGAATTATCGGATTCGATTCAAATCCAATCCCATTTACCTGAAGAATTGTCCAAGGCCGTTCGTGAGATGAAGGAATATCTTCGAAAATCCAGAACACGATTTTCTGTGCGCGTAGCATTTTCTCAGGGAAGTGAGTTTCAAAGACATGTCTGGAATGAGATTCAAAAAATTCCATACGGATCAACGGTCAGTTACGAAGATATCGCGTTGGTATTGACAGCGAACGACCGTGTTTCAGCTCGAAATCTTTCCAGAGCGGTCGGTTCTGCCTGTGCGGAAAATCCGATACCGATTATCGTGCCTTGTCATCGAGTCATTGGAAAAGACGGGAAACTTGTTGGGTTTTCAGGTGGAATACAGATCAAGGAATTTTTGCTGGACCACGAAATATTTGGTTTTTTTAGAAATACGGATTCAAAAGGAGAACATGCATAATGTCTAAATTCAATGATTCAGAAAATAAAATCGTCATGCCGGCAAATACAATGCTTAACCCGGTTCCGGCGATTATGGTTTCATGTTCGCATAAAGATTTTAATGAGGGTAGACCCAATATAATTACTATTGCCTGGGCTGGTACGATTTGTTCGGATCCGCCGATGCTATCTATTTCTATTCGGAAGTCCAGATTGTCACACGAAATCGTTTCTGCGTCGGGGGAATTTGTTGTAAATCTTGTCTCGCGCAATCTTCTCAAAGCTTGTGATTTCTGTGGTGTACGTTCCGGTAGAGATTATGATAAATTTCAGGAATGTCATCTGACTTCAATTCCTGCGGATTCTTTATCGTCGGCGCCCGCCATTGCTGAATCTCCGGTGAGTATTTCGTGCAAGGTAGCCGGGGTTTATGAGTTGGGTGCGCATGATTTATTTATGGCTCGAATAGAGTCGGTCACAGTCAATGCGGAATTAATGGATGAGAAGGGGAGATTGTGTCTGGAGAATGCTGAACTAGTTGCATATTCTCATGGACATTATTATGAGCTTGGTGATGTCTTGGGTTTCTTTGGTTATTCCGTCGCATCTCCAAAGGCACTCAAACGTCGTCTTGATGAAATGAATAGAAACCATAAAAAAAAGTCCGGTTAATTCCGGACTCTTTTGAGTGGTGTTACTTTTAAAAATATATTACTTGACGAGAACTTTTTTCAGCTTTGCAAAACGCGGTAACCCGTCTTCCTTAATCTGCTTGGTCTCTTCTTTGATCAGCGGTAAAGCATAATCAACAAATTCTTGACCGACGAAGTTGCCTTCCTTGTTGATCCACTCAAGCGGGACCTTCTTTTCTGTATTAGCAACGTCGTTAAGCGGAATCATCTTAATATTACACTTGTATTCGCTTCCGGAATCACGCTCAAATCCAACCATGTAATCCGTCATTCCTTCAAGTGCCTTGATAACGGCTGTGCGTCCGGCGAGGAAAGACTCATCAATATCAATTTGTGAAGCGCAATGTGAAGCGCAACGTTGCATCAGAGACAACTCAATGCCGCGAACCTTTGCACCGGTCTCTTTTTTTAAGAATTCGGCCAAGACAGAAGCAGTTCCGCCGAGTTGTTTGTGCCCGAATGAATCGACAGCAACATCATCTTTGGCAACCAGTTCAGGGATGAATACACCGTCTTTTGTTTGAACTCCTTCAGATACGGCAATTATGACTTTGCCGGTTTCGGCGTAGATCTTCTTTACGTCGGCTAACATTTTGTCCATATCGAAGGCCACTTCCGGCAGATAAATCAAATCCGGGCCGCATCCTTTTTCGTTAGCAAGACGAGTGGCGGCAGTCAACCAGCCGGCATGACGTCCCATGACTTCGATGACGCAGATCATTCCGGTGTCGTATACACGAGCATCCTGATAGACTTCCATAGTAGTTGTCGCGATATATTTAGCCGCAGAAGCAAAGCCCGGGCAATGATCCGTGCCGAAAAGATCGTTATCAATGGTCTTCGGCACACCCATAACCACACAATCGTAACCTGCATTTTGCATGAACTTAGATATTTTATTGCATGTATCCATAGAGTCGTTTCCGCCGTTATAGAAAAAATAGCGAATGTTATATTTTTGAAAGACTTCAAGAAGGCGCTTGTAGTCCGTGTCATCCTTGGCGGCATCTGCCAATTTATATCTGCAGGAGCCAAGGCTTGAAGAAGGCGTATACTTGAGCATTTCGAGCTCATTAAGATCCTCTTGGCCGATGTCATAAAATTTCTCGTTAAGAATACCTACGATGCCGTTGGCGGCGCCATATACCTTTTCGATAACTTCGCTGTGCTTGAGTGCCTCAATAAATACACCTGCTGCCGATGCGTTGATTACGGATGTCGGGCCACCGGACTGACCAAACATTAAGTTGCCTTTGAGAGCTGTCATGATTTTTCCTCCTAAATGAATAGATAATTTCTTGTGAATAAACAATCAGTGAGAATAATAACACGTTTCACACAAATATGTACAGATTATATTAGCTTCCCAATGAGAGTTTGCGGATTGCAACATTAAGTGTCGCAGTTGTTAAGCGACCCGGTCGTATTCTTCTTGTGGCGTCCTGTAGTCCAGTATCTTCCGGGGATATGTGTTCAGCCACTGTTCAATGCGATTGATTTCCTGT
>Ga0209510_1000233_pt1 | contig 81359 bp, 62 predicted proteins | sample BiotimSIPDNA_FD_185749 | JGI IMG/M metagenome (GOLD analysis project Ga0209510, IMG submission 185749) | Anaerobic biogas reactor microbial communites from Washington, USA - Biogas_R1 time_0 SIP DNA (SPAdes) (version 2) | ecosystem: Engineered > Bioreactor > Anaerobic > Unclassified | place...
ATTACAACAGGTCCCGGGCTCAGAAAAGATTAGGCTATCTAAGCCCAACAAAATTCTTGTCAGATGTTCAACAGGAAATCAGAATTAGTGTCTCTTAAGTTTTTGTCCGATTTTTTGTTGACGACCCCATTTTGGTAATTCTGGAGTTACCGTTCCCTGTCGTCCTAAAGGAGCGAATTCAGAGGACCTCCTTGTTTTCCCCAATAATGAATCTTTCACCTAACAAAAGGAGAGAAATGAAACTTTTCAATAGAACATTCTTAATGATAGTGATGTTGATCACCGTGATATCAATATCCTCCCCAACCCTTGTCGGTGCACAAGAACCAGAACCACCAGAAATTCTGGAGAATGGTGAATTCCCTTCAAAACTTGACGAGGTCAACGATTCACTTATCCAGCGCGAAGCGCAAATGTCTATCGATGGCGAGTATGACATCAATGCCTTAGACACTTGGTGGGCTGCCAGCGGTACCACTTTCACACCAGCATCAAGCACGATTACCTACAGCTATGGTGGAGTTGGTTGTGTCGACACTAACGGTGCTTCTGATGTTTACCGTGGGAGCGTCAATCTTCCGCATGGGTCGAAGATAATCGGCATGTATTTCAATTACAAAAATGAGATTAACGATCCCCCCAACTCATCCATTTATTTAACACGCTACAGATTTGATGGTACTTACCAGGATCTTCTTCACATAGTCGGAGATAATACTGGCATCGGTTATCAGGTCAAGTATCTCAGTACTGGCACCAACATCCAGGTTGATAACCTTAATTATGTCTATGCTCTGGTTTGGATTGGCTATCCTACCCAAAACCTATGTGGAGTAAACATAAGATACACCCCTCCTCCATTTTTCGCGGTGGCTTTGCCTTTGGTCAAGAAGTAACCACGAAATCCCCGGGTTTTCTGATCATCAGTTGACAGATAGAAAAACCTCTTCAGCTTTGAACTGGAGAGGTTTTTAGTTCTTGAAAACCTGTTCCGCCAGGCAAAGATGCGCATTCCAAACTTTTTCTCGCACTTCAACACAAACTTCACGCCTAACCAGGCTGAAATCATGACTTTCATGAGCCGACCGTATTGCGTCCCGGCAATAAATCTCAAGAGGAGATTTGAGGCTGCTGGCAGGATAGTAGACTGAAGAAAACAAAAAACCTCCAATGTTAAAGGTTCCGGTAAGAGTACAGGAAGCCTTCGATCAGGTCGACCTTGATCTCCTCAAACACCATGTCTACCCCCAGGTAATCCATGAATCGGTTGATTGTGTTGGAGTAATCTCTGATCGTATTTGGAGACAGACGGGTTTGAGCGAAGATATTGTATCCTTCGACTATTTGAGAAATTGTTAGGTGTTGCATGTTTTTTGGCTCCTTTATCAGATAATGTCAGAACCACTTTGGAATAAAAAAAAGGTGCTGACTTTTTTTTATCAGCACCTCTCTTCCGCTTTTATCCGTGCATACTACGGTGTCTATCCGTTGCATACTACGGTAGGAAATTGGCAAAATCTCCTCGTTGAAAGCGTGTTTTGTCGGGGCGGACGGATTTGAACCGTCGACCTCGCGGACCCGAACCGCGCACTCTATCCGGGCTGAGCCACGCCCCGTGAGCCGTTATTATAGCATATTCACGATTTTTGGCACTGAATTTTTTACGGTTTAATGAATACTTTGAGCACACCAGGCTCGCCAGCCCGCGCAATCGCTTCCAGCCCCTGGTCGAGCGTATAAACGGAATCAACCATTTCGCCCACCTGCACCAGTCCAGCTGCCAGAGCGCGTAAGCCTGCCGGATAATCACCGCAGCGTGAGCCAACCAGGGTTACCTCATCGACGACCAGTTTTGACAAATTCAAACTGAGATCTCCCGCAAAGGTCGATTTCAAAACCAGCGTGCCTCTTGCCCTGGTGAGCGAGCGGGAAAGCGCGAAACCTTCCGGCGAGCCCGTCGCTTCGACGACAATGTCTGCCAGTTCGCCGCTCAGATCCTCAGCGTAAACCGCCTTGATACCGAAACCATCTAAAATTGCCGCCGGTTCTGGTCGCCGAACAACCACTTTCAAATCACAGCCAGTATTTTTCAAAACTTGTGCGATCAGCAATCCCAGCCTGCCGGCACCAACCAGTATCACCCGGTCACTGGGTCTGACTTGCACCTGGTCCAATATTCTGAGAGCTGCCGCGGTAGGCTCAGCAAAAACCGCCAGCAAATCCGAAACCGATTCTGGTACCACCGTCAGGTTTTGCGCCGGCAGTTTTACGAATTCAGTAAAAACACCGTTATAGTCAAAAATACCCAACGTCCGGCGGCGCATGCACTGAGTCGGCTCCTGATGCAAACAACGCTCACACTCCCCGCAGCTGATATTGATATCGCCGATTACACGCTTACCCATCAGACCAGGGTGTCCGTTGTCATTGACCACCTCACCGACAAATTCATGCCCGGGTATGCCAGTGAAGACGTAATATCCCCTGAGCATTTCCAGGTCGGTCGAGCAGACACCAGCCAGCAGCACCTTGATCAATACCTCATTTGCTTGCAACTCGGGCAGCGGCAGGTCTGTTCGGTAACTCAATTTGCGGTCTTGCAGCCATAAAGCCTTTATCAGCGTGCTCCTCTTCTGCCAAATTGCTGTTCCAGCAAACCAGCGCTCAGGTGGATCATGGTCGGGCGACCGTGCGGACAGGTGCGCGGTGATTGGCTGGCTTCCAAATCGAGCAGCAGGTTGCGCTGCTCTTCCTCTGTCAACCTTTGCCCGCCCTTTACTGCCATGCGCTTGCACACCCGTGCAGCAACCCGAGCCTGGATTTCATTCTCAAGTGGTGTTTCATCCTCTTCAAAGGAATCTACTACCGCTATTATGGCATCTTTCGGATCACCGCGGTCAATTATGGTTGGAATAGCGCGAAGTAAAAAGGTGTTCGGACCGAAAAGTTCAATCTCAAAACCCAGCGATTCCATCACTTCCAGGTTTGCTTCGAGGATGCCGGCTTTTTCGGGGCTGAGTTCCACCGGCAGGGCATCGACCAATTGCTGCGAAGGAATCATAGCCGCGCGGTATTGTGCCATCATCTGGTCGAACAAAACCCGTTCGTGGGCGGCATGCTGATCAATCAGGTAAAGCCCATCCGGTCCCTCTGCTACCAGGTAAGTCGAAGCGACTTGCCCAACCAATCTGAGCAAGGGCAGGTGTGTTCCTGGCAAAGGTGCTTGCCTTTGTTCAGGATTGAGCCCGTTAACCTGGGCTTCAGTTGGTTCTGTAGTTTCCACATGCCAGTTTTCATCAAAACTGGTTGGAATCTCAACAGGTGCTTGCCTGCCCCACAAATTCAGGCTGTTCAGGTCAGGGATGGGTGTATAGGCAAGCAAACCCCGCCTGATCGCGCGCTGCACCCCGCTAAAAACGTGGTCCTGATCGCGAAAGCGCACTTCTGCCTTGGTGGGGTGAACATTCACATCGACCAAACGCGTGGGCACCTGCAAAAACAAAACCACAACCGGATAGCGCCCAACCATCAGCATGGTGTTGTAGGCTTTGATCACCGCCGCCGTCAGGGTTGGGTCCTGCACCCAGCGACCATTCACAAAAAGGGTGATGTCTTTACGGTTCGAGCGAGTCAGCGAAAGGTCGCTGATAAAGCCTTCTATTGCCAATTCTTTCTCGCTGAAGTCGAGCGGCATGAGCGCTTTGGAGTCATGCGTCCCGAAAAGAGCCTGTAAAATTTCAAGGCGGTTGCCACTGCCGGTTGACTGAAATTCAGTCATATTATCCTGAATCAACGTCCAGCGAATATGCGGATACGCCATGGCATAGCGTGTCATCAGACCGGTAATATGCTTGGCTTCGGTTATGTCTTTGCGTAAAAACTTGAGCCTGGCAGGTACGTTGTAAAACAGATCTTCAACAGAAATCTGCGTTCCGGTTGGTGCAGCCACCTTTTGCATAGGCGAATTTGCGCCTCCATCAACCGACAGTTTGGCAGCCACAGCCTCGCCTTCTGGCCTCGAGATCATCAGCATGTGGGAGACTGAGCCAATCGACGCCAACGCTTCGCCGCGAAAACCAAGCGTTTTAATGTCAAACAGTTCTTCGGTAGTGCTCAGCTTACTGGTGGCATGCCGGCTGACTGCAAGTTTCAATTCGCTGGCAGCGATGCCATCGCCATTATCGGTCACCCGCACCAATTCGCGCCCTGCTTTTCGAATCTCAACCTGGATCTCAGTGGCATTGGCATCGATTGCGTTTTCGATCAATTCTTTCACAACCGAAACCGGTCGCTCCACTACTTCGCCAGCGGCAATTTGAGATGCAATCGTGTCAGAAAGTTTTTGGATGCTCATTTGTAGTTTCCCTGTACAAATTATACCCAAGCCTCCGATGTTTTTATTACTTCTATAGGTTAAAATGACCGTATGATCTGGGAAGATAAACTGGCAACAATCTTGGGCTCATTGCCCGAAGCGCCTGGATGCTACCTGATGAAGGACGCGCAAGGCAGAATTATCTATGTGGGTAAGGCGATCAACCTGAAATCGAGAGTCAGGTCCTATTTTCAAAAATCGAGCGACCACAGCTATAAGACGATGCGCATGGTCGACAATATTCGCGATATCGAATGGATCGTAGTGGCGTCTGAACTGGAAGCCCTGATCCTGGAAATGAACCTGATCAAGGAGCACCGCCCGTTTTACAATGTGCGTCTCAAAGATGACAAGCGCTACCCCTACATCAAAATTCATTGGCAAGACGATTTTCCGAAGGTTTCAGTGACCCGTAACATGGTCCAAGACGGTTCACGCTATTACGGACCATACACATCGGTCTGGGCGGTGCATCAGACGCTCGACATCCTCCGCAAAATCTTCCCCTACCTTACCTGCGCACGTGAAATCACCGGCAAAGATCCGCGACCCTGTCTCTATTATGACATTCGCCTGTGTTCGGGTCCCTGCATTGGTGCCATCACCAAGGCAGATTACCGCCAGATGATTGAAGACCTGGCAAAGTTTCTGGAAGGGAAGACTGACCCAGTCTTGAAACGCCTGCAGACAGAAATGCAGCGGGCTTCTGAAAGCCTGAATTATGAGAAAGCCGCCGCGGTACGGGACCAGATCCAGGCGGTTGAGCGGGTCGTCGAGCGCCAGAAGATCATTTCAAATGAGCGGAAGGATTCTGATGTGATCGCCATGGCTCGCAATAACGGCGAAGCCTGTGTGCAGGTGTTCTTCATCCGCTCCGGAAAATTGATCGGGCGCGAATATTTCATTCTTGAAGGGACTGAAGAAGAAGAAAATCAGGAGATCCTGGAGGAATTCCTCAAGCAGTTCTACTCTCAGGCTGCCTATATCCCCAATAAAGTCATGCTCCCGCAAGAAATTGAAGAAGCCATAATCATCAACGAATGGCTGAACACCAAGCGCAGCGGTGAGAAGGTTCAGATTACGGTACCTAAGCGTGGTCAGTCGAAAGCGTTGGTCAGGATGGCTACAGAAAATGCCGCGGAAACGCTGCGCGCGCTCGAAATTCGCTGGAAAGCCGACAAAGACCGTCAGAGAGACGCTTTAGCCGAGATCCAGGGAGCGTTCGGCATGTCCGAACCACCCGCGCGAATTGAATGTTATGATATTTCGAACACACAGGGCACAGCCAGCGTAGGCAGCATGGTCGTGTTTGAACAGGGAATTCCCAATAAGAAGCTCTATCGCCGCTTCAACATCCGCACGGTAAGGGGACCGGATGATTTCGCCTCGATGCGCGAGGTTCTGACCCGACGCTTCAAGAATTACTTCTCCGAAAACGAAGCTAAAAGTGTGCCCGGCTATAAACCCGACCTGGCGTTCAGCATGCTGCCCGATTTATTGATCGTCGATGGCGGCAAGGGGCAATTGCGCCAGGCTATTGAGGTGCTCGAGGAATTTGATCTAACTGGTCAGTTTACGATTGTTGGCTTGGCAAAACAGGAGGAAGAGCTTTTTCTACCGAATTTCTCAGAGCCGATTCTTCTCGACAACCATTCCCAGGGCTTTTACCTTGTACAGCGCATTCGCGACGAAGCCCACCGCTTTGCCATCACCGCTCACCGCAGCCGGCGTGGTAAAATCGGATTGGCTTCCAGGCTCGACAGCATCCCGGGCATTGGTCCAGCGCGAAGAAAAGAACTGATCAAGCGCTTTGGCTCAATTCAGGGTATCCTTGAAGCTGAACCGGAAGAAATCGCGAAAATCAGGGGCATTTCCCTTGAAAAAGCAAACGCCATCAAGGCGGAATTGGAGTGAAAGTGGCAAAAAATACAAAAAATACAACCCAAAAGATTTATCGCATCGCCATGGCAACCCTGGCAATCATTATTGTGTTGGCAATGATCTTATCGATGATCAGGTTTTAGGCGTTCCGATGGCTGAAGCGGAAAACATCATCGCCCAAATACACCAGGTCAGTTACGGCGAGTACACGCCAGTGTCCGCCGAAAAAAAAGGCGAACCCTACCCACAATACCTCGACCAGGTTACTGATCAATCCGGTTTGATCGACCTCCCGGATGCTTCAGAATTCTCCCCAACGAACAGAGACCTGCTCAGCCTTCTGGAAAAACGTCGTTCGTTACGCCGTTATGACGAGACAGCCGTAATGTCTTTGGAAGATCTCTCTTACCTATTGATGTATACCCAGGGCATCCGAGAGATTGATCAGAAACGCGACCTCACCAATCGATATGTGCCCTCAGCGGGCTCCCGACATCCTTTTGAAACCTACCTGCTGATCCAAAAAGTCAATGGGCTCCAGCCTGGGGTATATCGCTATATCGCGCCGCTGCATGCTCTTGAAGTATTTCAGCTTAATCCTGAGGCAATACAGAAAGCTCACGGATCTGTATATAAGCAGAAACAAGTGATTACTTCCGCGGTAACTTTTTTTTGGGTTGCTGATACCTACCGTACCAGCTGGCGCTACAGCACGCGCGCCTATCGCTACATCAACCTGGATGCCGGTCACGTTTGCCAGAATTTATATTTATGCGCCGAGTCGATCGATTATGGCGTCTGTGCAATCGGGTCTTTTGATGACCATTTGGCGAATAGTTTGTTCGCGTTGGATGGAGTGCAGCGTTTCGTCGTCTACGGAGCGTCTGTAGGCAAACATCTCCCTTCGTAAGGTCAAGTCCTGTTCTCAATAACAAAATTCGCTATGACAAAAAACACTGATTCACTCTCTATTATTGTTCTGATCTCTGCCAATTCCGAATGGCAAGCTGCACTTGATATCCTTCAACCGTTCGAAATTGTGTCTTCTCCGCTTGGAGACTGGATCATCTCCCAGGTTCAAGGCTTCGAACTGGTGTTTTTTCACTCTGGCTGGGGGAAAACCCGCAGTGCTGCTGCCACACAATATGTGATCGACCACTGGAAGCCTGATCTGGTGGTCAATTTGGGTACTTGTGGTGGATTGGAAGGTTATTCTATACTGGGTGAAACGCTGCTGGTAACTAACACTGTTATGTACGATGTGGTTGAGCGCATGGGCAACCGCCACCTGGCGGTCGATTATTACCGCGGGTCATTAAATACCGAGTGGGTCGGTGACGAACTACCCGCAAATACCCGCCGGTCTCCATTGGCTTCCGCTGATCAGGATATCGATTTCCAAAACTTTTCTGTTTTGTCTGAAGAGTTCACGGTGCCAGCTGCAGATTGGGAATCAAGCCCAATTGCCTGGGTGTTGAATGCAAACAATGTTCCTGGTTTGATTTTACGGTCTGTCAGTGACATCATCACTCCCGCCGGTTCGGAAACCGACAACAATCACCTTCTCTGGCGCTCGAGAGTGAAGGACATCATGCAAAAACTACTTGAGGATCTTCCGTTTTACCTGGAAAAGTTTACAATAGCAGTAAAAGGGTAATTTTCGAAGCAATTCTCAATGTGAAAATAAACCATCGTTTTTGCCCAAATAAAGTGCATAACCGGGATTTATACAAGCGTAGGGGCAGGTCCCAATCGTGAGTGCTTATTAATCGGATTCATAGTCAGACCTGCCCAGCTCAAGAACTGTGGACAGGTAATAAAAACCGAAAATTGACCGTGATTCCAAAGGGGTGGGTTTGGCTGATTAAAAAATTTTTACGCAGCTCACATTTTGACCCCCATATCGTTGTAATACTTTTATATCCAATGATATTGCAGGAGCCTCAGATGAGGTAAACATCGGGACAGCGTGAGAGCCGTCCCCGACAAAAAACTCTCAATCATCTGATCAACTAATCGCTTGGTTTGCCCAATCTCGCGCGTTCTTCTTCAACGATGCTGTGGTCGAGCTTCTTGAACAATGGCGCCGGTTGATTGAAAGGCTTGCCCTCTTCCAGTTCAAGTGGCACCCAGGCATCAGAGCCCGGTCTCACCAATGAGAAATCGCTGGTCAGCCCCAACACCAGGTGTGTTCCCAGTGAATCTTTCACTTCACGGGTGAAGGGCGTCTCAAACAAGGAATAATCGTTAGCCAGAATTTTGTTCAGCTGTTCGCTGGTTTCCGGCAGGAATGGTGAAAAAATTATCTTCAACCAATCAATCGCCTGGATAGCTGTGAAAAGCGATTTAGCCGCTTCATTGCGGTCTGTTTTTATTTCAAACCAGGGGGCTTGCACGTCAAGGTACTTATTCACTTCAGTCGCCAGCCGCATTGCTTCTGCCAGGGCTGCCTTCAGCTGCACCTTTTCAATATGGTCCCCAACCAAATCAAAGCCTGCCGTGATCTTATCCAACAATTCGTGATCGGGAGCGCGTAATTGCCCTGGGTTCGGTATCTTTCCATCAAAGTTTTTCCAGGTAAATGACAAAACCCGGTTCACTAAATTACCCCAGGTTGCCACCAATTCGTTGTTATTACGCTGATAGAAGTCTTCCCAATCCCAGTCAGTATCGCGATTTTCGGGCATGGCAACAGCCAGGTAATAGCGCAGCGCGTCACTGTCATAACGGTCCAGCGCGTCCAAACCCCAGACTGCCCAGTTGTTGCTGCCGCTGATCTTTTTGCCTTCCAGGTTCATGAATTCGTTTGCCGGCACATCGTAAGGCAAAACCAGAGCCTGCGGAGCATCACTGCCCATGTGGTGGTCAAAATCCGCACCCATTCCGAGCAGTTCTGCGGGCCAGGTTACCGCATGAAAGGTGATATTGTCTTTGCCAATGAAGTAAAATGACCTCGCATTCTGATTCGTCCACCATTCGCGCCAAACATCGGGTTGGTCATACAGGTGACCCCACTCAACGGTTGATGACAAATAACCGATCACTGCCTCAAACCATACGTACAGACACTTACCCTCCCAACCTTCCAGCGGCACCGGTATTCCCCACTCCAGGTCCCGCGTGATCGATGTTGGTTTCAAACCCACAGATTGGATTGTGCCCAAAGACTGGCGTAAGACATTCGGGCGCCAATAGTCTTCACGATCTTTTAGAAATTGCTGAATTTGCGGTTCAAGTGTTGACAGATCCAGGTAGAAGTGTTCAGTTTCCTTGAGCTCGGGGGTGGCGCCATCGACTTTCGAGCGAGGGTTGATCAGCTTTTCGGCTTCCAGCTCGCTGCCGCAGTGCTCGCATTGGTCAGAGCGCGCGCCTTCATAACCACAAATATAACAAGTACCCTCAACGTACCTGTCTGGCAAAAAGCGATCCTGTGCCGGACTGTACCATTGTTTGGATACATTTTTCTTTAGATATCCGTTCTCCAGAAGAGAGAGGAAAACCTTCTGGGAAATGGAAAAATGGTTATCGGTATGAGTGGATGTAAACAGATCATAGCTTATCCCCAGTCGCTGGAACAATTCAATGAAACGCGGGTGATAATGCGAATAGATCTGGTAAGGAGTCTGCCCGGTTTGGTCAGCCTTGATCGTGATCGCCGTGCCATGAGAATCAGAACCAGAGACCATCAGCACTCTATTGCCTCTCAGGCGGTGGTATCGAGCGACGATATCGCCAGGCAGGTGTGAGCCGGTAATGTTACCTACGTGGATGTCAGAATTCGCGTAAGGCCAGGCAACAGCAATTAAAATGTTTTCGTTCATAGTTAACTCCGGTAACAAAGCATCGGCGAATTTTACCATCCTTACCGTGCTTTTTAAATAATGTCGTTCTTAAGAATAGTCTATACCGTGATTATGCTCACAGGTTCCGGTGTTCAGGTTTTGACCGCAATCCAGGCATATTCCTCTACAATCTGGGGAGCAAGTGTTGGCAAGAGGCAAACCCAACAGCAGGTAGTCGCGGAAGGGGACGCCCAGCTCGATGTAACCGTCATTTGGCACCTCTTCTTCGTCCAGCTCTTCTTTCATGCGGGTTTCAAATACGTAAAGTTCCTCAAAGTCTGCACAAACGTGAACCGTAATCGGTTCGAGACAGCGATTGCAGTTTGCATCAATATCTGCTTCGAGGTCTGCCTGTAAAAGCAAACCCTCGCGGGTGCGCGAGAAAGAAAAAGTGCCTTTAAGGTTAGTGGCGTTTAAATCGGGTTCAATGAATATTTGCGCGAAGTCCACTTGAAATTCACGGCTGAATCCGATCGGTTTATTCAGGAAATATCCGACGTTTGTGCGAAGGGGATGTCTTATTTTTTCCATAGCATTTACAATTGTTAAAGAATTCTTCAAAATTATATCATGTGGCTTGATTGTTCCCAAGTCTACGAGGAAGGTCTATGAAGACAGTTTTGATCGCCAGCAATAATGACCACAAGTACGAGGAGATATCGGCAATCCTGGCACATCTGCCGATTCGATTGGTTAAGCCCGCTGAGCTTGGCTTGAACGTTGACCCCACAGAAACAGGAGCAACATATTTTGAGAATTCACTCCTGAAAGCCAGGGCGTTCCACCAGGCAAGCGGAATGCCAGTTCTGGCGGATGATTCCGGTTTGGAAGTGGAACTATTGGGCGGAGAGCCTGGACTGCATTCTCATCGTTTTTCGCCAAAACCAGGTGCCAGCGACCATGACCGCTGTCTTTATTTGATCTCCAAGCTTGTAGGCAAACCCAAACCCTGGCACGCCACTTTTCACTGCCACGCTGTATTCCTTATCAGTCCAACTTTGATCGGAGCCAGCCATGGTACCGTCAGGGGTGAGATCATTGAGGAATTCCGGGGCAGCAACGGTTTTGGATACGACCCGATATTTTTCGTCCCCTCTGAAGGAAAAACTATGGCTGAACTGGGTTCCCCCTATAAGAATAAAAACAGCCATCGTGCCAGAGCGCTTGCAGGACTGGATTTGCTTAAGAGCTGGAGTCTGGAAGCAGATTAGAATTTGTAGCCGATTTTCCTCAGGAAGCTCTTACGATTGGCAATGTCTTCTTCGGTTTCAATCCTCGTTGGTGAAGAGCCATCGACAACACCCAACACCGCCCTCCCCAAATCCGATTCGAGTAAAACCACCTCGGTGGGGTTAGCGGTAGCACAGAAGATGTTGACCACTTCCGGAATTTGCTTGAGGTTGTTCAAAACATTGATCGGGAAGTAACCTTCGCCGAGGAACAAGATAAAGCTGTGCCCCGCGCCAATCCGCAGCGCGTTTTCGGTCGCCAATTCGATCAGGTCTTCGTCATTGCCGGTCCAGCGCACAAGACAGGGTCCCGAAGCTTCACAAAATGCCAGTCCAAATTTTATGTTTGGCACGGTCGTTACCAACATTTCGTGGATATCTTCCACAGTTTTAATGAAATGCGATTGACCAAGAATAAAGTTGAGATTTTCGGGTTTTTTGATCGGTTCAAGTAAAAGTTTCATATTCACCTCCGCGAGTCTTTATGATTTTAGCATAATCGCTACAGCGAGATCGTTGCATTACTAAAGCAAGTGATGGAAGCCTATGCGTGAAACGGAAACAAAATGTTTCCAAAGCAATCCTGGCGGTGTGACAGAAATTCTCAATCTAAAAAAACCATTGTTTTTTGTCTTAACAAATCTGTGAAATTTATCCACATCATAGGTGCATAATCGTGGGGGGAGGTCCCAAGCGTGAGCACTCAATAACCACTGACATAGTCAGACCTCCCCAATTCAAGAATTGCAGAAAGACACTGAAAACAGGAAATTAACCGTGATTCCTGGCAGCGTGTCGTTCGAACCGTACATGATTTTCAAATAAGGTAAAATTGACACATGGCAAAATTTGGCGCGCGGTTATTCCTGACACTGTCCATCTCGGTTTTTCTACTAAATGCTTGCGGAACCTTTTCCCCGAAGCCAACCCTCGATTTCAACCCAAGCACCCAAACCCCTGAATTTGCGCCACCAACCGCGATGCCGACTTTCACGCCCACACCAGCTTCCCTGGGCTCTGCTGAAAACCCGATCGTGATCGGTCTGATCGTCCCCGAGAGCATCCCCGGGCAGGCGGAAGCGATGCAAAGTGTATTGATGCATATGACCGAAGCGCTCGCGCTAAACTTCTCGGCGCAAACCTATGGAAATTACATCGACCTTGAGCTTGCCATGCAGCGTCAGGAGGTCGATATGACCTGGCTGACCGCGCCAGAATATTTGCTGGCTTCTCAGAAAGACCTGGCAAGCGCACTGTTAGTGACCAATCACCTCGGTGTGACTGCTTATGGCGTTCAGTTTTTGGGGCACAAAGAGGGCGGTTTTGATTTTTTTTACGATCCCACAACCAACACCTCGCAAGCAACCGCTCCCGAGGCGCTAACGCAATTGGCAGGTTTGCGCCCCTGCCTGACCGAGGAAGATTCATTGGCAGGATACTGGGTGCCGCTGGGTTACATGAACCAAAATAATATTGCCTATACCCGCCCGGTTTTGACCTATAGTTTCAGCTCCAGCATCCGTGCGCTTTATATTAAGGGCATCTGCTCCTATGCTGTCACTTACGCCATCTCAGCCGACCCACGCAGCTCTTCTGAAGTTGTCAATGACCTGACCGATATCATGGATAAGGTGCCTGTCATCTGGATTTCACCACCGATCATCCCGAACCTGAACCTGTCGGTTTCGAAACAAATGGAGCTGACCCTGCAGAACCGCATTTCCGAGTTTTTGCGGAATTTTTCACGGGAAGACCTGGGCAAAAGCCTGTTGAGCCAGATGCTCAATTATGAAGTTACACAACTGGAACCACTGCACGACACCAGCTACCAACCTCTGCGCGATCTGCTTACAACCACGAACGTCCGTCTCGCTGATCTGGTGCGATAAGACCTGGCTATGAAAAAGTTTTTGCGTTTCCTCGTGATTATGGTATGTGCTGGATTTCTCCTGACAGGAGCACTGCGGGTGACGATGCTGGCGATCACGAAGAACGTGACCTTTTCACTCGATTCGGTCCCATCGAAGCCGGTTGTTCTCGTTCCGGGAGCCGGTTTGAATCATCAGGGTGGTCCATCGGTGCCGTTGCAGGACAGACTGGACGCAGCCATTGCGCTCTATCAGCGCGGCAAGGTTCAGAAGCTGCTCTTTTCAGGAGACAATACTGAGTTGACCTACAACGAACCGGGGGCAATGCACGCTTACGCGATTTCTAAGGGGATCCCTGAAGAAGATATTGTTCTCGATTTTGCTGGCAGACGTACGTATGACAGCTGCTACCGAGCGAAACACATCTTTGGGCTGGACGAAGTGATCATCGTCACGCAGGAGTACCACCTGCCCCGCGCCTTGTTTTTATGTGAGAACTCAGAGCTGGATTCCGTGGGCGTCCCTGTCGAACAATCGCGCTATATTCGCTCGCGCTACTTGTTTTGGAACGCGAGGGAAGTTCTTGCTACGGTGCAAGCCTGGCTCGATGTCTATTTTCTCAAACCCTTGCCAGTGCTGGGCGAGATGGAGCCAATTTTTCCATAATAATTGAACTGGTTTGCCAGTGACCGTCACGAACTTTTTCTAAAACCAATAATTACGCTTGTTCTTCGCCCCAATATTCACTGTAGTCCATTATATTTGTAAAACCAATCACCTCGTCGCCAGGCTTTAACTGGTACATTTTTTGACCGTTGGCGGCACGTTTCCTGGCAATCGCATTGGTGATGGTAAAGACCTTGCTGGCAGTTTTTCTAAAATGGCTGATACCCCGGTCGGTCAGTTTTCCAACCAGCATCGCTGCGATCTGGTCATCCTTGCCCAGCTTCCAACCGATCACACCCTGACCATAACGCCCCTGCACCGGAAAATCGCTGCCAGCCACTCGTTTTGCCAGCCCGAGCTGGGTCAGCAGCCCAACCTCATCTTTGTCAGTGACAAAAGCGGCACCAACGACGTAATCGTCCGATTTCAACTTAATAGAATTGACGCCGGCTGCCACCAAACCCATTGGACGCACCTCGCTTTCATTGAAGCGAATGCACATGCCGCTGGCTGTAGCAATGAGCAGATCCTGTTTACCATCCGAGATCAGCACCTGGTAGAGTTCATCGCCCGGGTTGACCTTGCACAAGGTGAAATCATTCACGGCAGCGCCAGGAAGATCCCTCACCGAAGAGCGCTTAATCACCCCCTGCCGGCTGATGGTAATCACATAGCGCTCTGGCAAATCGTCTGTTTCTATCGGCACTGTGAAAACAGCTTGCAAAATATCGTTCGCATGGAGCGGGGCAAGCTTATGCGCCGGCAACGCGCTGTCTTCTCCGCGTTGAACCGGAATGGAAAGAGACGCAATCGCGGCAGCACGACCCTCGGTTGTGACCAGGAAAATAGTCTGATGCGAGTTTGTGCGAATCAAGCTCCAGGGCGAATTCTCACCGCCCAGACGCCTGCATTTATCGTTCTCAGTGCGAGAAAGCAGTCCTTCTTCGCTAATTTCGACCCAATAGTGCTCTAAGGGCATCACATCGGTGACGGTCAGGAAATCGGAGGCTTTTTCGCCTTCTCCAAGCATAATGATTTGCGTTCGGCGGCTGTCGCCATATTTTTCTCTGACCTCACGCAGTTCGTCAACCACAACCCGGCGCATTTTTTTGGGGGATTTGAGCAGCGCTTTTAATTCTTCGATTAGCTTACTCACCTCTTTAAATTCGTCTTCGATCTTTTTGCGCTCCAACGATGCCAACCGACGCAGAGGCATTTCCAGGATGGCGTTCGCTTGAATTTCATCGAGACCATACTTGCTCATCAGACCCTGACGGGCATCGTCCACGGATTGCGATTTCTTGATTAATTTGATAATTTCGTCGATATGCTGAATGGCTATGCGCAGAGCTTTTAAGATATGCAGGCGTTCTTCGTTCTTTCGCAAAAGAAATTCACTCCGTCGGCGAACCACCTCAAGGCGGTGCTCTACAAACACCCGTAATGCTTGTTTTAGTGACAACCGGTGCGGACTGCCATCCACCAATGCCAGAATATTAATGCCAAAGGTGCTCTGCATCTGGGTTCGTTTATAGAGCGTGGTCAAAATTGCGTCAGTATCAGCGTTTTTGGTCAGGTCAAAGACAATCCGCATTCCCTGGCGATCAGACTCATCACGCAGGTCAGTGATCCCTTCCAGCCCACCCTCGCGAATGATTGAAGCAATGCGCTCAATCAGAGTTGATTTGTTAACCATGTAGGGCAATTCGGTCACAATGATACGCATTCTGCCGCGTGACATTTCTTCCAGGCGCGTTTGCGCGCGCATTTTAACTGTGCCATGACCCGAACCATAAATTTGCGAAAGTTGTTCAGAGCTGTCATCCTGCAAGATCAGCCCACCGGTTGGAAAGTCGGGTCCTTTGATGAAGGTCATCAAGTCATCTACGGTAATATCTTCGATGCGGTCCCAATTTTCCAGCATCATCACCAGGGCGTCCACCACCTCAGCGAGGTTGTGCGGGGGAATGTTGGTTGCCATGCCAACGGCGATGCCAGTTGCTCCATTCACCAGCATATTTGGAATAGCGGAAGGCAAGACACTCGGTTCCTTAAGCGTGCCGTCAAAATTGTCAATGAAATCGACGGTCTCAAGATCAAGCTGCCGCAGCATTTCGATCGAAATCGGAGAAAGTCGCGCTTCGGTGTAACGCATCGCTGCCGGAGGGTCGCCATCGATGCTGCCAAAGTTTCCCTGTCCGTCCACAAGCATGTATCTTACCGAAAAGTCCTGTGCCATACGAGCCATGGCATCATAAACAGCAGTGTCTCCATGGGGGTGATACTTCCCTAAAACCTCACCGACGATACGGGCAGATTTTTTATGTGGGGTGGTGTCACGGATACCCATGTCATACATTGCGTACAAGATTCTGCGCTGCACCGGCTTCATGCCATCACGGGCGTCTGGTAAGGCTCGAGAGACGATCACGCTCATTGCATAGTCCAGGTAAGACTGCTGCATTTCGGCGTTGATGTTTACTTTGCTAATGTGAGAGGTGATCATAAATAGGCTCAATTACAAAAATAAAAATTCGATTGTCAATTCTTAACTATAGCACAAACACCCGGGGATTTGGGTCTCCGGGTGTTTGATTTTTGAAAATTAGCCAGGTCTATTCATCGTCGTCATCTTCGAACAAATCTTCGTCATCGTCTAAATCGATTTCGAAATCATCTTCATCCTCATCTGAAAATTCTTCGTCGTCGAGCGGGAGGTCATCGAGCAAATCTTCTTCTTCCTCTTCCTCGTCGAGCTCTTCGTCATCTTCAGAGCTCAAAGAAGCTTCCAGCTCGTCCAGCCCTTCAAGATCGACATCATCGTAGAGATGTTCATCTTCTTCCTCAATAAAATCATCCTCTTCAGTTTCAGGGAAGATGTTCAGTTGTTGCACTTCGATGTCAGGCTTACCTGGTGTAACCTCGTCCATTGCCTGGTCAAAGCGCCCTTCCACAAAGCCGGTGCCGGCAGGGATCAGCTTGCCGATGATGACGTTTTCTTTCAAACCATAGAGTGGGTCAACCTTCGAGCTGACAGCAGCCTCTGCCAGCACCTTGATGGTGTGTTGGAAGGACGATGCCGACAGGAAGGAGTCTGTATTCAATGACGCTTTCGAAACACCCAACAGAATTTCGGTGAAGCGTGCCGGGCGTTGCCCCTTCAGACGCAGCTCTTCATTCTCCTTGCGAATCTCCAGCCGATCAACCAGATCACCCGGCAAGTAGGCGGTATCGCCAGGAGCGGTGATTTGTACTTTGGCGAGCATCTTGCGGATAATCACTTCAAAATGCTTGTCATTGATGTTTTGACCCTGCGTGCGATAAACCTGCTGAATTTCCTTGAGCAAGTACAATTCAGTCGCATCGCGACCTTTGATCTTCAGGATCGTGTGCGGGTTCATTGAACCTTCAGTCAGAGGCTGACCAGCTTCAACCGTCTGCCCATCTTTGGCAATCACGCGGGCGGTAGAGGGGATTTCATAATCTTGCGATTGCTTGTCTTCATACGAAACAATCACTCGGCGTCCCTCAATCCGAACACGTCCGGCGTTGCTGACAGAGATGTTGGTCTCGTCATGGCTGGCGATCACCGCATTTGCTTTCAGCTCGTCTTCATCACTAACCTTGATCTCGTAATCGTCAGGGATCTCGTAAGTGTCAGAGACCATGACAGAGTTTTCCACGTGGGCAGTTCGCTGATCTGGGTTTTTCTCCGATTGCAGAATCGAAACCACACCTTCAATTTCACTAACAACTGCTTCGTCCTTCGGTGCCCTGCGGGCTTCAAAAAGTTCTTCAACCCTGGGCAGACCGGTCGTGATGTCACTGCCAGCGGCAACACCACCGGTATGGAAGGTGCGCAGGGTCAGTTGGGTACCTGGCTCACCGATCGATTGCGCGGCAACGATTCCAACAGCAGAACCAAGCATGACCATCTCGCCGCGACCCAGGTCGGTGCCGTAACAGCGGGCACAAATACCATGAACGAGCTCACAAGTTAGCGGGCTGCGCACGTAAACATCCTGGATACCAGCTTGCATCAGTGCCTGAATTATATCTTTGGTAATCAGTTCATTGCGTTCTGCAATGATCTCACCGGTTTCAGGATGAACCAGTCTCTTTGCCAACAGGCGTCCAATTAAACGATCGCCATATGGCTGACCGGCAATATCATCCGCCTGGTGAACCCAAATGCCTTCTTCTGTGCCACATTCCTCATTATTAATGATGATATCCTGAGCAACGTCAACGAGACGGCGGGTAAGATAACCGGCTTCAGCAGTACGCAAAGCGGTATCAGCCAGACCTTTACGGGTACCGTGAGTCGAGATGAAATACTCGAGCGCTGACAAGCCTTCGCGGAAGTTGGAGCGGATCGGCATCGGAATAATACGCCCTGAAGGGTCCGCCACCAGACCGCGCATTCCAGCCATCTGTGAAATCGGACTAAAGCCACCCTTGGTCGCGCCAGATTGAGCCATCGTCGAGAGGTTCCCAGCTTTGTCCAGGTGGTGTCTCACAGCCTGACCGACCTTATTGGTGGTTGATTGCCAGACATCGATAATGCGTGTATTTTGTTCGGCATCGGTCAATTTGCCGCGTTTGTATGCTTTCTCAATATTGACAACTTCTTCAAGTGCTTCCTCGATATACTGTTTCTTCTCCGGAGGCACGGTGATGTCTGAAACCGACAGGGTCGAGCCGGACTGTGTGGCATAGCGGAAACCAATATCTTTCACGCTGTCCGCGATCCGGGTGGTTTCTTCCAAACCTTCTGTGTCATAAATCTCACTGATCAGATCACGCACACCACCCTTTTCGAGGGGCATGTTGATGAATTGACTCTTCTCAGACAAAATATCATTAAAGATTGCCCGACCGACGGTAGTGTCAATAAGCCGGGTTTCAGCTTCTGGCAAGCGGTCATGATTATCATCAAACCAGGTTTTGACCCGAAGCTTGATACGGGTATGCACTTTTACTTGTTCCAGCTGATAGGCTAAAAGAACTTCGTTAATCGTGCCAAAGATCCGAAGCACCCCATTTTGCGGAGTGGGGGGTTCCATGGTCAGGTAATAAACACCCAGAACCATATCCTTCGCAGGAGAGATGACAGGTTCACCACTTGCTGGCTTGAGCAGATTCTTGCTGGCAAGCATCAGTTCGCGAGCCTCATAAACCGCTTTTTCCGAGAGAGGCACATGCACAGCCATCTGGTCACCGTCAAAGTCAGCATTAAACGCTGTAGTCACCAAGGGGTGCAGTTGTATCGCGCTTCCCTCAACCAGCACGGGCTCGAATGCCTGGATACCGAGGCGGTGAAGTGTTGGGGCGCGATTGAGCAAGACCGGGCGGTCTTTAATCACTTCTTCGAGCACTTCCCAGACTTCGGGTCGGTTGCGTTCGATAAATTTCTTGGCACCCTTGATGTTGCTGGTGTACTTGCGCTGTTCCAGCCCGGCAATCACGAAGGGGCGGTAAAGCTCCAGTGCCATGGTCTTGGGCAGACCACACTGATACAGCTTAAGATGCGGACCAACCACGATCACCGAACGACCGGAATAGTCAACTCGTTTACCGAGCAGGTTACGGCGGAAGCGCCCTTTCTTGCCCTTGAGCATATCGGAGAGAGAGCGCAATTCACGGCGACCACGCCGTGAAAGCAGGCGACCACGCTGGGAGTTGTCGATCAGAGAATCGACTGCTTCCTGGAGCATACGTTTTTCGTTTCGCACGATCACATCCGGCGCGCCCAATTCGAGCAGTCTCTTTAGGCGGTTGTTGCGGTTGATCACACGGCGGTAAAGGTCATTCAGGTCAGATGTCGCAAAACGACCACCGTCCAGCTGAACCATCGGTCGCAGGTCAGGAGGAATAACCGGCAAAACGGTCATAATCATCCATTCCGGGCGGTTCGTCGAACGGCGAAAAGCCTCAACCACCTTCAGGCGGCTGGTTGCTTTCTTACGTTTTTGCTTGCTCTTGGTAGTTCGGGCTTCAGTCCAAAGCTGCTCTGAAAGAGCATCCAGGTCCATACGGCGCAGGATGTCATAGAATGCCTCAGCGCCCATATCTGCCTTGAAGACGTTGCCCCATTTTTGTTTCAACTCGCGGTAGCGCGATTCACTCATAAAGGTGAAAGGTTCGAGCTCTTCCAATTCTTCTTTCTTAAGCGCGTTCTCTGAGCTGGTAATGCCTTTTTCATCGACCAACTGGTTGCGCAGTGCCTCCATCTCCTCTTCGGCTTCAGCTTTTAAGGACGCCTTCTCTTCACCAAACTTTTCGATTCGTTCACTGCGTTCGTTCTTCAAACCTCTCTCGAGCGATTCCATTCGCTCTCGCACGAGGTCTTGAACATCGGCAACGTGGTTTGCGGTCACAGTCTGACCGGGCTCCACGATGGTTTTTGTTATACCTTCAACTTCAAAGACAATCGCTTTGCGGATTGTCTTGCCAAACTTTTCGTTCAATTCGCGTTCCCGATCCTGTCCTTCCGAGATAACCGGCTCAAACAGGCTGGCAACTTTTTCATCATATTCGTTTTCAACCGCCGCAATCTGCGCGTCCAGTTCTTTCAATCGGGAGTCTCGTTGTTTCTTGACTTCAGCAATTTTATTGTTCAATTGTTCACCGAGCTCGGCAACAGTAACACTGCTTTCTTCTTCCAGACGTTTTAGCGCTTTCTGGCGGGCATCCATGTCAACGTAGGTGACAATGTATTGCGCGAAATAAAGCACGCGATCCAAATTCTTGCGGGAAATGTCCAGAAGCAAACCCAAGTACGAAGGAATGCGCCTAGTGTACCAAATATGCGCAACAGGCGCAGCCAGGTCGATATGACCCATCCGCTCACGACGTACAGATGATTTGGTTACTTCTACACCACATTTGTCGCAAATGATCCCCTTATAACGAGGGTTCTTGTATTTGCCACAATAGCATTGCCAATCGCGGGTGGGACCAAAGATGGCTTCGCAGAATAAACCGTCTTTTTCCGGTCGTAATCTGCGGTAATTGATCGTTTCGGGTTTAAGGACTTCACCATAAGACCAACTTCGGATCACTTCAGGTGAAGCAAGATTAATGCGCAGTGCTTTCATTGATTTTGTTTCCACTCATACCTCCATACGGTGAGGATATTTTAAGACACGAAAAACCTGCTGGAATCCCTAAATCCAGAGTTTTTTCGTTTGTATCGTATATTTTCGCAAACTAAAATTATATAATTAATCTCTATCTTCGTCAAGTATAAATTGGGTTCGGTTTGTATATGGTCTGCGCTTTCCTCCAGGCACCCTCAGGGGCTGAAACTCCTCAGGTTGTATCCATTAATTATCGCATCTATATCGCGCTACGTATAGTTTACGACGGTTTTTGAAGTCCATCAAGGCGGTGTAGAGGAATGTCGAGGTAAAACAAGCTGCCTGACCCCAGTTTGCTTTCCACGCTGATGCTGCCGCCGTGTTTTTCTGCGATTGATTTTACAATCGCTAATCCGAGCCCCTGCCCTCGATTTTCGAAATTTGGCTCATCGTCGATATAGAAGAAACGGTCGAAAATTTGGGCCTGATCCAGCGGCGCGATCCCTTTCCCATGATCCTGCACGGTAATATGCATCCATGAGGCGTTTTTCTCAGCCTTGATCAGAACCGTCTCGCCCCTTGGGCTGAAATTGATCGCGTTTTCGAGGAGGTTATAAATAGCTTGCTGCAGCAGGATCCGGTCAGCGGAGATGTAGGGCGATTTGATCGAGCTATAATCGGTATTGACCGCGATTTTCCTTTGCTGCGCATGGACAGCCAGCATTTTTACGGTTTCGTCAATCACTTCCTTGATGTCAAAAGTCGAATAGACCATTCCGGCATCGGCATCCAGGCGCTCCATATCGAGCATTTTATTCACCAGCCGGCGCATGTCTTCGATATTGGTATCCAACCGGTTCAACAAAACTTCCTGTTGATCACTCAAATTACCTGTGTATCTGATCAGGCTGGTAAACCCTTTCATCAACTTAAGCGGTGAGCGCAAGTCATGGTTGATGTTGCTGAGAAACTCATTTTTGTCTTTATTGGCTTGGTTAACTTGCTGAAGATCTTTCAAATAAATGACTGTTCCGTTCTCGCTGCCTTCCAACGCAACCGGGTAAGCCTCAACACCATACTCTTTTTGGTTGGAAAGCGTGATCTTGCTGGTTTTACTTTGACCAGGTTTACTTCCAGTCAATTCAACCAAGCGAGACTGGACAATTTGTTTGCCGTCCGCACCACTTTGGATCAACCCAACCGCGCCCTCAACGAGTTCTTTACTGGAAAGGTTCTGCAAAAGGATAGTGCCCTTTTTGTCGACCACTAACAATGGGTCCGGGATGGAGTTGAGCACTTCGTAATACCAATTCTTTTCAGTTCGAATTCTAATAATCTCTTCTTTGGTTTTCAGGGTCGCCGAAGCTCTGAATGCGAGTTCTTTATAAAAGGCGAGTTCCTCGCTGCTGATCCACTGATTTTCTTCAAAACCGACCCACAAGATGCCTTGCGATACTGAGCCTCCAATGAGCTGCAGGGCAACCAGCGCCTGTGGGTATGGCGTACCCGGCGTTAGCCCGAAATATTGATCGACCTTAATATTGCTGAGCACCAATTGCTCCTGGTCGGCGATCTTTTCGAGGATTAAGGTGTCCAGGTAGGCATAATTGCGGGTTTGCTCACCTTGCCCGGTGCGCAAGCGCATCTCCGGTTTGCGATTGTGAGCCCTGCTTTCCAGCAGCACAATACGGGCAGAACTGGCATTTCGCGTCAGGGCTGCACGCAGAATTGATGACATCACCAAGTCGTATCCTTCGCGCGAATAATGCGTTGGATCCAGCGAAAGCAGACGCGACTGCGTGTCAGATCGTATCTGCAGGCTCTTCCGCAGGCTTTCCAGTGAGTTAAAAATGACTTTTTCTCCAGTGGTTCGGGGAGAAGCTGTGATTTCGTGGTCGTAGTTTCCCTGGCTAAGCTGATCAATTTGCTCGATTGCGGAGGTGAACACGCTGCCATTGCCTTGATCAACCAGTAAGCTCTTGGGCTTCCATTCATCACACAGATAACGAATGAAAAAGTAAAGCGCGCTAGCACTAATAATCAATTCAGGCAAATGTGAGACCCATTGCAAAATCGACTGGCTGAGAATGGCGATCACATCTCTTAAGCCGTGCACAAAAGCGAGATTAAAATGCCAGAGCATCCAAAATGGCAGGCTAAGCATGCCGGTTTCAAACAATTTGCTTAAAACCGTGCGCCAGTTACTGACATCTTCAATCGCATTGTTGAGCATCACCGTGAAAAGCAGACTCATGCCCGGATAAAAAAGCAGCGGTGAAATGTCCAGCCCGAATGCCAGCATCTGTCCTATTCCGGTCAGCATCCCGATCGCCATACCCGCGAGCGGTCCAACTGTTCCGACAGCGATCAATACCGGTGCCAGGCTGAGCAAGGGCACAACCGGGGCATAAAAACTGCCAGCGAAGCCTAACACCTCACCGTCAAAAGGACGCACAACCGCGAACAAAAATGGCAAGACCAACAGGGTCAGGATGTATAGCCAGCGGTTTCGAAATATTCCTCTATGGTTGCTGAAATTGACATGCCTGGCTGTAACGAGAACCAAAGCTCCCACGTAGATAACCAGGAAAAACAAAGAAACAGGGTTGAATCTTTGTTGATTCAAGCTCGCGTTAAGCAGTGTTAATAGTTTCCCCGGGAATGCTCTTATCATGATAGGAATTATAGCATGTCAGTGCAGCGAATTACCTATCAAAGCCTCTATCTTTGGGCGATTATCCTCATAACATGTTCGACAACTTCATAAACGGTCATGTCATCAGAGTTTACGATAACGGCGTCATCAGCCGCACGCAGTGGCGCAATTGATCTGCCAGAATCGATCTCATCGCGATGCCGCAGGGATTCCTCAATATCCACCAGGCATACTTTCTTCCCTCTGCCAAGTTCCTCGACATAGCGGCGCTGGGCGCGCACCTCAACGCTCGCTTCCAGGTAAATTTTCAGGTCAGCATCAGGCAGCACAACCGTGCCAATATCCCTGCCGATCATGACAATGCGCCCGTTTTTGGCAATTTCGCGCTGCAGCTCGGTCATCGCGCCTCGCACTCTTGGATAAACCGACACCTCTGAAACGACCTGGTTAACCTCCGGAGAGCGAATATGCCAGGTATGGTCTGCCCCATCAATGAGCACATCAAATTGGCGTCCGTCTTCTTCGCTGGCGTGTCGAATATCAATTTTTATTCGCTCTGACAGTGCACTGATTTTTTCTGCATCAAAGACATCAATGCCCTCTCGCAATGCTTTACATGCGACTGCCCGATACATGATACCGGTATCCAGGCAAATGTAATCCAGCCGGTTGGCAATCAGATTACCAATGGTCGACTTGCCAGAGGCAGCCGGACCGTCAATGGCGATGATATTGGGAGGGTTTGGAATTACCTGTTCACACATATATTATTGGGAAGCTCCTGTAAATAAATTCAAACGAACCCACAAGACACCTTTTTGGTCCAGTAATACTGGCTTCTTGCCGGCGAGAGCTTGCAGATAGATAACGCCTGGACCATTACGCCAGTCTACAGTCCTTTCCAAAACGACGTTAGTGCCCCTGAATTCTTCGTCTTCTTGTAATAAGCTCTCGCTGCGACTCATAACGATGCTGACATCATCATGGTTTCGTGCGATTCCGAAATCGCGGAAGTGCCACGCATAACCGTCGGGCAGATTTTGTAGAGCAAAATCACCTGCTTGTTGAAGGCTTCTTCCGCTCAATTCAAAATCGCGAATGAGCATTTCAATATCGTTATTCGGGAGGACCAGGTAATTATCAAGGTATTCGAGTGAGGCAATTTGTTGATCTGCCTTCAGGCTTCGGAAACTCTTTCCAAGGGTGATGATTGCCAGGAAAACAAGCAAAGTCACCAGAAAAACGCGGGAGGTGTCAGTCGTGGACCAGCTAAATCGCACAAGCCACCAGGCAGTAATCAGCAAAACAATTCCAGCAATAATCATCAGGAAAACATTCCAAAACTGGGGAGAGCCAACTGGTTGATCGATGAGCCGGCTGATATTCAACTTGATAAAGATCAGAATTGTTATTACAAAAACCGCCAAAAGTGGTTTTAGCCCCCATGGTTTCAAATCTTCCAGTTCAAGTTGAGCCAACCAAAAGGCACCGCCAATCCAGGAGATCAAGACCGGGATGAGCGTCAGCTCAAAACTTTCCCGGGATAACACCATGCACAAAATCATTGTGATTATGATAGAAGCCCCGCCAAAGTTATAAAAGCTGGCACCCCGCGATTTCCGTATCCTGATATAACCAAGAATGAAAAGCGTAAAAGGTAAGTAGCTATGCGCAATTTGTAGGTAAATCGTATGGTAAAGTGCTTTATCAAAAGAATGGGTGAAATTGTCGATAGACCCAATCACGCTGCTTGCCAACCCGCTCAACCCGGAAGGATTCAGGAAAAAACTGGTCAGCGTTAGCACGGCAAAGGCGATGAAACCAAGCAGCACTTCCAACCAATTGATCTTTTGGTCAGTGTGGGTAACCAATCGGAATTCGTCCAGCAAGTCCGGTCGCACGGTTTTAATCAGCAGCCACGTGACCACCAGCACAATCAGGATGCTCCAGAAAACCTGCCCTGAAAGGAAAGCGAGGGCGGCACAGATGCCAGCCAAAATCGGTTTGTTCTTTCTCAGGCAGGTGAAGGACCATAACACCCCGGCGATTGCAAAGATTCCCCCATTGACTGCCCTTGAGAAAAGCAGATATGTGGGGTCGAGTGCCAGGGCAATACTGAGAATCAAAGCCGTCCTGGTGCCTAATTTTTCTTTCCAGAGCGCCGGCAACAATATCAATGATGCACCAATCAAAGCTGGAAAAAGCCGAGCAAGGAAGTTATTGGCACCCAATAAGAAAAACATCACACCGGTTAAGCCGGTGTAAGCCGGTACAGCGCTGGTCGTAGTGCTCATTCCGCGGCTTATCTGCAGCGCTTGGTTGATCAGTTCCAGTTCGTTTTGAGCGTAAACCATACCTTCCAGAAAACCCAGACGCAAAAACAACCCCACCAGGAAAGCAAGTGAAAACCATACTGAAGCGTTCTTAAACCAGGGTTTGGTGTTTGTTTCTACTAAGGGTTCTGTTTGTGCAGTCATCATCTTGGATCTTTCACTTCGTAGATTTCCACATTGGTTGAATTTAACAATTTATACATGTGATCTTCGAACTTTGTCTCGTCAAGCTGATAAGTTTGCCGCTCGAGCTCGCTGACCACAATATAACGAATATTATACAGGTCAATGATCGCCTGCGCCTGGTTCCAGTCCGAGGTGCTGTAGAGTATTCGCAGATCCGTCTGCCGGTTGCCAATTTCGTCATAACCTCCGCGCCATTGAGCTTCGTGCCCAACCCAGCCCAACACAGTGGGCATGCCTGAAAAGGTCGAAACAATATTGTAGGTCGTATAGCTGCCTCCGGTGTCGGCGACTGCCTCAGCCATCACGCCTGTTTCAGCCTCGGCAAGCCAGGCTGCGGCTCGCATTTCGTCTGCGTTATACGTGTAAAAATCTTGTTTACCATCCAAACTATAGCCATCACGCGGTTGAAAACTTTCAGTTTTATTCCATATTTCGATAATTGGGAAAACCAATCCGGCCGACAGCGAAGCCAGGCTGAGAATTGCCAGTGCGAGTTTGGCGTTTTTTCGTACGATCGCGGTTCCCAGCCAAGCTAAAAACAACACTGGTATCGCCAGGACCAGAAAATCAAGCCAATTGCTGCCAAATTCAGGTTGGAGTGTTTCGGTTTGCTGAACAATCGAAAAGGAGAATACTATCAATCCGATCAGGATGATGATGGTCGCGAATGGGCGGATTTTACCTGGGTCAGCGTCAATCAGGAATTTCGCGATGAAGTAAGCGCCGGCGAGCGACCACAAAATCCAGGCTTGAAAATAAAACTTGAAGATTGTATTCATCCGCGTGCCAAATTGGTCACGTAAGTAAACAAATTCCGGTACGATCACGAGCAGTGCGCCCAACAACACCAGCATAAGCACAAAAGCCTTGGTCTCCAACTTAAATCCAGTGATTAGCTCAGGGCTCTCGTCGATCGGCTGAGCGTTTTCTATCCGTACTTTTCTGATAAAGTAGTCAGAAGCCAGCAAAACCATAACGAACATGGTGATAAAGGTTCCCGGGGATTTTAAGCGCTCAAGCATGGAGCGGAGCAGCAGATCAGTGTTATCAAGCGCACCTTGAAGATTGTTCAGTAATCCGCTCAGATTTCCGATCCTGCCGGCTATCCAGCCCAGCCCCCACCCTGCCAAAAACAACAGCGCGACCAACGCGGCAGTTAACAACCACGAATACAGCGACGGCAGCCGTCGGGATTTTATCTGTTGATAAATAAGCCATGCCATTATTGGCACAAGTAATGGTCCAAACATGATCCAAAAATAGCTTCCGCGCGTAAAGAACGCCAGGCTTGGCAGCAAACCACCAGCCTGCGATGAGAAACTGAGATAGAACGGCAGATAAGCGAGGATGCTCAATATCCCGCCAATTAGGCTATACGAAATAACCTGGAAAACTCGCTTCTTGTTCCAGCCTTCCATGCTGGACTGTCTCCAAACCAAAGCAGCCACGATCAAAAGCAAATAAAAAGGAAAGTCCCAGGTATTGAGAAATGCAATCCCACCCAGGGTGACCACCGCCAACAAGGCGCTTTTCCAGTCAATCGCGATGTTCCACCGAAAGAAGCGCATGCTCCCTTCCCAGCCTCCTCTTAAGGCGTTCAACGCCAGGGAGATTGCCAGCAAAACAAATGGCATCCCCAGCAGGTGTGGGTGTATATCTGCCAATAAATAAGTGAAAAAAGGAAATTCATCGATAATTTCAATCGCAGAGCCGTTCAAACGAAAATCCTGAACCACCCGGCTGGCTTGCCACCATGACCAGCCTCCCCGGTTTGGGAACCACGAAACCCGGATGGGTTCGCTTGTCAACGATGGAATCTGCAGGTTTTGCCAGGTCTCAGACGGCAGCAACCCCCGCGCATGCAAAACGTCCAGCAGACCAAACCAGTTCGACACAATCAGGATTAGCAGTGGTGCCAGCAATGCCAGGCTATATACCCGACCGCCGACTGGTTCTTGCGTGTCTTGATTTGTTTTTTCCTTTGCCAGCAAGTCCCAGGTCAACCCATAAGCGCCCAACGCCGTCAAGCCAAACCACGATGCAGATACCAGGTTATAGCCAACCGAGGATGCCACACCGCTCACCCTGATAAGCAAAGCCGAAATCAGATAGCCAAAGTAATAATAGGAAATCGAATAGCCAGAGAGCCAGGGGTCGTTTGGCGGCATGGTCGGCGATTTAAGGATCGCATTGATAAACGCCATTTCCATGAACTTTTCAGTATGAATAATATCGGGATTCGCAGCCCGGACTATTGCCCAGAAGGCGAAAGCGATCACAAAGACCAATTCTGTCACGATGATCAGTTTGCGGTTGCTTTCAAACCACTGCCGCAACTGCGAGAAGCCGATCTTCCAGGCAACAAACAAGTTAAAAGCCAATAAGATTAGCAGAATCGACAGCGCGCCAGAAAGATCGTTGCTCAGCAGCCCCAGCGTGGTCAGCCACCAGTAAACAAATCCCCACAAGAGCAGCCCAACCACCTTGGTAAGGTAAACGCCCCTGGAACGCAATTTCCGGAAAAGCAGCCAGGTGATCGGCAGATGGATCAGTCCCAAGACCTCAAGCAATAAAAACCATTTTAAAAAGTCGATCATATTATCTGACCTTGTATATGTTGGTCTCATCCTGGCTGTAGACCAGGTCCCACAGCTGACCGTCATAAGTTTCAAACTTCGCCAACGCTTCAGGCGGATAAAAAGCCATTTCTTGCTGACCCACAATTACATAACCGACCCGGTATTTCTGCAGGTACTCCTCAATAAACTCAGGTTCCATGCTCATGTAAAACGCGTTGACTTCATCAACCCGTTCCTGGACGGCGTTGTTGCGTAAAATCGCCCGCTGTTGACGCTGGTGGTAATTCCACCCCACCACCGCTGGCAGACCGGTGTAGACAGTGTATCGGTTGCCCCAATAATACTCGTATGCCTGCGCTTCGAGGATTACCGGCGAGCCTTCCACATTCTCCTGCATCCACTGGATTGCACGATAATCCTGCCCCAGATCCATGGTCACGCCGTTGACGAAATACTCGGAGGTCTCCATGTATTTCATCCCATCCAACGTATGCGCTGCTGCCGGGTCCATGCGGTCGGTGATTTTGTCTTTGGTTGCCAAAGCCGGGAAAAGCAGCGCTGAAAAAAGTAACACAACAAAAAAGACCTGAAACACAATTTGCCAGCGCGTACGCCACTTGGGAAGATCACGCCACAAAATAACCAGCACCAGTCCCAGCGGCAAGGTCAACAACATCCAGGCTTGGTGATAGAGCTTAAAAACCACATTCATGCGCCCAATATCACCGACCAGGTAGACCAATTCGACCACCAGCGTAAGCACCAGCCCGGTGCCGATCATAAAATAAGCCAGCCTTCGGGCATCGTCATCGCTAATCACCATCAGGAACAGAGCCAGAACCCCCAAGGGTAATGCCACCAGGGCTATGGTCACCTTGAGTAGCAGCAAGATCAAAAAGGCTACAACGATCAATCCTGCCAAGGCGATGAGCCATTTCCGGTGTTTTTCATAAACCTTCAGCTGAGACAAGCGGGTGGATGCCATCCAGCGGTAGGTCTCCCAAAGCAGCCAACTGGTAATCAGGAACAAAATCAGACCCCAATGCAGGAAGTAAGCTGCGAGCGGTGTTCTCGGTCCATTCCAGAATCCAACCGAGCCATAACCGGAGAAAAAATTGCTATTAAACTGGTGATAGAAAACACGACTAAGCAGCAGCACCGCCACCACCCCAGCAAGTGGATAAATCCACCGACGTGTCCATTCAGGCAAAAAGCGCCAGCGCGCTCCAGGTAAATAGCGCCAACCAATATAGATTATGACGACCATTGCCAATGCGGTGAAGGTCAGGTAATCCCAGGTGTTGGTCGGTTGCAAAGCACCCAAAACGACCGCCCCAATCACAAGGATTGGAAGAAAGCCATCCAAAATTCGGAGTGTCAGTTTTCCGTCTTTTTTCCTTAACATAACCAGTGAAAGACACCAGCTGACCGCCGCCATGACGATAGGCATGGCGATCAGGTGGGCATGAAAATCGGCATAGAGGAAGGTAAAGAATGGGAATTCCGTGATTGGTTCTCCAGGGATCATCCGGCTGGGGTTCCAATACCAGTTTCCTGAAGCGATTGGCAGGCGTTCGCCCTGGGCAGTCATGGCAATGCCCCTGACCCACCAAACCAGTTTTTGGCTCAGGGTGGCACCTTCTGTGCTGACTCCTGCAGCCCCGAGCGCTGCTAAACCGTCTGCAATAACCTTGATTTCACCTAAATTGCCGACAAAAGCAAGCAGCAAAGCACTGCCAACACCTGCCCAAAAAGCCGTCCCAAACAATTTTTCGTCTTCGTTTTTACCAACCGCTTTTGCCAGGTTCCAGCCGATGCTGAAGGCACCAATCACCAACATGGCATACCAGAGCGAGATAAGGATGTTATACGAAACTGCCGGCACCACACCGAGCAGTTTTATCGGCAAAGCGACCAGAACCTGCCCGTAATAGTAATAATTAATATATCCGCCGGCATACCAAGGGTCATATGCTGGAAAAACGCTGCTCTTGATCACAGCATTGAGAAAGCTGAAATCCATCGGCTTTTCGCCGCCACGCCAGGGGTGCCATAAGTCCGGGTTTTGGTAGCGAATCCATAGGAAAAAGGCAAACGCTACCAAAAATACTGCTTCTTCGACAAGGAACTGTTTCCATAATCGTTTGACATCTTCGCTCAAGCCTTTTCTGGTAAGCCAGGTGATCAACACCGATAAAATCAAAATGCCTGCCAAAACGATCCAAAGCAGGGTTCTGGTTACTGGCACTTTAATTGAGCCAAGGTTGAAGGTAACCAGCGCAAACAGCAGTAGTCCGATGATGCGGGCAAAGGCATATCCCTTATCTTTCAAGCCGGGCAGTGCCAGCCGAACGATCGGGAATACAGCAAGCCCCAACAGCCAAAATAGCAGGTAAAAAGCCAGCACCGCCAGCCAGGTTTGCCGGTTCAATAACGAGTCGCGGTCAAACAGCTCTGACCACGTGCCGCCTTCCTGCTGTATCTGCAATTCTTCTTCAGTAAGCATCAGGTTGTTTTCCGCTGCCCCTGCCACATACGAGTCGGCTTGCCTGGGAGTCAGGAAAACCGCGCTGTCTATGTCGACTGAATTCAACAAAGCCCAAACTGCTTCACTATCGAACGACTCGTTCTTGCGGAAGATCAGCACTTTCGGGTGATCGTAGACCGAAAAAGCCTCTTCAGCATATTGATCGTTAAATTCGATGCTGCCAAGCGTTGGGTATGAGGTAAACGTTTTGACCAGATCAAAACCGAGCGTTCCAGATTGTCCGGATTCGGCTTCGTAGTAGCAAACCAGGGTGTCCTGTTCTTCCGGGCAACCCAGCAACTGGCGGTAGAAAAAGGTGCTCAGCGGATAGCGCTCTGGCACGCGGGGGATGGTGCCAAACTGTCTGTTCGAGCTCATGATAATAGTGTCAGCCTGGGTCAAGACTGAGTAAAACCGCTGCAGCTTGCTGGCATCATCGGGCCAATACATTTCGAAATTCAGGTCACCTCGGTAAATACCTGCATTATCCTGGTAGGCTGTGAAACCCGGGCGAGACAGCGGCAGTCCATCATCCCAACTGCTTTCCAGTGCGATTCCTGGCGTATTGACCATTATCTGACCCTCGCCCTCTGCCAGTTCTATGATCAAATCGAGTTCAATCGGCTGGTCGATTGTCGGCGGTTCCTGCAGCTGGAAAACGACCTTTTCTCCCTTCGCTCCATCACCAAGAAAATCGCCTTCAGCCACCGCAGTTCGGGCTATCGTGCCTTCTGCCGTATCGGCAAGCAGAGTCAGTTTTAACTGTTTTGTTTCCTGTTGTTGATCCATATCCAGCACCGATGGCAGTTCCACCCGCTTGATCGTGCCGATAGAATGGACATGAACTGTCATCTCGTACGCATGCCTTGGGAAGATGGTTTCATTGATCTTCGGCAAAACATCCTGTCGGACCAAACCATCATCGTAATAAAAAGTGAAGACAGGCACGCCGCTGAGAAAGGCTTGCGAATCGTCAGTTAACAGTGTCAGTTCAAATTGGTAAAAATCCCCATCGAGCAAATAAATGGCTGGGTTAAATTGGAAGTCCAAAACCGTTTGCACATTTCCTTCAGCGTTCTGGGGGTTTTGCCCAACCAACGATTCTTCGGTCAGATCCTGACCACTGCTGACATCAATAACCCTCAGTTGATATTGCACATTCGCGGGGTCATCGGAGACCGATTGAACCACAGGATAGCTAAGGTCAGTCAAAAAGCCATCCGCCTTGGCTTCGTAAAGCAGCGTCAGCTTCTCTCCGCTGCTCAAGGTGTTCACCGCCCGATATTGCACCGGGAAATTCAGCTCTTCTCCAACTGTCTCAATTACCAGATTGATTGGACCTTCCAGGTTTTCGTAGATCCAGTCAGTCGCCTGCACCCGAGTCACCGGACGCGTGTAAATTCGGCTAAACGCGAACGCCCAAACCGCCGTACACGTCAGCACCAAAACCGTAAGAACAACTCCAATTGTCCGGAACGTTTTGCTGGATATTGTAAATTTTCGAATTGTAGAACCAGTTTTAGCGCTAAGCAACCAATCCAGCCCCCAGGCAGCGAAAATCGCCATGAACGGATAGAGCAATAACAGGTAACGCATGGAAGACACCCACGCCAGCCCCTGCCAGGCAAAGTAAACCAGGCTCCAGGTCCATAGCGGAAGATGCAGATAAGCTTTGCGTTTAAAAATTTTGATTGCCATTCCAAACCACGAAAGCACTGCCATGATCCCCCAGGGCAGCCCTACCCCCCAGAATAGCATGTTATAAAGCGAAAATGTTGCCGGCCGCCTGGTCCATTGCAGTGCCGGCGGGAAATCGACCTCACCGGTGGCTTGCGCTTGCAGAGACTTAAGCCCATTCCACCAATCCTGGTTGATCCCCATGTTCAAGAAACCAGGACCGGCAAAGGCATAAGGTTGAAGTAGACGAAAAGTGAGAATGCTGACAACAGCTGCAGCAATTACCAAAACAATTACTTTTATGAAGTCATAGCGCTCTTCGTGATCCTTACGACCCAGATAACGCACCAATTCTACCAGCGGCAGCAACAGCGCCAGGGAGACAGCGTTGATCTTGGATGCTGTCGCCATCCCCAACCCCAGCCCAAACAGGAGGTAGCGCCACCCGTATCTCCAACCCTGTTCGAGCCAGCCGCCTTCGTCTGTGTCGTTATAAGGGCTTTTCAGAATCAGCACCGCAGCCAAAACTGTCAGCATCCCAAACGTGTTTGTAAAGGTATCCACGGTCAAAAAATGCGCCTGCTGAATTGGCAAAACCGCGAAAGCGTAAAGCGCTGCTGCGATCAGCCCTGCGCGCTCATTGTAAAGCTTGTAGGCGATCAGGAATACAAGAATGATCGTCAGAAAATCAGCAGAAGCCGAAAGCTGCCTGCCAACAATAGTAATTGGGTCATATCCAATCTGACCGACCCATTCTCCAACATAGCGAATGATAAAAAGCGGAAAAGTGCCGTAAACAAAAAAGGTAAAGCCATGGTTGTTTGGGTTTAGCGCAGAAGTTTGCGTGTCGAAGTATTCGCCCAGGCTGCCAACCGGCTGCATACTGTTGAGCACCATCGAAAGGAAACGCTCATCAGGATGTAAATGAAAGCCTTCATCCCAAGCGAGGTTCAAATAACGCAGGTATCCTCCTGCGACCAAAACCACTGCCAGCAAAAAGACTGTGACCAAGGCACGGATTATGGAATGGTTTCGCTCGTTGACCGTTTGCATAAACTATTGGCTCGCTAAAAAGATCAAAAAGTCTTTGCCGGGATGTACGCTTTGATAGAGCGAGGTTACTCCGGCTGGATAGAGAGATTGTAACTGACCAAGGCTCTCACTGTCGCTGATGTGCAAAAGAAAGATTTTCGCGGTCTGAAGTTCGGCTGTGCTCCCCAGATCCTGCGGAAGAATCGAAAAATTGACATGCGGTTCACCCATCGTGATTGCCACCGCCCGGGCATCAACCCAGTGTGGATATCCGACTATGTAAGCCTGGCTTGTGCCGCCCTGTCCGGTGTCGTAGTTTTGGATCACACTGGACATCTCGCTGCTGTTCCAGGCGGAAGCCTGGTATTCGCGCGGGTAAGTTGTGTTAATCAGGCTGAAATTTCGGAGGATAATCAGGATCGCAAAAATCCCAATGAATAGTGCCTGTTTGACCCATCGATTTTCCGAAACTAAAAGTCGGTCTGCCGCAAAAGCTAAGCCCCTTCCAGCGATCAACATGACTGGAACCACAGAAATGATCGCACGGCTTAGGGAAGGGTTTTCCATGGGTTGGGCGAGCGATAATACCGAGGGCAGCAAACCAACGAAAAACAAAAGAACCAGTGAAATGCTTTGGTCCGGTTTTGTGCGCATATCGTGAAAAAGGATAACGCTCAGACCAAATAAAAAGAAGGCGCCAGTGACCCAATCGACCGCCGGTCGGTTTGCAATACCTTCCACCCAACTGCTGTGATTGTTCCAGTTAACCATTCCGACAGCCGCGATCAAATTACGAAAGAAGGTACTGGCAGCACTGTCAGCATTGGCAACCTGATTGACCAGCGGCGAAATCCAGCTCTCCGCGTTGGAGGCGATGATAAAAACCAATGGCAGCATTGCCACCAGCCCAACCAATAGACTTATGGCTACGCGCAACATCAAGGCTGTTCCGGGGTTATCGCGCTTGTTGCGGACCGAATAAGCAATCGTTATCAACAGGTTTGCCAACAACAGAACAAAGAAAATTTTATTGGTCAGCAAGCCCAAACCTGTCAATACCGAAGCAATCAACAAGGCATTAAGGTCGTTTTCCTGCAGTGATTTCACCAGGTAATAAAAAGCCGGCAGCAAAATCGGCAGCACCATTCCAAACCCCAATATAGCCCGCTGCTGTATGATTGACCAGAAAGCAACGCCCAGCAATAAGGCAGTAATATAACCGGTCATTTCATCAAACAATCGCCTACCGAGTTTGAACATATACAAGACCGCCGTCAATCCACCCAGACCATATGCCAGTTTTAATCCAGCAAAGCTCATTGGGCTGCTGGTGAATTGGTTAATTAGAGCCGCCCAGTAATAACCAAGTGGCTCACTGACCACATTTCGTGGGAACCAAAGCGCGCTCCCGCCCTGCAGGATCCCATCGACTGTGTAATATGTCTCCACCTGCGCGCTGATCATCTCTGGCGGCACTTGCTCCAGCCGACCTAATTGGAAGAGGAGTACGACAATAATTAATGCCAGGTATGCCGCCGTTCTTCCACGGTTGGCAACCAAATTTTGCAAGATCACCTTGAAGTCCGGCTTTGATGATTTTTTGGGCTGAAGAAAGGCAGCAACGATTGTGGCAATACTGGATATCCACAACAAACCGGCAATGAAACCGACCTGCTCCTGCTGGTAGAGCTGGCTGGCGCCTAACGCCAAAACGAAAGATACGAGCATCCAGCCCAGGCGCACTTTAACTACTCCGACGGTCTCAGCGCCCAGGGACGATTCTGTCGTCTCGAGAGATGGTGCCCTCTCACGCCAGAAGGCAAAACCAGCCAGCAAGAGACCAACCGCAAGCAGCAAGACCCCAACCCCACCAAGCGCTTCACGCACAAATTCGATCAAAAACTGACCGACAAGCAAACTGGCAAGCGCTGACAGCAGCAATTTGTTTGGCCTAGGCTTTTTTGACACTGCGACAGCCGGGCTAACCGGTTCGTTTTCCGGGGCAGGTTTGCTAAAATAGCCGCGGAGAGCTTCGAGTACTGTTGGGTCGTGCTCCGGAACGGGGAAGTTTTTACTCATGGAGTAATTTTAGCCGTTTATGCCGCCAAAGTCCTCTCGGCGTACAGGTAGCCGAGGTCGGCATGGACCAGGTTATGGTAATGCTTGACCGTGTAACCGAGATCCTCAAACTGGCTGGTTAACCGTTCGTGATTACACACGTCATCACAATCATGGTACTCCATGATGATTCGTTGAATTTTTAAGAAAAGCTGTGGATCCTGGTCCATTAGAATCTGAAACTCGGCACCTTCACAATCGAGCTTCATCAGGTCGATATTGGTGCCAACTTTCTCCTCGATCACTTGCTTTAGCGTGATCACCGGGATGGTAGTTTCTTTTGCCGCCTGTAATTCTGCTGAGTTAGCCTCTCCGCTGACTGCCTGCAAGGGTTCGTTGTTCAGGAAATGCAGCGGAATTTCGCCTGCCTCTTTCCAAACGCCGAGATTATAAGTCTGAACTTTGTCCAGGTTATTGGCACGCAAGTTTTGGCGCAAAATATTGATCGACCCTGGATTTGGTTCAAATGCGTGTACGATACCATTTTCCAGGTGCAAAGCCGCTTCGATGGTGAATTCGCCAATCGCCGCGCCAATGTCGACAACCACCCAATCGGGCTGCACCTGGGTGCCCAAGCGGGTGTAATATCGGTCGATCAGAGCTTCCTTGACCGACCACGCTTCCATTTTGCTGCCGATGCCGATTTTGAGATCGTTTCGTCGTAAATGGAGCCATTTAACCCCCAGAAACGGTTTTCCTAAAAAGATTTCAAAAAGGTCCTTCCAGTTTTTTACGCCATAAAGCAATTCAAATATCGACCATAAATAATACGCATATTTTCGAATAAATCTCACACACGCCTCCTGGCGATATAAAAAGTACAGGTTCCCTCGTTATCGCGCGAATTCGCAACCAGCCGCGCGATTGAATCGAAATGAATAAATGGGTTCTTGCGGTTTTTGAAAAGCACCCATTTCCCGAACAATTTTTTCCAAAGGAGGTTGGGCAATCCAGCGGCGTGACCGCGCTCCAGTTTGTGCAGTGCTTCTACCGGGAAGTAATGCCAGTATTCCACCTGGTCGAATCCTGCCTGTTCAAGGCGCTTGAGCCATACCTCTGGGGGATCGAGATTCTTGTGCCGGGAGATCATATTAAAAAATCGCGAATAGAGCAGTGCCAGACGTTTCAAGCATATCCTCGCGAAAACCTCCATGCCCCACAAATCGGTTACGAAACGGCGATTAGGAACAGCAAAAAAGAATTTTCCGCCCGGTTTCAACACACGCGCGGCTTCGTTTAAAACCGGTTGGACATCCTTAATGTGTTCGAGTACCGAGTTGCTGATCGCGCTGCCGCAGCTTGCTGTTTCAACCGGTACGCTTGCTCCCTCTGCCTGGACCAGCAGCGGGTAGACATTCCAGGTTTTCGCCTCCAAAAGTGGCTGCCACCAGGGGTCAACGCCAATCACTGCCTGACCCTCAAACAGTGCCCAGGCAAAATGCCCATCGCCGGCACCCAGATCATAAATCGGTTCTTCCAAAACCTGGGTCTCATAGAAACTCTGTTCCACCGCCCGCAGCATTCCACGGAAATAAGGCAAATGGAAGAGCTGTTGTTCGCAAATGCGTTCAATGTCTTGTTTGGTTAGTTCAGTCATTATTCACCAGTAGAAAAAATGATTCTTCATAATGTCTGGCAACGGCGTTTTGAGAAAATTTTTCCAGAAACTCAGTCGGAACAAACCGAGCTTTCTCGCCCTGATTGAAGATCTCAAGAATCGCCTTCGAGATTGCTCCCGGATTTCTCAATGGCACAATTTTGCCAAGTCCGGTATTCTTAACCGGCTGCCTGACCCCCGGCAAATCAGAAGCAACCACCGGTGTGCCCTGGGTCATCGCTTCAATTTGCACGATTCCATACGATTCGGTGGCATTCAAACTTGAAAACACCAGCACATCAATGGCAGCAAAAAAGGTCTCAAAATCTTCGTCGCTCAGGAAACCAAGCGAGTGCCATTTCTCCCCAAAGGGTTGAATGAATTTCTCGACCTGATCCCGGTAAGCCCGTTCGCCAACAACACCATCCCAGGCACCGGCGTGCACCACCCTGGCTTCGGGACACACCCCCAGAACAGTCGGCAGTGCTATTGCCAGGTATTCATAGCCTTTTTCAGAAGCCACTCTGCCTGCCAGCCCGATCACTTTATCGGTTTTTTGGATGCCATATTTTTTCCTGAAGGCTTCCACCCTGTCAGCAGACACGCTTTTGACTTTCACAGGAGTGGGCACCGCGATTACTTTCTCAAGATATTTACGCAAAATCGGTGAGTGTTCAGCGTAATCCAGCGAATTTTGCACAACAAGGTTGGCATCTTTGACCACTTGTTGACCAATAGTTGAGGTAACCATTCCTGCAAGGCGGTTTAGTAGTGAGCCGGTCATCACTAGGTCACAGTGGTAGGTCACCAACACGGGTTTGCCAAATCCCTGCGCGATTTTGCTCAGAAGCAAGCTCTCAAACTGTGGCAGGTGCAAATTGACCACGTCAGCCCAGGCGATCCACTGCCGGGCAATTTTATGCAACCGTGGCATCAGCACTCCCTTGGAGAGCCTGGTCGTCACAGGCACCCGCACGATCCTAAATCCGTCCTTAGTTTCCAGGCTTGGCAGCAATTTTTCGTATTGTGACGTCAGAACGACTACTTCGTGCCCTCGCTCAGCCAACCCCTCTGCCAGCCGCAAGGCGTAGACCGAAAGACCGGAGCTATAGGGGTAAAAGTAGGTCGATGAGATTAGAACTCTCATGGGAGCTTCTCCTTCTTTTGACGGAATTGACTGGCTTTGCCAAGCAAGGCTTCCAGGCTCTGCCCAGATATGACCAACGCGATCACTCCCAGGATGGCTGGGATGATGATTTGAACGCTGTGAACCACCAGCGCCATGGCAAGTGCGGGAGCTTTGTCAATACCCACCAACGCGTAGGATCCGACCGCGCCGGCTTCGTAAACACCCAGCCCACCAGGAGCGGCAGGCAGCGCGTTCACAAAAGCACTGGCAGGAATCACAAGCATTGGCCACCACCATTGCGATTGTGGCAGGATGGTTTGCTGTAAAACCAGGTATTCGAGCATCGAAAACGACCAACTCACAGCTAACAGTACAAAAACCAGCACGAAGCGCTTCGGTTTGACAAAAAACTGAAACCCACTCAATAGTTGATCGAAAGCTGGAAGCGCTCTGTCATGCAAAAATCCCGATCGTTTGAAACGAACCTGCAGCCACTCGACAACTTTGGATCGATTTTGTGACGCGTAGAAAATGAAAGCGAGTGAAAGCAATAAAACCAGCATACCGACCCAGGCGATTCGCCTGAGTGCATCGCTTTGGATAAATAGTAGTAACGACACAATTAAGAAAGAAAACCCAACCAACAGGTCCAGCAACCGCTCCGCTACGATTGAAGCCATTGCTTCCATGTAACCAACATTGCCTTCACTTCTTTCGGTCAGAAAAGCGCCGCGACCAAACTCACCTAACCTAAGAGGGATGATTGTGTTGAGCAAATAGCCCAGGTTCATCCCCCAGAAAGTGTCCAGGAAACTGATTTTCCCGCCCAGAATCATCCAGCAAACTAAGCTTCTGAGAAACAGCCCCGCAGAAAAAAATATGATGATTAAGCCGATCGACGCTATTGACAGCTGTTTGAAAGCGTCAATGAGCGATTGGAAATCCAGCTGCCGTAAAACCAGCCAGATTGCCAGTACGCTGATTAGCAAGGGTAATCCTATTTTGAGGATCCGGTTTAGCCCGGGTTTCGCCTCTGGTTGGGACATTAATCCTCCAGGCGCAAGATAGCCATAAAAGCTTCCTGGGGAATCTGAACGCTGCCAACCATCTTCATGCGTTTCTTTCCCTTTTTTTGCTTTTCAAGCAGCTTTTTCTTGCGAGTAATGTCACCACCATAACACTTTGCCAACACATCTTTTCGCAAAGCTTTTACATTGGCGCGCGAAATCACCCTACCCTGCGCATAAGCCTGGATCGGGATCACGAACAATTGGCTGGGAATAATTCCTTTAAGCTTGCTTACCAGGGCTTGTCCCTTGTGAAAGGCATCTTGTTTATGAACAATCGCGGTGAGGGCATCGACCGGTTCTTCATTGAGCAATATCTGCAATTTCACCAACTCACCAGCGCGGTATTCAATGAATTTGTAATCCATCGAGGCATATCCGCGTGTGCTTGACTTAAGCAAGTCAAAGAAATCGACAATAATCTCTGAAAGCGGAATTTCGAAATTTAGCTGAACCCGGTTGGCAGCCGGGTAATCCTGGTCGACATAGATTCCCCGCCGACGTTTGACCAGGTCCATCACTACCCCATAATAATCCGTGGGTGTGAAGATCTCCAGTTGCATCCAGGGTTCATAGATATCTACAATCTCACCTTCATCCGGCAAATCTGCCGGTGAATCGATAATGATCGTTCTTCCATCTTTGAGATCGACTTTGTATTCCACCGAAGGCGCGGTAAAAACGACATCAAGATCATATTCGCGCTCCAGGCGTTCCTGGATAATTTCCATATGGAACAGCCCTAAAAAGCCGCAGCGGAAACCAAAATTTAGCGCTTCGGAAGACTCAGGCTCGTAAGTGAGTGAGGCATCGTTAAGTTGCAGTTTCTCGAGCGCTTCCTTGAGATCACTGTAATCTTCACCGTCCACAGGGTAGACACCGGCAAAGACCATCGGTTTCGCTTTTTGGTAGCCAGGTAGTGGCTTCTCGGCTGGTTTGGTGGCGTGGGTAACGGTATCGCCAACCCGGCAATCGTGCACGGTTTTCAAACCAGTAGCGATGTAGCCTACATCTCCGGCTTCCAATGAAGCAACCCGCTTCATTCCCGGAGAAAAGACCCCGATTTCGATCGGTTCGAACTTTGAACCGGTTGCCATCATCAGCACTTTTTCGTTACCGCTCAGCTTGCCATCAAAAACACGCACATAAGCGATTACTCCCTTGTAGGAATCGTAGTGAGAATCAAACACCAGTGCGCGGAGCGGTCTTTCTTTATCTGTTTCCGGCGGGGGAACCCGTTCGGCAATCGCTTGCAATACTGATTCGACGTTTTGACCAGTCTTGGCGCTGATTGCGATAATTTCGCTTTTGTCAACCCCCAGCAGCTGCACCAGGTCGTTGGTTACTTCTTCAACCATCGCTGATTGCAGGTCAACCTTGTTAAGCACAGGGATAATCACCAGGTTGGCTTCCAGTGCCAGAAAAAGATTCGCGAGGGTTTGTGCCTCAATGCCCTGGGTAGCATCAATCACCAGAACCGCCCCTTCACAAGCGTAGAGCGCGCGGCTGACTTCATAGCTGAAATCGACATGCCCAGGAGTGTCGATCAGATTAAATTCATATTCCTTACCCGAAGGGTCGTTGAAAACCATGCGCACAGCAGAGGCTTTGATCGTAACGCCTTTTTCTCTTTCGAGGTCCATCGAGTCGAGCACCTGCTCAGTCATCTCACGGTCAGAGATTGTGCCGGTTAGCTGCAACATGCGGTCAGCCAGGGTCGACTTTCCGTGATCCACGTGGGCGATAATGCAAAAATTTCGTATGTTTTCCATAAGTTGTTCAGTATAGCTTATTATACCGTCAACCGGCGAACGAAATTCGGTTGTGTACTGACAAAGGGTGTCACTAACGAACGAAGGATAGCACTCAATCAATCATCACGGGATTTCCAGCATGATGAATTGCACAACCATTCCCTCTGCACAACTACTATTTCCAACCAGCCTTTATGATAAGATAACGATATGCTTAAAGTGTGGATCGAAACCCTGCGTCCACGACAGTGGACCAAAAACGCGGTTATTTTTGCCGCTTTGATCTTTGATGGTCAGTTTCTGCAACCTATGCCTTTTCTACGTGTCGCAGCCGCCGCGCTCTTGTTTTGCCTGGTATCAGGCGTTACCTATACCATAAACGATCTGCTCGACATTGAAGCCGACAAACTGCACCCAACCAAGCGTAACCGTCCAATCGCCTCGGGCAGGCTTGGCAAAAATCAGGCGATCATCTGGGTGGTCTTACTATCAACCATCTCCCTGGTTGGTGGTTACCTGCTTTCCCCCTACCTGGCGCTTATCTACCTCGCTTACAGCATTTTGATGCTGCTTTATTCCAAATGGCTGAAGAAAATCATAATTCTCGATGTCATGATCATCGCCTCCGGTTTTTTACTTCGTGTCATGGCAGGGCTGACGGTGATCAACGTTGCTTATTTTTCGCCGTGGCTATTCGTGCTAACAACCTTACTGGCGATGTACCTGGCGTTCGGCAAACGCCTGGCAGAATTGAAGCTGTTGGAAGAAGACGCTGGCACCCACCGCAAATCGCTGGAAGAATACACAATCCCGCTCTTAAACCAATATATACTGATTGTGCTGGGTGCCATCCTGATCACCTACACACTCTACACCTTTTCAGCCCGCCCAGAACAACCCAGTTATGCGATGATGTTGACCATCCCTTTTGTGGTTTATGGCATTTTCCGCTACCTTTACCTGATTCAAAGTGGTTTGATGACTTCCTCACCGGAAGAAGTACTGATAAAAGACCGCCCTTTGCAGGTGGCAATTTTGCTGTGGGGGTTGGCAGTCGGAATTATCATCTATATCATGTTTTGAGGTCGATATGCCTGCAATGAACCAATCAGCCTGTGGAAAAGCGATCCTCCTGGGTGAGCATGCCGTCGTACACGGTGAAGGGGCAATTGCCATTCCGCTCTCAAACAAACGCGTTAAGGTGCACGTTGAGCCAAAAATCCTCGCGCCAGATAGCAAAATTCACGTCATCGCCCCAGATCTGGACATCAACCAGGAGCTGTCTGACCTGCCAAAGCAAAACCCTATTTTTCAGGCGGTGCGGTTGACGCTTAGCGAGCTGAACATCACCCAAACACCCAGCTGTAAGCTCCTGGTCACATCGACATTGGCGTTCAGCTCCGGGTTGGGCTCCAGTGCCGCACTGGCAGTCGCCACTACAAAAGCACTCTCAGAATTTCTTGGACATCCTCTACCGGTTGAAACTGTGAACCGTATCGCCTATGAATGCGAAACTTACATCCACGGCAACCCGTCCGGGATCGACAACACCGTGGTTTCATATGAAAAACCGCTTTATTTCCAGAAAAGCCAGGGATTCGAGTTCCTCCATCCAGGAGGGACGTTCAATTTCGTTCTGGCTGACAGCGGCACCAGCAAATCGACACAGGAATCCGTGGCGAGTGTGGCGCAGCAACTGGTTGAGCGTCCAATGGAAGGTCAGGCAATACTAACTCAAATTGGACAGGTTGTTGAACAGGGCAAACAAGCCTTCCTGGATGGAGACACAAAAACGCTCGCGATTGCCATGAACCACAATCAGCAGCTCCTGGCAGCACTTGAACTTTCCAGCCCGGGGCTTGACCAATTAATCAAGACTGCTCGCGAAGCTGGCGCACTGGCTGCCAAGCTGACCGGAGGAGGCAGAGGCGGACACATGCTCGCGCTGGTTGAAGACAGTAAATTGCCGCTGGTTTACGAATCTTTACAACAAGCTTCTTCAGACAGGGCTTTTATCGCAATAGTAAGGAATCAGGGCTAATCTATGAGAAAAAATTTAATCTTTCTCAAACTTGGCGGCTCGTTGATCACCGACAAAGCCAACACCGAAACCGCACTACCAGAAGTCATCCTCGCTTTGCTGAGCGACCTTGCGCGTTTTCTTGAGCAAAACCCTGATACAAAGATTTTACTCGGCCACGGTTCCGGCTCTTTTGGTCACCACGCAGCCGCAAAATTTAATACGCGTCTCGGCGTCAACACAACCGAAGACTGGCTCGGTTTTCGCCAGGTCTGGGAAAGCGCGAGGAGACTCAACCAAATTGTGCTTGATATTGGCAGGTTAGCTGGATTGGCGCTTATGGCTTTCCCGCCTTCAGCCAGCTTGCTTTCCAGTCACGGGCAAGTCGTGGAATGGAACACCAAGCCTTTGGCGAGCGCCCTCGATAACAGACTGATTCCGGTAATCTATGGTGATGTGGTTTTCGACCAGGCGCTTGGCGGCACAATTTTTTCCACGGAGGAGCTATTTTCTTACCTGGCTAATGAACTAAGACCCTCCCGCATCTTACTTGTCGGCAAAGAGCCGGCGGTTTTTTCGGACTTCCCCACCAACCTGGAGCCAATCGCTCACATTTCCCGCAGCGCTGACCTGGAGCGATACCTTCAACCCTCGCAAGATCAAGATGTAACCGGTGGTATGCGCTCCAAGGTTGCCCACATGCAAAGTATTTGTCAGTCCACGCCAGGCTTGTCTGTCGAAATCTTCCGTGCCAGTCAGCCCGGAGAGCTTTTTGAAGCACTGTCTGGTCATCATTCAGGTACAATCATTTCGTAACAGGTCACTTCATCGATTGCCAAAAACCAGAGTTTTTGGTTTTCAATGCTATTTGGACTATACTTTATATTTAGAGATAACATGATTTATACAAGACAACAATTAGAGGAATTCGAAGCGCAGCAGCTGGCATCCTATGCCATCCACAGCAAAAACTCCAAAGGGCGCAAATATCCGGAGGAAGAAGCCGACCTGCGCACACGGTTTCAGCGTGACCGCGAGCGGGTGATCCACACCACCGCCTTTCGCCGGCTGGAATACAAAACCCAGGTTTTTATCAACCACGAAGGCGATTATTATCGCACCCGCCTGACACACACGCTCGAAGTCGCGCAAATTGGGCGTTCGGTTGCCCGCTCGCTCGGTGTTAATGAAGACCTGACCGAAACAATTTGCCTGGCGCATGATCTTGGTCATCCTCCTTTTGGGCATTCGGGCGAGACCGCGCTTGCCAAACTGATGAGCGAGCACGGCGGCTTTAATCATAACCATCATACCCTCCGCATTGTTACTTTCCTCGAAAGTCGTTACCCTGATTTTCCGGGGTTGAATTTAAGCTGGGAGGTGCTGGAAGGTATCGTTAAACACGAGACTGAATACGATCGCTCTGATGTCCAGGATTATGACCCCGAATTGCGCGGGCACCTCGAGGCGCAGATCGCAAATGTTGCTGATGAACTCGCCTATACAGCCCACGATCTGGATGATGGCTTACGTTCCGGCATGATCACGCCCTCACAGCTTGATGGCATTGCCCTCTGGGAGATTATCAACGAAAGTATTGGTCGCCGCCGCACAGATGCGCTTGACGACCTCTCGCGCCATCAGATCATCCGCAGGCTGATCAACTTTGAGATCACCGACCTGGTACAATCGATTGACCGTTATCTGCGCAAAAGCAATGTCAAAACTGCCCTCGAACTGCAAAAACTGCCTTATAACGTGGTTGGTTTCAGTGAAGATATGTATCGCCGAAACCGTGAATTGAAAGATTTTTTGTTTAACAATTTATATCGCCACCACCGTGTCGTCCGTATGGCGAGTAAGTCAGAACAGATCATGTCGCGCATCTTTGCTGCATACCAAAAGACACCAGGCACCCTGCCTCTGCAGGTCCAAAGCCTGATCCCCGAACGCGGAGTTGAACGTGCCGTCTGCGATTACATCGCCGGCATGACCGATCGTTTCGCCATCGATGAGTATCAACGTTTGTTTGATGTAACAGTATTACCTTAGAGAAAGAATATGAACCAACCATTAATTATCACGCCGGCTGGCAAAGCCCAGTTGCAAAAAGAACTCGAAGAACTCACCGGACCCCGCAGAGAAGAAATCTCCAAACGCCTGAAACACGCTATCGAGATGGGAGACCTCTCTGAAAACGCCGACTATAAAGCCGCAAAAGAAGATCAGGGTTTCCTGGAAGGGCGCATTCAAGAAATCGAAGCGCTTCTCTCAAAAGCGGAGGTGATTGAAGAGAACATTTTGACCAGCGAAATAGTTCAAATAGGTAGCAGTGTCACCATTCAGGAGGAAGGCGAACCGGAAGAAACCTGGACAGTGGTTGGCGCCAGTGAAGCCGACCTAAGAGAGCAAAAATTATCTTACCTCTCACCGATTGGTGCCGCGTTAATCGATAAAAAAGTCGGAGATATCGCCGAAGTAACCCTTCCGAGTGGCTTGAACATTTATTATAAAGTGCTCAAAATCGAATAGGCGCTGGTTAACAACTGATAGCCCTTAGCAAAAAAAGAGCCGGTGATCGTTTCAACCGGCTCAATAAGTTGAAATCTGATCTTTACTTCCGATACACTGCCAACTCAATCGTGTTCCTGTGGAAATAACTGTCAACAGGCAATGGCAAGTCGCCGTACATGACGTCCACAATGCGCCCTTCTAACCTCAGGGTGGCGGTTTCAAGCTGGAATAGCTTGCCGGGTTCAGCTAAAATTGGCTCACCCCTGATCTCCAGCCGCTGCCTGATAGCCGGGTCGTTATAGGCATGTTTGCTCATAATCACCTTGGTAATGGTCTGGATATCGTTCTTGTCAAAAAGCCAGATGTCAAAGGCTGAGATTTTTTTGGGCTCTCCAACACCAATCAAGTCAGAAATACTGATCCCACACTCGCCCAAAAACGCTCCGTTGGGGGCATCAAAAACAAAAGATTCGTCGTATCGGTCATCCCCGAACATGTAGGTCGACATAAACTGCGCAACCGGTTTTGAACCGTTATTCTCTGCCGGGCTGTCGCCGCCGTTGCCGTTCTTGTTTCCATTCGCAAAAATTGAAGCTCTCTGTGCAGCTGGTTTTGGTTCATTAATGTAACGCTCCGCCGGTCGCTGAACTGCTGCGGGCGAATCTTGCCGTCTGACTGCCGGAGGGGTCACTTTGAAGTTTGATATCGCTTCCTGGGCTGTTGCCGTGGCTGTTCTGAAATTGAAACCGTGCTCCCGGAAGTAAAACCAATAAGCGGCACCACCCCCAATAATCAACACTCCCAACAGACCCAACCCGATCCAAATCAGGGAATTGGTACCTTCCTCCTGCTGAACGCCATCCACAAGGATTTCAGTGCCATCCTGTAAGGTCGTGCCCGGCGTAGTGGTGACAGAATCAGCCGTGGGGACTGTAGCATTGATGGCTGTGCTGAAACGTTGAATTTGTTCAGTATTCAAAAAACCTGGGTCGCTGTTCAGGTCGACCAGAGTTTTTTCTGCCATATCACCCAACTCGGCATACGCCTGCATCGCCTTGACTTTGTCTCCGGTCAGTGTGTAGGTCGTAATGGCATTGCGAAGGTAATCAACCCGCAAATCCGGGCGCAGATTGGCAGCCGATGCGTCCGTCCACTGTAGTGGAAAGAGAACGTAGCCAAACAACAACCATCCAATCAGTAAGCCAGCTATGCCGGCAGCAATCGCGAGATTACGCCGATTTTGTAATTTGTCTTTTATGATTTCGAGTAAGTTTTCCATGACGTGCACCTCTCAGCAAAAACATCTTGCCTTGAGAGGTGCACGTTTTGTACCAACGATTATCCTTCGCGGTCTTCCACTGGGAAGCGCGACCGGCACTTTGTGCACACCAGCGCTTTGCCCTTTTCAACCAACAGACCACCACAATTGGGGCATGGTTTCGCCGCAGGCTTATCCCATGAGGTAAAGTCACACTCGGGATAGCGTGAGCAGCCATAGAATTTACGCCCCTTCTTCGAACGCTTTTCAATCACATCACCGATGCCACAAGTTGGGCAAGTGACGCCAATTTTCTCGAGCCAGGGTTCCGTATAGCGGCACTTGGGGAAATTGGCGCAGCTGATAAATTTGCCAAATCTTCCTGTGCGGAACACCAGTTCACCGCCGTCTTCCGGGCAAAGCCGCCCAACCTTCTCAGGTTCCAACTGGGTTTTGGGCATATGCTTTTTGGCATGCTCCAGCTCATGGCTGAACGGTCCGTAAAATTCCCGGATTACATCCACCCATTGCTCTTCGCCTTCGGCGATTTTGTCGAGCTCGCCTTCCATCTTTGAAGTGAACCCCAAATCGACCACCCCCGGAAAGTATTCGACAACCAGGTCGTTTACCAGGAAACCAATTTCTGTCGGGTAGAGCCGCTTGTTTTCACGGCTAACATAACCGCGGGTCTGGATGGTTGAAATAATCGGCGAATACGTGGAAGGACGTCCAATCTGGTTCTCCTCCATTGCCTGGATCAAGGTCGCTTCTGTGTAGCGCGGTGGCGGCTGGGTGAAGTGTTGAGCCGGGTCAAGCTCCAGCAGATGCTGTTTTTGCCCAACTTGCATTACGTCCAGTGGAATATCGACCAGTTCTTCTTCGCCATTCTCATCATCTGCCTTGTCATAACGGTAAACCGCCCTGAAGCCGGCAAAGACTTCACGGTTGCCAGTTGCCTTGAACATGAAAACGCGTTTCCCCAACGTGCCTTCAACTTCCACAGTCGTTATCTCGATCACTGCAGGGTTCATCTGGCTAGCCACGAAGCGCTGCCAGATCAGTTTATAAAGCGCGTATTGATCGCGGGTAAGGTGTTTTTTGATCGAATCAGGCGTGCGGTTGACCGAAGTCGGTCGGATAGCCTCATGGGCTTCCTGGGCAGAAGCACCAGCCCGACTGCGGTATTGCGGTTGTTTAGCCGGCAAATAACTTTCGCCAAAATGGTTGCGTATATATGCCCGCGCTTCTTTCACCGAATCAGCCGAGACATGCACCGAGTCAGTACGCATGTAGGTGATCAGACCGGTTTCTTCACCATTACCCAAATCGAGCCCCTCATAGAGCTGCTGGGCAACCGACATGGTCTTGCGGGTAAGGAACCCGATCCTGCGGGAAGCTTCCTGCTGAAGTGTGCTGGTGATGAAAGGCGCGCCCGGGCGCATTTGTCTGGTCGACACGTTGATATCACCAATTTTGTAGTTGGATTTCCTCATCTCTTCAACCAGCGCATGTGCCTGAGCCTCATTCTCGAGAGTCATTTCAAGGCTTTCACCATCAATTTTTGCGAGCTTGGCACGGTATTGCTTGTCACTGCCATCGGGGTTGAAAAGTCCATGGATAGTCCAGTATTCGACCGGAATAAAGGCTTCAATTTCACGTTCTCGTTCGACAACCAATCTTAAAGCCACAGATTGCACACGCCCTGCTGATAAGCGGCCTTTCACCTTCGCCCAGAGGATCGGCGAAACACTGTATCCAACCAATCGGTCTAAAATCCGGCGGGCTTGCTGCGCATCCACCAGGTCCATATCCAGGTCACGGGTTTTGGCAAACGCCTCTGTAACCGCGTTTTTGGTGATCTCGTGAAAGACCACACGCTCGGTCTTGCCCGGGTCAATTTCTGCGGACTCCACAAGGTGCCAGGCAATTGCCTCGCCCTCACGGTCGGGGTCGGTTGCCAGGAAGACTTTTGTGGTGCCATCTGCCAGACTTTTAATTTTCCTGACCACTTCCCGTTTCTCGTTGGGAACGCGGTATTTTGGTTCAAAATCATTTTCGACATCTACGCTCAATTGAGATTTTAACAAGTCACGGACATGACCAACCGAGGCAACCACTTCGTAATCTTTGCCCAAAAACCGTCCGATCGTGCGGGCTTTTGCTGGTGACTCAACAATCACCAGCGGTTTTCCGTTTGCCTTGACAGATTTGCCGTTCATTTTGGTGGACTTGGTTTTCCTGGCTGCCGGTTTGGCAATTTTAGTCTTGCTGCTCTTGGTTTTCTTTTCAGTTGTCTCGATAACCGGTTTTTCCAACCCTTCGTGGGCTGGAGTCGCGCCGATGCGATACATTTTGGTGCCACAATCCAAACATATGCCCGTTGTCACAGCGGCACCGCGCGCGTTAAAACCCGCGACGGGGTCATTGATTTCCCTTTTTTCTTTGCACTTTAAGCAATAAGCTTCCATAATAATTTCTCCTGGCTGGGTGTTTCCCTCAATAGCCGGGCACTATAATACCATATTCATTTTTTTGTCAATAGCAGATTGCGAAAGGTTGCTTTAAAAGTCCCACTTCTTTACGCGCTGGTATTCCATGCCATTATCGCGCTGGACAATACCTTTCAATTCCATCATGGTCAGTTCGGCAGTCAATTTTTCGATGGTCATCGAAGTGCGTGCGCAAATTTCGTCAATATGCAGGCTTTCGTCGCCTAACACCCGCAGGATGTTCTTTTCAGTCGAGCTGATATCCAGTTTTTCACGCTTTCGCTCGATACCAGTACGCGCCAGGTTAAGCGTGTCGGTGATGATGATCGGATTGGTCATCGGGGTTGCTCCATCGCCAATCAGCTGGTTGGTGCCCTTGCTCATTTGCGATAAAACTGAACCAGGTACCGCAAAAACTTCCCGATTCTGTTCGATAGCGAATTTCGAAGTGATCAACGCGCCGCTGCGCTCGCCGGCTTCAATTACGACGGTGCCCCTGGATAGCCCGGATATGATCCGGTTGCGAGGTGGAAAGTTGATGCCGTCGGGTTTGGTGCCGGGCGCGTAGTCGCTGATCAAGGCACCCTGCTTCACGATCTCCCGCGCCAGCTTGCGATGTTCCGGCGGATAGATCACATCCACACCCGAACCCAAAACCGCAAAAGTACGACCACCGGCTTCGATCGCTGCCTGGTGCGCGATGCCATCCACCCCCCTGGCGAGACCGCTCACCACGGTGATGCGATTGGCTGCCAGATAGGCGGCTGTGTCCTGCGTGATCTGCCGCCCATATTTAGTAACATTTCGAGTGCCAACGATCGCGATCGCCAGCTCATCTTCGGGCAAAATATCACCAACGTAATAAAGAACGGGCGGAGGCTGCGCGATTTCCAATAAGTAGCGCGGGTAACTTGATGAATCCCAGGTTAGAAATTTGATCCCTTTACGCTCAAGCTCATCTTCGAGTTTTTCAGGGGAGAGCGTCTTACGGGTTGAGAGCACCAGGTCTGCGGCTTTTACGGTTAAACCGGCACTGAGCAGTTCCTTTTTGTCTGCCTGCCAGGCAATCGAGAGGTCACCAAAGAAATCGAGCAATTTGCGGTAACGTACCGCCCCGATTCCGCGGATATGGCTAAACGCCAGCCAGAAAGAAGTTTCGCTGGTCAATCACGCAGTCCTTCGAGCAGCTCGACCTGGATGGTGCCGGCTTCGAGATCTATCTTTTTGATCACATCAGGAATCGCTGGAATCAACAATTCCTGCGATTCTTCGCTTGCAATGATATAGACATCGTTGGCGCCTGTCTCCATGATATCAACCAGCTCACCCAAATATTCATCCGCTTGCCAGACTTTCAAACCAATTAACTGGTGGTGATAATACTGCCCTTCCGGCAGTTTTGGTAAACCACGCGTTCGGGTAAAGACTTCCAGGTTGGTTAACCTGGCGGCTTCTTCAGGGTTGTTAAATCCAGCGAAACGAAGCACCATCAGGGTGTTTTTCCAGCGGACTGACACGACCTGATATTCCTCGTGGTCTTCGCCCAGGAAAACACTCTTGCCTGTACGAATACGCTCGGGGAATTGTGTGACCACTCGCATGGCGATTTCACCTTTGATTCCGTGTGTTTTCTGAAGGACGCCGATTAATAGATAAGCAGGCTCGTTTTGAATTGACGAGCCTGCTGTATTGGGTGTGTTCTCAGTCATGTTGAAGATCAGTCGAGATCAACAACATCCATTTCCACCTTTTTGCCATTCCGGGCTGCCACGACTCTTAAGATCGTGCGCATCGAATTGGCAACTCTGCCGTGTTTACCGATCACTCTTCCAATGTCTTCGGGGTTCACGTGCAGCTCAAGGTGGACCGTCTTGCCGCTTTCATATTCTTCGACAGTCACATCGTCAGGATTATTGACAATGGACTTCGCCAGGTATTCCAGGAGGCTGCGGAGGTTGTCTTCTGCCATGATCCTATCCTCACTGACCTGGTTACTTTGCACTGATCTTCTTGGCGCGGGCTTCGTAGACCTGGTTGGCTTCCTCGATCAATACTGCCTGGTCTTCGCCGGCTTTAAGACGTGCAAAGCGTTCGTCTAACTTGACGATTTTGAATAGTTTTTCAACCGATTCTGACGGCTGGGCGCCAACACTCAACCAATGGTAAACTCTTTCCTCGTTCATTTCGATTGTTCCAGGTTCTGTCCTGGGATTATACGAACCAACGATTTCAATAAAGCGACCATCGCGGGGGCTCTCTTTATCAGCTACCACGACACGATAATGAGGTTGATGGGTTGAACCCACACGGCGTAAGCGAATACGTACCATCTTAGAATTGCTCCTTAGTTTCTTTTCCAGTAATAATATTAATACGGCTTCAGTTTAAGGCTGAGAGATGCTGAAGGGGCATTTCCTTATCCTAATCCGTAATTATCTAAATAACCTATCAATATTACCACGTCCTCCCGTTTTTTGGAAAGACTTCATTAACTTTTGAATGTCACGAAATTGTTTCATCAATCGGTTGACATCCTGCACATTTTTACCGCTGCCGGCAGCGATCCGCCGCCGGCGGCTTGCGTTCAGCAATCTGGGGTCGCGCCTTTCTGCAGGGGTCATGGAGTCGATGATCGCTTCAACCGTTTTGAGCTGACCTTCGGCTTCCTGTGGGTCGACAGCTTTAGCCACCGCGCTCATTTGCCCGGGAAGCATGCCAAACAATTGCGAGATTGGACCCATCTTTTTCATTTGCCGGAGCTGCTTGGCAAAATCATCGAGTGTAAACTGACCGGTGAGCATGCGCTCCGCTTGCTTGACATCAACCCCGTCTGCGTAAGCCGCTTCGGCTTTTTCGATCAGACCAAGCATGTCACCCATGCCCAAAATGCGCCCGGCGATGCGGTTTGGATCGAACACTTCAAGCGCGTCCATACCTTCGCCGGTGCCCAGAAATTTAATCGGCATGCCGGTCACTTCCCGGATCGATATGGCAGCACCGCCACGGGCATCACCATCGATCTTGGTAAAAACCAATCCGGTAATGGGAATTTCTGCTTGAAACCCTTTTGCAATGTTAAGCGCTTCCTGCCCGATCATCGAGTCGACAACCAGCAAAATTTCGTTTGCCGGTACTGCTTTGTCGATTCCTACCAATTCGTCCATCAACTCGTTATCCAGCTGCGAGCGACCAGCCGTGTCGACGATCAGCACGCTATAACCGCCGTTTCGCGCCTGTTGCCTGGCTTCTTTGGCAATCTGAACTGGATTGGCACCGGGAAGCGTAAAAACTGGAACATCGATTTGATTGCCCAGCGTCTGCAGCTGCTTGATGGCAGCCGGTCGATAAATATCTGCCGCTACCAGCAGCACGCGTTCACCGGAAGCACGTAATTTCTTGGCAATCTTCGCCGCGGCTGTGGTTTTACCGGAACCCTGCAGACCGACCAGCATCAAAACATGTGGTCGCTCACCTTTGAGGTTTAGTTCTGCAGGCTGACCGAGAGTTGCAATCAACTCCTCGTTGACAATTTTGATCACCTGCTGCGCTGGATTGAGCGCTTTGGATACTTCGACGCCAATCGATCTCTCTTTGACGCGGTTGGTAAAAGAACGCACCACGGCATAGTTGACGTCTGCCTCGAGCAGCGCCAGTTTAACCTCACGCATGGCGAGGTCAACATCGCTTTTGGTTAATTTTCCTCGCCGTTTCAGGTTGTCAAATACAGCGGTAAGTTTGTCAGAAAGGCTCTCAAACATATATACTTCTCACAGTTTTTTTCTTATCATACCTTAAGTACGACAAGATTCGAAATGTTTTTCGCAGGAAACTATCATGCTGGGATGCTTGTTCTGTATACTTTCTGTCGCTCCTGCCCGGGTAAAGCCTTAGAGAAATTTGACTACATTATCAACCTGTCTGAAACTCTGAATACTTTTTCGTGTTTTATTAGCTTAGGAGTACCTAAATATGAACAAAGTAGCCATTGTTACCGACAGCACTGTTGCCATTCCCCCTGAAATCGCAGCGCAGCAAAACCTGACCATCGTCCCCCTCCATCTCAACTGGGACGGCGAAACCTATCTCGACGGCATCGATATTTCTCCAACCGAATTCTATGAGCGACTGAGTAAATCGAAAACCATTCCGACCACTTCTCAACCCTCTGCCGGTGCCTTCCAACAGACTTACACCAAATTATTGAATGAAGGATACGACATCCTGACCATGGTAATTTCATCCAAAATTTCCGGCACCTGGGATTCCGCTATTCAGGGTGCGGAGGGTTTGCCGGAAGACCGCCTGATCGTCCTGAACACATTGCAGGCTTCCATGCCGCTCACCATTATGGCATTGATGACCTCCAATGCCGCTCTCAGAGGTGCCTCATTGCTGGAATGTAAAAACCTGGCAGTCGACATTTCCGAACGAATTCAGACCCTGTTCGTGGTCGAAACGCTCGAATTTCTGCATCGCGGTGGTCGCATCGGTGGGGCAGCGCGCTTTTTGGGCACCGCCTTGAAACTGAAACCGATCCTCAAACTCCAGGATGGTGCGGTTGCCCCGCTCGAAAAAGTGCGCACCTTTTCGAAAGCGGTCAAGCGTGTTTTTGAGATCGTCGAAGATGACCTGGGCAAACAGGGTCGCATAGAATACCTGGGCGTCCTCTCTGCCAACTCACACAAATTAAGTGAAGAAATGTTGGCAACCGCCCGCCAGCATTTTAAGGTGAAAAACGAAATCATCGGCGAAATCAGCCCGGTTATCGGAACCCACGTGGGTCCTGGTGCTGTTGGTCTGGTTTACCTGCCCGAGAAGAAATGAGCCTTTAAAGCATTTGCTCTGATACAATAGGGAAAACTCACCTCAGAAAGGGACCTTCCCATGACAAATGCTGAAAAATTTGGAATCCATATCCCGGAATTACTTCTTCCAGGAAAAAAAGTCGACCTGCACAAGTGGGCAGTAATTGCCCTTGATCAGTTCACATCCGAACCAGAGTATTGGGAGCGTGTAGCTGCCACTGTTGGCGACGCTCCCTCGACTTATCACATGATTCTGCCTGAAGCTTTTTTGAATGAACCAGATAAACCTGAGCGCATTGAACGGTCTCAGGCAAAAATGTGTGAATACCTCGAAAGCGGGCTGCTTGAACCGCACAATGGTTTCATGTTGGTAGAACGAACTGTAGGCGACTCAATACAGACCGGGCTGGTGGTAGCGCTCGACCTGGAGACATACGACTTCAACCAGGGCTCTCAATCCCTGATTCGCGCGACTGAAGGCACCATCCTGGACCGCCTGCCCCCACGAATGCAGGTTCGCCGCGGCGCGCCGCTGGAGCTGCCCCACATTTTGGTGCTCTATGATGACCCGGAATTCTCGGTACTCAATCCCATTTTGAACCAAAAAGCCGCCCTGCCGCTTGCATATGACTTTGACCTGATGGAAGGCAGCGGTCACATCACCGGGCACCTTATCGAAGATCCCGACACCCTGAACGGTGTTATCGACCGCCTCGCCGGGCTGCTCGATGCAGACAAATACAAGGCACGCTATGGCGATGTCGATCAAACCCACCCACTGCTTTTTGCTGTTGGTGACGGTAATCACTCGCTCGCTACTGCCAAGAGCATCTGGGAAGAACTGAAACCGACGGTTGGCATGGAGCACCCAGCCCGCTACGCATTGGTCGAGCTGGTCAATTTGCATGACCCGTCACTCAAGTTCGAACCGATTCACCGCGTTATGTTCAACGTTGGCGACGGTTTTGGCTACCTGGTGACCAAACAATTTGAACCCAACTACGAAATTCATACCTGCAAGGGTTTTGACGCTATGAAAGAAACCGTTCTGGGAGCCGCCCCCGGCAAACAACGCTTTGGCATGATCACTGCTGCTGGTTACCGGATTATCGAATTGGTTGAACCAAAACATAACCTCGCGGTTGGCAGCCTTCAGGAATTCCTGGACGCCTTTTTGAAACGCGACGCCGATGCCGAGATCGATTACGTCCATGGTGACGATGTGCTCGATAAGTTAAGCAAGGAACCCGGCAATCTCGGGTTTTACCTGCCCCCGATCACCAAGGACAACTTCTTTAAATCGGTCATTCTGGATGGCTCTTTGCCCCGCAAAACTTTCTCGATGGGTCACGCGCACGACAAGCGCTTCTACCTGGAAGCCCGCAGGATCATGTAGTTTGGTTCTTGACGTATCGAACAATTGTGCTATATTTGATTAATAGAAACCAGTTCTCGGAGTAACCATGGCAACTAAGAAAAAGACAACTACCCAGCTCAAAGCCTCAGATCCAAACCTGGAGGAGGCAAAGAAAGCTGTTCTCGACCGCGCATTACACGACATCGTTAAAAAATACGGAGAAGGTTCCATCATGCGATTGGGAGAAGCGACCCATATGGAGGTGGCTTCGATTCCCACCGGCTCGCTCTCTCTGGACATGGCACTCGGTGTTGGCGGCATCCCCAAAGCCCGTATCACCGAAATTTATGGTCCCGAATCTTCAGGTAAGACCACAATCTGTCAGCACATCGTGGCAGAATGCCAGGCACAAGGCGGCACTGCCGCGTACATCGACATGGAACACGCGCTCGATCCGACCTATGCCGCGCGCTGTGGTGTCAACGTTCAGGAGTTGCTCATTTCTCAACCGGATACAGGCGAACAAGCACTCGAAATCGCTGAAACGCTGGTACGTTCGGGCGCGGTGGATTTGGTTGTGGTTGATTCGGTTGCCGCCCTGGTTCCCCGCTCTGAAATCGAAGGCGATATGGGTGATGCCACCATGGGCGTGCAGGCTCGTCTGATGTCACAGGCAATGCGCAAGCTTTCTGGCGCGATCAGCCAGACGAAAACAGCGGTGATTTTCACGAACCAACTGCGCCAGAAAATCGGGGTCATGTTTGGCAACCCCGAGACGACAACAGGCGGCAACGCGCTTAAGTTTTATGCTTCGGTGCGGCTGGACGTTCGCCGGGTGCAATCGATCAAGGTTGGTGCCGAGATCGTTGGTAATCGTGTGCGCGTGCGCGTGGTCAAGAACAAAGTCTCCGCGCCTTTCCGTACTGCCGAATTCGACATCATGTACAACGAGGGCATCTCTAAGTCGGGTGATGTTCTCGACCTGGCAACGAATCTGGAAGTCATCGAAAAACGTGGGTCTTTCTATTCTTACAAAGACCAGCGGTTGGGTCAGGGTCGCGAAGCTTCCAAGAATTTCCTCTCCCAAAACCTGGAGATCCGCAATGAGATCGAAGAAACAGTGCGCGGGTTGGCAGATGCTGAGCAGCTACAGCAGAGTTTTGACCCCAGTGAAGACGACGAGAGCCTGGCAGACGATTAATAGCCGCTAATTCAAAAAGCCGGCGCAGGTCGGCTTTTTTAAAAATTTGAAATCTGATGAAACAAATAAAAACAACAGACGCAGTCGGGATGATGCTGGCACACGATCACACCCAAATCATCATAGACAAATTTAAAGGTGTGCGCTTTCCCAAGGGACATATCATCCGCGAAGAAGATATACCGCTTTTGCTCGAAATGGGAAAAGAGACCATTTACATACTCGAGATCGAAGCCGGCATGCTCCACGAAAACGATGCCGCTGCGATCTTGAGCGGGATCACCATGGGTCAAAACCTACGGGCAGGCGCAACCCAGGAAGGCAAGATTGAGCTGTTTGCTGAATGTGACGGACTGTTTACTATTGATGCGCAAAAATTGTTTCAGCTAAATCTGGCTGAGCATGTCGTTATTTCTGCCCGTGAGAATCATACCCCAGTTAAGACAGGCGAGAAGGTGGCGGCTATGCGGGTGGTTCCGTTGGTAATTGAGGAGTCACGCCTGGCTGCCCTGCAAAGCAGCGTTTTGAATCCGGTTTTCGAGGTACTGCCCTACCGCGAGCTGACTGCTGCTATTTTCGTGACCGGCAATGAAATTTCTTCCGGACGTATCAAAGATACCTTTTCACCGGTTGTCCTCAAAATGCTGTCGGCTTATCCTGTTGAGGTAAGAATCGTTAAAGAAGTTGGCGATGAGCTGGCGACAATCAAAGCTGAAATCGAACAAGCCCATGCTGCCGGCATTGACCTGATCTTTTGCACAGGAGGCATGAGCGTTGACCCCGACGACAGCACGCCTGGCGCGATCCGCGCCGCCGGAGCCAATATTGTCACCTATGGAACACCGGTCTTTCCCGGCGCGATGTTCATGTTGGCATATTTTAAGAATGGCACCACAGTGATGGGGTTGCCCGGAGGCGTAATGTATGCCCGAAAATCTATTCTGGACCTGGTCTTACCCCGCGTCATCGCCGGTCAGAGCCTGGCGAAAGACGACTTCGCCAACATGGCAATTGGTGGGTTGTTTTCTTAATTTTTTAATGGTCATAGGGGGAGACCCCCGCGTTCGGGACCGCGTGGTCATGATGCTGCGAGCGCAGCGAGCAGTACAACCGCCTCCTACACTTACATCTGTCACCCCCAAAAAAGCATAGCCTTCCGATACAAAACCTTGTATAATGCTTGTGGAACTACAATTCTACGATAAGCATATAATGACTATCTTATCCAAGTCAAGAAGAGAGGAATAATCCCATGAACACCAAGCGCTTTACCATCCTCCATTCCAATGATATGCACGGAGATTTTTTGGCAGAGGTAGCTGAAGGTGGGGGTCATATGATTGGCGGCATCTCGCTGCTCAGTGGCTACATCAATCAGGTCCGCAGTGAAGAAAAAAATGTCATTTACACCATCTCAGGCGATATGGTTCAGGGTTCGATTATCGACTCGGAATACAAAGGCATAAGCACCATCGAAATCATGAATTATCTCGCGCCGGATGTGGCATCGCTCGGGAACCATGAGCTAGATTACGGCTTGCCTCATCTGCTTTTCTTAGAAAAAATGGCGAACTTCCCAATCATTAATGCCAACCTCTATATCAAAAAGTACAACAAACGCTTGCTGATGCCTTATATCATCCTACCAATTGATGGTTTTGATGTCCTTTTTATCGGCATCGTAACCGAAACAGTGTTGGATTCCCTCAAACTTGACAACCACATTGGTACATTCATCACACTCGAGGAAGCTTCTGCTGAAATCGGCAAAATATGCGATGCTTACAAAAACGATGATATTGACCTGACCGTGCTGCTAACCCATATTGGTCTGGATTCTGACAAAGAGCTTGCAGCCATGTTAAAACCCGAATGGGGGGTCGATCTGATCCTGGGAGGTCATTCCCACAGCTATATGGATCAGCCCGAAGTTGTCAATGACATTCTGATCGCCCAAGCTGCTGTAGGTTCAGACCAGATCGGTCGTTTTGACATAGTGGTGGACGATGACACCAACTCCATCGTAAACTGGAAATGGCAGCTGGTTCCAATTACCAGCGATACCATCGAACCGGATATGGAATTGCACGATTTTATCGAGTCGTACCAAAACATCCTTGATGCAAAATACAACACCTTACTTTGCCGAATGGCGAGAACTCTTACCCATCCTGATCGCGAAGTAGAGACCGAGATTGGAAACCTTTTTTCAGACATTTTTGCAGAAAACACGGGGCTGGATGTAGCCTTCATTGGCAGTGGATCAATTCGACAGAAGGAGTTGGGTCCCATCGTAACCCTGCGTGATATCAAGCAAATTTTTCCTTTTGAGGACACCTTCTCCCGATTCTCCGTCACTGGTGAACAACTGCTTAAAATTTTCAGCCATATCATGCGTAAAAGCAATCGCAACAGTGAGGGCGAGTGTTACCAGGTGAATCAGGGAGTAAGTGCTGTTTATGATGACGCTTCAGCCAAACTGGTTAGTCTGACTATCGGTGAAAAGCCTGTGGAAAACGATCAAATCTACAAAATTGGTCTGCAGGAATATCACGTCATCAATTGTGAAAAGAATCTCGGAATATCGATTGATGAGCTCACACAAATCGCACCATCCCGGGTTGTCGTCGCCTCGATGCAAGCTGTACTCGATGAATACTTCCGCCATCACCAGGCTATCAACCGCACGGTTGAGGGCCGCCTGGTTTATAGATAGAGGTTACCGTCATTCACAAGCACTCTCATTCTGACCAGGCTTTTTGTAAGGACTGATTATCCCATAGGGCGAGATTGGAGGTGCCGGATAATTCCAGTGTAAATAGCGCATTGCACCTCCAATCCGCCGAAGCGTGTGTGATGATTGATATCGGCTCAGGATGACAAACAGGGAGGGGGGAAAGATCCTTCGCTGCGCTCAGGATGACAAGATCAGGCTGTAGGGCGAGATTGAGGGCACCGTGAGTTTTGTGCAATTCGTATGTATTGTGCCCTCAATCCGCCATTTTATAGCAACCGGGGGAAAAGATGGCTTCGCACTTGAACGCAATCGGAACAGGCATGTCCAGTTCCCGAAGACCCGTCCATGCGTCATTTCCTGATTTCAAACCGCCATGGGCCTACAACAACGCCGCTGCTGGCTTCTGCTATCAACGCATCAACGGCTGACTGCGCTTCCGCAATCGAAACCCGGTAGCCGCTCGCATCACATTCCACGGTCAAACCCGGGAAATCTGCCCCAACGGTCTCTTCAATATAAGGCAGGCGCAGATCCTCGCAATACTTCACTGAACCAGAGGCTGTTTGGGTGGAAAGTTCCAAAATCTCGAGGACAATCACCCTGCCTTCCAAGTCTTCTGGTAAATCGCTAAAAATTAATTCGTCAATCTGGTAGGTTTCCATGCTTTCCGATTCCAGACAGCGTTCAATCTCATTATAAGAAGGCTGATACAGGCAGTAAATATTGGCTCCTTTTTGGTAAATCCGCTCAAAAAATACTGTTTGGGCGTTGAGATAACTTTCGCCGCCCTCAACTTTGAGCACGACTCTACTGATGTACCAGTTTCGCCAATCGACCAATGGGAACTTAACCCTCAATACGAGGTCATTTCCCTTCTGCGTCACGTGCAGCACTTCCATGGTCAGATCAGATGCGCTTGCCTGGATCGGTTCTGTGATCCAGGATGTCGTCGCCAGGTTGGAAATCGGCACGCTTACAACTTCGGTTGGCTTGTTATTTCCACAACCTGCAATCATGGTCGCGGCTAACAATATCAAAAACAGTAACAGTATTGGTTTTCTTTTCATGTTAACTCCTTCCGCTCCATCTTGTACTAACGATGGATAGAAACACAGTTAATTTTATTTATACCTTATTTTCTCAATTACTCAATTGGCGCGGAATAAAACTTCTTCGTTGCTCGATATTGAATTGGTTATCAATCTTAAAATAATGGATGTCTGATTCACATCCATTCCGATACGCTTTTCTTGCCAGGAATGTTCGTATGTGTCGAAGCCAATTTCGCTTTGCAAAAGGGACTCAGACCATTGTTTAGCATCACTTACATCATCAACATCGCATCGCCGAACGAGAAAAAACGATACCCTTCTGCCTTGGCGATTTCATAGGCATTCAAAATCTGCTCCCTGCCAGCGAAAGCACTCACCAACATCAGCAGGGTCGATCTCGGCAAATGGAAGTTCGTGATCATCGCATCCACGCACTTAAACTGATAGCCCGGGAGAATAAACAAACCGGTTTCGCCCGAAAATGCCCTGATCACGCCATCCTGGCAGGCACTTTCGAGCGTGCGCACGCTGGTGGTCCCAACCGCGATCACCCTGCCGCCCGTCTCTTTCGTTTGCCTGATAATCCCCGCCACTGCTTCGCTCAGAAAACACCATTCCTTATGGATAATGTGCTCTTCGGCAGTTTCTTCTGTGACCGGAGCGAAAGTATCCAGCCCAACCCGCAGCTCAATTTTTGCAAGGTTTATACCTTTTTCCGATATTTTTTTCAACAGCTCGGGAGTGAAGTGCAGCCCGGCAGTCGGAGCCGCAGCAGAACCAGGAGCTTCGTTATAAACCGTCTGGTAGCGTTCAGGGTCACCGAGGTAATCGTGAATATAAGGCGGCAGCGGGGTGTGACCAGCCCGGTCAAAAAATTGTTCGATCGGCGCAGCGAAACGCAACACTCGTTTGGAGCCCTCCAAAACGCGCTCAACCTCTCCCTGGGGTCCGTTTTCAATCTGAAAAACCCGTCCCTCAACCATTCCACTGCCACCGACCAAAACTTCCCAACGCAAAGTGTCCAGCTTGTTTAGCAGCAAGACTTCAATCCTGCCGCCTCCAGGCAGTTTGTTCCCAAACAACCGCGCGGGAATGACGCGGGTTTCGTTGACCACCAGCAAATCCCCCGGACACAGGTAATCGATAAGGTCATAAAAATGCCGGTGTTCGACAGTGCCCGTCTTGCGATCGAGAACAAGCAGGCGCGAATGGTCGCGGCGCTTGGTGGGAGTCTGGGCGATGAAGCGCTCAGGCAGATCGTAGTTAAATTCTTCAGTTTTCATTAAACCAATAGTTCACTAATCTAAGTCGGGTCAACAGATATTTTACAAGACTGTTGATATTATGGGATTCATTTTCGTCACGAACTTGAGCTGGTTATTGACAACCATTCATTCATGACAACCTATTTTCGAAAAGAGCTGAGGATTATGATAAATATTCTCCATCAAACAGATCTGGCTGATTTCTTGGAGCAGAATACTTCCTTTCCATGTGTTCATACGCGCGTTGGGTAGCCACCCGCCCCTGTGCCGTTCGGTCAATAAAACCACACTGCAACAGGTACGGTTCGACCACGTCCATGATCGTGTCGGCTTCCTCACTGACCGAAGCTGAGATTGTGTTCAAGCCAACCGGTCCGCCATTATATTTATCAATAATCGCCAGCAGCACCCTCCGGTCCATCTCATCAAGCCCAAGCGGGTCAATGCTGAGCATGCCCAAGCCATCTTCTGCAACCTCTTTTGTGATCGTACCGTTTGCGCGCACATCGGCAAAGTCGCGCACGCGACGCAGCAAACGGAGTGCGATTCGGGGAGTTCCACGCGCCCGTCGGGCGATTTCCTGTACACCGTCTTCCATGTAAGGCACCTTCAGAAGCCCTGCTCCGCGGCGGATGATCGCTGCCAGTGCTTCCTGGTCATAATAATCCATTCGATAAACCGCCCCAAAACGTGCTCGCAATGGTGAGGATAGCAGCGCCAGCCGCGTGGTCGCGCCGACCACGGTAAAGCGCGGCAACTTAAGGCGCACCGATTTGGCTGCTGGTCCCTTGCCAATAATAATATCCAGAGCATAATCTTCCATCGCCGGATAAAGGATTTCTTCGACCAGTTTTCCCAAGCGGTGAACTTCGTCGATGAAGAGGATATCTCCTGCCCGCAGGTTGGTCAGAATCGCAGCCAGGTCACCTGCCCGTTCAATCGCAGGACCGGATGTCACTTTGATATTGACGCCCATCTCAGAAGCCAAAATGTGCGCCAAGGTGGTTTTGCCAAGCCCGGGAGGACCGTGAAAGAGCACGTGTTCCAACGCCTCGCCGCGTTGTTTGGCTGCCTGGATCTGGATATGCAGGTTATCCTTGACACCCTGCTGACCGATTAATTCATCCAGGGTGGTCGGGCGCAAAGCCATGTCCACGCTATCTTCTGCGCGTTTCGCTGCCAGGATGCTGTCGTCGTTTTTGGTAACCATCTCAAAAATTATACCCGCAATTAATCACTGATTGAGTATAATAACCCGCATGAAACTTTCCATCGTCGTCCCGGTATATAACGAACAAGAAAACCTTCCCGAATTATTCGACCAGGTGCTGGATGTGATGAAGGATGTTGATTATGACTGGGATATCACCTTTGTCGATGATGGCAGCAAAGATGCCAGCGTGAAGGTAATGAAACTGCTGCAGGAAAAACACCCGAACCACGTGCGCAGCGTCGTTTTCAGCCGAAACTATGGGCAAACCGCAGCGATTTCAGCCGGAATCGACAACAGCGATGGCGATATCGTGGTGCTGATGGATGCAGATCTGCAAAACGACCCTGCTGATATCCCGCTGCTGCTGGCAGAACTGGAAAAAGGTTACGATGTGGTCAGCGGCTGGCGCAAAGACCGCCAGGATAACCCCATGACCCGCACGATTCCTTCCCGCTTCGCCAACCACCTGATTTCGAGCACAACCGGCGTGCATCTTCATGATTATGGCTGCACGCTCAAGGCTTACCGACGTAATGTTTTGGATAAGATTAATCTTTACGGCGAGATGCACCGCTTTATCCCGGTTTACGCCGATGATGCCGGCGCGAAGATCAGCGAAGTGGTTGTTCAGCACCACCCTCGCAAGCATGGAAAAGCTAACTACGGTCTTGAACGTACGCTCAAGGTGGTTTTAGACCTGATCACGGTCAAATTTTTAATGAAGTTCTCCAAAAAACCGATCTATCTGTTTGGTGGAGTCGGATTTGGCATGATGGTGATCGGCTTTGGTTTGTTTGTCTGGTTGGCAATTCGCCGAATCATGAGCGAGATCGGGGTTTTGACCTCGCCCTGGTTTCAGATCGCTGTGATGATGTTTTTGCTCGGCTTCATTGCCATCCTGATGGGTTTGATCGCCGAATTGTTAATGCGCACTTATTTTGAGTCTCAGAAAAAGAAGACCTATACCGTCCGGGAAGTAGTCGAGCCAACCCCTCAGGATTTGCGGGATTTGGTCGAAGCCTGAGTTTCCGGGACGGTATGGTAGCCGTCCCTTGCGGATATCCCCTGTTTTTACTGATTGGTTATTTGGCGCAGGCGCTCCATTAATTCTGGTTGATTATTGGATATGAGCAAGTTAATTTCTCCCTGGTCCCAGCTGAGCGCAAGTTGATAGTCCATTAGTACCGGCAGAGTCACTTTGCGTACATAGCTATTGTTCTCATCAGCAAAACTACTCCAGCTTGCCTGGATATCGGTTTTGATCTGGTCAAAGATGATCGCACTATAATAATGATCATCGAGGAGGTCGTAAAACTCTTGGAGATACTCCATGTTATTTCCTATCGCCATTTCCATCAGGAAGACTTTCTCGTATTCCGGGACGATATCAACGCCTGTTATCTCGCCCATCGTCAGCAGCTGACGCTCGGTTACGAAAAGAATTGGTCCGGGTTTTACTTCATTGATAACCTCAACCGCCTGCTGAATCTGTTGCAGCCTGACCTGTTCGTCCGAATCGTGCCCTCCTGACCAGGACCCCGAACGCATAAATGCAAACATAACCGGAACGAGGCACACAAACATCAGCAACAGACCAGGTATTCTCGGCAAATCGGGCAAATGACTACGCGCAGCAGGATCGTCCGCGATAAGACGCCCTGACAGCAGGCTCAGGCTGATCAGCAGGAAGAAGACTAAAAAAGCATCCAGGTTGTGAAGGTCGCCTCCCCCACCGATTTTCAGGCTCACCAGCATGCCGCCGACAAAGAAGACAATTAAAATGCCAGACAATCCCAGCCAGCGCAGCCAATGTATCTTAGCGCCCTTGCTTTGACGGAGCAACCAACCCGTAAGCATAAGCAGCGGCAAACAGACCAGAATTATCGCCGGTAAAACTCCCAACATAAATGTCGAATTCGGAAGCAACCGCGACCAAAGCAGATCGGAGCTAAAGGCAGAGTCGAAAAAAGCCGGGTTCTCCCCTGAGATCGTCTGATAAAACTGCTTGCTTCCAAAAGCAATCGCCACACCCAAAACAGACCACATAACAGGCCACTTCAGATAACCCAGCCAGTCCTTCCCATCAAACGGTCTGTCGATCAGGTATAGTGATACTGCCAGCAAAGCAGGCACCGGAATCCAATTGATACGGCTGATTCCTGCCCATAATGAGGCGACGATGACAAACAAAAGCGTCCGAAATGGCTTATCTTTTTGGTAACCAATCAAGATCAAAATCACGCAGACCATCAGGTGGTAATAGACAGCTCCCTGGAAAAAGAACAGGAAGCAAAAAGCACTCAACCAAAAGACCGGCAATTTGAGACCTTTACCGATTTTGCTGGCAAACAACCACGATGCCCAGCCGGTTAACCCAATCCACAACAAGACTTGCCACAGTCGGTGAAGAAATATTGAATCAATGTTTAACAAAAACGGGAAGGCTTGCATCAAGTAGCGGCTGGGGTGCAACGCAGGCAAAGGCAAGCTTTGTCCGTATAGCTTTTCAGAGTAAAAGAGCGAAGCGTTATAGAACCGGCTGCCTTCAGACCAACCCAACGAGAAAGGTGAACTGCTGACTTCGTTTACAAACGCCCCTGTTCGATAAAGGACGCCCCCAAACAGCAATACGGAAGCGAAGACGTAATAAGGGTTTTTATTCGGGTAAAAGTGTGCGACAAGAGCTCCACAAAGCGCTGCCCAGATCAACAGGATTACAAACCTGGCACCACCCTTAGCGAGCAACTCCCCGGAAAATGTGAAGAAAAAAATGACCAACAAAGCGGCGGACCAGGCGGGTTGGGAAAAGATTTTTCGCTCAGCAAATGTTCTGTCTGACTTCCGACGAAAAGCTGGTTTTCTAATCATTAAGAAGGATAAGAAAATGACCGCGACAGCGAAAATCACCAGGTTGATTGTGTACCAGGTGTTTTGATAGTTCCGGTTTTCAAAGGCGAACCAGACAGTGCTAAACAGGATGGCGATCAGTCCATTACGGATGTAACCAGTCAGGTCAATTTTTGATTCCATGCTAATTATTTAGTTCCTTATGAGAAGTTGCGTCTGGGTCACTATGTTTTATTGGGCGTTTACCTGCCAGAACATCACCGATAAAGAAAGCCCCCGGCAGACTCACAAGCATCCAAAGAATCCGCAAAAAGATTGCCAGCGCGATGCTGGTCTCGACACTAACCCCACCCCAGACTGAAAACAGGTTGGTCACGGTGACTTCCTGCAAGCCCAGACCGTTGATCGAGATAGGCAGCAAGGTGATGAAATAGGTGACGCTCCAGATGCCAGCGATCGACATGAAGGAAAGATCTTCTCCCATTGCGTTGATAAAAATTTTGATGATCAGATAAATACAAGCCTGGTGAATGAGCGTGAATCCCAGCGCTTGAAGCAGGCTTTTGGGCTGTTTCAACCAATTCTTCAGGCTTTGCAATACCTTGTCGAGATACCGACGCAGCCATCCCCACACTTTGGCAAGCGTTCCTGTGCCAACCGCCATCCCCAAAGATGTCGTTGAAGAGGAGTCCCTCAGGAAGGGTAAAAATTTTATTGCAAAAGGCAGCGCCAATAACATGCCCGTCATCCCCACCAGGCGGTCCACCACCAGCGATGCAGTCGCCAGGGATGTTGACATCCCAAGGCGGATCGCTCCTGCCAGCCGAAAAACATCGCCGCCAATCGTGGTAGGCAGCACGTTGGAGGCAAACAAGCCGGCAAAGGTCAGCTTGAGACTTTCTTCAGGTTTGATAGGCTCTTCGCTTGCGCGCAGAAGGCTGTGCCAGCGTGCAAAGGTCATAAAACGCGAAACCAAACCAAGCAGGATGAAGATGGCAAAATACCACCAGGGTATCTGCCCAAAACTTTCCAGCGCCTGCCGCCAGCCTACACGGGAAACAAGATAAATCATAACGCCAATAGAAATGATTGTCCCCAACCATCGGACGATGGTCAGAAGCGGCTTTTCATTTGTTTTCAGTGAGCGATTATCCACAAACTTGAATTTACACCCGTTCCTCTCAATTGTGATCCTTCATGCCTATATCATAGCTGAAAACCAGGGATTCGCACGAAGGAGTTGGAGAGCTTAATCAATCCCGATCGGGACCATCAGATTCACTGTACCGCTGCGCCAGCTTTGGGCAAGTTGATAATTTGACAAAATCGGAATGACCACACGGCTGACATAACTGTTGTTTTCATCTGAGAAACCTGTGGTTTCATCATAAATTGAGGTGTTAAGCGTATCCAATATAATCGCTTTGAATTGATTTTCTTCCAATTCCTGGTAGAAGGCTTCCAGGTAACCCTGGTTGTTTGCCATTGCCATCTCCATGATTATTACTTTTTCATAGTCAGGCACAACTAAAACTCCCTCGATCGCGCCGGTGGTAAGCAGCTGTCTCTCTGTGATAAAAAGCACGTCACCTGGAATATATTTCATTTCATTCAACGCGCTTTGAATTTCTGCGACCTCGGTTTCTGCGATTTGAGTGTTCTCAGATTGGGTGATCGATGCCTGGAAAAAGGTATACGAAACCAGCACAAAAACAGCGAACAGCAAGAGCAATTTCATCTCTTTTTGGAAATTGACAGCCGGTACAACTTCAGCTTTACTCTCAGGAGAGATATGTCCTGAGAGGATCGCCAGTGATACCATAACAAAGAGCACCAGGAAGGCGTCCAGATTATGCAAGTTTGAGCCTCCGCCAATTTTCGCGCTAACCACGATGCCGCCAACCAGGAAAGCCGCCAATATCGCTCCAAGTCCAAGCCAACGCAGCCAATGAACCGAGTTCTTATAGCGTTTCCTGATGAAGAGAATTGTTAAAATTAATAACGGGAGACATACCAGGGCGATACCCAACAGGATCCCTGGTGCATAGGTGACATTCGGGAACATCCTGTACCAAAGCAAAGGGGATGAAAATGCAGTGTCGAAGATTTCAGGGTCCTCACCCGAAATGAATCGATAGGCATACTTTGATAACCACGCAGCTGCAACGCCAACAACGGTCCAAACAATCGGTTTCTTGAGATAAGCAGCCCAATTTTCAATGTCAACAGGCTCATCAAAAAGATAAAGGCATGCTGCCAACAAAGCGGGGAGCGGGATCCAGTTGACCCGGCTCAGCCCTGTCCAGATTGAAGCGAGAATTACAGCGATTAATGTCCTGGTCGGATTGTCCCTTTTGTATCCGAGCAGTACGATTATCACCGCAACGAACAAACTGTAATAAACCGGTCCCTGGAAAAAGAAAAGGAACATGAAAACGCTCAACCAAAATGTAGGTATCGCAATCTTGCTGCCAACTTTTTTAGCTATTAACCATGCTCCTGCAGCGTTCAATCCAACCCATAGGAACACCTGCCAAAGTCGGTGGATAAAAATAGACCTGATCCCAAACACAAAAGGGATTGATTGAATCAGGTAGCGACTGGGGTCCAGCACAGGCAATGGCAAATTTTGTCCATAGAGTTTCTGCGAGTGGAACAAAGAGGCAAAGTAAACCTGGCTTCCCTCAGACCAGCCTAACGAAAAAGGGGTCGCTTGAATCGTGGTTAAATATGGGACCAACATATAAAGCAAACCACCGCCCAAAAAGGACGCGGTCATCACAGCCAACGGGTTATACCCGCAATCGCTAATGGCGCAGATTAGCCCCAGCCCCGCGGCAAGCACAGCTAAAACCAACAACCTTGTCCCGGTGAGGCGAATAAGGTCATGGGGAAAGGTATAAAAAAGCAGCACGATCAAGGCAACAGCTAAGATAGAAAAAATAGAAATCAGTGTTTTGGGCAAGCTAATTCTGAACGAAACCTTTGGAATCAGTTTTCCATAATAAATAAGGACAAAAAGCATGCCACTCACGACTGTAAAAACAAAAACAAAGGTGAAGAGTCTGCCTCGCTTATCAGGGTGGGCAAGCAAAAACAAAATCCCCGCCATAACAAACAAAGCAAACATATCTCTCAAGTACACAGATAACTTCCTGCTCTTTTCCAATACTCATTCCTCATTATTCATTTTATCTGCTGCCTGCCAGTCGAAAGGCAATTCTTAGGAACCAATCAGCCTCTGACACAGACAAAATTATATAAGATATTCAGTTATTATTGTAACAATCATTAAAACAACCTGGAGGTGACACCAATGCAGAATATCCAAATCAATCCATATGAGCTGAACGTCCAGCCCCATCACCTGTTCGACCGCCAAACTTTGCTCCTGGCGGCGGGCGATTTCGCCAGCGGAGATTTTAATGAGATGACCATCGGCTGGGGCAGCATCGGCACGATGTGGAACAGACCCTTTGTTGAGGTGGTGGTACGCCCAACCCGTTTCACCTATGATTACATGGAAGATTATGATGATTTCACGGTCAGCGCTTTCCCAAGCAAATACCGTCGAGCGCTCACACACCTTGGCAGCCGGTCGGGGCGTGATGGCAATAAATTGGCCGGCACTGATCTGACCGCAATTGCCTCTCGCGTGGTTAGTTCTCCCAGTTTCGAGCAGGCTGAGCTGACCATTGAATGCCGCAAGATCTACAGCGCAGATATCGACCCTGCCAAATTTATCGATCCATCCATCGACACCAATTACCCAAACAAAGACTATCACCGTGTCTATTTCGGTGAGATCGTGGCAATTTTAGGCACGGAGAAGTTTGCAGCTCTTGGCTGAAAGCAGGCCGCTGATGGCAAGCTATATGCACACAGGGAAAGCTTATCTCCCTCAACTGCTTTTATCTGGCACAGACCTTGCGGGGAGCAGTCAAGCCCCTCTCACTTTTCACGAGACTCCAGCTGACTATAACCGGTCTCTCTTGCACGGTCACGCTAATGAAACCTCCTGCAAATACCCTGCTCAGAAACCATTTGTCACGTTATAATCCAAACCAGAACTGGAGAGAAAATGACCGAAAAGAAAATACGTGTACTGATTGCCAAACCCGGTCTCGACGGGCATGACCGTGGAGCGAAAGTTGTTGCCCGAGCTCTGCGTGACGATGGAATGGAGGTAATTTATACCGGTCTGCGCCAAACCCCCGAAATGATCAGCGAAGCTGCGCTGCAGGAAGATGTGGATGTCATTGGGCTTTCAATCCTTTCTGGTGCGCATAATGCCCTGGTCCCCCAAGTAATCCGCAAGGTAAGGGAAAACGGGCAAACTGATGTAATCATTTTCGTCGGAGGCATTATCCCCGAGGCTGACATCCAGGGTTTACTGGATAAGGGCGTTTTCAGAATATACGGACCGGGAACAGACACACATCTGGTCTCTAAGGAAATTCGTGAGGCAGTTAAGGCTGTTTCGCAGGTGGATTAATGGCGTTGATTAATGATTTGAGAAAGGGCAGCCGATTTGCCCTTTCTCGTGTTCTAAGTCAGGTTGAAAATAACACCCCAGCCGGACTGCAAGCACTGGACGAGCTTTTTCCTTTCACTGGCAAAGCCCACAAAATCGGCATCACCGGACCACCCGGCTCGGGCAAAAGCACCCTGGTCAACGCGCTTACAAAACAACTGCGCCTGCACGATCGCGAGCCACGCGTTGCCGTGATTGCGGTTGACCCCACCAGCCCATTTAGCGGTGGCGCAATTCTGGGCGACCGCGTACGCATGCTCGAACTGCAAAACGACCGCGGCATCTTTATCCGCTCGATGGCGTCCCGCGGAGCATTGGGCGGGCTATCAAGCCAGACCGAAGCGCTTAGCCAGGTCTTCGATGCCGCCGGTTTCGACTTTGTTTTGATCGAAACAGTCGGCGCCGGTCAGTCAGAAGTGGATATCGTCAACCTTGCGCACACCACCATCGTGGTCGACGTGCCCGGTTTGGGTGACGACATCCAGTCAATCAAAGCCGGCATCCTCGAGATTGCCGACATTTTGGTGGTCAACAAGGCTGATCGACCCGGAGCAGATCAGAGCAGACGCTATTTAAAAGCAATGATCGAGATGGGTTTTCGCCCCCTTGCCAGTTCTGCCGGCAAACATCGCATGGCACCTGCCCTGCAAAAAGATGAAACTGAGACAATTGGAGAGCAAGAGGCGTTGTGGCTTCCACCGGTGCTCAAAACGATCGCGAGTCAGTTTGAAGGCATCGAGCAACTCGTCACCGAAATCCTTAATCACCAGCATTTCCTCAAAAGTACTGGCAGGTGGAAGCAAAAAGAAACCTGGACCCTGCGCGAAATTGTTCGCAAGCGCATTGCAGGCACCCTGGAGCGTGATTTTTTTCAACAGCTGCCCGCAGAGGTCTTTGAAGCCCAAATGGAAGCACTGATCGCTCGAAAAGTATCTCCAACTACCGCGGTCAAAAACTTATTGACGTATAATCAAAAAAGCAGCAAACCTCAATTATCGGAGTAAATTATGGAAAGAACGTTAATCAAGGACCTGAAGGATAAAATCGACCAACAGGTCACCCTAAAATGCTGGTTGCAGACTTTACGAGACCAGAAAAGCATGCAATTCCTGGTTATCCGTGACAAGACCGGGCTTGCCCAGGTGGCTCACTGGAAAAAAGGAAATCCTGAAATGGCAGAGCTGATTTCAACCCTCGGGACCGAATCTGCCCTGACTGTCACCGGAAAAGTAGTCGCCAACGAGGTGGTCAAGCTCGGCGGGATTGAAATCCAGTTAGAAGAGCTGGTTGTTGAAAACAATGCCGAGTTGCCCCTGCCCTTTGAGCCCTTTAGTGAGACCCTGCCCGACCAGGATTACCGACTCGACTGGCGCTATCTGGATCTTCGGCGTGAACGCAATCGTCTGATTTTTGAGATCCAAACCACACTCGAGCAAGCCATGCGCGAATATTGGCTGGCAAATGGTTTCATCGAAATTCACTCTCCCAAGATCATGGGCACGCCCAGCGAAAGCGGTGCCGAACTCTTTAAAGTGGACTATTTCGGCCAAACCGCCTACCTGGCACAGTCGCCACAGTTTTACAAACAGATGGCACAGGCTGCTGGTTTTGAACGCATTTTCGAGATCGGTCCCGTCTTCAGGGCTGATCCTTCGTTCACTTCGCGTCACATGACCGAGTTCACCGGCATCGATTTCGAAATCTCCTGGATCGACAGCCACGAAGATGTAATGGTCGCCTCCGAAAATTTGCTGGCGCACGCATACCAGGCGGTTAAAGATATTCACCATGATGCAATTGTGGAGCATTTTGGCGTCGACCTGGAAGTCCCGCAGACACCTTTCCCCCGCATGAGCATGGCAGAGGCTTATCAAGTTCTAAAAGCGATGGATTACAAATTGCCTCCTGAGAAAAAAGGCGACCTCGACCCGGGTGCCGAGCGTGCTCTGGGCGAGTATGTCAAAAAAGAATTTGGCAACGATTTTGTCTACGTAACCGACTGGCCCTTTACCGTCCGCCCCTTCTATCATATGCTGCACCCCGATAATCCCACCCTCACCCGCAGTTTTGACCTGCTTGGTAAAGGGCTCGAAATCACCACAGGCGCCCAGCGCGAGCACCGCTACGAGATCCTGGCAAAACAAGCGCTTGATAAGGGGCTCACGCTTGGACCAATTCAGAACTATCTGAACTACTTCCGCTACGGTTGCCCGCCGCACGGTGGTCTTGGCATGGGTTTGAGCCGTCTCTTGATGGTGATGCTCAATCTGCCCTCCATCCGCGAAGCGGTTTTCTTATTCAGAGGTCCTAACAGGCTCGAGCCGTAGGAGCAAAATGCCCATTCTATACGCCGAAAGAATTCGCCTGAGAGCCTCCGAGCGTGAGGATGTTCCCCTTTTTCTAAAATGGGTTAATGATCCGGCGGTATGCGAACACCTGGAACACTTCGCGGTTTTTAACCAGGCACAGGAAGAGGCTTGGTTCGACAGTGTTTCTGCCGGACCGCGCGCGCAGCTTCCCCTGGTAATTGAGGTGCGCCAGCCCGAAGACCAATGGGTTCCCATTGGCAACCTCGCCTTTATGGATATCCATCCTGTCAATCGCTCTGCCGAAATTGGGATTATGATCGGGGAAAAACAGTTTTGGGATCAGGGTTATGGCACCGAGGCAATGCGCCGAATGTGCCAGTATGGTTTCGACGATTTGAACCTGCACCGCATTTATTTGCGTGTATTCGAAGGCAACGAAAGAGGAAAAAAAGCCTACCAAAACGTAGGTTTTGTGTACGAAGGCACCATGCGCCAGGCACGTTATCATGCCGGACGTTATTGGGACGTAGACTATATGGGCATTATCAAGCCCGAGTGGAGACAATCATCTTAGGAAGGATTTTGAATGGCAGCACGAAGACAATCTAATTCGCTTTATGGGGACATACATTTATTCGCTGGCACCGCTTCGCAAGACCTGGCGAGAGAAATTGCAGATTACCTGGGAGAAGAACTCAGCGGTGTAACCATTCACGAGTTTGAAAACGAAAACCTGTTCATTAAACTGCACTCCTCTGTTCGCGGTCAGGATTGTTACGTCATCCAAACTACTTCCTCACCTGTCCATCGCAACCTGATGGAGTTGTTGATCATAGCCCAAACACTGATGCTCGACTCAGCCGGGCGCATTACACTGGTTTTTCCTTATATGTGCTACGGTCGATCTGACCGTAAAGATCAGCCCCGTGTGCCGATCACAGCAAAACTGGTCGCAGACATGATGGTCGTTGCCGGTGCTGACCGTTATATAACCATGGACATGCATGCCGGGCAGATTCAGGGCTTTTTTGATATACCCGGCGACGTGCTTTCGGCATATCACATTCTCAAGCCCTACCTGAAAGAGTGCATCAAAAAGATGCGCAACCCGGTTTTGCTGACCGCCGACCTAGGGTTTGCCAAACATGGGCGCCGCTATGCCATGGCACTCGACATTCCCCTGTCTTTCATCGAAAAACGCCGCACCGACAACGAAGATCACACTGAAGCACTCAACCTGATCGGTGATGTCAACGGACGCGATGTGCTGATTATCGACGACGAAATTGACACCGGCGGCTCCATCGTTGAAGCCGTCACCGAGGCAAGAGCAAATGGCGCCCGGGATATTTATGTGGTCTTCATTCACCCGGTCTTGTCCGCCAATGCCGCTGAACGCCTGGCAGCTTTGCCGGTGAAACACTTTACCACCACCAACTCCATCCCCATGCCTGATGAAAAGTTAAAGTTGTTTGGTAACCGCTTGACGATCCTCAGCATTGGTCCGCTGCTTGGCGAGGTGATCAAACGTGCCAATGAAGGTACCAGTGTTGGAGCGATGTTTAACGAGTAGGATTGCTCTTGCCAGAATTACCTGAAGTTGAAACCATCCGGCAGCGCCTGATCAAGGGCTTCGATAAAAGCCCCTCCATCCTGGGTCAGCAGATCAAGGAAGTTAGCCTGCTGTGGTCTGGCTCAGTTGCCACCCCAAACCCAACCACCTTTTGTGCTTTTCTTCCGGGTCAGACTGTGACCGATGTAAAACGCCGGGCTAAGTTTTTGGTGTTGGTACTCACTGATGCCTTTTTGGTCGTGCATTTGCGCATGAGCGGCGATCTCTACCTCGAGCAGCAGGATAAGATTGCTGAATATCGCAACCCTAAACACGACCGCGTCTGGATTAATTTTGAATCTGGCTGGCGTTTGGTTTTTAATGATTTGCGCAAATTTGGGCGCATCTGGCTGCTTAATGACACCAGCGAATTGTTTCGAAAACTTGGTCACGAACCGTTTGGAGAAATGTTGACCGCAGAGGTCTTCTACGATATGCTGAAAAAACGCTCCAGGCAGCTTAAGCCGCTGCTGCTGGATCAGCATTTCATCGCCGGAATTGGCAATATTTATTCTGACGAAGCCCTTCACAAAGCCGGCTTACACCCAAAACGCCTCAGCGACAGCCTTAATCCTGCCGAGTCAGCAAAATTGCTCCAGTCGATTCGCTGGGTTCTGCACAAGGGAATTGACCAAAAAGGAGCCAGCATTGATTGGGTTTACCGAGGCGGCGACTTTCAGAATTACTTCCAGGTTTTCAACCAGACCGGCAACCCCTGCCCCAGGTGTGGTCACCCCATCGAAAAAACAAAAGTGGCGCAGCGCGGCACCCACTTCTGTCCGGTTTGTCAACAATTACCTTGATTCAGCTCCTGCGACTTCCGAGCATGCAAACCCCGATGGGTCTTTTCTAAATCCAAAACCCCTAAACGGGTTGTTTCACCGCTGGCACAGTCCGTAGGCTTGGTTTGAGTGCGCTGCCATATTCACGCCACCAACGAACGCTGTCACCTATGGTTTCCATCATCGGTCTCGGGTGAAATCCGAGCACATTGCTGGCTTTTTTTCCACTGATCACCGAGTTGCTCTGCAAGGTGTTCAACGAATAGCGGGTGAAGCGCGGGCGGGTTTTGGAGAGCCGGTAGTACCATTCCGCTGCCGGGGCAAACAGCCAGGCGAGTTTGAAAGGAATGTAAACTTCCCGTCCATTAACCTGGCTCGCTTTCTGTACCAGTTTGCGGTATTCCCTTACAGTCACACGGTTACCCGGCAATATAAAGGCTTCACCGGCTTCTCCAGCCGTGATTGCCTGGATATGCGCATCCACCACATCACGCACATCCACAAAGTCGTAGGCACCGTCAGTGCTGAAAGTTGGTGAGGGTTTCATCCAGTAATTAGTCATTTCGCCCATTTCGGAGCGTTTGAAGTCATACGGTCCAATCACTCCGGTGGGAGCGAGCAGTACGGTATTCAAACCATTTCTGGCAGCGTCAACCACTAATTTGGATGCCTCTGCCTTGGTGCGATCATAACCACCACCGCCGACTTCAGTATCAAAAGGCAGACTCTCGTCAATTACCACGCTCAGGTCAGGGTGACCGTAGGCATGAATCGAACTGGTGTAGATTAATCGCCTGACGCCAACCTCGCGGCAAGCCTGGATTACGTTGCGCGTGCCTTCAATGTTCACGTTGCGCATCAATTCGTTTTGTTCCGGCACAATCGCCACCAGCGATGCCAGGTGGAAAACCACGTCGATGCCCTCCATCGCCGCTTTGAGAGCTGGATAATCGAGGATATTTGCTTCAACAATCTCGGGGTTTGAGTCAGAAAGGGGGCTAACATCTTCGCCTGGCAAAACCAGCGCTCTTACCTTTTTTCCCCGTCTGAATAATTCTCTTGCCAATACGTTGCCGATGTGACCGGCAGCGCCTGTTATTAAAATCATATTTTCATTACCTCTCGTCCGTGCAATGTAAACACGGTTCTTGTTAAGATTCTACAGAAAGTGAAACTGCAGTCATAGTGAGGATTGTCACGGTTTGGCGGTTACATACTTCACAATTCCTGAAGGTGTTATGATTTTTTTGTTTGGCTTGCATAAACGGTATAATCTCAATAAATCGAGAGAGGTGACTATGAGAATCGCAATCGGATGTGATCACACAGGCTTGGCGTTGAAGGAAACCATCAAAAACTACCTGGAAAGCAGAATGATCCCCTTTGAAGATTTTGGGACTTTTACCAGCGAAAGCGCTGATTACCCCCGCGTCGCAGAGATCGTCTCCAAGGCAATCCTTTCGGGGCAGTTCGATCGCGGAATCCTGATTTGTGGAACTGGCATCGGCATGTCCATCGCCGCAAACAAATTCCCCGGAATCCGGGCTGCCGCAGTCAGCGAGCCCTATTCAGCCATTCTCGCTCGCCGGCATAATAATGCCAATGTTCTGACCTTTGGAGCCCGCGTGGTTGCCGGTGGTTTGGCTGCCTTGATCGTTGAAGGCTGGCTGAACGCTTCTTTTGAAGGGGAACGCCATCAGCGCCGGGTCGATATGATCACTCGGATTGAACAGCGCAACCAGGCGCCCACCATTGCGACCCAGCCCGAAACCACATTAGACCCTGAGTCACCGAATACGGATGAGCCATTGGAGCCCGACCTGACCTGATTCTCACTTTCTTTTCAATAAACAGGCAGCCTGATCGCTGCCTGCAATTCTTAACAAAGGAGATATTATGAAATACAAGATTTTTGGAGACAAATTACCCGGACTCACCCTGCAGCTCGATGCAGGAGAGAGCATCTACACCCAGTCTGGTGGTATGAGTTGGATGACCGACAACTTCCAGATGGACACCAACGTTCGCGGCGGGCTGATGAAGGGTCTTGGTCGCATGCTGACCGGTGAATCACTCTTCATGGCTACTTACACCGCACAGGCTGATGCCGCTGAAATTACGCTTACTTCTTCCATGCCCGGCGAAATTCGCGCGCTTACACTGGATGGAAGCAAACAATACATCGCCCAGAAATCAGCTTTCCTCTGCGCTCAGCCTGGTGTAGAACTTTCAACCTACGTCACCAAGCTAAAGACTGGTTTATTCGGCGGCGAGGGCTTCCTGATGCAGCGTCTAAGTGGTCAGGGCATGGTCTTTTTGGAGTTGGATGGCTCGATCGTGGAGATTGACCTGCAGCCTGGTCAACGGATAAAGATTGATACCGGCAATATCGCCTTCTTTGAAGCCAACGTGAAATACGATGTCGTTACCGTCAAAGGCTTTACCAACATCCTGTTTGGCGGAGAAGGCTTGTTTCTGAGTGTTTTGGAAGGTCCTGGTAAGATTTGGCTGCAATCGCTGAACACAGCTTCCTTCGCCGCCCGCATTATGGGCTTCCTTCCGAGCAAAGGTGGATAATTTTTGAAGTTGTCATCCTGAGCCTCGGCTGCGAAGAAAATATCATAAAACGGGAGACCGTGGTGAGTCTCCCGTTTTTGTGTCAACGCATTCATGTTTGCTTTTCCGTTTTCGGTCTGGTCTGAAAATCATCGACGACAAGACATTGAACTACACCGGCTGAACTAAAACCGAAATATCTACAGACTTCGCACCATATATAACTCGCCCATTGCAAACCCCCTTGCGGCGTAATATTCCCTTGTTCCGACGGCTGAAATCACGGCAATATTTTTGTACCCTTTCTCTCTGGCAATCTCGGCTGCTTTTTCGATCAGGTTACTGCCTAAACCGCGGTGCTGCACCGAGCCTGAGCCCTCACCGCCCACCTCAATCGACTGCCCATACACATGCACCTCGCGGATAATGGCGGAATCTCTCAACTCGTCTGCGGGGAAGAAATGTTCCTTATCTGGAAGTGACAACCTCAAAAATCCGAGAATATGGTCATCCTGTGTGTTGTAGGACAAAAAATGTTCTTCAGCCCAGCCTGCCCTGTAAACGAAGCCATCCAATATCAGCTCACGGTCGTCAATTTTGCCTTTGCGGATCTCGCGGCAGCGGATGCACTGGCAAGCCATGCCGCGTTTTACCATCTCAAGGGCGACATTCTGGCGCAGGCTGGTATTGCGATTGCCCTCCACGACATGATTGGACGGAATATCGCGAATCACCCGATTGATCCGGCAAAACCGCGGGACTGTGGGTTTGATTTCAGCCAGCAAATCGATCAATTCCATTTCAGTATACGGGTGGTACTCGCCGCGCTGCCAATATTGAAAAAGTTCAGAATTGCGCAGTAACTGGCAGGGGTAAATTTTCAATTCATCGGGGTTGATGCCGCCTTCACGCCACAGACGCGCAAAATCCTCGCGGTCCGATTGCGGCGTCCCGCCCAAAAGGTTCGGCATCCAATGCACGACCACTTTGTAGCCCGCCGCGCGCACCAGTTCGATCGCAACCTCAGCTTGCCGGGCGGTATGACCGCGCTTGTTCAGCTCCAGCACCAGATCATTCATGCTCTGAACGCCCAACTGCAGCTTGGTAACGCCCTGTCGGCGCATCTCGATTAGATTATGCACTGTAATCAGATCAGGTCGCGTCTCCACCACCAGCCCGACATTGCGATGCCTGCCCTGGCTGTTAGTCTTTTGCACTGTTGTCAGGTCAACATCACCCTGGTTATCATCTGGGTTTTCCTGGTTGAGCGCTTCAAAACAGCGGCGGATGAACCATTCGCGGTAATTTGCAGGGTAAGCCGTCCAGCTCCCGCCCAAAATCAATAATTCGATTTTATCGGTCGGATGCCCAACCTCGTGCAAGGCTTTCAGGCGGGAAGAAACCTGGGTATAGGGGTCGAACGCATGCTCAACTCCGCGCCTGGCTCCTGGTTCGTCAGAAAGATAACTCTGCGGCAGCCCAGCCTCGGTTGGGCAAAATATACACTCACCCGGGCAAGGGTGTGGCTTGGTTAGCACAGTGATCGTGGTCACGCCCGAGAGCGTGCGCACAGGTTTCATGCGGATTTTGGAGAGTAAGACCGGGTCTTCTTCCCATTCCTCAAGGCGCACTTTTTCGCGGTAAGCAGCCACCAGCGCGTGCTTGGCTAAAAACCCGCGCCCTCCCGGCAGCGGATTAGCCCTGATTGCTTTGCGCAGGTCAGCACCCTGCCTGATTTCTTCCAAAATTTTGTTCGCCAGTGCCATATCATCAGAGGAATACTGCCGTTTCCTGCGCCAGCGTTTACGTTCATCTTCAGTCATAGAGGTTATTCTACATCAAGCAGATTCGGAATCCAAACGCTGAACATAGAAAACGGACCTTGATCAGCCTTTTTTCCACATGCATAGATTGGTGAGGTAAAAGCGCTTGCGGTAGATGAGGTAAAAGCCCTCCCACTGAGTGGCACCTCATTTAGAATGACACAGCCCTCTTACGGTAAAATTATCCAAATGAACCAGGAAGCCATCGACTATCTTCTCAATCTCAATCGCGAATTCTACGACACCTACGCGCAGTCGTTTTCTTCCACGCGTTACAGCATCCAGCCAGGCATTCAGAGCCTGCTGCCCCAATTATTGCAAGCCCAAAACCTGCTCGACCTTGGCTGTGGCAACGGTAACCTTGCTAAAGCGCTTGATCAAGCCGGTTACACCGGTCAATATCTTGGCGTCGACAATAGCCCCTTCCTTTTAGAAGGAGCGAAAAAAGCTATTCCTAAATCCGCCCAGGATCAGTTCGTTTTCAAAAAAGCTGATCTATCCGCCCCACTGGAATCCCCGCTTGTTCAACCGAACATAATCGTCTGTTTTGCAGTTATCCACCACTTCCCGCCGGAACCATACATACAGCGTTTTTTTGACTTCGCGTTCCAAACCCTGCCACCATCAGGTAAGTATTTTCTCTCTTGCTGGCAGGTAAAAAACAACCCTAGGCTTAAGGCTCGAATCCAGCCCTGGTCTATTGTCTCTTTTGACTCCCACGACCTCACAGAAAACGACCTGCTGCTCGACTGGCGTGCCGACCCAAACCAACCCCAACGCTATCGCTACGTTCACCATTATGATGCCGAAACGCTCGGAAATACCGGCACAGAAGCGGGCTTAACCTTGGAAAGTGAATTTTATTCCGACGGAAAAGAAGGCGACCTGGCTCTCTACCAGGTTTGGCGAAAGCCGGGTTGAGACTTGTTATTGTGAACAAAATCGGGTGCGCAAGTTGAACCTAGTAAGGTTGAGGTGCGTTTGTCAAGCCCTTGATCATTTACACTTTGTTTGAGGTGATTGTTTACACTTTTTCACCATCCAAACACACTACTTTCTTAAGAATGTCCGATTGAGGGCAAAGGTTATGTTCGTATCGATAAACGCCAAAATGCCCTCAATCTTGCCCTGCGAGATATTGGTTTTTGGTCTGAATGTCAGCAGTTGGTCGCTGTAATGGTAGTGGTTAGTGGTAATTCTCGAAGAGTAAATACCAGGACAAAGGCAGACAAAAAGAAAACCGTTGCTCTTACATAGCAAAATATCTGTTTCAAAAGTCCGTGATCTACGATGAAAGAGGAAGATCATCATGAATTATAGCCTTGAACAAGCTGGCATAAGGGGTTGAGGTTTTGCCAGTTTTCAAGATTGTGAAACTCGCTTTTGG
>Ga0209510_1000236_pt1 | contig 81010 bp, 91 predicted proteins | sample BiotimSIPDNA_FD_185749 | JGI IMG/M metagenome (GOLD analysis project Ga0209510, IMG submission 185749) | Anaerobic biogas reactor microbial communites from Washington, USA - Biogas_R1 time_0 SIP DNA (SPAdes) (version 2) | ecosystem: Engineered > Bioreactor > Anaerobic > Unclassified | place...
AATCCGCCATTCGGCATGAGGTCGAGCAGCGAGGTCGCGTTGTAGCGGAGTGACGGCGGGAACGTGTGCGGCGATGAGCCACCGCGCTTCGTCTGAAAAACATTCAGCCCCACACCAACGACGACAAGAGACGACATCCCATCGGGCAGCGCCGGATGTTCCATAAGAATGCCGCAGATTTTGTCGCCACAAACCATCACATCGTTGGGCCACTTGAGTGTTGCCTGAAGGTCGGCGGGCAAAAACGCGTTGAGCGCGGCGGCGACGGCAAGCGGCATTCCAAGCATGATGCGCATGGGCTTGATGGGCGTAAAGGTGACCAGCGAGAAAAGCAGCGACGAGCCGGGCGTCTCCGTCCACTGGTGATTGAGCCGTCCGCGCCCCTCCGTCTGGTGTTCGGTGGTCACGAGCAAACCCGCGGCTTGGCGTGGCGTGCGGCGCGACTGCTGCATGGCCCAAGTGTTCGTCGAGCCGATTTGCGCGAACGGAATGACATGCCGCACAAGCGGGCTATTCTTGAGCAATTCGCGGAGCTTATCCGGACTAAAATCCGCGGTCGGAGTTGCAATCAGGCGATGTGTCATCAAATAATCCTTCCCGGCAACGCAAGCATGCGATTGACGCCGTCAATAAAATGGTCTACCATATTTTCCATCGTCAAATGAGCGATACTGGCAAAAATCTTTTCACGCGATTGCGCGTCGCGATAGCGCCCGTACAGCTCGGGCAGGCATGCGGCAAAGTCGGCGGGTGTCGTCTCGCTCGGCAGCAAGACGCTGTTCGCCTCCGTGAGATACTCGACTTCGGGACCATTATATGGAATATCAAAAGCCATACATGGCAAATCATAGCACTGCGCTTGCAATGGTGCAAGTCCAACGGCGCCTGTGATAATAAAAATATCGGCGGCGGCGTAAATGGGCGCGAGTTTGGCGCGGTCCGTGATGGCGCCATGCAGCGTCACAACGCCGTTGGGCAGTTTATCGCGCAAGTCTTCGAGGACGTTCATCTGCGGGCCTGCGCCCACGACGACAAGGCGCCATGTGGGGTCGGCGTTCCATGCGGCCGCGAAACTTTCGGCGAGAAAATCGATGCGCTTGTCGGCGATGAGCCGCCCGACATAAAGCAGAACTTTGTTGTCAGCGGCAAACCCGGCATCGGCTCGCAACTGCTCGCGGCGCGGTTGGATGGCCTCGTAAGCGGCACGTTCTGCCGTGATGTCGATGGTGTTGTTAAGCACGGCGATGCGATTACCGGGGAAATTCATCCCGCGAGCGATTTGCGCTTCGCCCTCGGTATAGGCAAAGAAAAAATCCCACGTCTTGAAGTACGCGCGTTTGAACCGTTCCGACATCTGCTTGAGCCACCTGGCGTTTTGCGGTGTTTGCCGGTCGCGAGTGTGTCCCCATGCGGCGCGGCGAGTCCCCGTCAGTCGCCACAGGTGCGTGGCGAGATACGTCAGGTGAGCGACAAAATTATCGGTAATGACGGCATCATATTTGCGCGCCCGCCAGAAAAAGCTTTGCCAGATAATGCCTCGGGTGCCGCCCTTGAGGATATGGGTGTGGGCATCGAGAATCGAAAACGGGAAGTGCTGCCAGTCGATTGGCTCGACATACAGCCGTGGATTCTGCGCCTCGTGCGTGTCGAAGACAACATCGAACTCCCAGTCACGCGGACGCCGCTGCTCAAGCAACTCATAAAAACGCACACGGTAATGCGTAATGGTCGCATGCTGCGAGATGAGAATTCGTCGCGTGCGGTTTTTTTTAGCGGCGGTTTCCACGTTAAAACCTAACTGCTGAGAGCTTCAGCGCCGCCAACCACCTCGGTGAGTTCTGTTGTAATGGCACTCTGGCGGGCCTTGTTCATCTTGAGGCTGACTGAAGCAATCAGCTCTTCGCTGTTCTTGGTCGCGTTGCTCATAGCTGTCATACGCGCGCTGTGTTCAGCGGTAAAATGCTCGATGAGTGTCATGTAAAAATTGTTGCGCAAAAAGCGCGGCATCAGGTTCAGGAACACTTCTTGTGCCGATGGTTCCAACAAATACAAATCGTTATAATGCGGCTTGCCCTTTTCCTGTTTTGCCTGCGTTGTCGCCTTATGGGCGTCCTCCACGGACAGCTCATTCGGGCGCAGCGGTAGCAGTGTGTAGGTTGTTGTTTTGTAGCTGATTGACGAGACAAACTCGTTATACACAATCAGAACTTCATCCGCTTTATGCGCGAGGAATTGTTCCACTAGCAAGTCGGCGATTTCGTTCGTCTCGGCCGACGTGGCGCTTCCGTTAAAAGTCGTTTCCGAAGCGATAATATCAATATTCCTGTGCTTGAAATAATCATAGCCCTTGCGGCCGATACACACCAACGACACCGGCACGGGCGACTCTTTAATCATGGTGCTGACATACTTAATAATCGAAGAGTTATAAGCTCCGGCCAAACCTCTGTCGCCGGTCACAATAACAATGATGCGATTCTTGACTGCTCGTTTCTCAAAAAAAGGATGATTGAAGCTATCACAACTGCCCGCCAGATGGCCCAGTACAACGCGCAAACCCGCTGTATAGGGTCGTCCCGCCATCAGCGTTGATTGCGCACGGCGTAGCTTTGACGCGCTCACCATCTGCATAGCGCGCGTAATCTTGTTTGTATTGCGAATGGAGCGCAATCTCCGACGCAGCGATTTTACATTTTCAGCCATTATACATCACTCACTCTTACTAAATACTATTATAACCGAGTTCGTTTAGCATTCAATCACACAATACGGCGATAACGCGCACGGCGATTCTCATACGCATCGCCGATTTCACGCCGACGCACGTCTTCATATTCCTCAAAGTTCCCCTCGAACCAACGGACTTTGCCCTCGCCCTCAAATACCAAAAGATGCGAGCAGATGCGGTTCAGGAAGAAACGGTCGTGGCTAATCACCATCACGCAACCGCCAAAACCGTTAATTGCGTCCTCGAGCATACGCAGCGTATTGACATCCAAGTCATTCGTCGGCTCGTCGAGTAGCAGCACATTCGCCCCACTCTTCAGCAACTTGGCCAGATGCACGCGATTGCGCTCGCCGCCCGATAGTTCACTGACAAGCTTCTGCTGGTCGCTGCCCTTGAAGTTGAACCGCCCGACATAAGCGCGTGCCGGGATGCTCTGTTTGCCAAACGAAATCTCCTCGCAACCGTCGCGAATCTCATCATACACCGTGTTCTCGCCATTGAGGTGGTCGCGGTGCTGGTCGACATAAGCAAGCCGCACCGTTTGCCCAATCGTAATCGTCCCGGCATCGGGGGTGTCGTTGCCCGTAATCATCCGCAACAGCGTCGTCTTGCCCGTCCCGTTCGGCCCAATCAGACCAACCACGGCGCCCTTGGGCAGCGTGAACGAGACATTGCTGTAGAGCGGCGTTGCGCCAAACCCTTTCGCGAGGTCCTTGATCTCAATCACCTGATCCCCGAGATGCGCGGCCGGCGCGATTTGAATCGCGATGTCGTCATCCGCCTTCATCTCCTCAGCCACCAGACGCTCATAATCCGCCAGACGTTGCCGCGCAAGCTCGTGGTGTCCCGCCGTGTTCATGCGAATCCACTTGAGTTCGCCCTCGAGAGATTTGCGCCGCTGAGCGCTCTTCTCCTGACGCGCCAGAATCTCGATTTTCTGAGCGAGCCACGACGAATAATTCCCCTCAAACGGAATGCCCCGTCCACCGTCAAGCTCCAGAATCCACTTAGTCACATTGTCCAAGAAATAACGGTCGTGCGTCACAATGATAACCGTCCCGGGATAATCGCGCAACTGACCTTCGAGCCAAGCGATTGTCTCCGCGTCGAGATGGTTCGTCGGCTCGTCAAGCAGCAAAATATCAGGCTGTTCCAGCAGCGCCCGCGCCAGTGCCACGCGTCGGCGTTCCCCGCCCGAGAGCGTCGTGACATCCATATCATCCGGCGGCAACACAAGGGCATTGGCCGCGACACTCAGTTTTTGGTCGATATTCCAGCCATCCGCCGCGTCGATTTTATCTTGCACAGCCGCCATCCGATTCGCGACCTTGTCATACTCATCGCCCTCGACCTCGCACATCTTCATCGACAGCTCATCGAACTCTTTCAGCAGCTCCATAATCTCGCCAAACGCCAGCTCCAGATTTCCCTTCACCGTCCGCGTCGGGTCAAGCTGTGGTTCCTGCGGCACATAACCGACACGCACGCCCTTGCAAGGTTCTGCCTCACCCTGAAAATCCTTATCCTGACCGGCCATGATACGCAGCAGAGTTGACTTGCCTGCGCCATTCTCACCCACGACGCCGATTTTCGCGCCGGGATAAAAAGACAAACAAATGTCCTTCAGAACCTGACGTGTTCCGTAATATTTATTGAGTCTGTTGATATGAAAAACAAATTCCATCGCGTTTACTCCTGTTATTTCTCTTACACAAAATGTGCCAAAAGGCGGGGGTGTGAGTGGTGGTGGGATTCGGAAAAATCCGTTATTCCTTTTTCTTGTACTTGACCGTGACCGTCTTAGGTTCGACTCCCACAATCGTAATGCGAGTGCCAAACTCACCGCTGACATCCGAGCGCAACATGGCGGACACCTTCACTTCGCGTGTAGTATTCGGCAGTTCTTCCGCCGGACGCAGTGGCGTAATCAGGAACGACGACGGGTCGAGACGTTTGATGATATTCTCCGGCCCACGCACGACAACTTTGACAGACGAGACATCGCATTCGGCATCAAGCGTATCCGTGGCGAAAAGCCGTGGCGGGATAGGCACGTTCGTGATTTCGCGCTCGGTCGTAATCGGCTGAATGTCGAGCGAAACTTCGACAGTTGCTGATTTCGGCTGGATGATATCCAGACCAGGCGGCAGCGAGATGCCCACCGTCTTCAGCACGGCTTGGTCATAATCCGACGCGACCAGACGATCCGTGTGAACCTGCAGCCGTTGCGTCACAGGGTCACGCGGCAGCGTGTTGATAATATCCTGTTCGCCCACAATCCAAACCTGACGGGGCGACACACTCGCTTCCTTGAGCATTGCCAGCCCTTTGTCCGCCAGCTGCGCGACGCCCGTCACTGTCGGCAGAACATCGGCCTCCCACGCCTTCCAACGGTAGCTCACTTCAACGCGAGGATAACTGTTCTTTTTGCCCGACAAAATCACCTGTCCCGACGGAACGGTCGCGACAAGCAGAGAATTATCCAACACATAACTCTGCTTTTTCCAGTTGACACTCAGGTCAGGAATCAGCGTATCGATATTGACATCAAACAACAGGTTGTCACTGTTAATATAACTCTGGATATTCTTCGGGTGCGTCACCCAAACGCGCACGGTATCAGGAACAACGCGCACTTCCATCCGTGGGTCGATGCCGCGCAACTTCACCGGAATCATGACGCTCGATTCGTTGATTTGCCCACTCATCGCGAAGAACCACGCAATCACGGCGACGGCCAGCGAAACGATAATCATATTCAGATGCGTCGCAAATGACAGATGCGTCATCGAACCGTCAACGTCCGATTCACGCCGCGAAAAAAGCTTCCTCATTCTATCACGCAATGACATATCTACTGTTCCTCCGGCTTGTCCGAATTTACCGGATTCTCCAGAGCGTTCACGATGGCAGCCGTGGCGCTGTCATCAAGCGCGCTTTCATGACTCTCGTCCGTACTGGCCTCACTGTCAGGCATATTCAACAGACGCAAAACTTCCGTCTCAAGGTCATCCTCGGTGTTAAAGGTACGAATCTCGCCAAGATGACAAATAGACATACGCCCCGTCTCTTCGCTCACGACCAGAACAATCGCGTCCAACTCCTCGCTCATACCGATAGCGGCCATGTGGCGCGTCCCATAATCCTTGCCCTTGAAGCGCTCGCTCTGCGAGTACGGCAACAGGCACGACGCGGCGCGAATCTTGTCACCCTTGATAATAATAGCGCCGTCATGCAACGGCGATGGGGGCGTAAAAATCGTTCGAATCAACTCGCCCGTGATCTCGCCATTGACCAGAACACCGGAACGCGCGTAAGGCGCAAGCGAATCGTGATGCTCGATACAAACCAGAGCGCCCGTCTTGGTGCGGCTCATGTCGTAAATCGATTCGCAAATAATCTGAATCGTTTCCTTCGTATTGGTGCGCTGCAACAACTGCCGAACAAACCAGTACTGACCAAGATTCATAATCGCCTTGCGAATTTCAACCTGAAAAACGACAACAAACACCAGAACAATCGAGAACCAGAAGGACGAGAATAGCAGCGATAAGGTCACCAAATTGAAGAAGCGCGCAAAGGCAAAAATCAACACCATTCCCAGCAGCAGGCCCATTGCTCCACGCAACGCAGTGACCGAGCTGCTTCGCGCCACAACCCAAAGGATGGCATACGCGATGCACGCCACACAAAAGATGTCCATGACATCTGTCAGCTCGATAAAATTATAAATCTCGGACACAATGCCGACGGCAAGCTCCCTGCTATGAAGACTGAAAACAGTTTATTATACAAAACCAAAGGGCTTTTAGTTGTCAAGCGTCTTCGGAGCACACGGCGAGCGATTAGTCCTGTTTGCCATTCTCCGGCATCGGAATCGTGAAGCTATCCTTCACACCGATATACGTTCCGTCCGGCTTGAACGCTTGCATTTTACCGACGAGCTTATTGCCCGTGACACTAAACAGCGTGTATTCGTGGAACAGACCCGCACGCGATGCGCCGTCCATATTATGCGCGCCGCCGACCGTGATAAACGGCCAATCCTTGACAATCGGTTCGGTTAGGTCGAGCCACGACATACCACCGCTGATGACATAAGTCACGCCATTCTTTTCGCCGCGTTCATACTCATGCGTATGACCTGACAAGCAAAGCGAAAAACGATTCTTCTCAAGTCGGGGCACCAGTTCTTTCTGATACGTCTCGCTGCCCGGTGTCCACATCTCGCAATAAGGCGGTTGATGAATAACCGCGATACGCATACGCGCTTCCGTACACTCCGGCTTCTTCAGCTCGGCGTCAAACCACCCATTCGTGATATCGTCCGGATGTTGGTCATCGAAGCAAACAAAATAAACTCCGCGATAAGTAAAGCTAAACGCGCCACGTCCCGCGCCGACCTTGCCCGGATTATCCGTGCGGGTCTTCGACGGCATACTGGCATTCTCGCGGATATAATTGATCTCGCCGGTCGCTAGCGTGTGATACGCGTCATGATTGCCCCACGCGGTAAAGAACGGCTTGCTCGTACCCAGATACTTACAGGTGCGGTCAAGATAGAAACGACGCACGCAACTGAGCGAGTCCCCGGCTTCGGCCAAATCGCCAGCCGTTAGCCCAAACGCGATATCCTGCTTCGCCATATGCTTAAACATATCAACCGTCGGATGCTCCGCGCTACCATCGACTTCGCCCTGACTGTCGCTCCAAAAACCAAACCTAAAGTCGCCCGTGTTCGAATCGGGAGCCGTCTCGAAAACGGCATCGGGTGTTGTCGGGTTCTCCAGCCCGTCATTGTGAACACAATAATGATACTTTGTGCCGGGCTTCAGACCTTCGAGAACAGCCGTATGAATCGTCGTGCTCGCCTTGCTCAGATACTTCGTCGACGGCACCTTCGTCCCATACTTTGCTGTCAGGCCATACTCGACACTGCCATCCTGATCCGTCTCCGTCTCCCACATGATGGTCATGCTATCCTTTTGCATATTCTGCAAAAAGGGACCAGTCAACAGCGCGGGCTTCACCTTTTCAAACCCGCCAAGAGTCATCACTTCACGATGCGAGAGCACACCATCACGCACCACAATGCGCGCCACATAACCATCCGCCGTCTGATTGTCGTTATCAGTAAACAACAGGACACGGCTACCCGCGCGCCACAGCTCGGGAGTCTTCTCACTCAGAGGTTGCGTGCCGACCTGACGCCCATCAATATACTTGCGCAAAACAAAGCGATTGTCCACCGTCCACACCACGCGATACCAAGTTTTCGCGACCATTTGACCATCAGAGACGCCACGACAACCAATGCCGCCATTAACCGAAAAAACAGTCGCGTCGTTGCTATTCTTCGGGTCATTCTGCATCAACGCCGAATAAGTCGTCGGAATCGTCTTGTAACACAAATCCATCAAAACCGTATAACCCACAGGGCGAGTGCTGGCATCGTCATCAAAACCGGTTGGCATAACAAAACCCATCTTCGGACTGCACTTCGGAAAATGCATAACGGTCGCGTCCTTGCCTCCAATGAGAGGCAACGAAAACTCCGACGCTTTCTTGAACTCCGTTTGGCGAGCGGTTTCACCATCAGCGCCATCAAAGTACTCAAGCGGCGCGCCATCATTGACACCCTTGAGCGAGCCATCCGCAAAATTCCATTCCCCCGACATTGGGGTATCAGCCGCCGCGCACAAACCTGCCGACGCGACAAAAGCGCAAACCGTCATCAGACGAAAAAGACCCATCGAATAATTCCTTCTAGCATAATAACTATTTTACTACACTACAAACCTTTGCATAAACCTTTTGTCAATCACACCCATGCCCGCCTCCGACAATGAAAGACAAAAATGGATAGGCCATCATCCTGAATAGCGAGTAGATGTGGGGTTAATAATTATTAATAAGTATTTAGGAGTCGCGATGCACAAGCACCTATTACTGATACAAATGGGAATCCAACGGAGCGCTCTCTTCCTATGCGCTTTCCTGTACAATCAAGAAAGATTGGGTTGCCCATGATAAAAAACATTCGATATGTATGCTGCTTGTTTCTGTCTATTTGGATTTTGCCCACAATAGCACATGCCGTTTCGCTTCAATTCCCCAATCCATCAACCGAAAACTTTTATGCGCAAGGGTTTGTGGAGTTAGACCGTGGACATGAAAAGGCAAATCTTGCGGGGCGTTTTGCCATTGGGAAAAAGAATGACAAACTGGTATATATGAAGTTCGATCCCGCAAGCACTTGCACCACTGTGCTTCAACCCGATGAAGTGCTGCGGGCGTCGAATTACGCCGCGTATATTATGGGACGAAATCAGAACAATCCATCGGCGGATTTGTTCGCATATGTACGTCGAACAGACCAACCCGTCGTGTATTACTGCTCGCTCAGTTCTTTCACCTTTGACAAAGACTGCATTGCCTACATCAGAATGTTATCCACCATAGCCACCTCGGGAACATTGACTCATGTCGAGGGCGCACACTATCGCAATCATTGTCTCAAAGGCGAAGTCCCCAATGAACGACTGATTGATTTTCTTGTTGATGATAAAGGGCGTGTAACGAGTGCCTCCGTGGCTTTTCGTTATGCTTCCAACGACCCACCGGCACCAACCTTCCTGCTACTCATGACCTACCGGGGGGATGGCGTTTTTCCCTACACAATATCCGTCAGAAACACCGTCAATCATCCTTCTATTTTTCAAGGGCCACGTTTTTGGCAATTTGACGAAGTGATTCAAGATGCGCCAATTGACGCGAAAATCCGTCCAACATTACTCACCGAAGGAACAAAAGTGCAAGACGTGCGGTTCACACCGCCTCTCAACTATACAAGTACCGGAACCTCCTTCCCTTCTGACGAGGAATTGTTCCATATTGCCGAAGTTAAAAAGGCTGAGAAAGAAGCGCAAGCAAAACAAGCTGCTGCCGCGAAGGACCCACGGAACATTCCGCCATCCGCGCCCGTCGTCAAAGAAAGTTCCCTTAAATACCTACGCCAAATTCCCAACTGGGCATATGCAAGCCTGTTGGGAGTCGCCATCATCGGCTGGGTTCTCGCCCGCGCAAACCGCCGTAAGGAATAACAAACCGTCGTCCAATACGACTTTACATGAGAACGCGTGTTTTGCGCAAATTGAGTTTCGGCGCAATCATTACCTATAATAATATTGTGAAAGTCGGTGTATATATTTACTCACTAATTTGACAGGATGCCTTCCGACAAAGACATCTTTCATTGACTACATCGAGAGGAAATATAAACAATCATGGACATTACAGCGATATTAGGATGGATGGGACAGGCTACTACTTCAGCGGCTCCGGCAGCAGGCGCCGCCGGTCAGACCCCCGGCCAAGGCATGGGCGGGCTGATTTGGATGATGGCACTGATTTTCATCTTTTTCTACTTTATCATTCTGCGTCCTCAAAACAAAGACCGCAAGCGTCGCCAAGAACTCATTGACAGCATCAAAAAAGGCGACAAGGTCATCACCATCGGCGGTATTCACGGCAAAGTTACCGGCGTTGACACAACAAATGGCACGGTGGCAGTGCAGGTTAGCACGAACGTGACGATTGACTTTACACGTACAGCCATCGCAACTGTGATATCAAAGGATGAACATGGCGAATAACAAAGATAAAAATACCGGCGTGGAGGAGAGCCCGCTTTCCCATCAGGAAAAGCTGCTCATGAACATGGGCAGCAGTGGCGGCCAAATCATCCAACGCCGACGTGTGACACTCGAGCGCGTCAAGGAATCCCCCGAACTTCTGGCACTGATTCGCCAAGCTGATGCCTATCTGCGTACCATCGGATACACAGACCACGGCATGGGACACCTGACACTCGTCGCCGAACGCACAATGTATATTATGACAGAGTTGGGCTACAGTGAACGCGAAATCGAACTCAGCGGCATCGCGTCCATGATGCACGATATCGGCAATGTGATTCACCGGCAGGAGCACGCCCAATCGGGCGCCATCCTTGCGCTGAACTTGCTGCTCGATATGGGCATGGGCATCAGCGAGGCGGCGGTCATCGCGAACGCTATCGCGAACCACGACGAGGATGTGGGGGAACCCGTTTCCGCCATCAGCGCCGCACTCATCATCGCCGACAAAAGCGATGTGCGACGCAACCGGGTGCGCGGAGATTTGGTCAGCAATGAGCGTAAACTCAAACGAAATCTGGCCGAGGATATTCACGACCGCGTCAACTACGCTGTCGAACAATCTCAGCTTGTCGTCGACGGCAAAAAGCGCCTCATCACGCTGCAACTCAAGATTGACACAAACATTAGCCAAGTCATGGAATACTTCGAAATCTTCCTTTCAAGAATGCAAATGAGCAGGGATTCTGCGAAATTTTTGAATTGCGACCTCGGATTATTCATAAATGATGTGAAGCTAATGTAGTAAAGTTTTTATTAGTAAAAAATAACAATAAAAGTTAAAATCAGAAAGGAGTCGCAGCACCCTTCCGTCGCGTAACGGCTTGAAGGGTGATTGCACATGACCCAAAACATATGAAAGCGGAACTAAAGTGGCGTCTGGCGGTTGTTGCCGCGGTGGCCATCATCTCCATTATTCTCATTATTCCCACCTTCCGTTACTTCCTCGGAGTCTCGGGGGTCATCCCGGTCGAGCCGGCAAAGCTCGAAGAATTACGACTTAAGAGCATTCCTCTTGGCTTGGATTTGCAAGGCGGTGTGGATGTTCTGCTCGGGATTGATGAGAGCAAAACAAAGGCTGCAAAAGTCGAAAAAATCGCGGAAAATATTCGCAAAGCGTTTAGCAGCGAAAGTCCCGCGATCGACGCATCTGTTGACATGGAGCCAACCGGCGAATCACCTTGCATCGTGATTACGCTCAACAAGGCCGACCAAGAACGCTCCGTCGACAACCTACTTTCGACACGCTACGCGACCCAGTTCGCGAACTTCAAAGAAGGCGAACTCAAAGCGGGCAAAGCGACAAAACTCATTGTCAATCACGCCGAACTGAAACGCGAAATGACGGAGAGTATCGATAGCGCACTCAAGGTCATCCGTGACCGTGTCAACAACTTGGGCGTCACGCAACCGTCCGTCGCCAAACAGGGCGATAGCCGCATCCGCGTGCAGATTCCCGGCGAAAAAGACCCCGAGCGTGTCATCAGCACAATCATCAGACCTGCGCAACTCGAGTTCCGTGGACTCAAAACCGCCGAACAACCGGACGCGAATGGTGATTACCATGAGGAAAGCGCGAACTACATTGACATCAACACCGGCAAGGTGCTCGAAGGCCGCAGCATCCCTCCCGGATACGAAGTCCGCAAGAGCAAGACCTCGCGCATGAATCGCGCAACGGGCAAAAAAGAAGCCATCGAATCCTATCTGCTTGTCAAGTCACGCGTCGAGATGCGCGGCGATAGCATTCAGGATGCATGGGTCGCCGTCAATCCATCAAGCATGGAAAGCCCCGTCGAAGTCCGCCTGACATTCAACAGCGACGGCGCCAAACGCTTCGGCGACATCACACAGAACTACCTCAAGAAACCCCTTGCCGTCCTTCTTGATGACGTCGTTTACACCTATCCGCGCATCCAGACAATCATCGACCAAGGCTCCTGCGTCATCACAGGCGACTTCACCGTCGAAGAAGGTCAGGACATCGCCATGGTGCTCAAGGCCGGTGCGTTGCCAGCTGCGTTGGAGCCAATCCAGAAGCAGACCGTTGAAGCGACACTCGGTGCCGACTCCGTTGCTGCATCCGTTTGGTCACTTGGCTTGGGCGCTCTCTTCATTGCCGTGATGATGGTTCTGTATTACCATGCGGCCGGCTTCATCGCCATCATCGCGTTGACCATCAACGTGCTCATTATTTTCGCATTCATGAAGTTAGCCAGCGCGACGCTGACTCTGTCAGGTATCGGCGGCGTCTTGCTGACGATTGGTATGGCCGTTGACGCGCACATTCTTATTTACGAACGTATCCGCGAAGAATTGTATGCCAAGAAGCCGCTCAAACAAGCTATCGCCCTCGGTCACGGACGTGCCTTCGGCGTTATCTTCGACGGTAACTTGACAACATTAATCTCCGGCCTCACACTGTTGCAATTCGGTTCCGGTTCCGTCAAGGGTTTCGCGCTCGCATTGAACGTTGGTATCATCGCGACACTGTTCACCGGTCTGTTCTGCACCCACGCACTCGTAGATTTCTGGTTCGACCGCTTCAAGAAACTTGACATCGGCAAGTGGCAGTGGTTCCGCGAAGGATTCCTTTATGACTTCATGAAACTGCGCCGCATCAGCTATCCTATCGCCATTTGCATGATGGCCTTCTGCGCCTACGTTATCCTGCCCACAAGCATCAGCATCAACTGGGGCACGGACTTCACGGGAGGCGTCCTGACATCCATCACGACAACCGATAAACTGACAACACAACAAATCGCCGGAGAGTTCAACGACCTGACAGCACAAAAGGTGGCAGGCGAAAACGCCTACCTGTTACGCTCGAAGTTTGCAACAACTGCCGAAGGCGAAAACCCGATTGTGAAAACTCAGGAGAAGGTTAAGACGCAACTTGACCAGACCATCGGAGCGGGCAAATACACCATCACCAGTAGCGAAGCGGTCAGTAACGAAGTCGGTACGGAGTTCAAAGGAATGGCAATTCTGTCATGTATTTTCGCTTGCATCGGCATCCTGATTTACATGGCATTCCGATTCGAATTCCTCTTCGGTTTCTGCGCTGTCGCGGCACTGGCACACGACTTACTCACCACTGTGGGAATCTTCTCACTGTTCGGATTCCTCGGGTGGTGCGGCGACTTGACACTGGATGTCGTCTCCGCGTTGCTCGTCTTGCTCGGTAGCTCCGTCAACGATACAATCGTTATTTTCGACCGTATGCGTGAAAACAAAAAGCTCTACCCCAGTAAATCAAACGCGGACATCGCGAACGCTTCCATTTGCGAATCGCTAAACCGTACCATCATGACCGCAGGCACACTGCTTGCGTCATTGGTTGCCATGCTCATCTGGGGCGGCGCCGGACTCTTCGACTTCGCGTTGGTCATGCTGATTGGTGTCTTCACCGGTACCTACTCATCCAGCTTCATCGCGGCGCCGATGTATGTCGACCTCGCAAAATGGTGGGCTGAACGCAAGAAGAAAAAGAACGCAAAAGGCGGCGTCAAACAGGTCGCTCCTTTGCTGAACAATAAATAAAATATTGCGCGCGGGGCGAGGGCTCAACAGCGATTCCTCATCCCGCGCTCTTTGTTTTCGTTTTCGCGCAAGCCGCGGAAAACAAAGTGAAAAATCGAATTTTAACGCAAGGTGCGTTATAAAACACCTTAACAATACTTTACTGGAATAGGAGAAACGCTCGTGAAGGACTATACTTCCGAACAAATCCGAAATGTGGCCTTTGCCGGTCATAGCGGCTCAGGAAAAACAGCGATGGCCGCATCGATGCTACTGAACACCAAGGCGGTTGAACGTCTGGAAGAAGGCGTTGCGCTCTGCGACTATGACGCCGAAGAAATTAAACGTGGTTGCACAGTCAGCGCTTCGTTGGTGCCCGTGGAATATCGTGGATGCAAAATCAACATTCTGGACTTGCCCGGAGCACGCGATTTCATCGGAGAAATCCGCAACTGCGCACGCGTCGTCGATACAATGGTTATCTTCATCAACGCGGATAGCGGAGTCGAAGTCGGCACCGAAATCGCATGGGAAATCGCGGAAGAATATAATCTCCCCGTCATCTTTGTTATCAATAAATTAGACCGCGAACGCGCTGATTTCGAGAAAGCTTATGCCTCAATCAACACGCAACTTGGAGCACGCACCGTCTTGGCATCATTCCCCGTCGGCGAAGGACTCAACTTCAAAGGCGTCGTCAATATGCTCAACGGTAAGTACGCCACAGGAGCTGCCGGCAAAACAGTGCTCGCCGAAATCCCCGCGGACCTGAAGGACGACTTTGAATCACGGTTTATGGATCTCACTGAAACAGCCGCCGAAGGCGACGACGAGATGATGATGAAGGTCCTCGATGGCGAAACACTCACCCATGAAGAAGTCATGAAGGGTCTCGCCGCCGAAACCAAAACCCGCAAAGCATGCCCCGTCTTTGTCGCCGCCGGTTCTCTTGGCGCAGACACAACCGGAATCATGGATATGCTTGTCGACTTGGTGGCCGCGCCCACAGAGCGCCCAGCCGTCAAGGCGCAAAACGCGAACGAAGACGATATCGAAATCGCTTGCGACGCCGCCGGAACAACAGCCGCTTTCGTTTTCAAGACCGTCAGCGATGCGTTTGCCGGATACCTGACTTTCTTCAAGGTTCTTAGCGGTGTTGTGAAAAACGATACGACACTCAACAACCCCAAGACAAACACAGACGAACGTGTCTCGCACCTGATGACCATGCGCGGCAAAAAACAAGAAGCTGTCAATCAGCTTGTCGCGGGCGACATCGGCGCGCTCGCCAAACTCGCCAAGACACGCATCTACGACACACTTTGCGAAGGCAAAAACACCGTCACACTTGCGCCAACGACAATGCCTCAACGCGTCGTCGCGATGGCAATCTCCGCCAAGAAGCGCGAAGACGAAGAAAAGATCGGCGCCGCAATTCACCGCATGATGGAGCAAGACCCAACGTTGCATTTCTATCGCAACCCCGTCACGCACCAGTCAATCCTCGAAGCAATGGGTGACACACAAATCGACGTCGTGCTCTCGCGCTTGCGCTCGGGTGTGAAAGTCGAAGCTGAACTCAATATCCCCAAAGTCGAGTATCGCGAAACAATTACGAAAAAGGCCGAAGGCGAAGGCAAGCACAAAAAGCAGAGCGGCGGTAGAGGACAATTCGGTGACTGCTGGATTCGACTTGAGCCACTGCCCGAAGGTAGCGGATTCCAATTCGAATGGGCAATCGTCGGCGGCGTCATTCCGCGCAACTACGAAAGCTCCGTCGAAAAGGGCATTCGCGCCGCGATGGAAAAAGGCATTATCGCGGGGAACGTCGCGGTCGACATGAAAGCAGTTTGCTACGACGGTAAAACGCACCCCGTCGACTCAAGCGACGCGGCATTCCAAATCGCCGCAAGCAAAGGCTTCAAGCTTGTTTCCAAACAGGCCGGACCCATCATCCTCGAACCAATCAACAAGGTCAGAGTCGTCGTTCCCGAAGCATACATGGGTGACGTGATGGGCGACCTCAACACACGTCGTGGACGCATCCTCGGCATGGAAGCCGAAGGCAAAAAGCAAGTCATCACAGCGCTTGTGCCTGCCGCCGAAATGTTCGATTTCAACAAGCAACTGCGCTCCATCACACAGGGCCGCGGAATCTACGAAATGGGCTATGACCACTACGAGAGAGTTCCCGCTGAAGTTCAGGAGAAAATCGTTGCCGCATACACCAGCGACGACGAAGATGACGACGAATAACATTCGTTCCCGTCATTCCACAGAGATAAACACTGGCGGCGAGGCACACAGCTTCGCCGCCTTTTTTTGTGCGTTTTTCTGCGGATTTGACCATTATAGCCGCAAATATAATTTTCGGACAAATTGCTTTTGACTAAAAAAAGAATATCTTTTATAATAATACTTTAGCACAATAAAAAGGAGTATTAACAATGGCGATTATTGATGTAGTCAAATTTGACGGGCCTCCAACAATCTATGCGTGGAAGTTCCCCAACGAGGAACTGAGCACCTTTACTCAGGTCATCGTCAACGAATCACAAGAGGCAGTGCTGTTCAAGGGCGGACAGGCACTCGACGTTTTCTCGCCCGGGCGCCACACGCTCGACACAACGAACATCCCGCTACTCGACAAACTCATCAATCTTCCCTTTGGTGGGCAGTCACCATTTTCCGCGGAAGTATGGTTTGTCAACAAAGCTTTCACATTGGATGTCAAGTGGGGCACACCGACACCCATCCAGATTCAAGACCCAAAATATAAAATCTTTTTGCCGGTGCGTTCGCACGGACAATTCGGTTTGCAAATCTCCGACTCACGCAAATTCCTAACAAAGCTCGTCGGCACACTTTCCGTATTCACACGCGAATACATGACGCAGTATTTCCGCGGGCTGTACCTTACCCGAGCCAAAGACGCCATTTCATCGTATCTTGTCAAAAAGCAAATCACGTTGCTTGAAATCAATGCTTACCTCAACGAGCTTTCGCAGTTCATCGGCGAAGAAGTCAAGCCGACCTTTGACGAGTACGGCATTTCGATTTCGAACTTCTACGTCACAGACATCAGCACATCCGAAGACGATTCGGCGGTCAAGCAGCTCAAGGCGGCACTCGCCAAAAAAGCCGAGATGGAAATCATCGGATACAACTACACACAGGAACGCTCGTTCGACACACTCGAGGGCGCGGCCAAAAACACCGGCGGCGCTCAGGCCGGACTCATGGGAGCGGGCATCGGCCTTGGCATGGGACTTGGCGTGGGCGGCACGATGGGTGGAGCAATGGGAACCATCGCTCAGAGCATCAACACACAACCACCCGTCAAATGTCCCAAATGTGGAGCCGACAATTTGCAGATGGTCAAATTCTGCGGCACCTGCGGAGCCTCACTCGTGGCACCGACGCAAGCACCCGCACCAGCAGAACAAGTCAAATGCTGTTCATGCGGAAAGAGCTTCCCCAAAACAGCGAAGTTCTGCCCCGAATGCGGTGACCCCTATCTGAAATGTGAATTCTGCAGCGCGGACAGACCCGACACAACATCTCCATGCCCCGAATGCGGCAAGGCCCCATTGGCGCCATGCCCAAAATGCGGAGCGAACACGAATAACGGCACGAACAAATTCTGCCCCGATTGCGGAACGCCATTCGAGACAAAACCCCAAAGCAAATGCCCCGACTGCGGATGCGTGGTCAAAGACGGAGCGAAGTTCTGCCCCGACTGCGGCAAAAAACTTCAATAGGAAAGGGAAACAAACATGAACCTCAGCAAACACACCTTTGGCGTTTCGACGCTTCTTGTCGGCGCGGTCATCATACTCTTGACTGCCGCGACATTCTTCTTGCTCACAAGCGAACCCGACCGATCAAAAGTCGACATGATGGCATTCTGGGCGCTCATCGTCTCGGAATTCGTCTGCACAATCGGCATCTACCTGTCTGTCTCGCAAAAGCTCGGAGCAAGCCCGATCATCATGCGAGTCGGAATCCCGACCACTCTCATCATATACTTCCTGTTGACGCTGCTTTTGTTTGCCGTCAAAGACCTCTTCGAAGAGCATCAGAACCTCTTCACCGTCTTCCACCTCTTCGTCATCGCGCCGACAATCATCATCGTCATATTCATCAGCGCGTTTGCCGGACGGGTTCAGGCTGTGGACTCACAGACGAAAGCGGCAATGGCCTTTATGCTCGAAACGGAAAAGACACTCGAGGCGCTCAAAAACGACGCAGCGAACGCGCCTTTCTCGCAGCAACTCCAAGCCGCCTACGAAGCCGCAAAATATGCTGACCGCGTAGGCAAAAGTTCACGAGACGAAGAAATCTTCGGAGCGGTCGAACAGCTTGACAGAGTCCTCAAAGGGCCGGACGACACCAAAGCCGATTCCGTCGCAGAAGCCGTCAACAAAATAAAATTCCTCATTGCGCAGCGAGCCACAGAATTGGCTCAAGCCAAACGAGGCGGTTTCTAGGCCGTTTCAATCGGCAGCGCGTCGAGGCGGGCGCCACACGAATAGAGACACAAAATGAACAACGAATTCACACCAAGATTAGATTTGAGTTTTGACGAAATCCATCAAAAACTCGAAAAGGCTTTTTCGACCAGCGAATCTTGGAATTGCTGTGGGGGCATCTCCAGCATTCTGGGAGTCGTGGGGCTAATCATGGCGTTCGACGATGGCGGCGCCTTCGCCATAACTTGCGTTTTCCTGTTTTATATACTTTCGGTGTGGTTGTTCATTACTTCCTCTTCCGGCCGCAGCAAAAAGGATTTCTATAAAGGAATTCTCGCCCTTATTTTCACCGGCGAAACGTCCCTTGAATCCATTGCCTCTTCGCTCAAGACGAATTACCTGAAGGTCGGCGAGGCTGTGCAAGACATGATTGACAAGGACATCTTGCCAAAGGACAGTTGCAAAATCGTCGACGATGGTCAAAGCGTGAAATTCTATGTCAGCGATGAAGAAGCCGAACGGCAACAACACGAATGGGAAGCCGCCCACAATAACGGTTCCGACAAACTCCCGCAACAACAACAGCAACCATCGACCCCGCCTAAATATGCCGGTATCTGCAAAGGATGCGGCGCGACAAACCCGGACAACCGTAGCCACTGCGAATACTGTGGCGCGCCATTTGACTAAATCGAAACAAACGTGAATCCTAATTACGTCCAACCACTCGTCTACACAATGAATGATGACTTCGCAACGATGAAAAATCAAAAGAAGGATTCGAGCCGAGTCACGGGAGTCATAAATACAAATAGAGACGACTCATGAACGACGAATTCAGACCACAGATAGAAATGAGCTTCGAGGAAATCTTCCAACGCCTCGACGCCGCTTACTCGACCAAAAAGCCCAACATAAGCTGTGGCTGTCTTGTGGGGCTTATCTTGCTTTGTCTGTTTTTAAACACCGTTGGCGGGAAGGAGATCTTGTATTTTTTCCTAATCCTTGTCGGTTTGTGTGTGCTGAGTTCATTGTGGTCATATTACCACAATCAGCAAAAGCGCAAACTCTATAGCGAGATTCTGAATCGAATGTTCAACGGCGACACCTCCTTCAAAAGTATTGCCGCCAAAACAGGTGCTGATGTCAATACAGTCGCCGCCGCCGTGCAAGAAATGATTCACAAGGATATCCTTCCGAGCCACAACTGCCGAATCATCGATAACGGACAAGGCATGGAATTCTTCGTCAGCGATGAAGATGCTGCCCGTCAACGCCGCGAATGGTTGCTTTCACGAAACATCCGCCCCGACGAATACCAGTCGCCGCAACAACCCAAGCCACCCGCCCCGCCACAATATGCCCGCGTTTGCAAGGGATGCGGCGCGGCAAATCCCGACAATCACAGCCACTGCGAATACTGCGGAATGGCATACGACCGAGTCGAATAAACCGGCATCGCCGCCGCAGGATTATCGACACAAACAAGGAAAGACAAACATGGACGAGGAATCGGAACCCCCACACGAAAACGACAACAGCAAATCCGGATATGTTGATATTTAGCAAGTCATAAACAAAAAAGGACCGCCGGGGTGTTGTGGTGTCCCGGCGGCAGGGGTTTAAAAAAAAGGAGGTATTTTGAGTTAACATCTCAAGAATACGTACTTAATTACAACCCCTAAAAAATCTATTCACAACATTTTGTGTTAAAAGTGCTTTTTTTATGCAAAATCTTGTATCCGACCCAATCAATGGGTGTAGCTCCGTTACTCTTGAGTAAACTTCTCGATGAGGTCTGCGCCCTCGACAGGCAAATCCTCACGCAAAAACATCTGACGCTGGAACATAAACATCTGTTCCCATTTGCCGGTTCCTTTTTGCGCGACGTCATCGGCCTTCTCATAATAACCAGCAAGTTGCGAGTCAATCAAGTCGGCGATATGCAGCACCAACGCCTCCGGGATTTTCGGGCGCTTCGGCGATCCAAACTCGTACTCGCCGTGATGGCTCAGGATGCAATGCAGAAGCAGCATTTTCTTCGTCGCGGGCATATCCGGGAACCGCGAGCAATGTTTCTCAACAATAATACTTCCGGCGCTGATGTGCCCAATCAGTCGCCCGGCGTCCGTCAGCTCGATTTTATAATCACTGCAATACTCCATCGTTTTCCCGATGTCATGCAGCAGTGCCGCCGCTAGCAAAAGCGACTTATCCAGCCGCGGATATCCCTCGGCGATGCGCATTGCCGTTGCGGCAACCGACAGCGTATGCTCAAGCAGTCCATGGATATAAGCGTGATGCATCATCACCGCTGCCGCCCCACGCGTAAACTCCCGCACGAACTCCTTGTTAGAGAACACACTGGCAACGACACTCCTATAATCTTCGTCCTCGATGGACTCGACACGCTTCTTCAGCTCGGCAATCATCTCGGCCTGGTCACGCGGCGAGCATTGCAAAAAGCGCGAGACTTCCACCTCGGCAAGCGGCACTTTGCGCACGCGTGTCGCCCGCAGTTGCAACTGATTGTTGTACGACTGCACCGAACCGCTAACCTCCAGAAAATCATTATCGGCGTACTTCCCCGCGACAAAACCCTCGATGTTATCCCACAGCATTGCCTGAATCCGTCCGCTGGAATCGCTTAACAGCATACTCACAAACTGCCCGCCGTCCTTTTTGGCGCGAATCTGATAATTCAGCATTTGATAAACAGCGACAATATTCATGGACTGTTCCAGAGTCTCAATCGGAATATATTGCAAAGTCATAATTTGTACCTAACTCACATTCTTTCTGATACTTCATTTACCGCGCCACCAATAACTTGTTTTACTGAGAGGACAAAAACCGGACACTTGCCTCAAGCATCCCTGTTTGTGCCATCTCACTAAATTGATGTTCCCCTCGTTTGTAAATTGAAAACATGAAAATAGTAATGGTTGTCCGTGCATTGCCCGTTCATCGTCTTGGTGGGTTGGAACTCCACACGCGTGATTTGGCAGTAGCTCTCGCGGAACGTGGTCACGAGGTTCACTTGGTGACGAGCGCCAAACCTCGCCCCGGAACCGCATGCAGTGATGCGCCGAGTCTCCCCGACAACATCACAGTCAACTACCTACCCATCGGCACTCCCGGCGACTATTCCGCGCTTTACTTCGCTGGCATCGGCGCCTACGCCCGCCAGATTTGCCGTCGGATTGGGGGAGCGGACATCCTCCACACACAGGAATTCGCCGGACTATTCATGAAGCATCCGTCGCCCGAAATCGCGGCGTCATGGGTCACAACGGTTCACGGCACCATGCTCAGCGAGACCGCGCTCGACCACCGATATCTGAGAAAAATGCCATGGTCAAAAATCTTCGGCGCCATCAACCGCAACAAATCGCGCCTCGCACTGATTCCTCAATTTCGCAAATCGCTCAAGAAAACCGACCGCATCGTCACGGACAGCGAATTTACGCAGTTGGCGCTGTTGCGGATGAACAAAAATCTGCAATCAAAAATCAGTGTTGTTCCGCTCGGACTTGACGCGCGACGCTACAATGTTCCTTCCGACGGACTGCCGCCTTGCGTCCCACTACCGGCGGGCCTCGCGCCCGCGCCACTGACGGTCGCCATGCTTGGCCGCATGCAGGATCTGAAAGGAATTCCGGACGCTCTTGCAGCCGCTCGAATCCTCAAAAAAGCCGACATTCGTGTCAATTTCAAAATTGCCGGAGGCGGAGAGGGATACGAAGACGCTAAGGATTTTGTCGCCAAACATCAGCTCCATGACTCCGTCGAACTCCTCGGACACCTTGCGCCCAACGAAGTCTCCAACTTCCTGAGCAACGCCGACTTGATGCTCTTTCCCGACAGAACGCAACCGGCATTCGGTCTCGTCGCCGCCGAAGCCATGCTACACGGCCTGCCCGTCATCGGTACAAAATGCGGCGCAATCCCAGAAATAGTTGAAGACGGCGAGAACGGCTGGCTCGTCAATGCGTGGGCGCCCCAGGAAATCGCCGACTTGCTGGCAAGACTCTCCATGACCGAAGCGCGCACCGAGATTCTGTCGATGGCACAGGGAGCGCACCGCCATGTTCGCCGCCTCATGGCATCCGACATGGCCGCTGCAATGGAAAGCGTCTATGAACAATCATTACCCACAAGTTTTTTGTAGTCTAAATTGAACAAAAGAAAGAAGCAAAACAAAATGTCGTTATCAATCGCAAGAATCAAACAGTGCCTCATCATGGCATCACTGTGTTTGTTGGCGCCCCTCACCGTTGGCGCCGCAGACATGAAAGCCGTCTGGGTCAGCACCTATCTCAATATCGACTGGCCGTCCAAACCCGGACTTCCCGCTCAAACACAAATCGCGGAACTGGACAACATCATGAACACCGCCGTACAGACAGGGTTCAACACAATCATTCTGCAAGTGCGCTCGGAATGCGACGCCCTCTATCAAAGCCCGATTGAGCCGTGGTCACGCGTCCTGACTGGCAAAGACGGCGGCGACCCCGGATACGACCCACTGGCAACCGCCTGCAAGATGGCACACGCCAAAGGACTGAAACTCCACGCATGGATTAATCCTTATCGTGCCGGCGCGACCAAGCACCGCGGCGACTACACCCGCAAGCATATCACACGTTCATCGCCCGGCGCCGTCCGCACCTACGGAAAATTCTTCTGGTGCGACCCGTCATCACCCGCCGCCAAAAAACAGACATTAGCCGTTGTGTCGGACATTGTCTCGCGCTATGATATCGATGGAATCCACTATGACGACTACTTCTATCCCTATAAAGAGAGTGGAAAGAACTTCCCGGACTCGGAGAATTTTGCCGCCTACAAAAAGGCCGGAGGCGAAATGGGCCTTGCTGACTGGCGTCGTGCGAACATCAACGAAATGGTCAAGAACATCTACTCAGTAGTTAAATCCATCAAGCCCGGTGTCGAAGTCGGCATCAGCCCATTCGGCATTTGGAAGTCCGGCGTTCCCGCCGGTGTCACCGGCATGAGCCAGTACGACGAACTCTACGCCGACCCGCTGCTATGGATGCAGCAAGGATGGTGCGACTACATCTCGCCACAACTCTATTGGGCAATCGACAGCAAACAACCCTTCGAGACATTGCTCAAATGGTGGGCGGCAAACAAGAAGAATAGCCGTGTAAAACTCGTGCCCGGCATCGGTGCCTATCGCATTGTCGACAGCAAATGGCCGGTGCAGGAAGTCATGAATCAAATCAAAATCTGCAAAAAAACTCGCGGATGTGATGGCTATTGCATTTTCAGCATGAAAACAATCATGAACAACAGCGGCGGGCTGGCCACCGCGCTCGGCAGATAGGGGATAGCCGCGCCTCCGGCGATTGAAGAAAAGGACAAACACATGACCTCAATACTGATGATTGACGACGAAATCCACGTCCTCGAACCAACGGCACGACGCCTCACTCAACACGGATACGAGGTCGCGACGGCATCACTGCCAACCGATGCAGTGGACATGCTCAAAGTCCGAACCTTCGACATCATCATCTGCGACTATCGCATGCCGGGGATGACCGGACTTGAACTCCAAAAAAAAGCGCAAAGCCTCAGCCCAAAAACGGCGTTCATCCTTTGCACGGCATACGGAACAGACGAGACCGTCGCCGAGATGTTCCGCGAGGGCGGCATCGATTATCAGAAAAAGCCTTTCACCATTCAGGAATTACTCGGAACGATTCGCCGGGTCGAGGAAATCAAAGGAAAGCAACCAACCCCGCCAACAGAGAACGCCATGCCGCGGCAAAACGTGACATCGGCGGAGAGTGTCGAGAAAAACGATGTCGTGTGCCGCGGCAAGGCAATGAGCGAAGTCATGGTGTTGCTCAAGAAGGCCGCCGCGAGCAACGCCCCCGTCCTGCTGACAGGCGAGAGCGGAACCGGCAAGGAAGTCATGGCGCGGCTCATCCACTCCCTTAGCGCCCGAACCGACAAAGTTTTCCAGAGCATCAACTGCGGCGCTATTCCCGAGAGCCTGCTCGAAGCGGAACTCTTTGGGCACGTCCGCGGCGCATTCACCGGAGCTGTCGAAACACGCAAAGGCGTCTTCGAAACAGCCGATGGGGGCACCATCTTCCTCGACGAAATCGGCGAAATTCCGCTTCACCTCCAAGTCAAAATGCTACGAGTTCTCCAAGAAGGCGAACTGTACCGAGTAGGCGACCCCGTCCCGCGAACGGTCAATGTCCGCGTCGTTGCCGCCACAAACCGCAACCTCGAACAGGGTGTCGCCGAAGGATGGTTCCGCCTCGACCTCTACTATCGGCTCAACGTCATCCCGATTCTGCTGCCCCCACTCCGCGACCGTGACGAGGACCTGCCCGCGCTCATCGACCACTTTATGGCGAAATATGCCAAAGGATCAGGCAAAACACACAAACTCAGCGACGGCGCCCGAAAACTCCTCCTCAAGTACACCTACCCCGGAAATATTCGCGAATTAGAAAACGCAATCGAATTCGCCCTCGTCATGTGTGACGACACCGGAACAATCAAAAAAGAGGACTTGCCCAAACAAATCCAGAACTTCGAATTCGATGCCGCCAGTGCCACACACATGACCTCCGGAGGCAAAACATTCGACGACACGAACGACGACCTGAGCGCCGAAAACGGACACTCGTCTCTCGACGAAGCCGAAATCAAGGAAATCCTAAACGCCATGCGACGGGCACATTTCAACAAAACACGCGCCGCCGAACTGCTCCGAATTACACGCCGAACACTCGGATATCGTATCGAAAAATACCAGCTCGAACCGCAAATCGAGAAACTCAAGCACGAAATCGAACGTCGTTAGTCAACCTTAACCATAAGCAAAACACAAAAGAAAAATAAAAAGATAATAAAAAAAACACAGTTTGCCTGATTAAATTTTACTCAGAGTTGTCTATATCCGAGATGTTTAGGGCAAATGCGCCTTATCATCACGCATCACTTCTATACCTGCGAGGCAGATTCTATCGGCCTCACAGGGCGAAACAAGACCTCCCTCGGCTTGCTTCGTGAACCTGATATGGCCTCTCTATGCAGAGGATGGAAGATGAGGGCTACTTCCGAAAGCTCCGTGGTTTAGCTACGGAACGGTCGGTCGGAGTCGGGGAAACTCAAGGAAAATCTGAGAGTTTTTGCGAATCGGTCCACCGGGCGCTGAAAGCGTGCGTATGAAAACTGTGTCTGCCGTGAGGCAACACAGCTCCAACGCACAGCATGAGCCTGAGTGTGGAAGCCGACTAACAAATCCTTTCATTTTTCCCCAAAAGATTTCCAACGTCTCAGATGTGATATGACTTGATGAGCCGGTATCAGACGGCCTATCGTGTGGATCGCAGAGTTTCTGCGAACACAAAATTAAACAAGTTGTCTCAGAACAAAACAAACACAATATATTAAGGAGATCATTGGCAATGGCCAAGGAAAAATACGAGCGGACTAAACCGCATGTCAATGTTGGTACAATCGGACACATTGATCACGGTAAGACCACACTGACAGCTGCGATCACAAAGACGCAGGCTGAAGCAAATTTAGGACACTTCATCGCTTTCGACGAAATCGATAAGGCGCCCGAAGAAAAGGCTCGTGGTATCACAATTGCCACATCACACGTTGAGTACGAATCACCCAATCGTCACTATGCACACGTTGACTGCCCCGGACACGCCGACTACATCAAAAACATGATCACAGGTGCGGCGCAGATGGACGGCGCAATCCTTGTCGTCGCTGCAACAGACGGCCCCATGCCTCAGACCGCTGAGCACGTCCTCCTTGCACGTCAGGTTGGTGTTCCTTACATCATCGTCTTCCTCAACAAATGCGACCAGGTCGATGACCCGGAACTTCTCGACTTAGTCGAAATGGAAGTTCGCGAACTACTTGACAAATACGAGTTCCCCGGCGACGATACACCCATCATCCGCGGTTCCGCTCTTGCGGCACTCAACGGCGAAGATGGCGAATATGGCCGTCCCTGCATCACCAAGCTCATGGAAGCTCTCGATTCTTACATTCCCGAGCCTCAGCGCGCAAAAGACAAGCCCTTCCTTATGCCCGTCGAAGACGTTTTCTCGATTTCCGGTCGTGGTACAGTTGCAACGGGTCGTGTCGAACGCGGTATCGTCAAAGTCGGTGACCCGGTCGAAATCGTTGGTCTGCGCGAAGAAGCCATCAAGTCAACATGCACGGGCGTCGAAATGTTCCGTAAACTCCTTGACTCAGGCGAAGCAGGTGACAACGTCGGTGTCCTCCTGCGCGGCGTAGAGCGTAAAGATATCGAACGCGGTATGGTTGTGGCAGCCCCCGGCTCCATTAAACCACACACAAAGTTCACAGGACAGGTTTACATCTTGAAGAAAGAAGAAGGCGGTCGCCATACTCCTTTCGTCAATAACTATCGTCCCCAATTCTACTTCCGTACAACCGATGTGACCGGCACCATTACCCTCCCCGAGGGTACTGAAGCCGTCATCCCCGGTGACAATGTGAATCTGACCGTCGAACTGGTCAGCCCCATTGCTATGGAAGAGGGACTGCGCTTCGCTATCCGCGAAGGCGGTCACACAGTCGGTGCAGGCGTCGTCGCCAGCATCATCGAATAGTTCTACTCGGTAGACAAATTTCGGGGCGGCAAAGCTCAGGCCGAGCCGCCCCCCTAATCCAAAAACGGTCACTTCTGTCAGCTCAAAAGCCACCCTTATGGATGAATCTGAGATGACAGGATTCACTGTCGAAACGGAAAGACAATGTCTGGACAAAAAATTAGAATCAGCTTGAATGCTTTTGATTACCGTCTCCTGGACGATAGCTCGATGAAAATCGTCGACGCCGCCAAGAGTTCAAATGCCTCGGTTGCGGGACCCGTCCCACTACCTACACGCATTCGTAGATACACGGTTCTCCGTTCACCCCATGTGGACAAAAAAAGCCGCGAACAGTTTGAGATGCGTCGTCATAAGCGTCTGATCGAAATCAGCAATCCTACACAGGATACGCTTAAAAAGCTGCAAGAACTCGATCTGCCCGCAGGTGTTCATGTCGAAATGAAGCTCTCCTAAGTCAAGACTCAGGAAAGCCGCTCAAGTAAAACATAAACCCAAATTATAACAAAGCTAAAGTTTTGAAGAAAAACACCATCATATAGGAAAACCACCCAAGGTTGGACATGACCGTGGCCGCTGCAGATAATGCAAGCCAGATCATGTCCGGAGAGAAAGAAAAAACAATGCCTCTCGGATTGCTGGGAAAAAAATTAGGAATGTCACAGATCTTCGACAACGAAGGAAAGCTCGTACCTGTCACGTACATCGAGGCAGGACCCTGCACGGTCCTTCAAAAGAAGACTTCTGAAACGGACGGCTATTGCGCCGTTCAGCTGGGTTTTGGCGAGAAAAAAGAAAAGAATACCGCCAAGGCCGAACTTGGACACTACGCCAAGGCTAACGCGAAACCAGCGCGTTATGTGCGTGAATTCCGTTGCGATGACAACCCATCGCTGGATGGAGTCCCCGAAATCGGCGGCTCTGTCGATGTTACTATGTTCAAAAAAGGCGACCACATCGATGTCGTCGGCGTCAGCAAAGGTCGCGGTTTCGCGTCACCCATCAAACGCTGGCACGTCCATCGTGGCCCCGAAACTCACGGCTCTATGTATCACCGCCGTGCCGGTTCGCAAGGTGCATCATCCTATCCTTCGCGTACATGGAAAAACAAACACGCCGCTGGCCATATGGGCGCAGTTCGCGTGACGGCAATCAACTTGGTTGTCGTGGATACAGACGAAGAGCGTAACCTGATTCTCGTCCGCGGTAGCGTACCCGGTCACGAGAACGCTATGGTCATCGTCAGACCTACGGTTCGTGCAAAGAAAGCGGCTCGCCAAGTTTACATGGAAAGCACGCGCGCGGAGCGTATGGCGGCATTGGCCTCAAGAAAGCTCAACCCGTTGAAGGCCTCGAAGAAAGGTGGCAAGTAAGGCAAAATGGCAACTCTAAACATGAAAAACATGAAGGGCGCCGATGCCGGCACATTGGAAGTCATGGATGCTGTTTTCAGCATCGAACCCAATGTAAACGCCATCCGTCAGACATATCTGACATGGGCCGCAAATCAGCGCCAGGGTACACATTCAACCAAAACTCGCGGTATGGTGAGTGGTGGCGGAAAGAAACCCTTCAAACAAAAAGGAACAGGCCGCGCCCGTCAGGGTACAAGCCGTGCTCCGTATATGCCCGGTGGAGCCATTATCTTCGGCCCCCAACCGCGCGACTATCGCCAAAAGGTAAACCGCAAAGTCACATCGCTCGGATTCAAATCCCAGCTCAGCGACCTGCGAATCAAAGACAGCATCATCGTTCTCGATGCTATCAAATTTGACGCCCCCAAAACAAAGGACTTCGTCACAATGCTCGCCGCACTCAAGGCCGAATCTTGCCGCGTGTTGCTGCTTGTCAACGGCGACGAAGAAAACGTTTACAAGAGCGCTCAAAACTTGCCAAATGTCGTCATCGCACGCGTTGAAGCTCTGAGCATCTATGACCTGCTCGTCTGCGACAGATTGATCGCGTCCGCGGACAGTATCAAAAAGTTAGAGGAGCGTATCGCATGAAGAGTCCCTACGACATCATCCGCAAGCCGGTTCTGACAGAGCGTGCCGGAATTCTCGCGGAATCTAAGCAAGGCGCTCAATATGTCTTCCAAGTGGCTAAAAACGCCAACAAAGTCGAAATCGCAAAAGCGATCGAGACAATCTACAGCGTAAAAGTTAAGTCCGTGAACACTGTCTGTGTCAAGGGCAAAACCAAACGCCAAGGACGTTTTGAAGGCCGCACGGCCGATTGGAAAAAAGCCTTCGTTATCCTGGTCCCCGGCCAGAAGATCGAAATTTTCTAAAGGCTTAAGGTATAGGAGACGAAATAATGGCACTTAAAAAGTATAATCCAACTACACCCGCTCGGCGGTATTACACCGTCAGCTCGTTCGACGAAATAACCAAGACAACACCCGAAAAGTCTCTGCTCGCCCCCATGAGTAAATCAGGCGGCAGAAACAACCTCGGCAGAATCACAAGCCGTTGGATTGGTGGCGGACACAAACGCCAATATCGTATCATTGACTTCAAAAGAAACAAAGACGGTATCGCCGGTAAAGTGGTCGGTATCGAATACGATCCCAACCGCTCAGCACGTATCGCTCTCATCAGCTACAAAGATGGCGAGAAGAGATACATCCTCGCACCCGTCGGACTAAAAGTCGGTTCGTTTATTGAAAGTGGACCAACCGTGGAAATTCAGGTCGGCAACTGCCTGCCCATGAAGAGTATCCCGGTCGGTTCTATTATTCACGCAATCGAAATGAAACCCGGCAAGGGCGCACAACTCGGACGAAGCGCTGGATCCGCAATCCAACTCCTCGGAAAAGATGGCGATTATGTCACACTCAGACTCCCGTCAGGCGAAGTCAGACGCGTTCATCGCGACTGCCGCGCCACAATCGGACAAGTCGGTAACCTCGACCACGAGAATATCTCGCTCGGTAAGGCCGGTAGAGTCCGCTGGATGGGAAAAAGACCCGAAGTCCGCGGTGTTGTTATGAACCCAGTCGACCACCCACTCGGTGGCGGCGAAGGCAAAACATCTGGTGGTCGTCACCCGGTTTCACCTTGGGGATGGCTCACCAAAGGTAAGCGGACCCGCAAGCCCCGTAAGGCAAGCAACAAATATATCGTCAAGCGTCGGGGAGAGAGATAAAACATGTCAAGAAGCGTTAAAAAAGGGTACTTTGTTGAAGAAACCCTGCTCAAAAAAATCGCAAAGTTTGGCAAGGATAACCGTAATGTCATCAAGACATGGAGCCGCGCATCAACTATCACGCCTGAAATGGTCGGCGTGACAATAGCTGTACACTCCGGTAAGGTCTTTGTCCCTGTCTACATCAGCGAAAACATGGTCGGACACAAACTCGGTGAGTTTGCCTCCACACGCTACTTCAAAGGCCACGGCGGTAAGACGGCAAAGGCTGCCTCACCCACCGGCGTCGGCGGAACAAAGTAGGGAGATGAAGGAAAACAATGAGTAAAAAACCTACCCAGAAAAAGTACGAAGCCGTTGCGGAAGCTAAAAAACGCAACGCAATTATGACAGCACGCAAAGCGCGACTCGTCCTCGATTTAATCCGCGGTAAATCCGTGGACAAGGCACTCGAGATTTTGGCGTTCACAAACAAGCCAAGCTCATGCCCGGACATCATCAAGGTCATCAAAAGCGCCGCCGCTAATGCCGAGAAAAAAGGCGTCAACGACGCCGGTGAACTCATCATCACTGACGCGTTCGCAGACGGAGCTGGCATGCTCAAAAGACTGCGCCCCGCGCCAATGGGAAGAGGCGTTAGAGTTCGCAAGCGCTCTTGTCATATCACAATCAGACTCAATGAAGCTAAAGAAGCGTAAGGACGGAAATCAATAAAATGGGTCAAAAAGTTAATCCTATCGCATTCCGTCTCGGTGTGAACCGTGATTGGGACAGCCGCTGGTACGAAAAGGGCAATCAATATTGCTCCAACCTCCACGAAGATTTGATGCTACGCAAGTACATCAAAAAGAAGTATGACGCCGCGATGGTCGCTAAGATCGAAATCGAACGCGCCGCATCTCGCGTCAAGCTCTCTATCTTCACCGGACGCCCCGGTATCATCATCGGTAAAAAAGGCGCCGAAATAGAAGTGCTTCGCGAAGAGTTGAAAAAACTCACCGGTGGCAAAGAGATCATCGTCAACATTGAAGAAATCAAAAAGGCCAACCTCGACGCCCAACTGGTCGCCGAAAGCGTCGCCGGACAACTCCTGCGCCGCATCGGATTCAGACGGGCTATGAAGAAGACCGTGCTCTCCTCAATGAAAGACGGAGCCAAAGGCATCAAAATCCGTTGTGCCGGCCGTTTGGGCGGCGCAGAAATCGCACGCAGCGAATGGTATCGTGAAGGACAAGTTCCGCTACATACACTCCGCGCCGACATCGATTACGGATTTGCCGAGGCAACAACAAAGTACGGTCAGATCGGTATCAAGGTATGGCTTTACAGAGGCGAAGTTCTCAACCGTCGCAAGAAGAATATTCCTGCGGCACCCACGGCTGAAAAATAAGTCTATTAGGGAATACTTCTCGTTCAACCACGAACGGAACAATGAACAAGTCAAGAGTCTTGAAGGGTGTTAAGCGCAAGTTGCCATTACCACTTGCGCTAAAGCCCAAAACAAAACCTGACAAAGTCAATGTCACCGACGCGGAATGAACCCGAAGAATAACAGAGAAAGTGGTCAAAAACATGAATATTAATGACGACGACAAAATTGTTGTATCAATCCTGACAGCAGGCGATGAAGCCTCGCTCGAAGAAAAGATCAATAACTATCTCCGGAACAACCCTGATAAGGTTCTTGTGGCCATGCAACTCGAACAGGTCGAATACCACGCCAGAACAGGCGTCGTCGACTTCGGACTGTTAGTCATCATGACCATGAAAATCAAAAAGTAAACAAAACGGTAACGCCCCATAACAGAGGCCGAAACCACAAAAGAAGGATGCAAAGACAAAATCTCTGCACCGGTTTGCAACGGTCGACATCAAAGTTGCAGACAAACATCACCCAGAATCTGGCCACTAAACCGGACAGACACAGTGCGACAGAAGAGCGGCGCACACATCAATGAAAGAATAGCGAATAAACGACGATGCTACTACCAAAAAGAGTCAAACATCGCAAGCAGCAAAAAGGCCGTAGACGGGGATTAGCCTATCGCGGCAGCGAGCTTAACAATGGCTCCTATGGCTTGCAGGCACTCGAGGCGGGCTGGGTAACCAGCAGACAAATCGAGGCTGCCCGTGTTGCCATTTCGCGTCATATCAAGCGTGGCGGTAAATTATGGATCCGTATTTTCCCGGATAAACCTGTCACCATCAAACCGGCAGAAACCCGTATGGGTAAGGGTAAAGGTAGCCCAGAGTTCTGGGTCGCCGTCGTCAAACCCGGTCGTATCATGTTCGAGCTTGAAGGAGTCACCGAAGACCTTGCAAAAGGCGCTCTCGCACTGGCTATCCACAAGTTCGCAATAAAAACGCGTTTTATCAAACGCGAAGAAACGCAGGTAGCTACCGATGAAGAGTAAAGACCTCAGAGCACTTCCTATCGAAGAGCTCACAGAGAAAGAAGCTGCCGCTAAAAAACGCGGCTACGAACTGAGAGTCTCTAACACAACCAAAGAGTTGAAGAACACCGCAGAGATCCGTTCGAATCGGCGCGATATTGCTCGCATCAAGCAAGCAATCGCCGAAAAACAAAATCAGGCCACAAAAGCCTAATCCTGAGAAAAGGTTAAGCATAAAATGAGCGAGACAAAGGAACAGGCCCGCGTCGAGGTACGCAAAGTGCGTGTCGGCTGTGTGGTCAGTGAAAAAATGAATAAGACAGTCGTCGTCGCTGTCGAGCGTTTGGTGAAGCACCCACTGTACAAAAAGTACATCCGCAGAACCGTAAAGCTCTACGCACACGACGAAACAAACGATGCACACGAAGGCGACACTGTTCGCATCGTGGAAACACGCCCGCTGAGCAAACTCAAACGCTGGCGCGTTGCTGAAGTTATCGAAAGAGCCAAGTAATTATACCGCGCTATTAGACACGGCAAAAACTGGGGACCGGAGATTATCTCAACCATAATAGACCGGTCAGAAAAATAACGAAAGAAAATACAAATGCATTACCCGAACCCGAAAGGGCAAGGCAAAGCAAAGGAATCGCAGAAATGATTCAGGAATACACCATACTTGATGTGGCAGACAATACGGGAGCAAAGAAAATTCGCTGCTTTAAAGTGCTCGGTGGCACACGCCGCCGCTACGCACGAATCGGCGATGTCATCATGGCAAGCGTGAGAGAAGCCACTCCTGAAGCTACCGTCAAAAAAGGAACCGTCGTCACCGCTGTTATCGTGCGCACGGCAAAAGAAGTCGGTCGCGAAGACGGATCGTGCGTCAAATTCGACGACAACGCAGCCGTCATTATCAACAAATTAGGCGAACCGGTTGGAACGCGTATCTTCGGAGCTGTGGGACGCGAACTGCGTAAACGCAACTTCATGAAAATCGTTTCACTGGCACCCGAAGTCATCTAAAGGATAATACTACCATGGCACTCAGAATTAAACGTGAAGACAAGGTTCAAGTGACGACCGGTAAATTCAAAGGTCAAACAGGCCGAGTTTTGTTTGTTCATACCGATAAAGGAAAAGCAATTGTTGAAGGCGTAAACGTTGTAAAGCGTCACACAAAACAACAACGCAATCAACAAGGCGGCGGTATTGTCGAAAAAGAAGCACCAATCGCAATCTCTAACCTTTCGCTCTACTGCGAAAAATGCAAAAGAGGGGTCCGATTCGGTGTCAAAATCGACGAAGACGGAAAAAAAGTCCGTTTTTGCAAGAAATGTGGCGCAATATTGTAGTCTAATAAACTGTCCCGCCTTCCCCGGGACAACATTATAATTTAAATCGGCGGCGACCTATGAAGCGGTTGCCGACCGCGAGAGAAGGAAGAAAAAACATGGCTAAAGAACAAGCCAAAAATAAAAAAGGCGACAAAAAGCAGGACGCCGGCGCAGCTAAAGCGCCTGTCAATGCGGAAATGACCGCCGAAGAAAAGGAAGCGTTTGCGGGATATGTTCCCAATCTCCGCCAGAAATATCGCGACGAGATTATCGCTAAGATGCAAGAACGTTTCCAATACAAGAACGTCAACCAAGTTCCTAAGATTGAAAAAATCGTCGTGAACATGGGTGTGGGCGAAGCCGCACGCGACGCTAAACTCATCGACAGCGCTGCTGCCGAATTAACACAAATCACTGGGCAAAAAGCACGCATCACAAAGGCGAGCAAAAGCATCAGTGCATTCAAACTTCGCGAAGGAATGAGCGTCGGATGTTTCGTCACACTGCGTGGAAACCGCATGTACGAATTCATCGAACGACTCACAAAAATCGCTATTCCCCGTATCAGAGACTTTCGTGGACTCCCATACAAAAGCTTCGACGGACGAGGAAACCACTCGATGGGAATCCGTGAACACATGATATTCCTCGAACTCGACTTCAACAAGGTTCAATCTGTCAGAGGTCTTAATATTACCACCGTTACCAGCGCGAAAACCGACGAAGAGGCTCGCGTATTACTTAAACTGATGGGTTATCCCATCCGTGAGAAATAAGGAGAGAACAAATGAGCACTGTTGCCAAAGAATTTAAGGCCAATCAAACACCAAAGTTCTCGACGCGAAAACGCAATCGCTGCAAGATTTGTGGTCGCAGTCGCGGTTACTTGCGCGATTTTCAATTATGCCGGATATGCTTCCGTGACTTGGCCAGCAAAGGCCAAATCCCGGGCGTAACAAAGGCCTCGTGGTAATCGGGAAAGGAGTCAAACTAAACAATGAATGTAACAGATACAGTCGCAGATATGCTCACACGTATCAGAAACGCTAACGCCGCTAATAAGGATTCTGTCGAGATCCCCTATTCACACTTGAACCACGAAATCGCTAAGGTTTTGCGCGAAGAAGGATACATCAAGGATTGCTTCTGGACCGCCAAAGGCCGCAAGAAAGCACCTATCAGAGTCTTCTTAAAATACGGACAAAATCGCGAAAAGGTCATCCATGACATCCAGAGAGTCTCAAGACCGGGCATCCGTAGATACACTGATGTCGACAACGTCCCAAAGGTACTCGGAGGACTGGGCATCGCAATCATCTCTACAAGCCGCGGTCTTATGACCGACGCTCAATGCCGTCGCACCGGAATCGGTGGCGAAGTGCTATGCGTGGTTTGGTAAGCGGAAGAAGGGAAAATAGAGAATAATGAGTAGAATTGGAAAAGTTCCAGTAGTCATCCCGCAAGGTGTTAACGTCACCGTCGCGCAAAACGAAATCGCAGTCAAAGGACCTAAAGGCGAACTCAAATGGGTATACCCCAGCAGAATGAACGTCACCGTCCAAGATAACGCAGTGCACGTCACACGCTCCGCAGACGACAAACAATCAAGAGCATACCACGGACTCACACAGAGACTCATCGCTAACATGGTACAAGGTGTCAGCAAAGGGTTCTCAAAAGAGCTCGAAGTACAGGGAGTTGGATACACCGTCACAGCAGCCGGTAACAAACTCTCCCTTAAACTCGGATTCAGCCATCCAATCGAACTTGAACCACCAGCCGGTATCAAATACGAAGTCCCAAAGGCAAACACAATTATCGTCAGCGGTTGCGACAAACAACTCGTCGGCGAAATGGCCGCCAAAATTCGCGGACTCCGCCCACCTGAGCCATACAAAGGCAAAGGTATCCGATACACGGGTGAACAAGTTCGCCGTAAAGAAGGCAAGAAGGCCGGTAAGTAAGAGGATAAAACTATGCAAATTCATGCCAAAAATAAAATATTCGAGCGTCGAAAGATGCATATCCGTAATCGGATTTCGGGAACTCCCGAGCGTCCCAGACTTACTGTTTGCAAAACCGGTAAACACATCTATGCTCAAATCGTTGACGACAAAGCCGGTAAAACACTCGCTTTCGCCACAACCAACACAAAGGCCAATAAAGAAACAGCTAAATCCTTTGCAAACATCAAGAACGCCGAAGCCATCGGCATCGCGATTGCTGCAGCCGGGAAAAAAGCCGGAGTCTCAAAGGTCGTATTTGACCGTGCAGGCAGAACCTACCACGGTGTCATCAAAGCTCTCGCAGAGGCAGCCCGCAAGGGCGGCTTAGAATTCTAGTCGAGCGCCATTTTTAAATCGCAAGGAAAGAGAGAAACAGGTATGGAAGAGAACAAAGACCTGACAGTCGAAAACGAATTAGTTGACGCTGTGGCCGAAGAAGCTAAAGCAGACTCGGCACCTCTTGCTCAAGCATCAGAGGACGTAGAGTCCGGTGCAGAGGAAGAGAACGAAACACCACTGGATATCGCCACCCTGATGCAGGATGACCGTATCGATTATAGAAACCTCGACCTTAAGGAAGAGATGGTCGCGCTTAACCGCACAGCCAAAGTCGTCAAAGGTGGACGACGCTTCAGCTTCGCAGCACTTATGGTCGTCGGAGACGGAGATGGACATGTCGGAGTAGGATTCGGCAAAGCAAAGGAAGTCCCCGAAGCTATCGCCAAAGCAACACAGGACGGCAAAAAATCGCTCATCCGCGTAGCACTCAAAGACAAAAGAACAATCCCGCACACAGTCGTCGGTGAGTTCGGGTCTGCGCGCGTCCTCCTCAAACCCGCATCCGAAGGTACCGGTATCATCGCCGGACCAGCCGTGCGTGCGGTACTGCAAATGGCCGGAGTCAAAGACATCCTGACAAAGTCACTCGGATCACCAAACCAGATTAACGTCGTTCGCGCAACAATGGCCGGATTGGCTGCTGTCCAGAAACCAGAAGAAATCGCTCGCCTCAGAGGCAAACAAGTCGAAGATATCTATCCGACTAAAGCCCGCAAAAACGCGAGTAACCAGTAAAGGAGCCGAGAATATAGAATGGCTAAAGTCAAAGTCACATGGGTTCGAAGCTTGATTAACCGCGTCGAAAAACACCGCCGCACACTGCGCGCTCTTGGTTTCACGCACCTCAATCAAGTCAAAATTCACGAAATGACACCACAGATTAAAGGTATGCTTGACCAGGTCGGATATCTTTGCAAGATCGAAAAGATCGACGAATAAATCCAACCCGGTAGAGTCTCAAATCGAGACACAAATATAACAAAGAGAATTAATTAGGTAAAATAACATGAAAATCCATGAGCTTGGTAAAGATCCGGGAAGACTCCAAAAACGCAAACGCTTAGGACGAGGCGAAGGAAGCGGATTAGGAAGACAATCGGGTCATGGTAACAAAGGTTCGCAACAGCGCAGCGGAAGAGGTAAAGGATACGGAGGAGTCTTCGAAGGTGGACAGATGCCACTGCAACGGAGACTGCCAAAGAGAGGATTCAAAAACATCAACCGCGAGAGAGTTGACCTCATCAACCTCGAAATCCTCGACAGATTCGATGCCGGTACAGTCGTAGACAAGAGTGCTCTTGTCGCCGTCGGTAAAGTTCGCGCTAAAGCAACAAAAATCAAGATTTTGGGAACCGGAGAAATCACGAAGGCAATCACCGTAAAGGCAAATGCTTTCAGTGCTTCCGCAAAAGCTGCTATCGAAGCAGCCGGCGGAACCGTAGAAATCCTGAAATAATGACAACCGTACTTAATATGTAATTGAAGTATAAGATTCACGGGACGAGACAAATATCCGTCCCGGGAATCTTATGCGCTATACTAAACATGGAGCGATTACGACGCTCTCTTATTGGCAAGGTAAATACAAAGTGATTAGAAATATAAGTGCTCTGAAGAACCTGTTCAAAATCAAAGAACTCAAACAAAAAGTTTTCTTCACATTGATGATTTTAGTCATCTATCGTTTAGGAACACACATCCCTGTCCCCTTTATCGACAGAGCAGAACTGAGTAAATTCGCTGAAACACAGAAAGCCGCCAGCGGACTCTTCCAGACAATCAGCTTGTTCAGCGGACGTAACTTTGAACAGATGAGCGTCTTCGCGCTCGGAATCATGCCATACATCAGCGTGAGCATTATCCTACAAGTCCTCGGCGTCGTCATCCCAAGACTCCAAAAGCTGCAACGCGAAGGGTCACTCGGACAAGCCAAGATTAACAGATGGACACGTATGGGCACCGTCGCGCTTGCGGCATTCCAAGGTTTCGGACTCGGTATCTACCTCATGAACCAGAACTTAACCTACATGAACACCGCGTCACTTGCCTCGCTCTTCCTCTTCACGACAGTCGTGACAATGACCGCCGGATGTACATTCATCATGTGGCTCGGCGAGCGCATCACTGACAAAGGCATCGGCAACGGAATCTCGCTCATCATCGCAGTCGGCATTATGGCAAGATACCCCGGCGATTTCTCCTCACTTTGCAACCAGATTTTCGCAGACGCCGTCCCAATGATTTGGCTTCCCGTCATCATCGTACTCTTCGTACTGTCCGTTATCGCGATTGCCCTCGTCCAAGAAGGCACACGTCGCATCCCGATTCAGCACGCCAAGAGAATGGTTGGCCGCAAAGTCATGGGTGGCGGAACAAGCTACCTGCCGCTCAAAATCAACACAGCAGGCGTTATCCCCGTCATCTTCAGCTCCGCGTTGCTCAGCTTCCCCTCCTTCCTTGCTGCCTACGTTTTCGGTAGCAGCCAGAACGGCGGATGGCTTGGTGACCTCGTAGCCACCGAATCAAGCTACAACGTTTACGCCTTCTGCCAGCGCGTCTTCGGACTCGAGCAGGGCGGAATCTTCCTGCTGCTCAAGAGCCTGAACTTCCACATCATCGTCTTCGCGCTCCTCACCGGCTTCTTCTGCTTCTTCTACACATCCGTCGTTTTCAACCCGGACGATGTCGCGAACAACCTCAAGAGAAGCGGCTCATACATTCCCGGTAAGAGACCCGGCAAGCCCACCAGCGAATACATCGACTACGTCTTGACACGCATTTCGACCGTCGGTGCTGTCTTCCTTGTTTGCATCGCTGTCCTCTCCATGATTATGATGGTCAGCTTCAGAATGCCATTCTCCGGAATGTCATTCGTCGGCGGAACCGGACTCATCATCGTTGTCGGCGTCTTGCTCGACACCCTCAGACAGATTGAGGCACAACTCATGATGCGCCACTACGACGGCTTCGCACAAAAACGAGTCGGGGCAACTTGGCGATAAACCAAAACGATTTCAACAAAGGGTCTGCACTTCGCCAAAAGAGTGTAGACCCTTCTTTTTATTTATGAAAAACAAAGAAACACAACACAAGAGATTACACATATTATGCACCACAACATGAACAGAGTCACAATCAAAACGCCCGAAGAAATCGCTAAAATGCGCAAAGCAGGCATTCTTCTCAGCAAGGTTATGGAAACAGTCATCAAGGCTGTCAAACCCGGCGTAACGACCAAACAACTGGACAAAATCGCCTACGACATGATCATCGCGAACGGAGCAAAACCGTCATTCCTCAACTATCACGGTTTCCCCGCGACATTATGCACATCCGTTGACGACGAAGTGGTGCACGGAATCCCCTGCGATCGCGAACTCCAAGACGGCGAAATCCTTTCCATCGATAGCGGCCTCATCCTCGACGGATGGCAAAGCGACCACGCCAAAACCGTCGGCGTTGGCAACATCACCGACAAAGCTAAAGACCTCATCAAAGTGACCACCGACTGCCTCTACAGAGGCATCGACCACATGGTCGTCGGCGCTCGTTTGGGCGACGTCGGTGCCGCCATCCAACAACTCGCCGAAGCACACGGATACGGCGTCGTCCGCGACATGTGCGGCCACGGAATCGGCAAGAACATGCACGAGCCGCCACAACTCCCGAACTACGGAACGCCCGGCACAGGAATGATGCTCAAGGCCGGAATGGTCATCGCAATCGAGCCGATGATCAACCTCGGTTCATGGAGAATCAAAATCCTCGACGACGGATGGACCACCATCACCGCCGACGGAAGTCTCTCAGCGCACATGGAACACACTGTCGCAATCACCGACGAAGGACCCATTATCCTCAGCAGACCCGAAGACGATAAATAAAAAGATTGCGTAAACTTTTCCTTAGTAATAAATGAAATAATGTCTATGAAAATCATCAATTGATATCAAAAGCTTACAAAAAGCCATTAATATCTTCAACACTGTCATAGAAAAACAAAAGTATTGAGATTATCAGCGACCTCGACCAAGAAACAAGAGAAGTAGTTATCCCGGGGCTGTACAGGAAAACTAAATCTTGCCATTATTGCGCAGAAACTTCTCGCGCTGCCAAATCTCTTTCCGCTGATCCTTCACCTTCAAATCCTGCTCCACACCCGACAGCGATTCCCGCTCGCCCAGATGCCGCGGCCGCGTCCGCAGAATATTGATATCACACCACGCCGCGATACGCGCGAAAAATTCCCGCGTCGCCAGCCGCGCCGCCACCGATTGCATATAATCGCGCCGGTCGCAAACATAACCCTGAACATCGATATCCAGCGCCCGCGCAAGATACAACGCACGCGGCAAATGAAAACGCTGCGTGACAATCACAAAGTCTGACTGCCCCCAGATATCACGCGTCCGCCAAACGGTATCCAGCGTGCGCAGCCCCGCGAAATCGCGCAACACATCATCCTCCGGAACTCCATGCTCAATCGCGTAATTACGCATCGCGGACGACTCATCATAATAGCGGTCACTGTTATCGCCACTCATCAGAATCTTCTTGACCTTCCCCGCGTTATACAGCTCAATCGCCGCATCCACACGGTCCTGCAGATATGCCGACAGCCGCCCGCCCTTATAAATCCTCGCCCCCGGCACCACCGCGAGCGTCGTCGGGCGAATCTCGGCGACATCCGTCACCATCAAGCTGTCCGTCATCCGGATGATGCTGTAATTAATCCACAGCAAGCCAAACAGCGCGAGACCGCACGTCAGCACAATCACGACGACGGCAATCAACACAAACCGCGTGACACGCCGCAATCGAATAGCTCGCTTAGCACGTTCCGGCCGCGAAACATCAACGCTTTTCGTCACCACACGCAACCCCTACAAACAACTCAGTAACGCGCAAGAATATCGAGAGGACTCAGGCCACGGGCAGCAAGCATCTCGCCACGGCCAATCTCAGCGCGCATCTCACGCACAGCGCGTTCAAGCCCGACCATCACCGCATGCGAAATAATCGAATGTCCGATGTGCAATTCGCACAGCCCGCCGATTGCCGCGACCGGAGCGACATTGCGCAAATTCAACCCATGACCCGCGTTCACCTGCAGCCCCAAATGCTGCGCGTAATCGGCAACATCCATCAGCATCGCAAGCTCATCGCACACACCATCGCCAACCGCATTCGCGTAAGGCCCCGTATGCAACTCCACCACCTGAGCGCCCGCCTCCCGGGCAGCGTCAATCTGCGCCCGCCGCGCGTCAATAAACAAACTCACCTTATGGCCGGCCGCGGCCATCCGAGCGACGCCCGCCGCCACAGAATCAAACTTCCCGGCCACATCAAGTCCGCCCTCAGTCGTGACCTCCTCGCGCTTCTCCGGGACAAACATCACCATGCGCAACGACTTAAACCCCGCCGCGATATCAAGCATCTCGTTTGTACACGCCATCTCAAGATTCAGACCGTTCTTCACCGTCTTCAACAGCCGCGCGACATCATGGTCCTGCATATGCCGACGATCCTCGCGCAAATGGCACGTAATACTCGCCGCGCCGCCCAGTTCCGCCAGAACGGCACCCGCGACCGGATCCGGTTCATCGATACGCCGCGCCTGTCGTAACGTCGCGATATGATCAATATTTACACAAAGCTTTGCCATGATAATAACCTCTCATTATACTACATCATAAATCGAGATTCTCATGCAGCGCCGCCGCCAAACACTATTTCATGATAGGCGCCTTTGCGCCATTCCGCGTGTCCGCCTTCGTCGTCGCTGCCACCTGCGGTTCCTCAGCTATCGGCGGCGCGTCTATCTGAATGCAATCCGCGACATCCGACTCCGAGAAAATAAGTTGGTTACACTCGGGACACAAAAACTCATTGCCACTATCGCGACCACACTTCGCACACTGATTCATACCACATATATCCTCTCTATATTGGCGTATCAGCATAAAGTAAAGTGTCTCCGTGAGTTTTGTTTGCACGGTACTATGACCGAAAGGTCTGATTGAGGTTTTTTATTTCTTTTTGCGGAAAAATTCCGTGCGCTTACGCAGTTTTGTGATGCCGGCCCGCCACAAAGACGAGTCTGAAAACTGACGGCGGAACTCACCACGCGTCATCTTCGACGCGTCAAAAGCATTTGCGGGCACATACGCTTTGGTCCTCACATTCTCGCGCAAATCGAGGAAAGGAGTAATCGGCGCAATGGCGTTATACGGGCAAACATCCTGACAGGTATCGCACCCGAACAATCGGTCACCGGCGCGCTCATGCTCCTCGGGAGTCATCTCCCCGCGCTTTTCGATGGTCATGTAAGAAACGCATCGGCACGCGTCGAACATCTGTCCAAAAGACAACGCCCCGCCGGGACAACTATCGATGCACAAACGGCAGTCGCCGCAATGCCTCTTCTGTTTGTCAACAATCCACTCCGCTTCCATATAGCGGTCAATCTTCAGGTCCGCCGTGCCAATAATGCAAACGATATAAAATCGCGAACCATACGGCGAATCCGGGTCAATCAGCATGCTGTTGCGCCCGATGAAACCCAGACCACTGGCAAAGGCGGCGGCGCGTTCAAACAGCGGCGCGCTGTCGATACATATACGCCACAAACTCAGCGGGAAAACCTCGCGGAGACGTTGCGCGATTGGCTCCGCTGCTGCCCGCAAAACATTATGATAATCAACCCCCAACGCGAAATCAGCGATTCGCATTTCGCCCGGCCCACTGGGCTTTGGCGGGCACTCTGCCGGATTGCGAGGCGAACTCGGCGCCAGCAAAACCAGAACACTGCGGGCGTTGGGCAAAACCGCCGTCCCACTACGACGTGCCCGGTAATTCTTCTCAAGCCACTGCATATCCGCATGATTTCCTTGCGAAATCCAACTCGAAAAATATGACAAATACGCCTCGTCCAACGGCAGACGGGTGGCACCAAACTTATAGAAGCCGGAAGTGCGAATCAAATCGCCAAGGTCTGCTTCTTCGATACGGTTCATGGCAATATCTTGGGACGCAAAAATAGCGCGTTGAGGCGCGTCTGTTCGCCGAGGTTCACACAAAGGGACGAACTCGAAGAAAGTGTGATTTCCGCGAACGCGTAACCGGTCTCGCGGGCGTATAAATCCGACATACGCCGAACAGGCTCGGACTGCTTGCCATCGCTCACTGTCGCGTTCACAGCCTCACCCTGCGACGGATACTGAACCGAAAACTCTGCCCGCCATTTCCCCGGAGCGTAAACCCCCGGCAGCGGAATACTCGCGCTTGAAACTCCATCAGCGCAAACAACACCCTCGGTCGCCCAAGGAAGCCCCGACGCCACCAGCGCCGTCCGGCTCGTTTGCAAATCAGAGAAACGGAACTCCTGTTCCACAGGCAAATTCTGCGTCCGCGCGATATTCGCGAACAGCGGCCCGATGACCTGCGACCAATACTCCGCCATGAGCACCTCCGCCCCGCGCCGATTCGCGTGCAACGCGTCATACGCAAGCTCATCCGCGAAAGTCGTTTGACCATCATTCAGCCGCGTCACCTGCAAACCGCAACGCTGCTCGATATCGCGCAGCCCTGCCTCATACAGCTTGCGGGCACGTTCAGACTCCGTCGTGCTCAGGCAATCATCATAGGCGCATTCCGGCAGAGGCTGACTGACCAGCCGTACATCCGTTCCGTTCGCCTTGCAAAACTCAACAAGCGAAACAATCGCGTCGGACTGCCGCGGATTAAACGAGAAGTTTTCCAACGGATTATGCTTCTTCGCGATCTCCGGCGTCGTCACCGAAAACGGCGAGAGCCGCGACCCATCCGGCAAAAACAAAATCTCCGGTTCCTCGGGCAACACGCCACGCTCAAGCCGTGTCCGTAAATGACGGCGAGCGCCAAACAGCGCGCTGTGAACATCAAGCCACGCCACACAATGTTCCGCGAAATTCAAATCCTTGCGCACCAACCGCACCCGTGGCGCCTGCCACAAAACCGATTCGCCCGCCCGTGCGTCCGTTCCGGCGTTGACATCCGTCGGCGTGATGATATACACCAACTTGTCCGGCCGCCCCATCGGGTAAAACACACCCTCATACAGCACCTGCAACATATCCGGACGTTGCCCGCCGACGCATCCGTTATACATCACGGCATCGTTCCCGGTAGCTTCCATCCAGCGCGACGGCTGCAACGGCAACCCGACCGAAGAACCATACAGCAGCATATTCCAGTGCCCATTCTCACGCACCGATTCATCGGCATTCATCACGCGATGATAAAGCGTCCGATTATCCCACCCGCCGAAAGTGCCAAACGCGTCACTACATTGTCTTGCGGCAATCTCAGCGGCGCACACCAACGCGAACACACATCCCATCGTCAGCAACATGGAACACCAACCAATCGGTTTATGTGTACTCGTGTTTGATGCCATGCTCACTCAACTCTTCAGGCTACTCATACGCCTTCAGCGTCATCACGACGATATCATCAATCAGGTCAAGCTGCTGTTTTGCGGACCGGTACGAATTGACAACATTAATCATGTAGTAGACCGGCGTCCCGTCTTTGCGCAAAATGTAACCGCACAGAGAGCGCACGCCATCGATATAACCTGTCTTACCAAAGATGCGCGCCTTCTGTTCGGCAGTCGCATCAGTCTCGGCAAAGCGCGCCTTCAGCGAGCCACGAACGCCGCCCTGTGGGAGGCTATCACGCCATTGACTCGAGTAAGGTCCTTCATTCATAAAGCGCTGCAACTCCGCCAACGTGCGCGGCGCGACACGGTTCTCATCACTCAAACCCGAACCGTCATCCATCATATGACCTTCGCTCCACACTGGCTGATTCCGCAGCCACTCGCGAATCACAGCGCAACCGGCAGCCCATGAACCACTGCCACGGAAACGATTCCCGAGAAGTTTGCAAAGGCTGTCCGCATAAAAATTCTGACTGACGCGATTGACCGTATTAATCAGCTCGCTCATCGGCGGCGACAGACGGCGATGCACCAGAATGCCACCAGCCACCGCAGGCGCGTCCTCCAGCGAATCCGCGATGCGCAACTTCCCACTGACCGTGATACCGGCGCTTGTCATCACATCACGCAATGTATGCAACGCCCACAACGGACCATTGCAAATCGTCGCGCTCTCAATCTTTGTCGAGTCAAACGCCAACGTTCCTGTCGCCACGATATCATTCGACAAATCCTCACGCCGAAACTCCGTGGAACCCGCCCGCCCACGAGCCAGCACCTTGATATTATTGCTGACAGTCGCGTAAGTCGTCGGCGGAATCAGCGTCATCTTGGCGGTATCGCCCGGCAGCAAATCCTTCGAGCTGAACTCCATATCGACGCAACCCTCATTGAACTGCAGTCCCCAAATTTCGGCCTCATAATATTCGCCACGTTCGTTGAGGTACCAGTTCTTATGGAAATACTCCTGATCAAAAACGCGAATGTCCGCAACCAAATCGCCGTGAACTTTTTTGATTCCCGCCGAGGTCATCGCATCCACCCACCGACGCAACTCGGCCGTGACATCTTTCTTATCCGTCTCATAGCGCCCACAAATCGAAGGGTCACCGCCACCAACAACAATAAGGTTGCCTTTCAGCGTTCCGTTCGCGTCAATAACACCCGTGCGATAAATATCCGTCTCGATGCGCTTGTCCGGCCCAAAAAGCGAGAGCGACGCCGCTGTCGTCAGCAACTTGTTGCACGACGCCGGAGCAAACGCTTCCTCGCCATGCTTATTGACCAACACCTTGCCCGTCGCGCCATCAAAAATATAAACGGCGCACAGGGCTTTCGATTCCAAATCCGCGCTGCCGACACGCTTATCAATTTGCTCATTCAGCGACTGCGCGACATCAAATTCTGCCGATATGGTAACACTCTGCGACGTAACATCGGACTCGCCAAATGAAGCGCCACAAACAGACAAAGAAGCAACACATAACACACTGCAAAGATAACGAATGAGACAGACGCGAGATAACATTTCTAAATAACACCTTTTATGCATAATTTATAATATTATATAGTGTCGTTCAAAAAATAATGTGCTCGCAATTTGTGAAAAGAGACAAGAGGAAGCAAATGAGCGCAACACCCAAAAAAATCAATTCAGTGGATAAGGCTGCGTATTGCAAACAACACTCTGCGCCATCAGACATTGCTCGCATTCCGCATGGAGACGATGCTCACGCAACTGCCGCCGAAACGCGCGGTACTGCGGCGAATTCCAAACCTCATAAATAGACTGCTGCGGCAGTGTCCCCATACACAGAGGACCATGATGCCGACGCTCCTCGCCCAGATACCAGAACTTATCACCAGACATCAGCGACGCGCAAGGATAACACGACCCATCCGCCGTGATATACATCACACTCAAACTCGGGCAATAACGCGCTACACCATCAGCGCGCAACAACGCCGCCGTGCAAAACAACCCCAGACGACGTGCTTCGCGAGCAGTCTCATCAAACAGCTTGACATACTCCTCACGGGGATTCGGCCCATAACAAATCTTATCCGCAAGCGCGCCACAGTAAGGCTCAATATTATTGAACATCACGCCCTGCAATCCCAGACGCGCCGCCAGACGCACCAACTCCGGCATCTCCTCGACATTATCCTTATGCACCGTCATCTGCAACGACAACATCGGGAGCTTGCCCGCCGCATAAGGGCCACGCTCCGCGGACAATCGCGAAATGTTGTCCACCACAACATCAAAATCCGCGCCCACACGAATCGCGTTATAAGTTTCGGCGCATGCGCCATCCATCGACACCACAACATGATTCATCGGCAACGACAAAATCTGTTTGCGCGCGTCCTTATCCATCAACATTCCATTCGTGTTGAACGCCAAATCGATTGACGGATTCAGCGCCCGCGCCCGCCGCATCAAATCAAAAATCGGAGCATACATCAGCGGCTCGCCATTCAGATACGGCCGGAGCGCAGCGACATGAGGCATCGCGGCCATCACCGCGCTGATGATCGATTCCTTCGCTTCGATACCCGCTGTCGGGTTATAGGTCGTCGGGCACATCACGCAACGCAAATTGCAAACATTCGTCGTCTCAATCTGAATCGCCTGCGGCCAGCGCGGCTTTTCAAGTTGAGCGATGCGCCGTGCCCTCCGCATCTGCCGTAATTTCTCCCGGACGCCACCAAACATCACATCAATGTCCCTTACCCAGTTTGTCACGCAAAGACATCGCGAGACGCATCAACCGCGAACCATGCAGACGTTTCAGTTCAACCTGCGCGCGCTCGCAACGGCCATGCAACCGATACGCGCTCTGCTCCCAATACTCGGCCTCGCTTGCAGGCGCGATACTCTCCGCGTAATTCTTGAACTTGATAAACCAGTCAAACAAATCCTCGCGCGAGATTTTCCGCGCAGGCGTCGGGAACTTCGCGTACTGCTCTTCGTACTGTTCAGGCGTCGCGTAATTGCTAAGGCAACTCCAGTCCATCGTTTCACTCACCAAACCACGTGCCTCCGCATCTTTCCAGATTTTCGTCCCCGGCAGCGGAACAAGCATCCCGCAAGAAACACGCTTAATCACATCCGCGTTACGAACGACAAAATCCCACGTCTGTTGGATGTCATCATTCGTTTCTTCAGGCGACCCGATAATCAGCGACGCGCCCGCCGACAGCCCCGAGGACTTCAACAAATCCATCGCGCGCTGATTGATTTCCGGAGTCACAGCCGTCTTATTCAGCGCCGCCAAAACCGCAGCGCTGTTGGACTCGATACCAAAATCCAGATAACGGAAATTGTGTTCGCCCAACAAATCCACATACTCGCTGTCAAGAAGATTGACACGCGCATGACCACGGAAAACAATATCCTTATCCAATCCGCGCTCACGTAGCCGCCGACAAATATCCTTGAAGCGATTCCGATTCGCAATCAGCAAATCATCAAACAGATAAATCTCGATGGGGTCATACTTGTTGCGCAAATACTCGATTTCATCCGCGACATGCGCCGCCGAATTCTGACGTAGCCCGGGCCACAAAGCGCTCGACGAACAGAACGCGCAATGATACGGGCAACCACGGGAAACAATCGTATGCACACGCAACCAACGCGGCACCGCGTAATCGCCCAGAATATCACGGTCAGGCAACGGCAAATCATCAAGATTCGCAATCAGTTCCCGCGCCGGGCTGAGCACGCCGACGCCATTCTCATTCCAACAGAGACCCGGAATCTTCTTCAACTCCGATGCCGTCGGCCGCCGCGAGCCAATCGCGCGAAACAGACCGACGAGTTCCGACCAAGTGCGCTCGCCCTCACCATAAATCCCGAGGTCAAACTCCGCGGGCAGACGATGCGGCAGCGCCGTTATATGCGGTCCACCGAGAACCAAATAGGCATTCGTCGCCGCACGCAACTCACGCGCCGCCTCCATCGACCAAGTAATCGTACCCGTATCCGATGCGACCCCGACAATGTCTGGCCCCCACTCGATGACAGAAGCCGCGTCCCGAAAAAACGCGATATCGATAGGACTTTGCGTGCGCCGAAGCTCTGCGATAATCCAGCCAATACCTAACGGAGGGAGCGACCACTGATAGGCGAACGCAGCCGGAACAATATGCAGAAAAGCGACCTTAAGCATCAAACCTCAATCGATTAACGAGGAATCATCTGCATGCCCTGAGGCATCATTTGTTGCGCGGGTTTCGCGTCAGACTTCTCAACCTTCAGAAGTTCCACATCAAACACCAACGTCGCCTTCCCCGGGATGCGAGGAGGACTACCGGCATCGCCATAAGCGCTATCCGAAGGAATCGTAAGCTTGCGCTTGCCGCCTTCCTTCATGCCGACGATACCCGTATTCCAACCCGTGATGACTTGCGCCGAACCAAGAGGCTCAACAACAAACGGCGCCGAACCATGGTCGAGATTCGAATCAAACTTCTTACCATCAAGCAGATAGCCCGAGTAATTCACCGAGGCTTTGCAGCCAACGGTTGCCTCCGCGCCGGTGCCGACAACTTCATCGACATACTGCGTCCCATCAGGAAGCCGCGTCGACACAACAGCCGAGGTCGTCGGGTCTTTAGCGGGCAGGACAGACGCAATCGCGTCAACCTTATCCGACACACCTTCAAGCGCCGATGCGATTCCCGCCGTGCCGGGACCCGGGTCAGCGGGTGCCGCTTTCTTCTGGCCCTCACAGCCACTCATCATTAATGCCGAACTCATCAGCACAACACTGCAAACAACTAAACGAGACGATAATGTCATAGTGAGAAATCCTTAAATCTCTATCTTCATTTTTGATGTCAAGACCACTTGTCTTTACTATTCTATTCTTAACATACGAATGAATGATAAATGCAATTCAAAACACCCCAAACAATCTTTTTTACGCACACCAAATCTCATCTGAGGTATCTATCTATTAAGGACGAAAAAAGGCGGAGAGTGAAAAATGACTGAGAACAAGAAGAAAAATCTGGTGGTACTCACCGGCGCAGGAATCAGCAAAGAGAGCGGAATTCCAACGTTCAGAGGCAGCGACGGATTGTGGTGCGGATACAACGTCGAAGACGTTGCGACAGGCAGAGCAATGCGCCGAAACACTAAACAAGTACTCGAGTTTTTCAACGACAGACGCGCCGAACTCAAGACCGTAGAACCAAACGACGCGCACAAATATCTCGCAAAACTCGAGGAACTTTTCAACGTATACATCCTCACACAAAACATCGACAACCTCCACGAGCGCGCCGGGTCGACGCACATCGTCCACCTCCACGGAGAACTCACAAAAGCATCATCGATGAAAGACCCTGACTACGTCAAGGAAATCGGATACGACCCGATAAACGTTGGCGACTTATGCCCGCGCGGCGGACAACTCAGACCGTTCATCGTCCTCTTCGACGAAGCCGTACCTTTGATGTCAAAAGCCGCCGCAATCGCCTCACAGGCAGACATATTCGTCGTCGTCGGCACATCGCTAGTCGTCTATCCCGCGGCCGGGCTTGTCCAATACGCCCCGCAGCATGCGCCGGTCTATGTCGTAGACCCCAAGGCGAACTCGCTTCCCAAACTCCGCGACGGCATGACAATGATTGCGAAACCCGCCACAACCGGCATGAAAGAACTCTACGAAATTCTTTCCGCCAAAAAGTAAATCATGAAAACCATCCGCAAAACAAGCGACAACAAAGCACGACGACTGAAAACAAACAACGGATTCATCGTCCTCGATTTGCATGGTTCGTGGTACCAGATGGGGCAACAATACGGCCAACTCCTGAAAACGGAATTGCACGCGTTGGCCGCGAAACTCATCCCGTACATGACGCCGGACATCATCGCGGCGGCCGCGCTGATACGAGAGAGCGAGCCGGTCATCATGCGCAACATCGTGCGCGGCGTGGCCATCGGCGCGAACCTGACCGAAACCGAAATGACAGCCCTCGAGACGATGGAATTCATCGCCGGGAATATCCCCGCATGCTCCACCATCGCGCTCTGGGGTGACGCGACCGAGAATCATCAAACAATCCTCGGCCGAAACTACGACTGGTACATGTCGGTCGAAAAAATTCAACCACCACTCATTACCGCGATTTGGCATCCCGCCATCGACGAAGGAGCGCAACCCGTCGCCACCATCGCGTGGGCGGGCATCATCTACGCGACGACAGCAATCAACGCTGCCGGAATTTGCATCGAACTCAACGCCGAACTCATCTCGCAAACGCCGCCGAAATTTGACCAACGCGTCTTCAGTCCCGGCTATCTGTTGGAAGCGGCAGCAACATGCAAAACAATCGACGAGACCACAACCGCTCTCCGCAAACACAAACCATTTCTCCCGCACATCATCGGCATCGCAGACAAACAATCCGCATGCCTGCTCGAGTGGGGGACAACCCGCGCGAAAATCGTTCGCCCGACAGGCAACCACATCAGCGCGACAAACCATTTTCAGCAAAGCAACAAAAACGCGACGCCCGCAACCGATGACGGCAACCCCTTCGCCTCATGTCGGCGCCTGACCTTCATACAAAATCGAATCGCCCGCCGCGCCGCGCCATTCACTGCGCGCGACATTTGCGACATACTCTCCGGCGACATCGCGACCGCCAACGGCGTTGCATTCGCGACAGACAAATTCATCCGAACATGCTATCAGGTCGTGATGTTGCCGCAAACGCGACAGCTCATTCTTCGCGACACCATCTGCGCCATCGAATGGGAAACCATTCCGCTCGCCGCGCTCCTCGCCGAATAAAAACAGCGGAGCGAAAGGACATTCTATAAGCCGGATTCTGTGCGGCGACTTGCGCCACCGCCGTGACCATTCATCTCGATCGACTCTCACGAGCCGATTCTGCGCAACCTACCCGATTCTTTATTGTGTCGGGCCGACACACATCACACGAATTGCTCCATGCTACTCGAACCCTATTTGGTTTTGCACCGGATGGGGTTTGCCGGGCGGACACATTACTGCGCCACCGGTGCGCTCTTACCGCACCATTTCAACCTTACCCTGAAACAATTGCCTAAGCTCATGCCAGTCGGCGGTATCTTTCTGTTGCACTTTCCGTCCCTTGCGGTCCCAGGCGTTACCTGGCATCCTGCCCTATGGTGTCCGGACTTTCCTCCGCGTCGCTGCTTTCGCCTCCGCGGCGGCCACGCGAACATCCTTTCGCTTCGCTGTCCTCTAAACTACAACCCCAATCGACTTTCGTTGAGGAAAACGCAGTGCTTTTTATTTGAAAGGATTTCCAATCATTACCCTATATAACTGTGATATTCATTAATCAAACTGAAAGAGGATTCCTGTTCAATGAAGAGACTAATTATATCAATGGCTCTCGTCGTCATCGCCACCTGTGCATGCGCGAAAAAACCCGAGTACTACAATTACCCAACATCACCAACTGACACCGCCCCCGATGTTTCCAAAGAAGTGATGCAAACATTGATGGACGCAAAAAAAGCAGGACAAACCCTTTCTCTCGGCGACGATATTACAACCGACCTTCCACGCATTCCGTGGCAGGCTAAAGCCGGGGGACCGCAGATGTTCTTCTCGGACGACCCTGAATACATCAGAGTTCCTGAAGGAATTGCCGCCGTCGAAAACGTCCAGCCCGGAACGGTCAGAATTTACCAATACAACTGCTCCCAAGTCGCCCGACTTGCCGACGGATACACATCAGACTCAAAAGTCGGCACACCCATAACCCGCAAAATTTCTCTCGTCATCGAGAACCTCGGCAAAGCGCCACTCGAACTCAAATGGAAAAGATACTCCTATCCCGAGCCGTCCAAAAACTACCATCAGGTCGCCAAGGACGGCATGGCCGGATTCTTCGACACCAACAAGAAAATGCCCGCTTCCAGAACAATCCCCGTTGACGCGATGGAACCTCTGGATGCGAACATGGAAAAAACCCTCGTCGAATATGATGCCCTTTCCCATGCGTTCCACGAAATCGAAATCAGCCAGCCCGCACGGCTTTACGTTGTGCAATGCGACCCCGAGACGAACTCCGTCGACGCCGCCAAACGCGCCGCTGTCATCGAAAGCCCCAAAGCAAACGCCGGTCGTGGACTATTCAGACTCACCGAATACGAAATCGAAAACGCCCCCGGATACGTCATTGACTCCGCCCGAGGCCCCGTCCAGCTCATGGTCGCCGAAGGTGAAATCGACCCATGGACCATCGGAATGGACACCACAAAGGGAACCTTCAGAAAACCCAACTACTCACGCTTAGCGGGCAACTACGGCGTCCTGTACAAATGCAAACTCAAAAGACAAAGCTCCGATGGACGCGGTCTCGCCATGCTCACATGGAACATCTTCAAGCAGTCCATGTGGTGCGGCAGTTCCGTGCTCGTCGTCCCCCAAAACTCCAAAGGCAAATTCCCCACAGGCAACATCCCCGTCCCGAGCGACAAACTCGGAATCCAGATTTCGCCCGAAGCCTCGATTCTCCAGATTCTCCCGCCCGTTCCAAAAGGCAAAACAGAAGAGATCGATTTCATCTTCACGCCTCCCGGAGCCTGCTGCTTACCCATGCCCATCCTATTCGTCCCTGTTGACTGGAAGAAATAGCAACACAGCGCAATTTTTCGCACAGATTCGATAACATAAGGTAAATACTACATATACTCAACGCTCGCGACTTTGCCGCAAAAGCGAAATCCGAAAGGAATAACATCAGTCATGGTGATACGCTTATTCTGCTTGATGATGACAGCAACAACACTGGCAATCACATCACTCGGCGCGGCCCCATTAACCATACCTGCGCCGTCCATCCCCGAAATCGAGCCTCGCTTCGATGTCGGACCATCCGAGATTACAAAACTTGAGCCATCATGCGAATGCGACAGATGCACCAATTCGCTCATGCTCACCAGATTCTCACCCGACAGACAAATCTACTACGGCATCATCTCCGACCTCCCCGAATCCTTCAAAGGATACGGGGTTCTCTACTCCACACGTGACATACTCGACGATTGCGGCACAACAAGCACGCCGATTCCGCTCGACGTTCGCACACAAATCAAAATGCCACAGTTCAACGCAATCGACGCCAGCTTCGACGTCTTCTTCTTCCATCTGCAAATCAAAGACAAAGAACAAGCGCAACGACTGGTCGTCTCCGTCAAGAATCTCGGCAAAGAATCCGTGACCATCGAGCCGCAACAAATCATCAAACAAGAAGGCATCATCGGCTCCGTACACGAGTTCGAGAGCGCCATCGCCACACGCGTTATGGACAACGACTGGGACAGACCAATCTCGAAAGTCGTCATCGAGCCGGGCACAAGCGAAGTCATCGCCTACGGTAAAAGATTCGGCAACATCGACGACGGCAACGACGCCAGCCGCAACGTCAACTGCTTCGGCTACGTCCGCGCGATCATCAACACCGCCGACGAAGACGCCCGCCCGCAACTGCAAGTCGATGTCCTTGCGATTCCATCAACACCGAAAGAAGAAATCAAAACCGAATTCGTCAAATGGCTCGACAAAGCCGCCACAACAACCGACGAAGTCAACATGACCACCGCCCCCAAAGGCTGCGCTCTCGGCAGAGCAGTCGGCGTCTATCCCTACGGAACAATCCGCTCACTGCCGCTCGTATTCGACGCCGCGAAACTCACCGCCGACGGATACAAATTCCCCATGGCACTTCCGCGAGTACAAACCGAAGGATGCCCCGCCGCTGCGCAAACACTCTCGCTACTCCTCAGACCCGGCAACACCCGCGAAGACACCATCGGCAACTACATGATACCCTATGACGTCAGAATGGGATTCATCAACACAAGCGACAAACCGGTCAAAGCGCAAGTACTCTTCGAGAAAACGGACGCCGACATTGGCTTGGCCTACAGAGCAACAACGAAAACAACCGAAAAACGTTACAAAGGCGTTCCCGTAGAATGGAAATGGGTTGGCCCCAAACAAACAACAACCTCCGCCCCCTTCATCCAGCCGATCACCGTCCAGCCAAAACAGCAAGTAACCTTCTCGGTCAACTTCATGATAATCGGTAACAGCAGCCTGCCATTCAACCTCTGCGTCCGCGCCGCCGAATAGCAGCACCCCGCAACATAACGTTGGCGGCGGCTACTTTTTCTTCTTCTTGCTGCCGCCCGACGACTTGCGTTTCTTGGCAACAGAAGTACTCACCGTTGACGCATCCTCATTCTTGGCCGGTTTGACGGCCTCCGGCTTCGGCGTTGTCGGCGTTGCTTCCGGCGTCTCGGCCACGCGCGTTGTCCGCCGCAAAACAGCATTGAACTGCGAATAATCCGGCTGCGAAGCCGCGGCCGCCGCGGCCACACGACACTCATCGCACAATCCACCGGGTAGTGGCGTCGCGAAAACGGACTTACACGAACTACAAACCCACCGGCGCTTCTCGCTCTGAGGTTTATGAATGACATTCATCTCGCGATACAAAACCTGAATATTGTCCTTCAGATTCGACTCAATCATCGTCAAGAGATTCGGCGGCATCGCATAGGGATACTGCTTCCTAAAGTCATTCATCATTTCCTGAGCAAAAGTTTGGTGACGAATAATCTCACCAAGCTGTGTAATCATGTCAATCTGTTCCGGAGTTAGATTCATATACGTCAGTCCAATTTCAATTTGCGCAAAGCATCTTGCCAACTTTGCGAAGAACAATCATCCGACGTCGATTCACTCTCCGCCGACGCGCAACCACATGGACCTTGATTCAAATTTGACCCACAGCTGCTGCACAAACCCTTACAATCCTCGCTGCAATGCGGCATTTCCGGCAGCTCAACCATCAGAGACTCGCGAATCTGCGACGCGAACAAAATCTCTTCGCCATTAAAATACGCCAGACTCCCATCCGCGTCACCCAGCGCCTGAGACTCCACCGAAAGCAACTCCGCATTCTTCTCATAAACCACATCGACATGCGCCACAAGCTCCACACGAGCCTCGCCCAGACAACGCACACACTCCGTCAGCGCGACCGTCGTCGCCCGACCCTTCATGTAAACTTGGTCATGAATCATACCGAACGTCAAATCCAGTTCGACATCAAACGGAAAACGATACGTACTATCCGACAAATCCAGCGCCGTTGGCGTGACCTTCAACTCCCGACGCAACGGGCCATCATGCAACTCACTCACACTCACTCGCAACTGCGAAGCCTGCGAGCCTCCACCGGAGGGTATATGCGGATGAACGTGCGACATCCGGTTATTCTCCATCTTTGGGCTCTTTCGCGTCCAGCGCTTTTTTCGCCTCGAACAGCGACACCACTTCGCCAAGGAATTCCTTCGGGCGAATCGGCTTAAACATATAGCCGAGCAGCGGGTCCTGCGCGGCCTGCTCGCTCTTGAACTTCAGCGTCGTCCCCGAGCAAACCAGAATCGGCAACCCCGGGCCAAACTTACTCCGGACAATCTGATAAACCGCCTGACCTGTTGCCCCCGGCATCATGATATCCGTAATCAGCATATCTGGTTTCCATTCCTTGATGGCCTCGAGCACTTGCAAACCACTATCAAGCTCCGCAACCTCATACTTAGCCGCCCGCAAAATCTGTGACATGATAAGACGAATCGATTGATCATCATCAATTATTAGAATGCGTGACATGCTTTTTCCTCCAAACAAATGGTGCCCATTATACTTCTATTCAAACAATATATATTTAAGTATTACTACAATCTAAAGAAGAGAATTTCAGGGCCGACAGGCGAAATCTTTAGACGTCTCAATTTTGCCACAAATTCTGACCGAAAATCAAATTACTTCAACGCGTCCCGAATCGCAGCCGCATTCGCCCGCATATTCTTCAGATATGTTTCGCGCCCGGGCGTTCCACCCAGAGGGTCCAGAATCAGCACACGCACACCCGCCTCCTGCGCAATCACATTCGCGATACGGCTACTCATTTGTGGCTCCGCGAAAATCGCCGTCAGCTTCGAACGCTTGATATCACGCACCAGCTCAATCAGATAACGCTCGCCCGGAGCCTTGCCCGCGTACTCCTCAATCACAGCCACGCGAATCAACCCATAGCGTGCCGCCAGATACTTATAGCCATCATGGAAACAGGCAATCTCACGCCGCGAACAACTCGCGACCGTCGACGACAACACATCATCCAGAACTGCCAACTCGCCCCGTGCCCGTGCGGCGCCCGCCTTCCAACAGTCCGCGCGCTCCGGAGCGACAACACACAGCGCCCGCGCGATCTCATCAACGCACCGTTGCGCGAGAATCGGGTCAAGCCAGAAATGCGGATCGGTTCCATGACCCTCCTCATGATGATGCGCCTCATCGCCATCGTCATGCGCTCCCGCATGACCGATACGTGTCACGACGCCACTCTTCGGCTCGATACCCGACAAATCCGGCAACAACGCCGACGCCTTCAGCCAATCACCGAGCGACAGCAACTGACACGGAGTCGTCACGCCATCCCTCGATGCCCCGGCATTGGCGATATGATCCGCCCAGTCATCGAGATGAAGACCAACCTTCAGGAAAACGCTTGCCTCTACCGTCTTGCGCATATCACCCGGAGTGGGGTCATAAGTATGAGGGCTATGACCGGGCGCCAACAACGTTTCAACCGTCACATCATCGCCGCCAACCATCCGCGCCCAATCCGCCAGAGGCTCAATTGTAGCCACAACACGAACCGGCGCCGCCTGAACAAATGACGCCGCGAACAAAAATAAAATAAATAATAAAGAGGTAACTGTTTTCATGTTAGCATCTAAGGATGATAGAATATACGCCTCAAAATCCTTTTTTGCTACTTTTTTCCCGAAAAAAACAAAAAACACATTTTTTTCTTGCAGTAAAAGTGTATTCTTGCTATAGTAGTATTAAGTAGTAAAAATCAAAATATAAAATGTCGTCCGTAGTTTATCATGCGTGGCGATGCAGACTATGATAAGGTAGATGCAAATGAACACAAGCCTTAGACTTGCACTCTGTGCGGTAATACTGGGTTCTGCTCTCGTGGCACAAGCTGCCCAAGGGCCTTACTATACAGAATCCATATCGGCACAATCTGGGCGTAAATTTATGCGTGGTCTGACAAATGTCACCACTTTCTGGGCTGAGATTCCGAAAGAAGCCTCCCGCGACTGGCAGAACATTTCGCCGGGTATCGGATTAACTGTCGGAGCCGGAAGAGGAACTCTCAAGGCATGCCAGAGATTCGGAGTCGGAATCTACGAGATGGTCACATTCCCATGGGATACACCTGCTTGCTACCAGCCGACAATGTACCCCGAAACTGTAATGGAAGACAACTACAGCTGGGAAGCTGAAAAAGGTTACGCCAAGGAACGTTGGTCGAAAACCAAATACTAATAAGTATTGAACAGAACAATCTAACTTAAAATAAGAATAAAAATGACCTCGAATGGTCAGCCCCAAAGGTGAGGAGAAAATAAATGAAATTGTCTCATATAATCAGTGCCGCAGTATTAGTTTCAGCCTGTGTATGCACAACAACCGCAAACGCTCAGCGCTACGGCGATGAATATCGCGATGACAGCGCATTCGCCAAAATGACTCAAAAACTCGGACGAGGCGTCGCTAACATCTTCACAGGTGTCGTCGAAGTGCCCAAGAACATCAGTTCCGAATGGCGCAAAAGCGATCCCGTGACCGGCTTCTTCGTCGGTGGAGCAAAAGGTATTGGATGGTGGGGAGCACGTACAGCCGTCGGTATCTACGACACAGTCACATTCCCGATGCCTGTCCCCGCGAACTATGAGCCTCTCATGGAACCGGCGTACCCATTGGCAGACCAATGGGGGAAACAACTGCCGTATTTCGACAAGACATACTAAGTCGTTAAACAACATCACCTTTATGCTGAGAACATAAAGGTGCTTTTTTGGGCGAAGTACCCGCGAGACGCTTTTCGGACGATTGCGGTAACTTCGCCTTTATCTTTTATCACAACCCTTTATTCCGACCAAGAAAGAAGCAAACACCATGGACATGATAAGACCACACCCCGGAGGAACAATCGCCGGATGGATTGAAGTCATCTGTGGACCTATGTTCAGCGGAAAAAGCGAGGAGCTTATCAGGCGTCTGCGCAGGGCACAAATCGCTAAGCGAAGAGTCATCGCGTTCAAACCAAGAATCGATGACAGATACGAAAAAACCGCCATCGCGTCGCACTCCAGACTGACAATCCCATGCTTCGTCATTGACACACCACAAGAGATTTTGCCGCTCGTCCCCACCGATACCGAAGTCGTCGGAATAGACGAAATACAATTCCTCGGAAACGAACTCGTCGAAGTCGTCCAGACGCTCGCCGACAGAGGAATCCGAGTCATCTGCGCCGGCCTTGACCAAGACAGCTCCGGAGTCCCATGGGAACCCGTCCCGACACTCATGGCGCTAGCCGAGTACGTCCAGAAAACACTCGCGATTTGCGTTGTCTGCGGCAACCCCGCCGGCAGAACACAGCGCAAAACAATCGCCCCAGACGGCGATAGAGTCCTCGTCGGAGAAGCCGAGAGCTACGAGCCGCGATGCAGACTCTGCCACACAACCGACGAAACGATACAAACACCGGAACTCTTTCCCGAATCGGATGAGGACAAAAAGAACGGAAACCAAAACAACCCGACAAAAGAATAAGCGACAATGGCAATTCACAAAACGAACGCGATGAGGTTTCTGGATAAAAACAAAATCCCCTACAACACGCACGAATATGAATCGACGGACGGAAGAATCGATGGCGTCGCGGTTGCCGAGAAACTCAATCAGAATCCCGAGCACGTATTCAAAACACTCGTATTGCAAGGGGCATCACGCGAGTTCTATGTGTTTGTTCTCCCCGTAACGTGCGAAATCGATTTGAAGAAAGCCGCAAAAACCGCAGGCGAAAAAAGTATCGACATGATTCATGTCAAAGACCTCTTCAACACAACCGGATACATCCGTGGGGGATGCTCGCCGCTCGCCATGAAAAAAAGCTTCAAAACATTCATCCAACAATCGGCTCAGCAACTCAATCTCTTTTTCTTCAGCGCAGGCAAAATCGGAATCCAAATCGAGGCAAAACCACACGATATTGCCAACGCGATTAACGCGACTTTTGCTGATTTTGTAATCGACTGAAATCCATAAGGTAACTATACTATAGATCATCTCTGGAGGAATCATCACATGCCACGACACCAGCACCGATACGGAGACAAACGCGACAGAGGACTCGAGCGCGACGACACCGGCCGCCGATATGCGCGATATGACGATGACGACACATACGCTCCACGCGGCAAAAAGAGTTGCGCTTCATGTGCCTTCTCCACCATCGTCATGCTCATACTCCTCGGAGTTGCGGCAGTACTTTTTCTCAAATTGATACCTCAAGAAATCACGGACAAAATTGGAACAAACAAAACCGTCGACAAAGTCACCGACACAACAAACAATGTGACGGATGTCGTCAAAACAGCGCAAAGACAAATCGACGAGAACTCGCACGAATTCAAGCAATGGCTCAAGGCGACTCAACAAAAAGTCGAAGACAAAGTCGCCGACACAACACAACAAATAACATCCGCAACCGAAGCCATCTCCACACACACCGCCAAGCTCAAACAAACCGGCGAGCAGGCAAAGAAAACAATCAACTCGCTCATCAAAACAAAAGAGAACATCGAGACCACACTCAACGACTTGGACGCCTCGCGCAAGCAGGCCACGGAGTCGCTCGACTCGGTCAACCAAATCATTGACACCATATCATCTCAGAGCAAACCAATCGAGGAAAACGCCCGCGAGACTGTTCGTGAGATTGGCAATGCCGGAAAAAGTATCCTCAAAAATCTCAAGAAGAACGATGACAAAAACGATGATTAATGATTTGGTGAACATCCTATGAACACAAAACTCAACAAGACTTTCGACGTCGCCCAAGACTATGACAGTCCGCTCATCGAGCAAATCATCGCGAACGCCAACCGCCTCGACGCTCCGCCGCTCACCATTCATCTCGCTCGCTGCTTTGGGTTTTGCTACGGTGTGCGACGCGCGATCGAACTGGCGTATGCCGCTCGCCGCGACAACCCGCGCGAGACACTCAGGCTCACCGCCGAAATCATCCACAACCCGCAAGTCAACGCGCGACTGCGCGAAATGGGAATCCTTATCCCCGACAAATCTGACCCGCCCATCGCCACGTCGCCCGGCGACAAAGTCATCGTCACGGCTTTCGGACTGCCCGTGAAACGCGAGCGCGAACTGTTGGATGCCGGAGCCAAACTCATCGACACCACATGCGGCTCGGTCAAAAAAGTATGGCGCCAAGTCGAGAAGTTCGCGCGTGACGGATTCACCGCGGTCATCCACGGAAACCCCAAACACGAAGAGACGATGGCGACCGCAAGCAGAGCGGAAGCCGCTGGGGGCAACTACATCATCTTGCGCGGAATCAAACAAGCCAAGATGCTGGTGCAATCCATCATCACCGGCGAGCCATTGACCACCGAACAACTCGGCGGCATCGGCACCATCAGCAACGGATTCGACCAAACGCGACATCTCCAAAAAATCGGAATGGCAAACCAGACAACAATGCTCAAACAAGAGAGCATCGTCATCGCCAACATTCTGAGAGACGCCATCGCGGCGCGCGAGAAAACCGACGACGAAACCATCATTCAACAGTACTTCCGCAATTTCGAGACCATCTGCAACGCTACACAAGAGCGACAGGACGCCGTCAGAGAATTGTCCGCACTCAAACCGGATTTAGTAATTGTCATTGGCGGCTTCAACAGCTCCAACACTGCCCACCTTGCGCGCCTTGCCTCAGAATTCGCGCCGACACTGCACATCGAAGACGCGACAGATTTGCGCGACCTGACTACGGTCCGCACACTACGCAACGGCGAACTGGCGCCAATCATCCAGACGGACAAACAATGGCTGATAACGCCGCAAACGCCCAACCCCGTCATCGCCATCACGGCCGGAGCCAGCACGCCAAACATCATCGTCGGCAACGTCGTCAAGCGCCTCATCGAACTCGCGCAAACCAAAACTATACCGTAATAGCAAATCACGCCTCATTCGCGCGCTTACGTCACCTGATGTCGTATAAAAGACCCGCGAACAGGGTATTTGTTTTCTATGGATATCAAGCTCTCTGTCATCATTCCGGTCTACAACGAGGCGCCAACCGTCATGGAGGTGCTTCGCGCCGTACAGGCATTGCCCGTGAACAAAGAAATAATCATTGTCGATGGCAACAGCACGGATGGCACACGCGAACTGCTTGAAGCGTTCGGAAGCGAAACCCCCGAAGCGCGAATCATTTTCCAGACCAAACGCAACGGCCGTGGGGGAGCCCTCCAAGAGGGACTGGAACAAGCCACCGGCGACGTCGTCGTCTTTCAGGATGCCGACCTCGAACTTGACCCCAATGCGTTGCCAAAACTCATGCAACCAATCGAGAACGGAAAATGCAATGTCGTCTTCGGCTCACGTTTCCTCGACGCCAAACCCCAAATGACAATACTCCAATACATCGGCAACCGCGTGTTGAACATCGTCACGAACATTCTTTGGGGAACAAAGTTAACCGACGTGGAAACCTGCTACCAGATGTTCCGCCGTGACATTATCAGCGGAATGAGTTTCCAACGCAAAGACATGGCGTTCACCATGGAGCTGACACTTGCGCTCATTGCGGCCGGGCACAACATCGTTGAAATCCCCGTCGAGTATCATCCGCGCACGGGCGCCGAAGGTAAAAAACTCTACTGGGGCGACGGCTTCGTGACTCTCTGGGTGATTATCCAAACATGGCTCAAGACGATTTGTTGTTGTCGCCGTTGTCGTTCCGCTTCCTGAACATTCGCTGAACCAGCCGCGGAAGATACATAAGCACGTCGACGATAATATCAATCACAAGATAAATGAACCGCATCAAGCGCGGCATCATCGCCTGCGTGAAACTCGTGTGTTCGGTCACGCCCTTGTAATCAACAAGCAAACTGGCACACCCTGTCACAACGAACGTGATGGGATACAACAAGATAACGAAAAAATACGCGCAACAAACGTGCAAAAAATTGACCAACGGCGATACCTCTTTCCTCGGGGGATGATAGGTATTCTTGTGCATGACCAAGGCGTTCAGATAACGCAACTGCTTCTGTATCAACTTCTTTCGTTCCGCCGGGTCATTAATCGTCGACGGCTCGATGGACATATAGTCCGGGCGAGACGAAGTCGGAGACTTCTTCACTTCACGCTTTCGACGACCAAACAGACCCATCCTAATATCCTTTCTCAAGCCTCGCCGCGTAGCTTGGCGCGAATGCCATCCACAAACTCCGTCGGCGAATATCCCAGAGCCTCAATCGAGGGGCGAGCGTCAAAAGCCTTATCCTCACGCAACCGCGCTATCTGATCCGGCGTCAGCACAGCCCGCCGCCCACTAATGCGAGTCCACAACCCGCACAGCCCGCCGACAAAACCAATCGGCACAGGCACAAGCAAAACACGTCGCCGCCGACCCATCTCATTCAAAATCGTTTCGACAATCTCACGATAACTCAACGCCTGTGGCCCGGCGACCGTGAAACTCTTTCGGCTTGTTGACTCGCGCCGCGCAAGCGCTCCCGTCACCGCGTGAACAACATCCCAAGTATAAATCGGTTGCCACAGCATCCGCCCGCCGTCCGGCAGCGGGTGTATGGGATAACGCCCAAGCGCCCGAACGAGATGCGTCAAATTATTATCTGTGTCACCGCCGTAAATCATCGTCGGGCGAATAATCGTGTAATCCAAATCCGATTGCTCAAGCGCGCCCTCGCCCGCAATCACGGCGCGAGCGGTCTCCTCGGGGAAGCGCGTGAACCGCCGCGTGCTCGACATGCAAACAACACGACGACAACCAACGCGATGAGCCAAATCAATAACACGTTCCGCGAAACGAATATGCGTCATCGCGACAATCGCGTCCAAAGGTGCGTCAATCTGCCCCGTGTAATCCTCAGCCGGAGAAGTCAAATCACCATGAACGATAGTAATACTGTTCCCAAACGAACTCAACTTCGACGGAGTCCGCGACAACACGAAAACACGATGTCCATCAGACAAAAGCTGACGAACAAGACGGCTACCGGTATGTCCACTTCCACCCGTAACAAGGATAATCATTGCGTTTGCACCTCAAAGATAACTACAATAATACGCCGAAGACAAGGAAATAAAATCTTCGACATCTATCTCGTGAAAGAAGCATCAGCCGTGGGCGTCGCTACCGGAATCTCAAATAACAAAATGTTTTCAGAATCTGCGCCTCGCAATCAACGGTCATTCAGACCAAATAAAACCACACCCGACAACGCGGATTACAGCGCGCCATCACCCTCAAGGCGGCCCACAAGCTCCCTTGCGGTGTTGAGCGCGCTTCCGTCATGCCCAAGCTCCACCCACTTCGCGTAACGAACACTGCGGAACCACGTCAACTGGCGCTTGCAATACTGCCGGCTCTTTGTCTTCATCGCCTCAACTGCCGTCGCCAAATCCAAATCGCCATGCAGATAATCAATCATCTCGCTATACCCGAGCGCGCGAATGGCCGGATTCTCGCGCCCATAACCCAGTGCCAAATACTCACGCACCTCATCAAGCAGCCCACGCTCCAACATAACCTCGACGCGGGCATTAATCCGCGCGTACAAATCCTCGCGGCTCCGGTTCAGCACAAAATACCGTGTGGGATATTGCGGCTCTCCGCCCGCTTGCTGCTGCAAATCCGAGATTCGCCGTCCCGTCGCGTGCCACACTTCCAGCGCCCGCACCACGCGCACGCGATCCCCCGCCATAATCCGACCCGCCGCCACCGGGTCAACCTGCCGTAGCTCATCATAGAGCGCCGACAGCCCCTCGCTTTCCACGCGCCGCTCCAGCTCCGCCCGCACACCGGCATCACGCGAAAAATCCTCGAAAACCCCATGCAGCAAACCCTTCAAATACAGGCCCGTTCCGCCGCTCACCACCGGACACTTCCCACGTTCCAACAGCCCCTCGACCAGCGGGCATGCCTCCGCCATAAAATCCCCAAGATTATACTGATGGTCCGGGTCGACATGATCCGTCAAATGACACACCACCCCGCCAAGCTCATCGGCACTGGGTTTCGCGGTGCCAATCGACAGATGCCGATAAACCTGCATCGAGTCCGCGTTGATAATCTCGCTGCCCAGCAGCCGTGCTAGCTCAACCGCGACGGCTGTTTTGCCGACACCCGTTGGCCCCGCAATCACAACAACTCTCGGAGTCAGCGCCATCACATGCACCCGCCATCCGGCGCCGCGTAAACAAAACTGATAATGCGGCTTTTGTCCTCTTCATTTGCGCGCATCCGATACGAAGAAAACAAATCGCAATGCTCAATCGTACACAAATCCGAATTCACAATCGCATCCTCACGCAGCCCGCCGCAACGCAACTGAAACATCACCAACGCCGGCAAATTCAACAGCCGCCCATCAACGAAACTCACTCCATCGCTCGCCGCATCTGAAAACTCATCGAGAAACTGAGCAATCAATTCTTCCGAAACCTCATACCGCCGACCACTTGCGCAAGGCCCAATCCACGCCCGCAAATCCTCGGCACGACTTCCTTGGGCAAGCATCAAATCCACACCCCTGCTCGCGATTCGCCCCACCGTTCCGCGCCACCCGCTATGCACCGCCGCGACAGCCCGTGTCCGGCAATCAACCAACAGCACCGGAACGCAATCCGCCGTATAAGCCACACACACGCCACCACCTGCAACGGGACACACAACGCCATCCGTCTCATCCCACATAAAATAGCCCTCGCGATTCGCCTGCGCCAGTTCCTCAGCGCCCGCCACCGCGACGCGATTCGTATGCTTCTGCCAGCAACGCAACAACGGCGCCTCCAGCCCAAGAAGCTCCACCAACGCCCGTGCCTCACGCGTCGACCCCTCCGGCGAAGGTCCACCCGTCACAAACTTCCGCGTACTGCAACCCAGATGCAGCCACGGCATCTCATCGCGCCACAAATCGGGATAATACACTTGCCCATCAAAAGCGAAACTCATGAATCGGCACCATTGCGATGACGGCCAGCGAGCTGCCCGCAAGCGCCATCGACATCCAGACCTTTCGAGAACCGCACGCACACCGTATAATTCTGGTGAAGCAGAATATCCTGAAAGCGATTCACCCTATCCATACTCGGCCGGCGATAAGGCAAAACCTTACTCGGATTATACGGAATCAAATTGATTTTACACGGCATCCCGCGCAGCAACTTCCCCAACGCCCGGGCGTGGGCATCACTGTCATTCACGCCCCCGAGCAACACATACTCAAATGTAATCCGCCGCCGTGGCCGCAACCCAAACTCCCGACATGCCGCAAGAATCTCCGCGATGGGCCAACGCCGCCCGATGGGCATAATCTTATTTCTTTCCTCATCGCAAACGCCATGCAGCGAGATGGCGATATTAATTCCCAAATCCTTTTCGCTCAGCCGCCGCAGCTCCGGGACAATCCCGGCGGTGCTCAGCGTAATGCGTCGCGACGCGACAGCCATCCCATCGGGATCCGTCAGAATGCGCAACGCGCCTGTCACTGCCGTCGGATTCAGCAGTGGCTCACCCATCCCCATAAAAACAATATTCCGCAGAAATTCCCCATCCGGCACCAGTCGCCGCGCCTCGATGACCTGACCGACAATTTCGCCGCACGTCAAATCACGCCGAAATCCACCGGCGCCCGTTGTGCAAAACGTGCACCCCAGAGCGCAGCCAACCTGCGACGAAACGCAAACCGTCCACCAGTCACGCTCACGCATCAAAACGCTCTCGACAAGCTCGCCATCGCTCAACTCAAGCAACAGCTTCACCGTCTCGTCCTCCGCTGACTCACGCCGGTCGACGACCCGCGGCAAACCCGTCACACAATGTCCCTCGAGCCACTCGCGAAAAACCTTCGCGAGATTCGTCATCTCCGAAAATTCACGGGTGCCCAGACGGTAGAGCCAGTGATGCAGCTGTTTGGCACGGAATGGCGGTTGCCCGGCGGCAGTCACAAGCGCCGTCAGCTCAGGCAAATCCATCCCAACAAGAGGCGTCAAATTCTCTGACAAGGCAATCAATCCTTTTCCATGGAAGTCACAAACAGCCCCGGAACCGTGCCCGAACGAACGCCGCTCAGCACACCCGAAACCTCATCATGAACATGACCATTACTCGCCAGTGTCTCGCTGCCAAACGGGTCAAAAGCCGAGCCGTCGAAACCACTCACGCGCCCGCCAGCCTCCTCCACAATCAGCCAACTGGCCGCCGTGTCCCAAGCGTGGAGGTGCTCCTCCCAAAAAAAATCCAGACGACCGCAAGCGACCGAACACATATCCAGCGCCGCGCTACCAAGACGCAAAATTCCATGAACCTTCGGCAAAATCGCCGCCCAGTCATTCAGAAAATGCCCGACCCTGTCCCGCTCATACGGAAAACCCGTCACCGACAGACAATCGCTCATCACCTGCCGATCCGAAACACGTATCCGCCGGTCATTCAGCGTTGCCCCCTTGCCACGCACCGCCAGAAAACGCTCGCCATAGAACGGCGCGAAAACACCTGCAGCCTCCATGACACCATTATGCTCGACACCAATCGACACACAAAACTGCGGATATGAGTGACTGAAATTCGTCGTCCCATCCAGAGGGTCAATAATCCACCGAGTCCCCTTATCGACACGGTGATAATCTCCGCCCTTTTCCTCACCCAAAATGGCATGATGCGGAAAACACTTCCCCACAAGCTCCCGAATTGCCCCCTCACTCTCACGATCCGCAACCGTGACCAAATCCATGGCATTCAACTTTGTGCCTACATCGCCACGAGACAAATGACCGTAATGAGACATCAAAATCCCGCCCGCGCAATCAAGAGCAGCATTCAAAACATTCAGTAAATCTGTATTCATAACACAATATAGGTATCAATCAAAAACCGTTTTGTTGACCAAAAATCTTGTAATTTTGAAGAAATTCCCAGTATCTCTGTAAATAAAACCGCTAAAAGCGTCATTGTCGTTTTTTGTATCCGACCGTTTTCCCAAGGAACTGAAGGAGACAAAGGAACAGCATTGAAAAAATACACAATAGAGAGGAGTTGATTTGCGATGAGCTTCGTGGAAGTCGGACCTGATGAACCGATCGAAAAAGCACTGAAGCGTTTTAAGAAAGAATGCCAAAAGGCAGGTATCCTCGCGGAAACCCGTCGACGCGAATTCTTTGAGAAACCGTGCATTTGTAAACGCCGCAAAATAGAAGCTTCTCGTCGCAAGGCTCGCAGACGCCAGATGAAAGTCCAGCAAAAACTCGAGCGTTACTAGACCAGAATAATATTTTAAGTGTTGCCGCAATTTGATTTTTCAGATTGCGGCTTTTTTGTTGCTAACTCACACGATAGACAACAAAACCAACCTTCTTCAAATACTGCGGAATACGCTCCACAAACAACCGTCCAAACGCGCGACCATCATCAGACAACTCATCATAATCCCGCAAAATCGAATTCGTCGGTGCTACGGAGTCATCGTTATAGCATTCGCCGTAACGATAACCAAAACTCAAATCATCCCACTCATTCATCGCCGGGTCAGGCTTCCCGGTTCTCGGATTGATTTCCCCGATGACGCGTCCCTTCTTCTTCTCTTGCTCAAGATAATCATTATGGATTTCGCGCACCAACAAAATTGCGTCGCCATCATCATCCAAAAACATGAATCCGATACTGCTTGTCAAGCTCCAGCATCTTGTTCAGCCAGATATAATTCTTACTCCGATACTGCGTACGAACATAGAGCAGACAATTGTCAATATGCTCAAACAATCTCAAAGCCGCATAAACCGCAAAACTACATCATTTGAGTTATCTTATCCGCGAAGTGTTCCGCGAACATCATTTTGAATGCAAAAAACGTCAGCGACGAAACGATTGCTGCCGCAGGTATCGTGAAAATCCAAGCCCAGATGATGCGCCCAGCGACACCCCACTTGACCGCGGACAAACGTCCGGCCGTTGCGCCAACGCCAACAATGGAACCCGTGATAACATGCGTCGTGCTGACCGGAATTCCAAAATGAGACGCGAAAAAGATTGTCAACGCCCCGCCTGTCTCTGCGCAAAAACCGCCATAAGGTTTCAGCGTCGTAATCTTCATGCCCATCGTCTTCACAATTCGCCAACCGCCCATCGCGGTACCAAGCGCCATCGCGATTTGGCACGAAAGCATAATCCAAATATCACTCTCGTTCAGCGAACAATCCCACAAGCGCTTCAGCTTGTCGCCGTCATGCCAACCGGCTGCGACGAGCAACGCGACCATAATACCCATTGTCTTCTGAGCGTCATTCGCGCCGTGACCAATACTATAAAGAGCTGCCGAAACCAACTGCCCTTTGCGGAAGAAGAAGTCGACCGATTGCGGTTTCCATTTTCGGAAAATCCACAACACACAAACCATCAGGCAGAAGCCGCCAACCATACCCATCAAAGGCGCGACAGGGATAAACAGAATCGTCTCCTTGATCTTGAACCAGTTGATGACACCCACACCCTTATAAGTCAGACCGGCGCCCATCAAACCACCAATCAATGCGTGCGAGGAACTACTCGGCAGACCGAGAAACCAAGTCAAAAGATTCCAAAAAATCGCGCCTAGTAAACCCGCGCAAACAACAAAAATAAACGCCGCGTCACCCGTCTTTATCGTAACAATCTTCGATATCGTATCGGCAACATGCGGCGCGAAAATCAAAATCGCAACAAAGTTGAAAAATGCAGCCCACAAAACTGCATAACGTGGCTGCAAAACGCGTGTACTTACAATTGTGGCTATCGAATTCGCGGCATCATGAAATCCATTAATAACATCGAAAATGAGCGCGATGGCCAATGTGAAAATCACAATACCATTGAGAACGGTAAATTCCATATTACTCTACAATATCCCTTTTTTGACTAAACATCACTAAGACGCTTCAACAACTATACCCGAAATAACATTAGCCGTATGTTCACAAGTGTCAATCGTTCGCTCAAACTTCTCCAGAATCTCTTTCCACTTGATGATTTGAATCGCGTCCTTCTCTTCTTTGAACAAACGCATCAAACCACGACGACGAATACCATCACCTTTATTCTCAATAATGGCGATGGCCGCGCAATTCTTCCGAATCTGCTCATCATTCTTCATACTACGAAGCAGAGGAACCGTCTCGCACAGCAACTCTGTCGCCTCATACAAAACTGCCGCAAGATCACGCAGTTCATGACGGAACGTATGAATATCAAACAAAACAAAACGCTGAGCCGCCGCGTTGATGTAATCCATAATATCATCAAGCTTTTTCATCAGCTTAAACATCGACGCGCGATCAAAAGGAGTAATAAACGTTTCATGAAGCTTATTGATGCAAGCATCGGCAACCCTATCGGCCTTCAACTCAAGTTCCTTGACACTCCGAGCCGCGTCATCGATTTCCTCATCAGACAAAGAACCATCCTTCGCGGTCAGATCACGCAACAAGCCTGCTGCCTCATGCGAAAGCTTTGCGCTCTCTTCGAAATAGTCAAAAAAGCATGTTTCGCGTGGAATAAATTTTCCAAACATAGCAGTTTATTCTCCTTGCACATTGCGACCTTTACTGTCGTTCAATTTCCATCTGCAAAAAACAACAAAATCCCACATTAATGCTTTGACAATTATGTGAAAGAGTTACTGCCGAATCGCTGCCGAAAAGTCCCAAGGTTTCGTGTACTGATACCAACGGCGCGTTTGACCCTTAGGCACACAGCCATAAAACAAACCATACGCGACCGTATTATCCTTGTTAATGTAAGGGCATGTCGGGTCGGTATCCTGCAAATAGAAAAACCACGCTCGTGCCATATCCATGTCGCCCTTTTGCGCAGCAATTCCCGCTAGCATAAAAATCACTTCAGACGAACGCTTGTGATTCGGCCAACGCAACAAAAAGTTCAACCCCTCATGCATTGCTCGGTCATTCTCCGGCGGTGTCGCGGTCATGTACGACCCCAACAGCGCAATCGAACACAGCGGCGCAAGCGGCCCATTGGGATAAGCATCCATATAATTCTGGAACGCATGCGCGACCTCCGACGTCTCCGCATTGCCGGTCTGCAACGAGCGCACAAGCTCCTTGCCCGACAGCATATCCAGAGACTTCTTCTCGCCAATCGACGGCGCCAAAACGCGAATCGTCATCAGCCCCGTATCGGCCACCAACATCTGGTCATTCTTCGGCAAAAACACTTTCACCTCGGCGCGAAGATTATAGTACCCGGCCTTGTCAAATACAAGACCATTCTCCGTTTTGTCGTCATACATAATCATCATGTCGCGCGTAAAGCCCTGACCAAGCATGATGCTGTGGCGCTCCTCGATAAAGAGCCGTGCCTCCTCGCCCGCCGTATAACGGAACGGCAACTCGCCCTTTTTACGAATCGTCACATTAACATCACCGCCTTCGGGAAAGTTAAAACGACTCGAAAAATCCTGCATTTTCAGACCATTCTGATTGAAAACCTTGATGCTCAGCCACACTGGCTCGCCACGCAAAATGGTCTCCGGCGTAACGTTAACCGTCAGATAAACGCCGCTATTCTCAACGGTAACTTCTTTCGCGACCAAAGAACCCGAACAGCAGAAAAGCACTGCGACAAATAAACTCAACAACAAACGAAGTCTAATCATTGGAATCCTTCTTTTCCTCTTCATGCTCTTCATGTTCTTCAGCTTCCGGCGTTGCATCCGCGACCGGAGCACTCTCATCCTTCACAGTTTCCGGCGCCTTCTCCGCCTCCGGCGTTTCCGTCGATTTTGCGGGTTCATCCGTTTTCGGTGCTGTCTCCGCCTCAGCTACTGCCGGTTCTGCCGCTTCATCAACAGCCGAAGAAATTTGCGAAGACTCACGCTCGGCGCGTGCATGTTCAAGAACATCCATATCTGCCTGACGGAGCTTCTTCAGGCCGCCAAGACGTAGCCACAAATCAAGCCCGACAAAACCGCCACCGACGAGCAAAAACAAAACCAGATTCAAGAAGAACGCAAAAACACTCGAAAGCCCATAGTGATTGAAGATCGCGTTATACGTAATCCAAAGGATATAAAGCGCCGGAGCGCCGACACCCAACAAAATGCGATAACGAGCGACACGCAACGAATAATGCGTCGCACGCCGCACACGATAATCAAGCGCGAGCAACAGCGGAATCAGAATGCCAAGCGTCAACAGAACCTTGTCAACAATCCCTGTCTCTTCCATAACCTCATAAATGCTGTTATACATCAAAACCTTTTCAAAACACAACAATAACAGATTAATATACCTTTATACTTACCTTAACAACACCAGAGACTTCAGAACGACACCAAACTCTAAATGCAAAACAAGACACAAATAACGGGGTATATCCCAAACAAAGAAAGGGTTAAAACATGAGAACGAACAGAAATCATCACGACGAAAACGGCTGCAACAGATCGCACACACATATGCCCGATGGCAGAGTCATCTATACCGCCGACACAACACCACACACCGACGCGCACCACCATCATCACCATCACCCGTCGCCGTCAGGCACCGACGAAGAACAGGCCGCGTTTTTCGACGACTGCGCCGAGCAAAATCTCATGGCGGATTTCCTGCCCGAAGAGCAAGATCGATTCAACGAGATGTACGACAAATGGCAAATCAAAGAGGGCATGACCGTCATCGAACCAGGATGTGGGCAGGGCAGACTCACCGAGAGACTGGCAAAATCAGTCGGCAAAAACGGCATGGTCTGGGCATGCGACCTCTCGTCGAAGATGCTCAACCGCGCGGCGACACGCCTGACAGCGCAAGGACTGATGCCACAAACCAAACTATTCCAAGGCAGCATACTCAACATGCCGCTCCCACTCGCGACCGCCGACAGAGTCATCATGTTCAGCGTGTATCCCCACTTCGCCGACAAAGCCGAAGTCCTGCGGACGGCCGCCCGCGCGATGAACGCCACCGGCGAACTTTGGATTGCGCACCTACACAACAGGCAACAAATGAACGAATTCCACCGCAACGCCGGACACGTCGTCGAAAATCACATTCTCCCGGACCGTGATGAAATCAAAGCCACCATCGAACAAGCCGGGCTGATTTTTGTCGATTACGAAGAACGCGATGGGTGGTACACCGTCCACGCCAAAAAGCGCTGAACCCCGCAAACGAATAGTTTTGGAACTAAAGGTTACATCTTAGTACAAATTTTACGAATAGAGATACGTTAACATGAGAACAATGACAATCTTAGCCATAGCGGTTGCCATTTTTACGTCGGTTTGCCTGACCGGATGCGAAACCGCGCAGCCAGCTCCGCAACAACCACTCATGGCTGCACCTTCCGCTGCAGGAAGATAAACCCAAGGGTCTCAACTATAAAGCTACACAGGGACAGCGATTGCGCCAACAACACAGTCGCTGACCTTTTTTATTTCTTCAGCGCCCCGACCCTAAACGACCATGGCCCGCACCAAGGCAAATCCTCTGCATCCTGACCTGCCGGAACCTCACGCACTCGCCAATAATACGTTTGCTTCGGGAGTAGCCACCCACTCGGAATCGCGAACTCCGGCAACGGGCTCACATTATCCAAACTCATCGTATTCGGCGCGACCGGCAAAACGCCCGCCTCATCCCACGACACAATCAGCTGACGGCAAACCGTCGTCTCCACATCATACGTACTCTGCCAACGCAAAACAGGAGCATCCGTTGTGATAACCTCGCCATCCTGAGGATACAGCGGCTTCACAGGACGCAGCACCACCGCGTCATCATCCTTTTCGAAGCCAAACGCCACCGATAGCGACGTGTCCTCATCAGACGAAAGCGTCGTGCGAACCGTATTCAACTGACCGCCGACAAGCCGCGGCAACGCGTGAGGAGCACACTGGAACTCGCCCGTGCAAACAATATTCGACACCGTCGCGCTTGTGCCGGAATTTGTATCCTTCACAAGTGCTACATCCAGAGCCAGTACGTTCTTTTCGCGACCATCTTGATGATTCAGCAAGCGCGGCCGTAGCGGAATGCGACAAGGTCCGGAGAAAGGCCCACTGATTGAATCGAGCAAAACACCCTTCGCGTAAGCAGACGTTCCGCGAATCTCCATGCGCGTCCGCGGATCCAACTCAACATCCATCTCAACAGAACCGTCAAGATAAACATAAGGCGTTTGCATACTCAGCGACAGCACCTTCGACGTGGGCGACTCATCAACGCCGATACTCAACTCATCCGGCGAAGGATACACCTGAGTCCCATAGCCATAACGTGGCGGAATGATATTCTCATTCCGCGGATAGAACCCCGTCTTGTGCAAAAACTTCCCGTTATTATCAAAGTACCGCATCACCGACTCGCCCGGCCGCAACGTCATGGCCATATTAGTCGCTGTGCGCCAACCCTGCACATTTCCTGGCTCCGTCTTATTCCTATAAATACTTTCAAAATCAGGACGCACACGCCGCATCAACCCGAAATCCTTCAGCATCGCCGCCAGACCCAAAGCGCCACGATTAGTCTTTTTCGGCGGGAAAAACGCATGCATATCGGAATCGAAAAGATGCCAATCTTTATTATAGAAAATCTCCGAAACAAAATGAACTGTCAGAAACTGAATTCGCTCTTTCTCAAATCCAGCGACCTGCGCAAGTGCGCAAACAATCTGCGCCGCGTCATCACAAAAACCATAACCATAAGTATTGAAGAAACGCACTGGGTCATGCAGCGACAAGCGATCATGCGGAGGATACCAGTGAAAGCTGTGCTCCATCACAAAACGCCAAATCCGAAAAGCCCGCTTCTCCGGGTCTTTCTCGTCGCCCACAGCATCCGCGGTGATGCGCTTCGAATCAAACCAATCTCGCCTATCGTTGACCACGACCCACGGAGCGACCACTGACGTTGTGCCGACATTCTCTAGCCGCACCCACTTATTGCGCACACCACGATACGCGCGCAAATCAATGCTGCTCGTTGTGGAACGTGTAACCGTAAAGGAGCTGACACATTCCGCGCCCTGCAAATCCGCCGTCTTCGCAGTGGACAACGAGCAACACGAAACGAGCAACCCCACAATCAAAAATCTAAAAATTTTGTTTTCCCCCATGAAAATTGTCAGCAAGCGTTCAAACGCCCGCGCCTACCCAAAAAACCGAAGAGTGTTCATCGCGATTCGCAAACCCTCTTCTTCCTTCTGAAGAGCAATCTCCGGGTTCGTCGCCTCATGGAACTGAGGATCATGCCAACCCTCGATATGTAGCGGCCCCGCATAACCAATCGTGCGTAGCGCGTTCAGCATTGCCCGCCAGTCCCCGGTGCCGCATCCCGGCATACGGTGACACATCGAGCGACCATCAAGAAAACCATACTTCTGAATCTTATCCGGGAACAACTCCGCGTCCTTCGCGTGGAACATATAAATCCGATCCGCAAAAGCATAAATCTGCGCGACGGGATCGATTCCCTGACAAATCAAATGCGACGGGTCAAACTCCAAACCAAGCGCCCGCGACGGCACAGCCTCAAACATCTGGCGCCAACCATCGGGCGTGCAAGCGATATTAATACCACGGAACGGATGACCATGAAACATCGGGCAATTCTCAAACGCGAACTTTATCCCGCGATCCTCTGCCTTCTTCGCGAGCGGCGCCCAAACCCGAGCAAACTCCGGGATATTCTCATCAATCGACAACTCCGGCTGACGACCCGCGAAACACCCAATGATATTCGTCCCAAAAGCGGCCGCGATATCAAACATTGATTCGATATGATCAAGATAACCCTGACGAACTGCAAGGTCAGGATCAAGCATATTCTTGTAAAAACCAAGACACCCAACCTTAATACCCAGCGACGCAAGATACTCCCGCGCCTCACGCCATTCGGCCGGTCCGGCCCCTTGTTCCTTGCTCAGAGCGCTGTCCGGGAACACCTGCAACTCAACCGAACTCATGTGCAAATTCTTCACCAAACGCAGATGGCGTTCATCATAATGGATAATTAATCCAAGATCGTACATAATTTTTCCCTTGTCGTAATTTTCTTTTATGGACTGCAATCACTATACAAATAAATACGTCAATTAGCTAAACGAATCGCACACGAAAAACCATCCGTCTCCGTCGCCTTCGGTTGCTTCAGCGCCTCGCGAACAAAAGCATTGAAATCCGCCAGTTCCGGCAAATCCCTCTCAACGATATCCAGCGTCCGTGCCGGAATCACAAACAACGAATATTTCCCGCGATAATCCGCGAGATTCAGCGAGAACGGTTGGCTCTCAAAATGCCGTGTCCCATCCTTGTCCACCGTGAACCCCGTCTTGATTTCGAGGAAATCCGCCGAGAACTGCCGCGCCGGATTCGTCGGCGCCCAGTGCGCTGCCCGCTCGAACCATCCACCTTCGCGCCCGGCCGCCTTCGCCTCCGCGTACAGCCGCTCATAGCTCCCACGGTCAAGAGCAATCCACGGCCAGTAACGGAAAAAGAACGGCGAGAATACAAGCACCGGTTTCGCCCGATTCTCAGCGCCCACCATCACGTCATAATTCTCCGCGAACAACGCGCCCTCATTCGGATAATAGCGTGCCTCGCGCGCCCGCAATCCATCAAAATAAACCGCCACGGCAACCACACTCAAGACGCCCGTCACAACGAGCAGCACACCACGCGACAACCGCAGACTATACGCGCTCGCGACAACAAAAACAACAATCGGCGACAGAATCAGCATATACTGATAATCTAACTGGTTCGAAAAACAAAGCATCAAAACATAAACCGCGACATACGATCCCCACAAAATAAGGGGAGCGGCCGGCCGTGATTTGCGAGCGGCAAACAGCCCTACCGCCCCGGCAATAAACAACGCCGGAATCACCCAATACTCGCTGACAAACATCTGCCACAAAAACGCCAAATCGGTTTTGCCCAGATTGTGAACATACAAAAAGCCGCCGCCCGTCTGATGCGCGACCGGAGAACTCAACGTCCGCTCGACAAACGAAAACGGATGAAGCAGCGCATACGGAGTCCCCACAAAAAAGCCTCCCACCAACGGCAACCCCGTCAGCAGCGCCGCCATCACAAACCCTCGCCGACTGCGAGGCGCAACCCGCGCGAGCCGATGACCGACGATACACGGAAACAGAACCACCGGCAGACAATTATACTTCGTGCTCAGCGCCAGTCCTGCCGCCCCTGCGCAAACGCCCAGCCACACATACAGCCGCCGCGCCATCGCGCCCGACGCCAACCCGTGCCAGCACTCATTGGCCGCCACAAAAGAAAGCATAACCCAAAAGGCCGCGAAAGCATCCTCCTTCGCCCACACGCGATAACTCACCGTCTGATTGCACAGCAGCCCAAGCAGCAAAACTCCCGTCACCCACGCGAGCGTATGGCACCGGCGCAAACCCCACAGCAACAGCAGCACCGTACCGAAGGAAAAACAAATGTTGATGAACCGCGCTAGCCGCGTAAAATGAAATGGGTCAACGAAAAACAAGCGCTCATACTGCGCGACGGAAAGCCCGCTCACGACATGCCGCACCACAAAATCAACGCCATAACTCACGGCCACGGCCACATTATACGCCGTCGGCTTACTCGCGTGAATCGGTAGCAAATCGCCCTGCGCAAGCTTCACCGAACGCGAAATAACATCATATTCATCGGACGAATAAATGCAAGGATGTGGCGCGCCAAACCCACTCATATGCCACCCCGCAACTAGCGCCATAATCAGCAAAACACACCACATCGGATACCAACGGTACCCGTGACGCCGCTTGCCCGTCAAACGTTCCTCAGTGGCAGTGCTTGTGGTTGTGCCGTCCGGCATCCGCAAACTCCTCTGCCCGATCGGGTGGGAGTAAAAGCGTTATTTTCCGCGAATCCCGATCGATAATCTCAAAACAAACGCGCAAAACAACACCCGGATAATCGCCCAAAAATCGATCGCCCCACTCAACAAACGAAACCGAATCGGCGGTCATCTCCTCAAAACCGAAATCCACCATCTCGCCGTAGTCCATCAACCGATACGTGTCATAATGCGCAAGCCGCTGCGGCGCATCTGCCCGCTCGCAATGTAAATCATAAATCTTCTGTAACACAAAAGTCGGACTCGTAACCGTATCACGCGTCCCCAGCGCCCGCGCGACAGCCCTCGTAAAAAACGTCTTCCCCGCGCCAAGGTCGCCTTCGAGCGAAACAACATCTCCACACCGCAAAATATCCGAAAACATCTGCGCAAGCTGCACCGTTCCCTCGGGCGCATGCATATGCAAAACAATCTTTACCGGCTCCTGACCGCCATCAACATCGCCCATCATTCCGAACCTTTGCGACTATCCAAAGTTTCCAATTCCTCATCCGTCAGTTTCCGCAGCCGCATCTTCGTCAACCGCAGCCCGCGCACCTCCAGCGCCGTCATCTCAACGTTATCAACAATAATCCGTTCACCCACCTGCGGCAGATGCCCGGCCTCGCGCAAGAACAGCCCCGCGATTGTATTGACGTCCTCGGCCTCAAGCTCCGTCCCCAACGCCTCATTCGCGTCATCGATTTTCGTCTCGCCTAGCATCGCAAAAGTGTCCAGCATCTGCGGAACAATCTGCCCGCACGTGCTCAGCTCCGCGTTATCAAACTCATCGCGCACCTCACCGACGATAGCTTCGATGATATTCTCGAACGTCACCATCCCAGTCACGACGCCGAACTCATCGACTACCAGCGCCAGATGAATCCGCTCCAGCCTAAACTGCTTCAGCGCCTGATCGAGCGTCAGCGTCTCCGGCACAAGCGTCAGCGGCCGCGCGATTTTCCGCATAAACTCCGATCCATCCGACGGGATATTATCGCCCGTCATAATGCCGCCCATCAAATCCGGATGCGGGCTAACCGTCATATCCGTACTCACTCCCGCCTCCATCATCTTCCAGAAAAAATCCTTCATGTGAATGATTCCGATCACATGGTCCAGATCCTTATCCGCGAGCGGGTATCGGCTATGCGCCGTCTCATAAGCCCGTGAGATGTTATTCTGCAGCGGCTCATTGATATCAAAATAAATAACCTCATTCCGAGGCAGCGCGATCTCACGGATAAACGTCTCACGCAAATCAAAAACATTCTCCAGCAAATCCTGCGCCTCATTACTGATGACGCCATGCTGCTTCGACGACTGCACAAGCTGACGCAGTTCCTCCTCCGTATGCGCCTGCTCACTCTCGCCTGCCGGATGAATCCCAATCAACCGCAGCAGTGCGTTCGCCGTTCCATTCAGCAGCGCGATAGCCGGATACATCACACGATAAAACGCGTAAAGCGGATAAACACAAAACAGCGTCGTCGCCTGCGGCTTCTGAATCGCGATACTCTTCGGCATCAACTCCCCAAGAACGACATGCAGTAGCGTAATCAAACCCGTCCCGAACAAAATCGACGTCGTATGCATCACCCACGGCTGATTCGGGAACAAACTAAACGTCGTGAAAATCGGGCTAATCACATACCGACTAATCGCCGGTTCACCAATCCAACCCAACAGAATACTCGTAATCGTAATGCCAAGCTGCGTCGCGCTCAGATAAGCATCGAGATGATGCGTCAAACTCAACCCCAATCGCGCCGCCGAAGAACCATCCTCCGCAAGCTGATACAGTTGTGTCTCGCGAACCTTTACAATCGCGAATTCCGACGCGACAAAGAAACCATTTGCCGCCACAAGCAGCAGAATAAAAAACAGATTCCATAACAAACCCGAAAAGCTCCAGGCCTGTTCAACCAAAGCCTGAGCAACCGGCTGACTGGCGGCGACAGTAGAAACTACGCTAAGTGTACTCGAAGTATCCATAGCATCAGTCAAGAAAACCCATCTTCTTCAACGGCATATAACGCATAAACGCCTTCCCACGCAAGTTCGCGTAGGGCACACCATCCCAATAACGACTGTCAAGGCTATTATCAGTATTATCACCAAAAACAAAAAGCTCACCAGGCTGCACGGTCAAATCAAACGGAGCATTCGCCGGCGCCGGCTTATAACGCCGAATCCGACTAAATATCGACGGCGTCTCCACAGGCTGCCCATCAATCAACAGATGACCATCCTGACCAATCGAAACACGCTCGCCCTCATTCGCGACACAACGCTTGACATACACCGACATATCACGATTATAAACCGGAACGTTAAACGGATGACCATCGCGCACATACGAATCTGTTTCCGTCCCAAAAGGAACACGGAAAATCACAATATCCCCACGCTCCGGCTTACTAAACCAGTACGCAAACTTATTAACCAAAATGCGATGCTCTTCACGATGACCCTTCGAGCGCAACAAATCACGCTGACTACCGGTCAACAAACTCAAATAACTCCGACCAAGATTCTCATAATGATTATCCGAAGCACGCCGAAAAACCTGAACGCTCTCATGGTCACGCGGATTCGCGATAATCAAAAACTGATGCGTATCGCCACTCGAATCAACCGCCGGACCCTCAGCGACAATATCACCCAAAAGCGTCGGACTCATCGAACCGGAAGGAATCTTGAACAACTCAACGCAAAATGTCCGGATAAACATCGCCAAGATAAACGCGAATACCAACGCGTCCGCCCACTCACGAACGACACGAAGCGTTGACCCTGCCTTAGCAGTCAAATCACTCTGAGCTGCTTCTGTCAGAGCACTCGGACAATCGCCCGTACTCGCTGAAGTTTTACTTGTTGACATTCCTAATACTGTTTATACCGAAAAAAACGATTCATGTTACAAAACTACATCGCTTCCATATCAGGCTGAGAACCATCCGTATGCAGAATCATCGCCGTCTCATTACAATTCGGAAACTTCCGGCACTTGATACACTCACCCCAAACTTTATGAGGCAGCATACCACGCGGAATTTCCGTAAAACCAAACTGCGAGAAAAACGCCGGGCGATAGGTCAACGTAAAAAGACGCTCCAAACCCAAAACGAC
>Ga0209510_1000239_pt1 | contig 80824 bp, 78 predicted proteins | sample BiotimSIPDNA_FD_185749 | JGI IMG/M metagenome (GOLD analysis project Ga0209510, IMG submission 185749) | Anaerobic biogas reactor microbial communites from Washington, USA - Biogas_R1 time_0 SIP DNA (SPAdes) (version 2) | ecosystem: Engineered > Bioreactor > Anaerobic > Unclassified | place...
ACCCCCTCTTATCTGGATCGCAATGATTTGGAGATACCTCCTTTCGTGTTAAAGCGGAAATAGTCAGACATCAGATAAATTCGGACTAATCCCTAGCCAGTCTCTAAGCAGAGGCTGGCTTTTTTAGTGAGTTTCGGACAGCTCCTCTATCACCTGATCCGTCCGGGCGGCGGGTTGGCCCCGACCAGCAGTCGCTGATAGAAAAAATGCCCGCAAATTGGCTATAAATGGGATAAGATGCTTTGCCGGGCATCCTTAAAACAACAAATTAATGGCATAGGATTCTAGTATAATTTGGCAGACATATATCTTAACTGCACCCATATAAATGGAACGACCCACTGTTTGTGTTGAGTATCAGATTGATCGGATTGATAGGTGAGTTGGTTGAACCAACCGGTTGTTTATGCCGATATAACATTCCTGGTGAACTTCATAATGGACTATATCATCCTGTGGTCCACGTCCAAACTGGCGGGAAGAAAAACCGACTACCTGCGTTTTGCGGGTGTGGCCATCTTCGGGGCAATGTATGGCGTAGGAAATCTATTTCCTCACCTGAATGCTTTGTATAGCTGGCCGGCCAAGATATTTGTCTCCCTTTTTATAGTAATATTGGCCTTTCACCCGCGAGGATGGTCAGATTTCAGCAAGACTTTGCTGGCTTTCTTCGGAGTCAGTTTCGTGGCGGCTGGCGCTACGGTAGCACTGGGTTACCAGTTTAGCCAGGCGGTGGGAGACAAGGGAGTAGGGTTATGGTGGCTCCTGGGAGGTATTCTTGGCGCTGTCGTGGTGGGCTATCAAGGAGAAAAGTACCTGGCTCGCAAGCTGATCCCGGCTCTCTTGAAACACAAGGTAGAACTTCATTTTGGGAACAGGGTTTGTTGCGGTGAGGGTTTTCTGGATACAGGTAACCATCTGCGTGATCCTTTGACCCGCCGGCCGGTGGTAGTGGCAGAATACGAATTGCTTAAGAATTGTATTCCTCGCGACTGCCGGGCCATCTTGGAGAACATGCGTGATCAGAATGATCTTCTCGAAGCCTTGAGCAACAGCAGTTGGGCAAATCGCCTGCGCTTGATCCCGTTTTCTTCGATAGGTCAGAAGAGCGGCATGATGGTAGGGTTCCGATGCGATCAGGTCATAATCGATCCGGATTGGCCGTCAGCCTTGTACAAAAACCTGGTAGTTGGTGTATATCTGGACCGGTTGACCATCGAAGACAATTATCAATTGTTGATTCCATCTGAAATCTTGCAGACTGCATAGGAGGCATGATAAATGAATATTTGGGAGAAGCTGGTTGCTTGGAAGCTAATTCTGGTGAAGTGGTATATCCGGAGGCGATTGCCTGATTATGTTCACTATATCGGTTCAACCGAGATCCTGCCTCCGCCCCTGAAGGAGAAGGAGGAAAGCAGTCTTATTGCTCGCTTGGACCAGGGGGACGAAGAAGTAAAGACCAGCCTTATCGAACATAATCTGCGTTTGGTAGTATACATAGCCAAAAAGTTTGAGAATACCGGCATAAACATCGAGGATCTGGTTTCTATTGGTACCATTGGCTTAATAAAAGCAGTCAATACCTTTGAACCCAAGAAAAACATAAAGCTCGCCACCTATGCTTCTCGCTGCATCGAGAATGAAATTCTGATGTACCTGCGCCGCAATCAAAAAAACCGGGCTGAGGTATCGTTAGACGAACCACTCAATATTGATTGGGATGGCAACGAGTTGCTCCTGTCAGACATATTGGGTACTGAAGGCGATATGATATACAAAAAAATTGAAGGGGAAGTGGAAAAATCTTTGCTTTGGCAGGCCATGCACAAACTTACTCCGCGCGAACACACTATCATCAGACTGCGTTTTGGATTAAATGATGGAGCCGAAAAGACCCAGAAGGAGGTAGCTGACTTGCTGGGGATTTCTCAATCTTACATCAGCCGCCTGGAGAAAAGGATCCTCAAGAGATTGAACCGGGAAATACGCAAGATTGAATAGAACACTCCAAAAAAGTGCTGGTCTGGGCAGACCGTTGAAAAAGGGCATGGGGCAGGCAATAGAATTCCGCGATTGAAGAGTACAAGACGCGCGTAAGGAACGGGCGTCTTGCATAGCGATCAGCTTTCTTTGGCAATATTGAAGAGCATTGGTCAAGGCGCTTTTTCGTTTTTCTGGCAAGAATAAGATGTGGCATATAAGTAAATAATTAAAAACAAACCTGAATGAATATAAAAAATAAAATGGCTCTTCCCCAACAGCAGCAAATACGGAGAGAAGGGGTGGCTTTTTGATAACCAAGGTTGAAATCTGCGGGGTGAATACATCAAAACTGCCGGTATTGAAGAATGAAGAGATGCGCATCCTGTTTGAGAATATGCATAATGGCCAGAACGAAGCCAGGGAATGTCTGATTCAAGGCAATCTGCGCCTGGTATTGAGTGTGATTCAGCGCTTCAACAACCGGGGGGAATATGTGGACGACTTGTTTCAAGTCGGTTGTATCGGTCTTATCAAAGCCATTGACAATTTTGATCTGAGTCAGAATGTGCGATTCTCTACCTATGCGGTGCCGATGATCATCGGGGAGATAAGGCGTTACCTGCGCGACAACAATCCGGTTCGGGTTTCCCGCTCGCTGCGGGATATTGCTTATAAGGCCCTACAGGTTAGGGAAAGGCTTCTGGCCGAGAATTCCACCGAACCTACCATAACCCAGATGGCAGAGAAGCTTGATGTGCCGCGGGAAGAGGTGGTTTTTGCCCTCGACGCCATTCAGGAACCGGTCTCTCTATTTGAACCCATCTACAATGACGGTGGTGATCCGATCCTGGTTATGGATCAGATCAGTGACGACAAGAATAATGATTCGCAATGGCTGGAGTCTATTACCATCAACGAAGCTCTTAAGAAACTCAATGAGCGGGAGAAACATATCGTATCCCTGCGGTTCTTCAACGGCAAGACCCAGATGGAAGTCGCAGACGAGATAGGCATCTCCCAAGCCCAAGTGTCAAGGTTGGAAAAAGCGGCCCTTAAACAGCTGAAGAAATATGTGTAGATCTAGGAGGGGGCAGGATGCAGAATCGCAATCTGTTGGCGGTAATATTGATCGCCGTAATATTGGCCCTTATGGTGCCTTTGACGGTCAATGCCTGGCAAAGCACCAAAGCCTTTACCTATGACAACCTGATATTTATGGATGCCAGTTCCAGTTGTCAATAGCCACGCTAATGGAAGAATAGCTGGTTAATAGGTTGGTCCTGTGAAGACAGGACTTTTTTGTTGTGGTAAACTGGCACAAAAAGCCGGTGATGCCATGCAGGAGCAGAAACTGATCGAACTCACCTGGGAAAGCAAAGATAGGAATCATAGTGAACCTATCCCGGAATTCCGTGAGCTGGAGCGGGTAAATATCAACCCTTTTATCGGTACCCAGTCCTATTATCAACAAGCAGAGATATTTGCACCCCCCGAGGCCATCCAAAACACCTTTTGCCTGGGCGATAACTTGGCTTTTATGCGCAACCCTTCGCTGTGGCCGGGATACCCCCGTGTAGATTTGATCTACATTGACCCCCCTTACATGACCGATATAGCCTATAATTCATCCATTAACATTGGGTCCGGCCCAGACCAGCACCCAGTGGTAAGGCCGGCTTTCCATGACCGCTGGACGGCAGGACTGACTTCCTACCTGGATATGCTGTACCCCCGCCTGGCGGCAATGAAGGAAATGCTCTCCGAGGAGGGGAGCATCTTCGTCCATGTTGATTGGCATGCTAGTCATTATGTGCGAGTGCTTCTGGACGAGATCTTCGGGATGGACCATTTCATCAACGAGATTGCCTGGTGTTTTGGGGGAGGGGGGAATTCACGGCGTCACTTTCATCGCAAACATGATTCAATCCTGTGGTATGCGCGAACTCCCGAATACATCTATAATCCCCAGTATCGCCCCTATACCCAAGGGACAGTGGAGCGAGGATTGACCAGAGTCAAAGGAGATCGTTACCAGCTCCATCAGGATGGAGCTTTGATGCAGGATTGGTGGACCGACATCAACAAAATCCTGAGCCCTACTGCCCATGAGAACCTCAAGTATCCAACCCAAAAACCGAAGCAGCTGCTGAAGCGGCTGGTGGAAGCGGCATCCCGGCCCGGCAGCCTGGTAGCAGATTTCTTCAGCGGTTCCGGCACGCTGGCGGAAGTGTGCAACCAAACCGGAAGGCGCTGGTTGTTATGCGACAACAGCCCATTGGGATTGCAGACCACCATGTATCGGTTGATAAGAAATGGCTCCAGCCCCTTTACGATAATTGTCCCAGATCAGTATGAAAGCCCGCCGGGCGGCGAAATTGTCCTGAAGAAACCCCGGCTGAGCAGCTTTGACCAAGGATACGTACTGGTTGACCTGGGCATCGATGATTATCGGCCATTCAATATTGAACCCCAATTACAACGCCAGCATTGCAGCGACTATATTGAATTCTGGGAGATTGACCTGGATTACCAGGGGATCTTTAACTCCTGCTGCCAAGTAATTAGAGAAAAAAACAGGTTTCAAGGTCCCTTGACTTTGGATATCCTGGTTAGGGTCGAAGCGGGTCGGTCTCGCCAGATAGCCATCAAGGTATGGGATGTTTGGGCCAACCAGACTATGGGGGTTGTTGATATCAAGGCCTGATCACCAACCAGATAAACCGCACCTATAATTATTCTGCCAATGGGGGTTAAGACCCCCCTGCCAATAATTTACCCGGATTCGTCAAGCCTGACTGGCCTGCCTCGAATGCCAGCCGGGGCGGCATAATCTTGCATAGTCCCGGATTTTGTGATATCAATTGCTTTAGGGACTTGCCAGATGATGTATAAAATTTCCATTTGTGTTATTATGCTGTTATTGATCTAAGCAAATGGAGCGCGGTAACTATGCAACGAGAGGAAATGGCCTGTCTGTGTTTTATACACAGCATACCGGGTATCGGGCATAAGACCCTGGCCAGGATCAGACAGCAAGCGGGGAGTTTCCGGGCTTGCTTGGAAGGTGATGACCGCTTGTGGAAGACTTGGTCCCTGCCCGCAGCGGCTTGCGCCGGCATCGTTCAGGCCCGCCAGCATAATGATCCTGTCAGCCTTTATGAACGACTGCAACGTGACGGCATTGAAGTATGCTGCGTGGAGGACGATGAATATCCAGAGCTGCTGCGGAATACAGCAGATCCGCCCTATCTTTTTTACTATCGGGGTGACCTCCATATTTTAAATGAATTCTGCCTGGCTGTGGTTGGCTCCCGGGTAGCAACCAGTTATGGCCGGACGCAAGCTTTCCGGTTCGGCCGGGAATTGGCCGGGCAGGGGGTAGTTGTTGTCAGCGGTATGGCCAGAGGCATCGACACCGAGGCCCACCGGGGAGCTCTGGAAGCGGGCGGTAAAACGGCTGCCGTATTGGGCAGCGGCATAGATGTAATATATCCGCGGGAAAACCGCAAGCTATACCAGCAGATAGTCGACAATGGAATTGTAATCAGCGAGTTTGCACCCGGTACCAAGCCCGAATCGGGTAATTTTCCAGCCCGCAATCGCACCATATCTGGATTATCACGGGGGGTGCTGGTAGTAGAGGCTAAGCAACGGAGCGGAGCCTTGATCACAGCCGATTTTGCTCTGGAACAAGGACGCGATGTTTTTGCCATACCAGGCCCCATTAACAGCCAGAACAGCATGGGCACCAATAACTTAATTAAACAGGGAGCTTGCTTGGTGAACAGCCTGGATGATATTCTACATGAATACGGGATGGATGTAGCCGTAAATCCGGCGTCTCAACAGGGCGTTTTGGCTTTTCCTGCAGACAGCGACGAAGCAGCAGTTCTGGAGGCTCTAGCTCATGACACGGTCCATTTCGATAGATTGGTCCAGCTGTCCCGGTTAGGTGTCGGGAAGCTCAGTGCAGCGCTTTTGAAACTGGAATTGGAGGGAATAATTAGAGCTATGCCGGGTAATTACTATGTGAAGGTTTAAGGTCAGACATAAATTACTTTTCACATATGTATGTATATAGAGCAACAAAAATCTAACGAGGTGATATTTTGGCCGACCATACTCTGGTGATCGTCGAGTCCGCCGCCAAGGCGAAGACCATAGCCAAATTTTTAGGCAAGAACTACCGCGTGAAAGCAAGTGTCGGACACATAAGGGATTTGCCCAAGAGCAAGCTGGGTATAGATGTCAACAACAATTTTGAACCCCAATACATTACCATCCGCGGTAAGGGGGAGATTCTTAAGGAAATAAGGAATGAGGCCAAGAAATCCTCCCGGGTACTGCTGGCTACCGACCCTGACCGCGAAGGAGAGGCCATCGCCTGGCATCTGCAGAACTTCATCAATATTCCCGAGGGCTCCAAGTGCCGGATAGAGTTCAATGAGATAACTTCCGAGGCTATCAAAAGGGCTATCAAGAACTCCCGGCCGGTTGATGTCAACCTGGTTAATGCCCAGCAGGCCCGGCGGGTTTTGGATCGTCTGGTGGGATACAACCTTAGCCCCTTGTTATGGAGCAAGGTTCGCAAAGGGCTCAGTGCCGGGCGGGTGCAATCGGTGGTGGTCAAGGTTATCTGCGAACGGGAGAAGGAGATTCAGGATTTTAAACCAGAAGAATACTGGACCATTAAGGTTCTTCTATCTAAAGATGGCAGCAGTCAATTCAGCGCCAACCTGCTTTCCTACCGGGGACGCAAACTGGAAATCAAGAACGCCAGCGAACAGCAAAAGGTGGCCGATTACCTGCAAGGTGCGGAGTATATTTTAAAGAGCCTTGAAAAAAAGGAAAAACAAATACGGCCCAAACCACCTTTCACAACCAGTACCCTGCAGCAAGAGGCTTCGAGGAGATTAGGCTTTTCCCCCAGCCGAACCATGCGGGTAGCCCAGGAAATGTATGAGGGTTTGGAATTAGGCAAAAAGGGCGCGGTCGGGTTGATCACCTATCTGCGTACCGATTCTACCCGGATTGCCAATACGGCCCAGGCGGAGGCACTGGATTTCATCAAAGCCGAATATGGGGATTCTTTTGCTCCTCATACTCCGAATCAATATAAGAGCCGCAAATCAGCTCAAGATGCTCATGAAGCCATCCGGCCGTCATCGGTGATCCGTACCCCCGACAGTATTAAACAGTATCTCAGCCGCGACCAATATCGCCTTTATAAGTTGATATGGGAGCGTTTTGTGGCCAGCCAGATGGCGGCGGCCCGCTATGATACGGTCAAGGCCGAGATCAACGCGGGAGAGTACGGTTTGCGGGCCAGTTCATCCCAACTGAAGTTCCCTGGGTATAAAAAGGTATATAAAGATGAGGAGGATGAGGTCAGAAACCCCATCCCCGATATGGAGGATGGGCAGCCTCTGCAATTGGAAAAACTAATCCCCGAGCAGCACTTTACCCAACCGCCGCCCCGCTATACCGATGCCAGCTTGGTGAAACTCCTGGAAGAGAAGAATATTGGTCGCCCCAGCACTTATGCGCCTATCATCGAGACCATAATCAAGCGGAGTTATGTAGAACGGCAGAATAAGCAATTTGTACCTACCGAACTTGGTTACATAGTAGTGGATCTGCTTACCCAGCACTTCGGCAACATCGTGGATATTGGTTTTACGGCTCGTATGGAAGAAGAACTGGATTTGGTCGAAGAAGGCAAAATGAACTGGAAGGAAGTAATCAGGGATTTTTACGATCCATTCAATGCCGATCTTGAAAAGGCCCAGGACCTTATAGAAAAGGTGGAAATAAAAGACGAGGATGCCGGTAAGGAATGTCCTCAGTGCGGCAAGCCCTTGCTCATCAAGCACGGCCGCTTTGGCAAGTTTATAGCTTGTTCTGGATTCCCGGATTGCCGCTATACTGAGTCCATCAACGAAGAGGCAGGAGTGAACTGCCCAATATGCAGCGGACCGGTATTGGCCCTAAAATCGAAAAAAGGGCGAAGGTACTACGGATGCAAGAACTACCCGGAATGCAACTTCCGCTCCTGGAACAAACCCACCGGAGAGAAATGCCCGATCTGTGGCGATGCGATGGTGGAGAAATACAACAAGCAAGGTTCACAAGCGGTCTGTCAGAATCCGGAATGCAAGCATCGATCCGAATCGAGGGAACATGTTGTCGCCCATTAACGTGATCGGCGGCGGCCTGGCTGGCTGCGAAGCGGCCTACCATGCGGCCCAGGCTGGTATGAGGATAAGACTCTATGAAATGAGACCGGTACGGATGACCCCGGTTCACCGCTCGGCGCATCTGGCGGAGCTGGTTTGCAGCAATTCACTGAAATCGGACCTGCCAGCCACAGCCCAAGGATTGCTTAAGAAGGAAATGCGGACCTTGGGGTCACTGATCCTGGAATGTGCGGAACAGGCCAGGGTTCCCGCCGGATCGGCTCTAGCCGTCGATAGGGAATACTTCGCGCAGCTGGTTTCCGAACGGATAGAAAACCACCCCAACATTGAAATCATCCGCCAGGAGGTGGAGGCCCCGCCCGCCGATGAGGTCTGCATAATAGCAACCGGCCCGCTCACTTCGGATGCATTGTACCGGGAATTGAGCCGGATCACCGGTGAAAAGAACCTGTTTTTCTATGATGCGGTCGCCCCCAGCGTTACCTTGGAGAGTTTGGATATGGAGAGGATATTTAAGGCCTCTCGCTACGGCAAGGGTGACAGCGATTATTACAATTGCCCCATGAGCCGGGACGAATATGAGCACTTTTACCAGGAACTGGTACAAGCGGATATTGCCGAGGGTCATAGTATTGACAAGAACCTCTTTTTCTCGGGTTGTATGCCCATAGAAGTCATGGGCCGCCGGGGCCTGGACACTCTCAGATTCGGCCCCCTGCGGCCGGTGGGTCTGATAGATCCGCGCACCGGCCAGCGGGCCTGGGCGGTGGTCCAACTGCGGCAAGAGAATAAAGAAGGTACGGTCCTTGGCCTTGTCGGGTTTCAGACCCGGCTCAAATGGGGCGAACAGGACCGGATTTTTCGCTTGATACCGGGGCTGGCGAATGCGGAATTTGTAAGATACGGAGTCATGCATCGTAATACCTACATAAACAGCCCCCGGGTTTTGCTGTCCACCTTGCAGTTAAGACAGAACCCCAATTGGTTTTTTGCCGGGCAGATCACGGGAGTGGAGGGATACATGGAATCAGCCGCGACGGGGATCCTGGCTGGAGTCAATGCACTGCGCCGCTGCCGGGGCAATGCGCCCTTAAGGATGGATCCAAACACCATGATGGGGGCCTTGCTGGCTTTTATAACCGATCCCACCCAGACTGACTTTCAGCCCGTCAACGCCAATTTTGGCATTCTGCCTCCACTGGAGATGCCAGTGAAGGATAAGAAGAAACGATATGAGGCTTATGCCACCCGGTCAGGTCAAAAGATGATGGAATTTCTCAGCCAGGCCGGGCTTCCGGATACAGAAGCATGAGAGGTTTGGAGGACACCATGACCACAGAACCTGAATTAAACACCTTGCTGGCCAATGAAATCCCTTCATTTTTGGCTTATCTCCGAGTGGAAAAGAGTGCCTCCCCATTGACCCTGATCGGGTATCAGACCGACCTGGATCAGTATTTGGATTTCCTGGCTGGTTTTCATGGTCTTGAAAAAACGGCCCTATCAGTCTCCGCGGTTACCAATTTATCCGCCCGGGAGTACATAGTCCAGATGTTCAATCATGATTTGAGTCGGGCTACCATAGCCCGCAAGATGGCTGCCCTACGCTCATTTGTCAAATACCTGTGCCGGGAAAACCTGCTGGCCGGCAACCCTATTACGAATGTCTCCACCCCCCGGCAGGAGAAGAGACTACCCCGCTTCCTCTACCCCATGGAGATGCGTATGCTCATTGCAGCCCCTGATACCAAAAGCCCGTCAGGCTTAAGAGACAAGGCTATTCTCGAGACCCTGTATGCAGCCGGGGTCCGGGTGAGTGAGTTGGTAGGTATCAACATCGACGACCTGGATTGCAAGGAAGGCTGGATCATGATTATGGGTAAGGGCCGCAAGCAACGCATGGCACCGATGGGAGCCAAGTGCAAGCGGGCTATTGCGGCTTACCTGGATAAGGGAAGGCCAGTCCTGCTTTCCCGTAGTAGTCAAAACACCCCGGCCCTTTTCCTGAATAAATCAGGCGGTCGTTTGACTGCCCGCAGCATCCGCAATATTCTCAATAAATACGTGGAGCAGCTGGCCATACATCAAAAGGTTACTCCCCACACCCTGAGACATACGTTTGCCACCCATCTCCTGAATAACGGTGCTGACCTGCGCTCGGTGCAAGAGTTGCTCGGACATGTTAAACTATCCACTACACAGATCTATACTCATGTGACCAAAGACAGATTAAAGACTATTCATGAAGAAAATCATCCGCGGAGGTGAGGCCAGGTGTTTGAAGGAACAACCATTGTAGCAGTGAAAAAGGACGGCCAGATGGCTATAGCCGGAGATGGTCAGGTGACCTTCGGCCAGAATGTAGTTATGAAGAATAATGCGGTCAAGATCAGGAAGATTTATGAAGGGAAGGTTGTGGCCGGATTTGCTGGTTCAGTAGCCGATGCCTTCACATTGTTCGCCAAGTTCGAGGAGAAGCTCAAAGCCACCGGGGGCAATCTAACCCGGGCAGCGGTGGAGATAGCCAAGGAATGGCGTACGGACAGGATTCTGCGCAAGTTGGAAGCCCTGCTCATCGTGGCCGACCGGGAGAAGATGTTCATAGTGTCGGGTAATGGCGAGGTGATCGAACCGGACGATGGTATCACCGCCATCGGTTCAGGCGGTTCCTACGCTCTGGCAGCAGCTCGGGCCCTGGCCCGTTTTACTGATTTATCGGCGGCAGAGATAGCTCATGAAGCAATGAAGATCGCCGGGGAAATATGCGTATATACCAACGACCATATTACCGTGGAGGTAGTTGAATAGAATGACTAAAAGGAGATTTTGTCTTGCATAATCTTACACCGAAAGAAATAGTGGAGGCACTGGACAAATACATCGTAGGGCAGCAAGAAGCCAAAAAGGCAGTGGCCATAGCTTTGCGTAACCGGTACCGACGCAAGATGCTGCCCCAGGAATTGAGCGAGGAGATATATCCCAAGAACATTATTATGATAGGCTCCACCGGGGTAGGCAAGACGGAGATTGCGCGAAGGCTGGCCAAACTGGTCAAAGCCCCGTTTATTAAGGTGGAGGCTAGTAAGTTCACGGAAGTCGGTTACGTGGGGCGGGACGTCGATTCCATGATCCGGGATTTAGTAGAGACCGCCTTGCGGATGGTGAAACAGGAAAAAATGGACGAGGTCCGGGAAAAGGGAGCGGCTTTGGCTGAGGAAAGACTGATTGACTACTTGTATCCCCTGCCTGCCAAACCGACTGCTTACAATAAAAACCCGTTGGAATTCCTGATGGGGCAGGTACAGCATAACCCCCGCGATAATGAGGATTTCCAGCGCCAGTTGAAGGAAGCTGAGAACCAAAGAGAAATCATCCGCCGGAAACTGGCCCGCAAGGAACTTGAGGATGAGATAGTCGAAATAGACGTTGAGGAAAGGAACAACTCGTTCATGGAGATCATCTCAGGTTCGGGTGTTGAGGAAATGGGGGTCAATTTCCAGGACATGTTGGGAGGGCTGTTGCCCAAGTCCAGCAAGAAGCGCAAGTTGAAAGTCAAAGAAGCTCGGGAGATCCTGAGCCATGAGGAGGCGATGCGGCTCATCGATACCGATGAAGCCAACCGCGAGGCCATTAGGCGGGTGGAGCAGGATGGATTGGTTTTCCTGGATGAGATCGACAAGATCGCCAGCAAAGAGGGTTCCTATGGTCCCGATGTCTCGCGGGGCGGGGTGCAACGCGATATACTCCCTATTATCGAAGGTTCCACGGTAATCACCAAATATGGGCCGGTCAAAACCGACCACATTCTTTTCATAGCCGCGGGAGCCTTCCATGTCAGCAAGCCATCGGATTTGATTCCAGAACTGCAGGGCCGTTTTCCGATCCGGGTGGAATTGGAAAATTTAAAAAAGGAAGATCTGGTGCGAATATTGCGGGAACCCCATAATTCACTCTTAAAGCAATATACGGCCTTATTAGGCACGGAAGGGCTGGCTGTGCATTTCGCCGACGAAGCGGTCGAGTATATTGCCGAGATCGCCTACGAAGTCAATGCCCGAACTGAAAATATCGGGGCCCGGCGGCTGCATACAATCATGGAGAAAGTCCTGGAGGATTTGCTTTTTGAAGCTGCTTATATGTCGGGGCAGGAGATCGTTATCGACCGTAACTATGTCGAGACCAGGTTAAGCACAATTGTGCAGGACGAGGATTTAAGCCGTTTCATACTTTAGGTTGAACAACTTGGGGAAGACCATTTAGAATTGCTGCCAATCTAATGGGGGTGAAGGCTGCTCCCCTGCAACTTGATACAGCCCTGTAACCAAAGACGAGAGCGCTGTCGATCTTACGGACAGCGCTCTCTTGGGTAACTGTTGCAGCAATTGCTTTTCTCTATCTTTTGTTTGTTGGTTTTGGCTTCAGCTGACTACAGACATTATTCTTGATAGTGAGTCCTCGTCTCGGAGCCGCCAAATCTGGCTCGACTGTGTTTTGCGAGACTGGTAAATAACAAACAGGCTATTTATCAGTTTCAGTGGGCATCCTATACAACCTAGGCTGCATCCACTTTTTTAACGGATTCTTCGACTACTGACTGGGGTATTTCATAACCATAATACTCGCGATAGATGCCGCATTCGCTATCCGTACGGGCACAAACCGTGCAAGCCTGACAATCCAGGCAATCCCAGTTTTTCTCCATTTGTAACCCTCCCCTATGCAATTGCTGCAACAGTCCAAACCGAACGTTTTCATTACCGTCAATTCTATGCCTGTAGTTTTGATTATTCAAGCCCCTTTCCAGAAGCAGCCAAAAAAATAATCAAGCGAACAGAGAAAACCACTCATCCCTGACATGGGTGGTCTAGTATTTAAAAATATGCAGAGGGGAGGAGCAATCATTTGCGGGTTCTCCTACAAGTGCCGGCTCTTCAGCTCCATTTATCACTGGCGTTGTGGGTCCAATTAGAGATAGCCAGGCACATGGCCTGGCTATCCGAATGTAGGCTTAACGTTTAAAAAAAGTGACATTATCTGGTTATATTATCCCTTTTTGCCTGAACTCCGCAACTTGTTGGTCCGAGTACCCGATTTTCCTGAGAATTGCTTCCGTATCCTGTCCCAGGGCTGGGAACTCAAGTTTGGCTGCCCCCGGGGTCCCTGATAACTTGATAGGAACTCCGGTCAGGGGGATCTCCCGCCCTGAACCCTTGAAGTTGGCCAGTTTAAGGATCATGTCCCGTGCCGCCACCTGGGGATGGTTGCACATCTCTTCCATTGTCAGAACCGGAGTGAAGCAGATGTCATCGTTGGCGAAGAATTCCACCCACTCGTCTCTGGTCTTGGTCAGCATTATTTCCCGGATGTCAGACTGAATATCCGCCTGAAGATCGGGATTCCACTGGGGCTTAACATATTCAGCCCGGTCCAGCTTCTGGCAGAACTGGGCCCAGAATTTATCTTCCACCGCCCCAAGGCTGACATGTTTACCGTCCTTGGTCTCATAAACGTTATAGCAGGCGTAACCTCCTGTCAGCACGTCGTTGCCCATCTCCGGCAATCTGCCCCAGCCGGCCCACTCGCCCAGCGTATAGGCCAGCAGACTTATGGAGCAATCCAGCATGGCCACATCGCAAAACTGGCCTTCCCCGGTTTTTTCACGGCTGGCCAAGGCCAACAGGATGGCGATGACCGAATAAAGGGTACCTCCGGCGATATCAGCTATCTGTGCTCCCGACATGGCCGGGCGCCCTTTATAAACTCCGGTTAATCCGGTAACTCCGGCCAAGCTAAGATAATTCAGGTCATGGCCGGCAGCATCCTTTAGAGGCCCGGTGCATCCGTATCCAGTTATGGCGCAATATATGATGCCCTTATTCACAGTCTTTAAGGCATCATAATCCAAGCCCATCTTCTTCATGACGCCGGGCCGGAACTGGTCGACCACCACATCGGCGTTGGTGACCAGTTTCCTGAAGATATCCTTGCCTGAAGACTGCTTAAGATCCAGGGTAATGCTTTTCTTATTGCGGTTTACAGTAGGAAAACGAGCACTCTCCCCCTCGATACACGGCGTCAGGGTGCGCCCCAGGTCACCCCCTCGGGGATCTTCAACCTTGATGACCTCCGCTCCAAAATCTGCCAGTATCTGGGTGCAAAAAGGCCCAGGTAGGTATCTGGACAAGTCCAAAACCCTAATTCCTTCCAGTGGTAAACTCATAAACTCCCTCCATTCTAGTGGTTGTTGGACCAAGAAATTCCAGGTCCTTTTCTTTTATTCGAGAGAATTCCTTCGATTCCTCTAATAAAAGAGCCCTGGCAAGAATGCCAGGGCATATAGGAAGGGGAGGTGTTACCCAAGATTATTATGGTACTGCGCACAGGTAACGGGCTTGTTATCGCTATGCCGCTAATTCATTCCGCGTAGCATAATCCCGTTTAGGGAAGGAATATACCGTCTTTATCGACCACCTTATACAGAAGCTCAATTTCTTCAACGGTTGGCCTTTCAGTCACACCTCTGCACCTGGAGATGTTCAGATCGAATTCGCAGTTTTCCTTTACCTGCTCGGGAGTAAATCCGGGATGAACCGTATCCAGGTACATAATCCCGTCTTCGTCGAAGCGGAACACTGCCATATTGGTGATAACCGCTGAGAGCCCGCCATTGAAAAACTTTCCGTATACTTCCTTCTTGGATTTCAGCTCTCCAGAGGGCCATTCCGGAATGCGCCAGCCAGGAGAGGTGATGTAATCCACATTCTCCTTGAAGCGGCGTTTTTCCTGAACCATGATGAAGACGGTTCTTCTAGCAAAAGAGTTGATATCAGGATTGCCGCCGCTGCCGGTGAAACGTTTCTTAGGAGCTGCATAATCTCCCACCACAGTAGTATTGACATTACCATACTTGTCGATCTCGGCTCCGCCCAGGAAGGCCAGATCTACATAACCGCTGTGGAGCTGGCCGTAGAATGCTTCGGTCAGACCAGCAGCAACTGATGATTGGGTAGCGCAGCGGGCGTCACCTACCGAAGCGGGCAGGTCTTTGGGCCTGCCGTCAATGCTGCCGGCTTCGTATATACACACTGCATTGGGGGCGTTGGTAATCTGGGCCAATGCTATGGCCAGCATGGGCAGACCGGTGCCGGCGAAAACGATGTCACCGTCCTGCACTTCTCTGGCCGCAGCTACTGCTAGCAAATCAGCGCCTTTGTAGTTTTCCGCATAGTTTTTTGCAGTCATCTACCTCGTCCCCCTTTTCATAGTAGTCGAATAGCCCATGACACTATTGGCTTTCAGTTTCAGGAGCCGATTTACCCCTAGTTTTTCCAGGTATTCATCAAATCCATCCACCCCAAAGATCCACTCATCGGCAAATTTCTTGTACCCGTCGGCACTCTTGGAAGCCTGATAGAAAGCTCTGATAAAATCGGCATCGACGTCATAGAAGAACTGGGAGCCAGTAGGATGTGCACCGAATGGCTGTTCGATGACGTAATCGATGGCGTAACCAGGAGCAATGTTCAGCGCAGGCTCATCTCTCAAGTAGCTGTCCGGGACGATCTCTTCAGCGATGACGATAACCTTCTTGGCTGCCTTTATAACTTCCAGATCCACATAAGTTTGGGCCAGAACCCGGACAGTGCCCTCGTCCCCAACCTGTTGGGCGTATACTAAAGCCCAATCGGGATTGGCGGCTGGCATCAGCAGGATATTGCCCATATCGTACATGGGGTCAGGTATAGTGTCGTATTTTTTCAACGGTATTTTGGGATTAGAGCCATCCCGCAGGCCGGCTTTGCCGAGCATGTCGAACTTGGGATTCAGTATATCGGTACCCATGGACAAAGCGGTGGGGAAGAAGGGAAGACCATAAGCGCCAGCCAGTAGTCGGGCAACACACTGGGCATGGGAGTAATCTTCAACTAGAATAGAACCTTCAACCTGTCCCCGGGCTACGGATTCACCTAATTTACCATAGAGTTCGTGTCCTACCCAGCAGGATTCCCAGATTTTCACACAGCCTGCGCCTGCCAGTATCTCGGTATGAGTACCACCGTTGACTTCAAACAAGTGCAGATCCTTTTTACCCTGACGCACCAATTCATAGATCAGAGCCATCGGGCGGCGCCAAATTGTGAAGCCGCTGAACGACAGCATGTCGCCGTCTTTGATTAGCCCGGCAGCTTCTTTTAGGGTTATCTTGTTAATCTTACCCATTGATCTACCTCCTCCATTATTTTTGGGGGTCTACCTGAAGTTCGTGTTGGATAACAACTTAGGACCTCGTTCTGGGTTCGATCTCCCGGGTGAAAATCGCTGACTCGAGACTGTTGGAATCTGATTACCATTTGCCGATTACTTCACGACCGATAATCATGCGTTGGATCTGGTTGGAACCCTCGTAAATCTGGGTGATCTTGACGTCGCGCATCATGCGCTCAATCGGGAACTCGTTACAGTAACCGTAACCGCCCATCAACTGCACGCAATTGGTGCAAACTTCCATGCTGGTGTCTGTGGCAAACTTCTTGGCCATGGATGCCTCTTTGTTGTGAGGCAACTTGTTGTCCTTCAGCCAGGCAGCCCGATATACCAACAGCTGAGCCGCATCCAGGGCAGTGGCCATATCAGCCACCATAAACTGAACCCCTTGATTGGCTGCCAAAGGTTTGCCGAATTGTTGTCTTTCTTTGATGTACTGGTTGGTGAACTCCAGAGCCCCTTCTCCGATGCCTAATCCCTGGGCGGCTATAGTGATCCGTCCACCGGCAAGGAGGCCCATGGCCACCTGGAACCCGTCGTTTTGAACGCCGAGCATGTTTTCTTTGGGTACTTTGACATCTTCGAAATAGAGTTCGACAGTGGGTGAGCCGTTCATGCCCATCTTTTGGACTGGTTTGCTCATAGTGAAACCGGGGGTGTCCTTCTCGATCTGCAGGCAGGTTATTCCTTTACCAGGTCCCTGAGTGGGATCGGTCTTGACGAAAGTGCAATAGGTGGTGGCGATTCCGCCATTGGTTATAAATATTTTACTGCCATTGACCAGGAAATAGTCTCCCTTGTCCTCGGCTTTGCATTTGATGGAGGCAGCATCGGAACCGGCATTGGGTTCGGTTAACGCATAGGCTCCTACGATCTCTCCGGAGGCCAAAGCTCTAAGATATTTTTCCTTGACCCGCTGGCCGCCATAGAGCCAAGTGCTCATGCAGCCCAGACCAGTGTGAACGCTCATAATAACTGCTGTGGAAGCGCAGCATTTGGCCAACTCTTCCACAAATATGGCGAAGTCCAGATAAGTAGCCCCGGCTCCGCCCCATTCTTCAGGAATGGGAAGACCGCACAGGCCAAGTCCAGCCATTTTCTGGAAGGTTTCCATCGGGAATCGATGGGTGCGGTCGATTTCCGCAGCCAGCGGTTCTACCTCGTTCTTGGAAAACTTGCGGAACATATCCCGCATCATTAATGACTCTTCACTTAAACTAAAATCCATCTATTTTCCAGCTCCTTTCTATTTACCGGTAAATGTGGCTTTGCGTTTTTCTACGAAGGCGCTCATGCCTTCCTTTTGATCATCCGTAGCGAAACAGAGACCAAAAACATCAGCTTCTATGGTCATCGCCCGGTTAATGTCGGCTTGCATACCCTCGTTAACCGCCACTTTACACAGACGTACCGAAATTTGCCCCTTGGAGGCGATCCGTTGAGCCAGTTTCATAACATAATCCATCAGGGCGTCGGCTTCGACTACCGCGTTGACCAAACCGATTCGCAGTGCTTCATCGGCTTCAATTATGTCAGCGCTGTACAGAAGTTGTTTGGCCATTCCCGTGCCCACCAGTCGTGGCAGGCGCTGGGTACCGCCGAAGCCGGGGGTAACTCCCAGTCCCACCTCGGGTTGGCCGAATTTACTCTTGTCGGAGCAGATGCGGAAATCACAGGCCATAGCCAATTCACACCCGCCGCCGAGGGCAAAACCATTGATGGCAGCTATTACTGGTTTCTCGATGGTTTCGATCAGTGAGAAGACACTCTGACCCAACAAGCCAAATTCCCTGGCCTGCATGGCGTTGATATTCAGCATATAGGTTATGTCCGCCCCGGCGACAAACGATTTGTCGCCGGCGCCTTTGATTATCATCACATCAGCTTGCGGATCATCCCGGAAAACCTCGACCGCCGCTTTAATGTCCAACAAAGTGTCCCTATTTAGGGCGTTTAGCGCCTTGGGGCGGTTGATGGTCAGAATAGCGATGTTGTCGATCTTATCCAGCAACACATTGGCGAATTCCATTTCTATCCCTCCCTTGGCCTAGACTTCATGGACCTATTTGCTGTAGTCGAATATACCCTTGCCGGTTTTGCGTCCCAGCCATCCGGCTTGCACATATTGCTTCAGGAGAGGGGAGGGACGGTATTTGGGATCACCATAGCCGGTGTACATTACATTGAGAATCGCTAGCACGGTATCCAATCCAATGAGGTCGGCCAGTGCACAGGGACCCATGGGATGGTTCATGCCCAGCTTCATGATATTGTCGATATTCTCGGCTGGAGCAACACCTTCATAGAGCTCCCACAGCGCCTCGTTGATCATCACCTGCAGAACGCGGTTGGAGATGAAGCCAGGAACGTCCTTACACCAAACCGGGGTTTTGCCCATCTTGATGGAGGCTTCCTCGATGGTGTTATAGACATCATCGGTGGTAGCCAGTCCGCGGATTACTTCCACCAGTTTCATTACTGGAACTGGATTCATGAAGTGCATACCGATTACCTGACCGGGGCGTTTGGTGCAGGCCGCTATCTGGGTAATAGGCAGGGAGGATGTATTGCTGGCCAGAATCGCATGGGGAGGAGCGATCCGGTCCAATTCCTCAAACACCTTTTTCTTGATATCGAAGTTTTCGACAATGGCTTCTACGATCAGGTCGCAGTCAGCGGCATCTTCCAGACTGACCGAGGGTTTGATCCTGGCTAGAATGGCATCCATATCTTCCTGGGTGCGTTTGCCTTTTTCAACATCACGGCCCAGGTTCTTTTTGATGAGAGCAATGCCCTTGTCGACCAATTCCATGTTGATGTCATATTGAACAGTCTCAAAACCAGCCTGGGCTGAAACTTGAGCTATGCCCCCGCCCATCTGGCCCGCACCGATGACCATTACCTTTTTGATTTCCATATTTCCTTCCTCCTCACAATGATTTGATGTTATCGAATCGGTGTTTTATGGCTCAACATATATCAGCATAGAATCGCCTTGAGCGTGGCCGGAGCAGATTCCACATACGCCGTACCCGCCGCCGCGGCGTTTTAATTCGTAGCCGAGGGTCATCAGGATCCGAGCCCCGGAAGAACCGATCGGGTGTCCATAGGCTATAGCGGATCCGTTGACATTGACCTTGTTGATCATGTCTTCCTTGCTCATGCCTACGATCTTCATACAGCTGACCAGAACCACGGCTGCGAAGGCCTCGTTGGCTTCCACCAGCTTGATATCATCAGCAGTAAGGCCGTTCTGTTCCAGTACCTTCTTGATGGAGAGGCCGGGAACGGTAGCTATATCCTTGGTCTGTTGGGATACCTCGGCATAGTCTACGATGGTGAAAAGCGGCTTCAATCCTAACTCATCCGCCTTTTCACGGCTCATGAGCATGACTGCGCTGCCTCCATCGTTGACACCCGGAGCATTACCTGCTGTAACGCTGCCCGGGCCGCCGGTTACAGGGCTCTTGTGATTGAATACCGGAGGAAGCTTGGCAAGGGCTTCGATGGTGGTGCCGGGGCGAGGGCCTTCGTCCTTGGCCATGATTTCTTTGCCCTTCTTGATTTCAACCGGGAATATCTCGTCGTCGAGGCGGCCATTTTCCATTGCATCCACAGCCCTAGTTTGGGAAAGGTATGCCCACCAATCCATGTCTTCCCGGGTGATGCCAAATTCGTCAGATACTTCCGAACCATGTATAGCCATGTGACGGTTATAGAAGGCATCCCACAGGCCATCATAGACCATCAAGTCTACCAGCCGTCCATTAGGTAATCCCATCCGGCCGCCAAATCTTTCATCGGGCAGCGAATAGGGGCAGTTGGTCATGCTTTCCATACCGCCGGCGATAACGATATCGGCCCGGCCGACTTTGATCAGCTGTACGCCCAGGTCAACGGTTTTTAAACCGGAGGAACAGACTTTGTTGATAGTGATGGAAGGAACCGACTCCGGCAAACCTGCCAAAAGGGTGGCTTGGCGGCTGGGGACTTGGCCTACGCCGGCGGGGACGACTTCGCCCATGTACACGTAGTCCACATCTTCGCCTTTGACCTTGCCCTCTACCCGGCGCATAACTTCCTTGATGGCCAGAGCGCCCAGCTGGGGTGCATCATATTCTTTAAGCTTGCCGCCCAATACACCATAAGGGGTACGAGCTGCGGCAACACACACGACTTCCCGTAGTTTGGCATAGGGGTTGTCCAGTTTGCGGCCCATACCTTTGTAATCAGGCTTCCTCTCGCCAAATCCGGTAACAGGCACAGTCTTCGGATAATCCGCCCTCTTCATATCAAGTTTCTGTACAAAATCCGACATTCTCTCATCCTCCTTAAATCGTTCATTGACTGCTAAAAATACTAGAGTCCTACCGTGACTGGAACAATTCACCTCCTTATTATTGAAGATAAAAACAACCCCGCAGACGTATTTGTCTGGCGGGGCTCAAAGGCTCTCTAACAGATACTATAAAGCGATATGTAGTTGGGTTGATTCCAATTAAATCGAACTGACGGCGGTAAGTGAATCCTTAATTATTTTCGTAAATACAGCTGTGTCACGCAGACTATTCTGTGCCCCGCAGCGCGGGCACTTGATTTCTAACTGCCGGCATTCCAAGTACTTCCCTAAAAGCTTTTGGCATTTGTGGCACCGGAAATCCTTTAGAATAATAAAAATCACTCCCCTTAACCCCTGATCTCCCGACAACTCATCGCGTATCTTCTATATTTACTAAGCAAGTATCATGCCATAATCAGGTATAATTCTAAAATGCCCCCAAGCCGCGGCGATTGGGTTTTAAAAGGGGGATGCGGGTGGCCCCGTCCCCTAACATTTTGTTGCATCGGTGCATCAAGGTTCCTATGTGGCCTTGAACAAGGAATGAATACTCCCCAACATTACGACAGGTTGTCTCATGTAACGACTTGCACAAGACCAGTATTGGAAGTTCCCTATTGAAAAGGCGGGGATCTTTCTTGGTTTCTCGCGTTGCGTTTATGCATCTAAAAAACGATGCACCAGTGCAACGGTAAGTTGCATTGATGCATCAACAAGTATTTGAATCCTTATTTCTTGTTATTTGGTATGTGATATACCATATTTGGCTGCTTTTCTAACCACAGTCGATGCGTCCACCTTAAGCACTGCAGCCATTTGCCGGGTGGTGCGGTATTGTTGATAAGCCTTCTCGAGGATCTGCTTCTCTACATTCTCCACTGCATCTTGCAGGGGTATGATACCGGAGACCGTTACCTCAGGATTTACTGGACCGGAGTTTACCAAAAATGCTGGCAGGTCGTCGATGGTCAGAAGATCTTTGGTACCTACAACTATCAATCTTTCTATAAGGTTTTCCAACTCTCGCACGTTGCCAGGCCAATTATAACCCATAAAAACATCTACTACTTCGGGGGCAAACCTGCGGTTGAGCTTGTGTTTGCGGTTGTACAACTTGGTGAAATGAGCAACCAGGGGAGGAATATCCTCGATCCTGTCCCGCAAAGGGGGGACATTGATGGGGACCACATTAAGGCGGTAGTAAAGGTCCTCCCTAAACAGTTTTTTCTCCACCAGCTCCAGCAGATTGCGATTGGTGCCCGTCACGATTCTGGCATCAACTTGCAGGGGTTTGGTGCCGCCGACGCGGACGAACTCCTTGTTCTGCAGTACCCGCAACAGTTTAACCTGCAGATTTAAGGGCAGATCGCCGATCTCATCCAGAAACAGTGTTCCTCCCGCCGCCAACTGAAAATAACCCGGTTTGCCTTCTTTCTTGGCACCCGTGAAAGCACCATAATCATAACCGAATAGTTCCGATTCCAGCAGTGTCTCAGGAATTGCCCCGCAATTGACTTTTATAAAGGGTTGGTCCCGGCGGCTGCTGTTGTTGTGAATTACCTCGGCAATCAATTCCTTACCGGTACCAGATTCACCCGTAATCAAAATGGTGGAATCAAACTGAGCCAGCCTGATCACCGTGGATAGCAGAGTAATCATGCGACTAGAATTGGTCACAATATTGTCTGAACCAACGTATTGCAATTTCAGAGTGCGCAGCTGCGATTCATAGTGCTGGCTCAGGCCTTCAAACTCTTCCAGTTTTTGTCTCAAAGCATTGAGTTCGGTGATATCACGGACGTTGCTAACCACCCGGAAGATGTTGCCCTTATCATCGAAAACCGGGTTGCCGGTAGCCAAAGTCATTTTACCGGTACGCATCTCCTGGCTGATGGTCACCGGACTGCGCTTCTCCAGTACCAACGCTGTAACTGATTCCGAGACGATTCCCTCAGACTCAATAGTGGTCACATTTTTGCCAATGAATTCATCGGCGCTGATGCCGGTGATCCTTTCATAAGCCTTATTGAGGCGAAGGGTGATACCATTTCCGTCGGTAATATATAAACCATCAAAAGAGGAGTCAATAATCGCATCCAACTCCCGGTTGAGTTCCTTGAAGCGTTCCAACTCCCTTGAAACACTCTCCAATTCAGATACGTCCAGGAGCACCGCCACCGCCCCGACAATTTCTCCTTCCTTAATAATAGGAGAACGATTGGACAAAAATTGATGGCCCCTCAAACTGATCCTTTTCAGGGGTTCAGCTGTACCGATATCTATAACGCGGGTAAGGTCGCTCTCGGGCAGGACATCTTGGATATGACGCCCACTGACCTCGGAGGCTTTAGAGCCCAGGATTCTCTCCGCAGCTGCATTCCAAACCTTTATAAAGCCATTGTGGTCAATCGATACGATAACATTATGGGCTGAATTGATAATGGCGTCCAATTCCAGCGAGATATTCTGATACGAATCAAAGAAGGCTTTGGCGATGTCCCCGCGGGTACAAATACCCACGACCCGACCCCGGTCATCAACCACCGGTAGACGTGGCACCGTCGCATTGACTACATCACCGAATTCATCATCCGGATGTCCGACGAGCAGGTCGGTGCTCATCATCTGCGCCACCGGACGATCAAAATCCCGGTCTCCGTTTACTACCCGATATATGTGAGTCTTTGTGAATAGGCCGATTAATTCACGGTTCCCATTCACCACCGGGGCGCCATCGATCTTATGCTCCATAAAAATGATGGCTGCCTCTCCCACTGTCTGATCAGGACGAAGACAGATCGGATCAATGGTCATAATCTCTCTAATCTTCATATAATTAATGCCACCACCTTGGCTTCAATTTAGCATATGGTTTTGAAAAATGCACGGGATTTATCTTCCTGGGTGGGAGGAATCGTAGTTCCCGGCTTGAATCAACGATTATTGGGACAATATATATGATTGAAGACTTGAAACAGTACAATTCTAATCCGATTTATTGCGCAATTTAGCCAAGCGCTTCCTCTTCAAAGGGTGACACTTACTTTATCAATGGAGTTACCCAGAAGAAGATTGGCGGCAATATTCTACTTTCTTGCCAACCCGTATTTAATTGTGATATATTATCTGTTGATGATTTCGCACGCCAGCCGACCGTAGGGAGTGTGCTTTTCCAAAAGTCTCCCGGCGGAATGAAGCTTGCGGAGGACTAAAACAACAGGAGGTAGGAAAATGTCGGTAATTACTATGAAGCAGCTGCTGGAGGCTGGGGTTCACTTCGGGCACCAGACCAGGAGATGGAACCCCAAGATGGACCGTTACATTTATATGGAGAGGAACGGTATTTACATTATCGATCTCCAGCAGACGGTCAAAAAATTCGATGAAGCTTATGCTTTCATCAAAGAGACGGTAGCCGAAGGCAAGGGCATCCTTTTCGTCGGGACCAAGAAACAGGCTCAGGAGACCATCAAGGATGAAGCCAGAAGATGTGAGATGTATTTTGTAAACCAACGCTGGCTGGGCGGCATGCTGACCAACTACAAGACGATCCGCAAAAGAGTCATGAGGCTCAAGGAGTTAGAGAGGATGGAGGCCGAAGGAGCCTTTGAAGTTCTTACCAAGAAAGAAGTAGCCAAGCTGAAGAATGAGCGGGAAAGACTGGAAAGATTCCTGGGTGGCATCAAAGATATGGACAAACTGCCCGGAGCCGTGTATGTGGTAGATCCCCGCAAAGAAAAGATCGCGGTAGCGGAAGCCCGTAAACTGAATATCCCGGTGGTTGCCATTGTGGATACCAACTGCGACCCTGATGAAATCGACTATGTAATACCAGGCAACGATGACGCCATTAGAGCAGTAAGGTTGATATCTTCCAAGATCGCAGATGCGGTGCTGGAGAGCAAGCAGGGAGAACAAATATCCGGATAAAGCTAGAGCAAAGGGTGGACGGTTTTTCCGGTACACCCTTTTTTAATGATAATTTGGAATGCAATATGTAAGGAGGATAATAAGTGGAGATTACAGCGACATTGGTGAAGGAGCTACGGGAGAGAACCGGCGCGGGTATGATGGATTGCAAGAAGGTGCTGGTGGAGACCGGTGGTGACATAGAGAAGTCGATCGACGAGTTAAGGGCCAAGGGTTTGGCCAAGGCTGCCAAGAAGGCAGGCAGAGTGGCCAGCGAAGGTGTTGTCGTATCGTACATTCATGGCAAAGGGCGCATTGGCGTACTGGTCGAGGTCAATTGTGAAACTGATTTCGTAGGCAATACCGATGAGTTCAGGCAGCTGGCTTATGACATCGCGATGCAGATAGCGGCCACCAATCCGGCCTACCTTTCCCGCGAGAACGTGCCGGCCGCCGACCTGGACCATGAGCGTGAGGTTCTAAGAGCCCAGGCCCTGGAAGAGGGTAAACCGGAAAAAATAATCGACAAGATGGTGGAAGGTCGGATAGAGAAGTTCTATAAGGAAAACTGCCTGCTGGAACAGCAGTTTATCAAAGATCCTGATAAAACTGTTCAGCAGTTGATTCATGAGCATGTTGCCAAAATAGGCGAAAATATAAACGTCCGTCGCTTTACTCGCTATGAGTTGGGTGAGGGTATAGAAAAACAACAATCGGATTTCGCCGCCGAGGTCATGTCCCAGATAAAGGGATAATTGCCCAGACCGCAGGCTTGCGTGGCAAAATGACGAAATCTGGAGGGGAATCCGGTGCAGAATCCGAAATACAAACGGGTGGTATTAAAGCTCAGTGGAGAGGCTCTTTCAGGTGAAAAAGGGTACGGTATCGAGCATTCCGTAATATCATCGATAGCGCGCCAGGTCGTGGAAGTAGCCCAGACTGGTGTCGAAGTAGCCATCGTGGTAGGAGGCGGAAACATCTGGCGCGGTGTTTCCGGGAGTGCCAAGGGGATGGATAGAGCCACAGCTGATTACATGGGGATGCTGGCCACCGTAATTAATTCTTTGGCCTTGCAGGACGCCCTGGAGAACGAAGGAATGGTAACCAGGGTGATGTCAGCTATCGAAATGAAGGAGGTAGCTGAACCCTATATCCGCCGCCGGGCCATACGGCATCTCGAAAAGGGGCGGGTGGTGATATTCGCCGCCGGTACGGGTAATCCATACTTTTCTACTGACACCACCGCCGCGTTACGGTCGGCTGAAATCGAAGCCGAGGTTATTCTTATGGCCAAGAAGGTTGACGGGGTTTATGATTCTGATCCGATTCAGAATCCAGAGGCTGTCAAATACAACACCCTTGATTATATCGATGTCATCAACATGGGGCTGCGGGTCATGGATTCAACCGCCGCATCCCTCTGTATGGACAACAGTATACCCATAATCGTCTTTGATTTGACCAAGGACGGTAATATTCTGAAGGTGGTAATGGGTGACGACATTGGTACTTATGTTGGGAGGTAAGAATTGTGCTTGATGATATTTTAAAAGATGCCGAAAGCAGAATGGATAAAACCATTGAGCATTTGATCGGGGATTTCGCCGGCATGAGAGCAGGACGAGCCAATCCAGCCATGGTAGACAAGATCATGGTCAATTACTACGGGGTCCCCACCCCGATGAACCAATTGGCCAATATCAATGTTCCGGAAGCCCGGCTTCTGATTATCAATCCCTGGGATAAAACCAGCATACCTGACATAGAGAAAGCCATCATGAAGTCCGATCTGGGCATCACCCCCAATAGCGATGGTAATGTGATCAGGCTCAACATCCCCCAGCTGACCGAAGAACGCAGGAAAGATCTGGCCAAAGTGGTCAGAAAGAGAGCTGAGGAAGGCAAGGTGGCTATCCGCAATATCAGAAGGGAAGCCAACGATCTGATCAAATCCAGTGAAAAGGACAAATTGATCTCAGAGAATGCTGGGAAAAAAGGTTTGGATGATATCCAAAAGATCACCGACAGGTTCATTAAGGATATTGATCAGATTCTCCAGCAAAAAGAAAAAGAGATCATGGAAGTCTAGCCCTGTGGATAGGCTGCGTAGATGTGGTAATATTAGATAATACCCCCTAATGGGGGTTTTACTAATTATGGGAAGAAGGAAGTCTGTGGCAAAAAAGAAAAGCATGCCTGACAGTGCCTTGATGGAGGGCTACATGCCCCAACATATCGCCATAATAATGGATGGCAACGGCAGGTGGGCTCAGCAGCGCCTGTTGCCCCGTACTCTAGGACACCGGGCGGGAATGAGCGCCTTAAAAAAGGTAGTCCAAACCTGTGATGAACTCCGGGTACCCTTCCTTACCGTTTTTGCATTTTCCACTGAGAATTGGAAGAGGCCGGAAACTGAAGTCAATTACCTGATGAATCTGCTGGTGGAGTTTTTGCACCGGGAATTGGACGAGTTGCATCGTAACAATGTTCAGATCCATGTTTTGGGAGACTACGAAGCCACCCCGCCCAAGTGCCAGGATGAGATTCGCCGCGCCTTGGCCTTGACCCGCCACAACACCGGCTTGATCTTTAATATTGCCCTCAATTATGGATCACGGCGGGAAATTGTCGATGCAGCCAAATCCATATCGAAACGGGTTTTGAGCGGAGAGATCCAGCTTGATTCCATAGATGAGCATTTGTTTGCCCAATGTCTCTATACCGCTGAAATGCCTGACCCTGATCTGCTTATCCGGACTGCCGGCGAAAAGCGGATCAGCAATTTTCTGTTGTGGCAGGTGGCCTATGCTGAAATCGTGGTCAGCGACGTCTTGTGGCCGGATTTTACCCCCGAAGAACTATACCGGGCGATTAAAGAATTCCAAGGGCGGGATAGGCGTTTCGGTGGTTTGAAAAAATGATGAAAGAGACCGTTTATGCTTAAGAATCGACTGATTACTGCTGCGGTAGGCATACCATTCCTGATCGGGCTTGCTTATCTGGGCGGTGTCTACTGGCAAGTACTCATAGGGCTGCTTACCGCTGCAGCTCTGATTGAGTATTGCGCTATGATGCGCGGCAAGGGTTTTCAACCGTTTGTGGTGTCCGCGGTTTTCCTGGCTTTTATATTGCTGTTCAGAACCCAATTGGGATCATATCTGGCTGGATTATTCCTGGCCAGTTTGTTGCTGATGATCATCGGACTGGTCTTTACTTACCCCCAAAGAAATCTCCATGATCTGGCCTTGAGTTTATTCGGCTCGATCTATACGGGCTTTTTTTTCAGCTACGCTCTGGCGTTGGGCCGTTCTGAGAGTGCCTTTCTTATCCTGCTGATGGTGTTTATACTTACCTGGGCCAGTGATGTTGGTGGATACTTGTTTGGGCGGATTTGGGGCAAACACAAATTAGCTCCCCGGCTTAGTCCTGGAAAAACAGTAGAAGGTGCAGCGGGAGCAATCGTTCTGACTATATTGGCTGCTTGGGGGTATCGGTACTTTAGTGGCGCCGTATATCCGCAGGTAGGAGTATTACTGGTCATGGCTTTCGTATTCAGCGTGGCTGCCCAACTGGGGGATCTGTTGGAATCAGCCATAAAAAGGTTTTTCGAGGTAAAAGATTCGGGCCGCATACTGCCCGGACATGGGGGAGTATTGGACCGATTCGACAGCTTTATGCTGGTTTCGCCGGTAGCCTACTATTTCCTGGTGGTATTGCCACCGTTCCTGTAATAAATATAGACATGAAAGCGTATAGGGTATCGCAGCCCATTTTCACTAAACGATAGTAATAAACCGATAATTGGGGTGATCAGGTGGATCCCGAACTCAAACAAAACCTGAAAAAACTGTTGGCTCTTACTAGTCTGGTAATGATCCTGCTGGCTATCTATCTTACCTTCAACTACATCCTGCCCCTGGTCGGCAGAGTAGCTTCTTATTTCCCGGTCGTTTTGATGCCATTTATCCTGGCTCTGGTCATCGCCATCATTGTAGAGCCGGTAGTTGTCTTTTTTGAAACACGAGCCGGAATGCGGCGCAATTCGGCGGTGGTATTGAGTCTGGTCATGGTTATTGGTGGTTTCGTGGCACTCCTGATTTTGCTATCCGTGGTGCTTATCAGGGAGACTAACGAGTTGTATAGATTGGCTTTGACCCGGTCAGATGACGTAATCAACCAGGTATTGATATGGATAAATGAGTACCGGATATCCTTTCTCGAGCTTAATCTGCCTCCGCAGGTGGAGAGTGCAGTGCAGTTAAACCTGCAGAAGGCCGTAGAACTGACGCAACATCTAATGAATAATTTCATCGACGCGCTGGTGCAGTTGTTGTCCAGGCTGCCCAGCATATTGATATTTATCGGTATTTCAACGGTGGCCACTTACCTGATTATCAAGGACCGCGCTCTTATCCGCACCTTTGTTATAAGGATTATGCCTTCTTCGGTTAGGGCGGATGGAACCAATATCATCAATGAACTCATCAAAGCCCTGAGCGGTTTTGTAAAGGCTTACAGTATATTGATCACCATAACTGCAATATTAACCCTGGTATCCTTGAAAATTCTAGCTGTGAAGTACGCTCTATTAATAGGGATAATGGTGGGTATCGCGGACATTTTGCCTATTTTAGGACCGGGTCTGATTTTTGTGCCGTGGATAATCTGGGAGTTTATTAAAGGTAACGTGGGTATGGGAATCAGCCTGATAATTGTGTATATAATAATAACGGCCGTGAGGCAATTCCTGGAACCCCAGATCGTCGGTGACAGTATCGGCTTACATCCGTTGGTGACCCTGATCGCCCTATATGTGGGATTACAACTGGGCGGAGTTTTCGGTATGATCCTGGGGCCGATCTCGGTGGTAATCTTTATTGCTTGCTACCGTGCCGGACTGTTCCAACGATTTGACTGGAGGGAAAAAGATGAGTGAAGCACCGCGAAAATTGGTTATACTCGGATCGACCGGGTCCATCGGGAAGCAGACTCTGGAAGTTGTAGACCGGCATCCGGACCGGTTTAAAGTTGTCGGTTTGGCGGCCCGGGATGAGATCGATGAACTGGCTCTCCAGGCGGAAAAATATCACCCCTCCATGGTTGCCATCGGTGAAACGGGTTGTTATCAGCCTCTGAAGAACCGAATAGGGGGAGCCTGCCAGGTGGTGGCGGGAATGGAGGGCATGTGCGAACTGGCCGACCGGGACGACGTAGACATTGTTGTAGTGGCGGTAAGCGGATCTATTGGTATTCTGCCTACGTTGGCTGCCATCAGGAGATCCCGCCGGATTGCCTTGGCCAACAAAGAGACCTTGGTAGCGGCCGGAGACATAGTGATGAGCCTGGCGCAGGAGCACAATGCGCCTATCATCCCAGTGGATAGCGAGCACTCGGCCATATTCCAGTGCCTGGCCGGGGAGGTTGCTCATTTACGCAACATCTGGCTGACGGCTTCGGGAGGTCCCTTCCGGGATTTTACCCAAGCGGAATTGACCAGGGTTACGGTTGATATGGCATTGCGTCACCCCAATTGGAAGATGGGACCTAAGATTACTGTTGATTCCGCTACTTTAATGAACAAGGGCCTGGAAGTCATCGAGGCCCACCATCTTTTTGGGGTTTCTTATGATCGCATCAAGGTTGTGATTCAAAAGGAGAGCGTGATTCACTCCATGGTAGAATTAGCTGACGGCGCTTTTCTGGGTCATCTTGGCGTGGCTGACATGAGAATCCCCATACAGTATGCATTGTCGTACCCTGACCGGTTGCCGTCACCAGCTCCCAGCTTGGATTTCAGTCAAATCGGGGCGATTCATTTTCAGCAGCCTGATCTACAGAGATTTCCTTTGCTGGGAGTGGCTTACGAAGCCGGCCGGGTGGGGGGAACTCTTCCAGCGGTAATGAACGCCGCCAATGAGGAGGCGGTGCATAAATTCCTGGCAGGCCAGATTGGCTTTTTGGACATCGCCCGGCTGGTTGTAAAAGTAATGGAGGCTCACTCCCCGGTAGCCCAGCCCCGGCTCGATGACATATTTGCGATGGATGGCTGGGCTCGCGTGTATTGTCGTGAAATGGCAGAGAAAGGATTATCAAAATGACTATTGTAAGCACCATTATAATATTAGCTATCCTTATCCTGGTGCATGAAATTGGCCATTTTTGGGTAGCTCGCCGGATTGGAATACCGGTATATGAGTTCAGTCTGGGTTTTGGCAAGAAACTGTATTCCACCCGGAAAGACGGGGTAGAATACTCCCTGCGCCTGGTCCCTTTGGGCGGTTTTGTGCGCATGGCTGGCGAAGAACAGGGAGACATGAACGACCCGCAGGGATTCAACAACCGTAAACCCTGGGAGAAGATGGCTGTCAGTTTCTCCGGGCCTTTCATGAACTTCGTGTTGGGAGTAATAGTTTTTATCTATATCTTTACCTTTATAGGATTAGGGTTTCCCAGTGACGAGCCAGTGGTGGGCGAGGTTATCAAGGGCAAACCTGCTTACACGGCCGGTTTACAGAGCAACGACCGCGTTCTTAGCATGAATGGCCAGGAGATCAATAGTTGGGATGAATTTGTCAGCAATATCCAGGCCTACCCGGCTGGGACATCCCTTGCTACTGTAGTAGAGCGGGATGGGGCCAGGCAAACAATTACTATGATCTCTGTCCTGGACCAGAGCAGCGGCAACCCCATCGTCGGGGTCTATCCGCAATTGAATTTTGTACGCCAGGGAATAATTGAATCGATTCGATTGGGCTTCGTTCAAACCTACCAGATGACCATGGCGTTGCTGGGCGGTCTCGGGATGCTTTTCACCGGGGCAGCTTCCTCATCCGATCTGGCCGGTCCGGTGGGAATCACCAGCATGGTCGGGGAAGCAGCCCGCAGCGGCATGGTTTACCTGTTGAGTTTTGCTGCTTTCCTCAGTATCAACTTGGGTGTAATCAACCTGTTGCCAATTCCAGCTCTGGACGGGAGTAAGATTGTGTTTGCTTTAATTGAAATGGTGCGCCGCAAACCTATGGACCCTGAAAAGGAAGGTTTTATCCACTGGCTGGGATTCATGTTCCTGATATTGCTCATTATTTTTGCTACCTATAATGATATAGTTAGGTTAATTAAGGGATGATTTAATTGCGCCGAAAATCACGTGTTGTTTGGGTTGGAAAGGTCGGGGTAGGCGGTGACAACCCGGTGGTGGTGCAGTCTATGACCAACACCGATACCCGTAATGTTCCGGCCACGGTGGAACAGGTACGGCGGCTGGAACAGGCCGGCTGCGAAATAATACGGGTGGCCGTCCTCGATGAAGAGGCCGCCGCGGCCATAAAAAAAATAAAGCAATCCATTTCCATACCTTTAATAGCAGATATTCACTTTGATTACCGGCTGGCCCTGAAAAGCATCGCAGCGGGGGCGGATGGATTACGGATAAACCCCGGCAATATCGGGGACAAGCATAAAGTGGCCGAGGTGGTGGCAGCCTGCCGGGACCAGCGGATTCCCATTCGAATCGGGGTGAACTCGGGATCCTTGGACAAGAGGATGCTGGAGCGGTTTGGATCCGTCTGTAAAGAAGCGATGGTAGAGAGCGCCATGGAGAACATAATGGTCCTGGAGGATATGGGTTTCCGCGATATCAAGGTATCATTGAAGTCTTCCTCGGTGCTGTTGAGCCTGGACGCTTATCGCTTGATAGCCGAGAAAGTCGATTATCCGCTGCATATCGGTATAACCGAGGCGGGTACCAAAGACCGTGCTCTAATAAAGTCATCTCTGGGGATTGGCATGCTCCTTTATGAAGGCATAGGCGATACGGTGCGCTTCTCGCTCACCGCCGATCCGGTTGAAGAAGTCTGGGCCGCTTACGAACTGTTGCGGGTGCTGGAGATTCGCCAGCGGGGGATGGAGCTCATATCATGCCCTACCTGCGGAAGGTGCGAGATTGACCTTATCAAGCTGGCCGAGCAGGTGGATGGAACCATCCGTTCGTGGCCGGAACCTCTTAAGGTTGCGGTTATGGGATGTGTAGTCAATGGTCCTGGTGAAGCCCGGGAAGCTGACATAGGCATAGCTGGGGGCCGGGGATTTGGCCTTTTGTTCCGAAAAGGGGAAATCGTCAAAAAGGTCCCGGAAGCGGAAATGCTGGATGAATTATTGAAAGAAATTGAAGCGATTAAGCAAAAGTCCAATTCTGAAGGCTAATCGACCATTGGATCGATAAAATGTCGGACATGATTATCTGATATGAAAACAGACAAATGAGGGAGGAAATAAATTGAAAGCATCGCAACTCTTTTTCCCAACTCTAAGGGAGGTCCCCAGTGAGGCTGAAGTTGTCAGTCACCAGCTCCTTCTAAGGGCTGGATTTATAAGGAAATCCAGTGCAGGAGTATATAGCTACCTGCCGTTAGGCCGAAGGGTATTGAGCAAGATCGAGGCCATTGTCCGAGAAGAAATGGACCGGGCCGGGGGGCAGGAAGTGCTGATGCCAATCATTCAGCCGCGGGAATTATGGGAGAGAACCGGCCGGTGGACGGTGTACGGGGATGAAATGTTCCGTTTAACCGACCGCCACGATCGAGGTTTTGCTTTGGGGCCCACCCATGAGGAGATCATTACCACTCTGGTTGATGGCGAAGTTCATTCCTATCGGGATCTGCCGCTGCTGCTCTACCAGATCCAGAATAAATACCGCGATGAGATCCGCCCTCGATTCGGGCTTATGCGAGGCCGCGAATTCATTATGAAAGACCTCTATTCCTTTGACGAAGATAGTAGTGGTTTGGATATTTCGTATCGCAAGATGCATGGTGCCTACCAGGCTATCTTCGATAGGATGGGTCTCCGTTACCGGGTAGTGGAAGCTGACAGCGGCGCTATCGGGGGCAATGAAAGTCATGAATTTATGGTGTTGGCGGACAGTGGCGAGTGTACCATCCTGTACTGCGAGTCTTGCGATTATGCTGCCAACGTAGAAAGGGCCATTTCCAGGGAAGATGAAAGCGCCGGCGAAGGCGTGGAAATGAAGCCTTTGGAGAAGATCGCCACCCCGGGCTTGAAGACCATCCAGGACCTGGTCCGGGAGTTGGGCATACCCGAGCAGAATCAGGTAAAAACCCTGATGTATTATGCTGACGGGGAGGTGGTGGCCGTAATTCTGCGCGGCGACCGTGATCTTAACGAGATCAAACTGAAGAACTTCTTGAATTGCCAGCAGTTGTTCATGGCCGACGAGCAATCGGTGCGGGAACAATGCGGAGCTGGTTTTGGATCACTGGGACCGGTAGAATTGAAAGCCCGGATATATATTGACAGTGAGGCAAATCGACTGAAGAACTTCAGCTGTGGGGCTAACCAGGACGGATTTCACTACATCAACTGCAATGTAGGGCGGGACTTTGTGCCCACAGCGGTGGGTGACTTCAAGAACGCCGTTGAAGGCGATCCCTGTCCTGATTGCGGTGGTATGATGCGCGCGCTCCGCGGGATAGAGGTTGGGCATATCTTCAAACTAGGCACAAAGTATTCCGATGCCCTGCAAGCGTTCTACCGCAATCGAGAGGGTGAAGAAAAGCCTTTTGTCATGGGATGCTATGGAATGGGGGTCACCCGCACTATGGCTGCGGCAGTGGAGCAGAATCATGATGATAATGGCATTATCTGGCCAATGCCGATAGCTCCATATCAGGTCATCATCATCCCGGTCAACGTCCAGAAAGATGACCAAATGCAAGCCGCAGCGAAAATATATCAGCAGTTGTCAGACATGGGCCTGGAGGTAGTATGGGATGACCGCGACGAACGAGCTGGAGTCAAGTTTAAAGATGCCGACCTGATTGGGATCCCTATAAAAGTAACCATCGGCCCCAAGGCTTTGCAGGAAAACCAGGTCGAAGTGAAGAAAAGGTGGGAAACAGCCGTCGCAAGAGTGGAGATTACCAGCGTGGCTGATTATGTACAGACCATTGTAAAAGAGGGACTGGCCCAGAAGTAAACACCGGGGCGGTGGAGCATGTCTACCTATGAGATCATTTTCAAATTGACGCTAGCCTGCATTTTAGGTGGGATTATCGGCCTGGAAAGAGAGAGCCTGAACCGCCCGGCAGGATTCAGGACCTATACCTTGGTTTGCGTCGGTTCAGCCTTGGCCATGGTGGTATCGCTGGATATGTATTACCAGTACCATCATACAGTTACCGTTGACCCCGGGCGTATTGCCGCCCAGGTGGTAAGCGGGATCGGATTCCTGGGCGCCGGTACAATTATGAAGGAAGGTTCCACCGTGCGGGGCCTTACTACCGCGGCTGGGTTGTGGGGAGTTGCCTGCATCGGTTTGGCGGTAGGTGCCGGCATGTATGTGCCGGCGGTGGTCACGTCTGTCCTTATCCTTTTTGTCCTGGTCTACTTTGTAAGATTTGAGGAACAGGTTACCGGTTCTCGGTTGTTTAAGGGCATTGTGGTAGTGGTAGACGACATGCCGGGTGCGGTTGGCACCATCGGTTCCCATTTGGGTGAGATGGGGGTCCTAATCAAAAACATCCACTTGGAACGCCTGGAAGATGGCTTGTTGGAGGTAGTTCTGCTACTGCGTTTGACCCCGGAGATAGAAATCGAAGAGGTCATTAACAAACTCACCCACGCCAAAGGGATCCACAGTATCAGTAGGTTGAACTAGTGCTAGTACTAGATTCAGGGGGAAGCAAGTTGTCTCTCAGTTTCCAAAGGTACATAAAGGACAAGATAAACGAGGACTTGGTCGCTGCATGGAAGGATACATTCATTGAGAAGGTGGTAGTGGACCAGGATAAGAAAACCTGGATCCTGCACCTGTGTGTTCAGGAACCTATAGCCAACTCAATCTGTCGCGAAACCGAAAAACAGTTGCTCCAACAATTCGACTACCTGCAGGGAATCGAGTTGGTCCCGGAATTAATCGATTCCTACGATTCCCTTTATAATCTATTAAACTCCCGCCGCCGTGAAATAGCTGCCAGCGTATTTACGGAGGGCGAGAATCTTTTCGAATCGCCGGCCTTAACTTGGCACGTCAAGAACACCCGAATCGACCTGGTATGCAAAAACGGCGCCATCTATGAGAGCATCATCAGCCAAGGAATATGCACGCGAATCGCCGACTGGTTCTGGCATGAATACTGCCTGCAATTACTGGTCCGAGCGGTACTGGTTACCACCGGGGAGCAAAACACACGGACCAATCAGCATTACCTGGCGGAAGGTAAATTGGAGGTTATCCCCCCCCGCATAGAGTCGCTCCATTCCGTTAAAAACGGGGGAAATAACCGTGATAAGAACAGGTTGGTGACCACCATCCGGGAGAGGTCGGTTCCCATTGCAGTCCTGGAAGAAGGGCTGAAATCAGCGGTTACGGAAGGAGAGGTATGGGACAAGAAAGTTGTCCCCATGCAGGGTGGACAGACCGCCGCCTATTACTACCTGACCGACTACGATGACACGATCATTGTAAAAGCTTACTGGAGCCAGGAAGACTACGATCGGATCGATATCGGCGATCGCATAAAGGTCAAAGGCAGCACTCGCTTTGAAGCGCGCATTAAAGAAACGGCACTATTCATGGAGCAATACTGCCAGCTGGAAAAAGACCTGCGCCAGGATAACAGCACCGTGAAGAGGATAGAATTGCATGCTCATACCAAGATGAGCTCCATGGATGGTTTGACCGAGGTCAAGGAACTGGTCAGACGGGCAGCGCAATGGCGCCATCCGGCTATCGCCATCACCGATCATGCCTGTATTCAGGCTTTCCCTGTCGCATATGCTGCCCAAAAGGAGATTAACCGGAACAATGACCACCCGATAAAAATAATCTACGGAGTAGAAGGCTATCTGGTCGAACATGACAAAAAGGAGCGGCCCTGGCATATTATTCTGTTGGCCAGCAACAATACCGGACTGAAGAATCTTTATAAACTGGTAAGCCTCAGTTATCTGGATCATTTCTATCGCCAGCCCCGCATACCCAGACAAGAGTTGATAAAACACCGGGAAGGTTTGTTGCTGGGTACCGCCTGCGAAGCGGGGGAGCTGTTCCGCGCCCTCCTGGGTGGCGCCGATGATGCTCAATTGGAGTCGATAGCCAGTTTCTATGATTATCTGGAGATCCAACCGCGGTCCAACAACTCATTCATGCTGCGCAAAGGACTGGTAAAAAGCGAGGAAGAACTGCTCGACCTCAACCGGCGGATTGTCGGTCTGGGCCGGCGTTTGAACATGCCTGTAGTAGCTACCGGGGATGTCCATTTTCTCGACCCCCATCACGAGAAATTCCGCACTATAATCAAAGGCGGTCAGGATTATGAGGATGCCGAGGAGCATCTGCCCCTGTATTTTAGGACCACCGAAGAAATGCTGGCCGAATTTGCCTACTTGGGGCCGGAGGAAGCTGCCCGGGTGGTTATTGACGGGCCGGCGGCCGTAGCGGCCCGAATCGAGGATCTCCAGCCGGTCCCGAATGGCTTTTATCCACCCAAGATAGAAGGAGCAGAGCAAGAAATAACAGAATTGACCTGGAAGAATGCTCATGCCCGCTATGGGCCGCAATTACCGTCTTTGATAGAAGATCGTATCAAGCGGGAGCTTGACTCCATAATCGGGCATGGTTTTTCCGTGCTGTATCTGATTGCCCACAAACTGGTTAGAAAGTCGAACCAGGATGGATACATGGTAGGATCACGCGGATCGGTAGGGTCCTCGCTGGTGGCCTTCTTGACCGGCATAACCGAGGTTAACGCCCTGCCGCCTCATTATATATGCACCGAATGTTATTATTGCGAATTTGTAACCAGCGCCGCCATGGGCTGCGGCGCCGACTTAGATGACAAGCTCTGTCCGAACTGCGGCCGCGAATTGGCCAAGGACGGTTTTGACATCCCCTTCGAAACATTTATGGGATTTGAGGGCGACAAAGTCCCTGACATCGACCTGAATTTTTCGGGAGACTATCAGAGTCAGGCCCATCAATATGTGGAAGAACTATTTGGCAGCCAGAACGTATTCAGAGCCGGGACTATCTCCACCATTGCCGATAAGACTGCTTTCGGCTTCGTCAAAAAGTACGCGGAAAAGCAAGGAATACAGATAAAAAACTCCGAAATGACCCGGCTGGCCGCCGGTATAAGCGGGGTGCGCAGGACCACCGGGCAGCACCCGGGAGGGTTGATCGTGGTCCCCACCGACAAAGATATTATGGACTTCACGCCCCTCCAGCATCCAGCAGACAAAAAGGATTCCGGTGTTATCACCACTCATTTTGAATATCATGCCATTGGTGATCAACTCGTCAAACTGGACATATTAGGGCATGACGATCCCACTGTAATAAAGGAATTAGAGGACCTGACCGGGATCCAGGCATCCCGGCTCAGCTTGTCGGACCGCCAGACCATGTTGCTTTTCTCGGGGGTTGAACCGCTGGGAGTTACACCTGAGGAAATCGGCAGCACCGTCGGTACCTTTGGCATACCTGAATTCGGTACCCCATTTGTGCGTCAGATGCTCGAAACTACCAGGCCGACCACGTTTTCGGAATTGGTTCGCATCAGCGGCCTCTCACATGGCACGGATGTTTGGCTGAATAATGCCCAGAATCTCATCGAGAGTGAAGCCGCCACCCTGAATGAAGTCATTTGCACCCGGGATGATATCATGACCTACCTGATTCACCAGAACATGAACAAAACCCAGGCCTTCGAAATCATGGAGAAGGTGCGCAAGGGCAAGGGGCTTAAGGATAAGGATATCGACCTGATGGATAGATGTGGTATACCCGATTGGTACATTAACTCCTGCCAGAAGATAAAGTACATGTTTCCCAAGGCCCACGCAGTTGCCTATGTCACCATGGCATTCCGCATCGCTTGGTTCAAAATAAATTATCCTCTGGCCTTCTATTCCAGCTTTTTCGGGATAAGGGCCGAAGATTTCGAAGCAGAAACCATTTTGGGCGGTTATGATCGGGTGCAAGAAAGGCTCCGCGAGATCAACAAACTAGGTTTCAGCGCCACCCAGAAGGAAAAAAGACTGCAAACGGTTTTAGAACTGGCCTTGGAGATGTATGCCCGGGGCTTTCATTTCCTGCCGGTGGATATATACAAATCCGATGCACGCAAGTTCATTATTTCCGGAAACGGCTTGCGGTTACCGTTTGCGGCGCTGCCCAATATAGGTTTGGCGGCGGCGCAGGGGATAATAAGCAGCCGCCAGGAAGGAAAATATCTGTCCATCGAGGACTTCCAAGCCCGCACCCACCTTAATAAAAGCGGCATGGATGTCCTGCGTAAGGAGAATTGCTTCGCCGGCCTGCCGGAGAAAAACCAGATGAGTCTGTTCGCATAAGGATCAAAAGTAATCAAATATAGCAATATTGAGCCTGAACTTGAATAATAAAACGCCAATGTGCTATACTTCTACTGTATCTTGCTAATATTGTATTAGAAAGAGTGGGTAACCGGCCCACTCTTTCTATTGTAATTGCTCAGAAACTAGGCAAAATGGAGGCGGGAGGAATGTCTCACAAGGGGCGCATCACTCCTCAGGTGACTGCCGCAATCAATGAAAAGTTGGGCAGACAGGGCATAGAATTATATGATATTGAATATCGGCGCGAATCCGCCGGTCTAGTGTTAAGAATTTACATCGATTCATTGACCGGAGTAGATACCGATACCTGTGTCGCGGCCACCAGGGCAGTGAAGGACTACCTGGATGACGAGATTCAATTGGACTATGATTATTTGGAGATATCATCTCCAGGTATCGACCGGGTTTTAAAGCAAGAAAAGGAGTTCATTAGATACAAAGGCTCGCGGGTGTTGGTCAAGACCAGTCAAGCTGTTGATGGGAGAAAAAAATTCGTAGGTATCCTGGGAGAAGTGGATGCCAGCGTTTTGAAAATCGAGACTGAGGACCAGGTATTGAGTCTCGATCGCAACCTTATTTCCATGGTCCGACTGCATCCGGAGATATAAGGAGGAAAAACAATGTCGCAAGAACTGATCATAGCCCTTCGTGAATTGGAAAAAGAAAGGGGCATACCACAAAAGGCATTGATAGAAGCAATCAAGTCAGCCCTTAACACTGCTTACAAGAAGAATTTTGGCACGTCCCAGAATGTAAGTGTGGAATTGAATCAGATCACCGGTGAGGTGCAGGTTTTCGCCCAAAAAAGGGTTACCGATGACGTTACCGATGTCTGTTTGGAGATATCATTGGACGAAGCGGCGGAGATTGATCCGACCGTAGCTGTCGATGACGTGATCAATGTCGAGGTTACACCGTCGGATTTCGGCCGCATAGCCGCCCAGACTGCCAAACAGGTGGTGGTCCAAAAGCTGCGGGAAGCGGAACGGAGCCTGATCTTCGAGGAGTTCTCAGAACGCGAAGGTGAGATCGTTACGGGCGCTATCCAACGGATCGAAGCCAAAACCATAATTATCAACCTGGGTCGGACCGAAGGAATCATGCTGCCTGCCGATCAGATCTTTTCTGAACGTTACGACGTAGGGCAGAGGATAAAGGGATATATATATGAAGTGAAGAATACTTCCAAAGGGCCCAGTGTTTTCATTTCCCGAACTCATCCGTATTTCCTGAAAAGGCTGTTTGAGCTCGAGGTCCCGGAAATATACGAGGGCTTGGTGGAAATAAAGACCATCGCCCGGGAAGCAGGAGCCCGCTCCAAGATTTCTGTATACTCAATGGATGAGAAAATAGACTCGGTAGGAGCCTGCGTAGGCCCTAGAGGGATTCGGGTCCAAAATATAGTAAACGAATTAAACGGAGAAAAGATAGATATAATCAAGTATCATAAGGACCCGGAGAAGTTCATCGCCAATGCCTTGAGCCCTTCCAAGGTCCTGTCAGTGGAAATCGATGCGGAAGGTAAAAAAGCCCGGGTCATCGTCCCTGATTATCAGCTGTCCCTGGCGATTGGCAAGGAAGGACAAAACGCCCGCCTGGCTGCCAAGCTCACTGGATGGAAAATCGATATAAAGAGCGAGAGCCAGGCCGAAGAGGAGTTCGAATACGATGCCTAAGGTTCGCAAGATCCCACAGCGGATGTGTGTTGGCTGTCGAGTCATGAAGAACAAAAAGGAACTGATAAGGGTGGTAAGGACTCCGACTGGCGAAATCGCACTGGACGAAACCGGGAAGAAATCGGGGCGAGGTGCTTACCTGTGCCGTGATTCGAACTGTTTGACTTTGGCAGTCAAGGGCAAAAGATTGCAGAAGGCCCTTGACCAAGAAGTGGGAAGTGACATAATAGAAACCATTCGGGAAAAGTTGAAGGTCCCCTAAAAGGCAGGCGATGGAATGAGAAAGGTGTTCGATCTCATCGGTATTGCCAGGCGGGCCGGCAAGGCAACTTCCGGAACAATGGCAGTACAGAAGAGTCTCAGCAGAGGTCAGGCACGCCTTTTGATAATCAGTGAAGATGTTTCTCTCAATACCAGGAAGGTATTGTTAAAGGCTAGCCAAAAGCACCAGGTACCCTATGTCATATTGGGAAACAGCCAGGAACTAGGGCAAAGTATAGGGAAGCCCTTGCGGGTGGCTTTGACGATAGATGATTCAGGTTTGGCGGGGGCAATTGTAAAGGCTGTCAAATCGGTGGATACAGAGGCAAAAACAACGGGGGTGGTTCAATGGCCAAAATAAGAGTACACGAATTTGCCAAAGAAATGGGTATGCCTAGCAAACAGATGGTTGAGACCCTTATTAATTTGGGGTTGGAAGTAAAAAACCACATGAGCACTATAGAAGATTCGCAGGTTGCATGGGTAAGGAAACGCCTGAGTCCGGAGCCGGAACCGGCTGTCGATAAGATCCCTGCCAAGCATCCCGACAGGGTTGCCGCTTCACCGGAGCGGCCACCAGCTCGGCAAGGGGGGCAAAAGCGTCCAGGAGCGCCTGAACCACCCAAACCGTCGCAGCCTGCCCAAGCGGGACCATCAATCCAACCAACCAAACAGAAGCCATCGGTTCCCCCTCCCCGGCAGCCAGAAAGAAGAGATGCCAAAGGGGAAACTGACCAGAGGTCTGCATCCGTTCGCAGTGGCAGACCAGCCGAACCCCCGACCCGGTCGCAGGATTCTGCTCGCCCCGCCCAACCGACTAGTCAAGCCGATCGTCCTGTTACGCCCAGACCCGGTCAGGCTCCCAGAACAGGGCAAGCCCCGCCAGCTGGAATGAACCGGCCTCGCCCAGCGGGGCCGCATGAAACGAGACCGGCTCCATCCGGATATCAGGATAGGCGTCCATCCCCCCAACAAGGAACGGGAGCTCGTCCATACGGAGGTCAGGATAGGCGTCCAGGCACCCAACAAGGAACAGGAGCTCGTCCATACGGAGGCCAGGATAGACGGCCCGCCCCCCAGCAGGGAAACGCACAGCGTCCTGCCGGTGGCGGAGCACCGCGCCCTCAAGATAGGCGACCGCCAACCGGTGCAGGCATGCCCGGCAAGAAGCCGTTCGGAGGCGAGGTCAAAAAGGGTATTGACAATAGAGGACCTCAGGGAGCAGCCCGGCCACAGGGAGAGGTTGGCCGCAAACCAAGCCCCGGTAAGACCGCTAAAAAAACCTTGCCCCAGAAACAACAGCCGGGCAGCAGGGACTACAGCCGCCCCATGAGAAAGGGCAAGCATAAGAAAAAGAAGGAAGAACAGGTATTCCAGACTCCTGATAAAATCCTGGTGGGAGACTTCATCCAGGTTCGTGAACTGGCCGAGATGACGGGCAAAGGCACCGGCGAGATAGTGAAAAAACTAATGGAGCTGGGCATCATGGCCACCATCAACCAGGAAATTGATTTTGAGACTGTTGAGATTCTAGGGTCCCTTCTCGATATAGAGGTGGAGCGCGAATTAAGCGAGGAGCAGCAGATTCTTGAAGAAATAGTTGATACCCCGGAGAGCCTGGTACCTAGACCGCCCATTGTTACCGTTATGGGCCATGTCGACCACGGCAAAACCTCCTTGTTGGATAAAATACGGCACGCTGATGTAGTTTCCAGTGAAGCCGGGGGAATAACCCAGCATATCGGTGCCTATCAGATCAAGATGGACAAAGGTAAATCTATTACCTTTATTGATACCCCTGGTCATGAGGCATTTACCGCCATGCGAGCCCGGGGGGCCAACCTCACTGATATCGTTGTGCTGGTGGTGGCTGCCGATGATGGAGTAATGCCGCAGACAGTAGAAGCCATAAACCATATCAGGGCTGCCAAAGTACCCTTCCTGGTAGCATTGAACAAAATGGACAAACCGGATGTCAATCCCGACAAAGTGATGCAGCAGCTCACCGAATACAATATTGTGCCGGAGGAATGGGGCGGAGATACCATGTTTATCCCGGTGTCGGCCAAAACCGGTATGGGTATTGAAAACTTGCTGGAGATGACCGCTCTGTTGGCAGAAATGCAGGAACTGAAGGCCAATCCCAACCGGGCTGCTGAAGGCGTGGTCATTGAAGCCCAGTTGGATAAAGGCAAGGGCGCCGTGGCTACGGTCCTGGTGCAAAAAGGGACTCTGAAAATAGGTGACTTTATCGTTTGCGGTCTGACCTGGTGCAAAGTCCGGGCTATGACTGATTTCAGGGGACGCCGGGTGGATCTGGCTTATCCATCCATGCCAGTCGAGATAACCGGATGGTCGGATGTACCTGAGGTAGGCGAGAAAGTGCTGGTCACCGATGAAAAGATCGCCAAAGAGATTGCCGGATTAAGGTTGAATGAAAAGAAACTCGAAGACCAGAAGGCAAGCAGCAGAATTTCCTTGGATGATTTCTACAAACAGATGCAAAATACTGGCATAAAGGAGCTCAACCTGATTATCAAGGGCGATGTCGGGGGATCGATCGAAGCCCTGGCCCAATCCCTGCTGCGGCTGAGCACCAATGAGGTCAAGGTGAACGTGATCCATTCGGCGGTAGGAGCAGTAACCGAAACGGACGTAATGCTGGCTTCGGCTTCCAATGCCATCATAATCGGATTCAACGTCCGCCCCGATATAAAAGCTCGCAAGTATGGCGAGGAAGAGAACATTGATATCCGCATGTACAGGGTAATTTATGAGGCGATCGATGATGTTAAAAAGGCCATGGAAGGTTTGCTCGAACCTGAATACCGGGAGAAATACCTGGGCCGGGCCGAGGTGCGGCAGACATTCAAGGTGCCCGTGGTTGGGACCGTTGCCGGTGCCTATATCATCGATGGCAAGATGCAGAGGAACGCGGATATCAGGGTGCTGCGCGATTCGGTGATTATTCATGAAGGAAAGCTTAGCTCCCTCAAGCGCTTTAAGGATGATGTCAAGGAAGTAGTGGAAGGCTATGAATGTGGCATGGGGGTAAAGGATTTCAACGATATCAAAGAGGGCGATATCATCGAAGCCTATACCATGGAAGAGATAGCCCGGTCATTGTAGCCCCCAGATCCTTAACCCACCCCGATAGGAGTGTTGACAATGGGTAAACGCCGACAGGAAAAAATGTCTGTAGAGATAAAGCGAATGCTATCCGCAATTATTAAGGATCATGTCAAGGATCCGCGCATCGATTTCACTACCGTCTCCATAACCCGGGTAGACGTACCCCAGGACATAAGCCATGCTCGCGTCTATATCAGCGTACTGGGGGACGAGGAGAAGCAAAGCGAGACTATGCAGGTATTGCAGAAGGCCAAGGGTTATATCAGGTCGGAATTGGCCCATGGCCTGCAGATAAGGCATGCCCCGGAAATAGAATTCCGGCTGGATAAATCGATTGAACAGGGTATCCGGATTTCAACTTTGCTGGACAGCCTGCATCAGGAAGCGGAGGCCAAGGATAGCAGCAATGAATAGTCTTGCGCAGATCGCCCAGGTAATTCTGGAGCGAGACGAATTTTTACTGGTGGGACATTCGATACCGGACGGTGACTGCGTCGGCTCCCTGCTGGGGCTTTACCTCGGCCTGAAATCAATCGGAAAACGAACCCGCGTATTTATGGAGGATCCAGTGCCGGCCATCTACCGTTATCTGTCAGGGGCGGACCAAGTGTTAGGCCCCGACCAGTTGGGTCAACCAGAATCCAATCTGATCTACTTGGACTGCTCGGACCGGGAACGCGTGGGAGAAACCGCTGCGGTTATTCTGGCCGGGGATCATTATGTCATCAACATCGACCATCACCAGAGCAACAGCCGGTTTGGACAAATGAATCATGTTGATGAAAAATCATCGTCTACGGCCGAATTGGTCTTCACCTTGCTGCAGCATCTTAAGGTGGAGATAGATTCGGCTATAGCCAATGCTTTGTATATCGGTGTCTTTCAGGATACCGGCGGTTTTCAGCACAGCAGCACCAATCCTTCCGCCTTCCGAACTGCAGCGCTTTTGCTGGAAAAAGGCGTAAACCTGGATCAAGTTAAACAACAATTGTTCGAGTCTAAAAGTGCGGAGGAACTGCTCCTATTGTCCCTGGCCCTGCGCAGCCTCAGCAGCTGCTGCGAGGGCAAGGTTGTCTGGATGGAATTGAACTACCGCGACGTGGCTGAGATCAAAGCCCTGGACATTTGTCCCGAGGGCATCATAAACAACACCCTGGCGGTCAAAGGCGCCCAGGTAGGAATGCTGTTCCGGGAATTAAGCCCTGGTACTATTAAGGTAGGATTCAGGTCCAAGGGTGAAGTCGATGTAGCGGCCCTGGCGGGTCGATTTGGCGGGGGAGGACATTCCCGCGCCGCCGGAGCCCAGCTGACCGGCACCATGGAAGATGTGCAAAGGGAAGTCATCCTGGCAGTTGAAAGTGTGGTCGCTTAGGTGGATGGGTTTCTAAACATAAATAAAGCACCCGGGCTGACTTCCTTCGATGTAATAAGAAGGCTCAAGAAGATAATACCCAGAACCAAACTGGGGCACCTCGGTACCCTTGATCCCATGGCCGAAGGCGTTCTGCCGGTAGCAGTTGGTTTTGCCACTCGGCTAATTGAGTATGTAGCTGATAAGGACAAGGTCTACCAGGCCGCCATGACCCTTGGGGGCGTTTCCGACACCCAGGATGCTTGGGGCCATATCGAGTACCAGCCAGTCATCGATTTCGACCAGGCTCGTTTGATGACGCTGCTGACCAAATACACCGGCACCATTTCCCAGATCCCGCCCATGTACTCAGCGGTCCATCACCAGGGTGAACGTTTGTATGTGCTGGCCCGGCAAGGGATAACGGTGGAGAGAGAAGCCCGCCAAATTGTGGTGCACTACCTAAACCTCCTGGGCATAAGCCAGGATGAAGCGGGCAGGCCGGTGGTGGGCCTGGAGATCGGTTGTTCACAGGGATCGTATATTAGGACTTTATGCCACGATATCGGTGCAGACCTGGGTACTGGCGCTTACATGTCGGCCTTGATCCGTACCCGTGCCGGCGGCTTCACCATCGATCAGGCCGTTTCGTTGGAGCAGCTGGACCACCACCGTGACAATTTGACAACCTGGCTATTCCCGGTGGATTTTCCGCTCCAACATTTGCCCCAGGTGGAGTTGGATGAGGGGCAGCAAAACAGAATCAGGAACGGAAACCAGGTTGCCGTTGCGTCTGGTACTCCAACCGGGGTGCTTAAGGTCTACGATAAGGATCATAACCTCATCGCGATAGCCAGATGCGAACGGCGTCAGGGCAATGCCTGGCTGCAACCGCTCAAGGTCTTGCAAAAGTAATAATATCATTTACGAACCATCACCATCTGGCACTTAAATACAGGATCGGGGAGATGTAGGAATGAACGTAATCTGGGGAATTGAAAACTATCGAAGTAAATCCCGGCCAGTTTGTTTAGCACTTGGCAATTTTGATGGAGTACACAAAGGACATCAATTGCTGATTAGGACGACTGTGGAAAAGGCGGCTGCCCGGGGAGGAGAATCTGTAGCTTTTATTTTTGATCCCCACCCCACCCAGGTGCTGGCGCCGGATAAGGCCCCCCGCTTGCTCATCACACCCCGGCGAAAAGCTGAATTGTTGGAGAAAATAGGCCTCGATACCCTCATTTATGCACCTTTTACCCGTGAAATCGCAGTCTGGCAGCCGCTGGATTTTGTCCAGCAGATTTTGATAGGCAGATTCCAGGTGAGCGAGGTTTGCGTAGGTTTTAACTATACATTCGGCCACCGGGGCGCTGGGACCCCGGAGATGCTAAAGCAATTCGGGAAACAACTGGGTTTCGGAGTGGAGATAATAGACCCGGTGGTATATGACGGTGAACCCATATCCAGCAGCTTGGTCCGCGAAGCAATGGAAGACGGCGACATACATAAAGCTTACCAAATGCTCGGTTATTACCCGCTAATCGAGGGAGTGGTGGTGGAGGGCGAGCACCGCGGCTCAACCATTGGATTCCCCACTGCCAACTTAGGTGTCGAACCGGTTTACCATCTCCCGGGCAAAGGGGTTTATGCAGCCCTGGCTGAGGTGGATAACAAGATACATCAGTGTGTGGTCAACATCGGCAATAAACCAACTTTTCATCCTGAGTATCCTTTAGCCATCGAGGCCCATATCATGGATTTCAACGGCGATATTTACGGTAAAAACATGCGAATCAGCCTGCGGGCCAAGATTCGTGACGAACAGCGATTTGCTTCGATAGATGAACTGGTAGCGCAGATAGCCAGGGACAAGGAGCGTTCCCTTGAGATTACCAAACTGGCCAGCCGAGATTCACTAAATGGGTCAGAGTCCTTATAACACCTACATACCGGTGCCAAAGTTTACTTTTTATAACTCCTATGTTAGAATAACTCTGTTAATTCACCGGAATTGTTGGCAATAATAACAACAAGAGCGGCAGGTTCCTATATCTGATTAAATAACATTAGGTTCCCCAGACAACCATAGGCTAGGGTTGACGATTTCACCGACGTCATTCTTGGTCCATGGCGTTTACAGGTAAGGAGGTGAAAAATTTGGCTCTATCTTCCGAAAAGAAACAGGAGATTATCAAAGCCTATCAGGTGCATGAAAACGACACGGGCTCACCCGAGGTTCAAATCGCTATCCTCACCGATAGAATCAATTATCTCAATGAACATTTAAAAGCAAACAAAAAAGACCACCACTCCAGGAGAGGACTGTTGAAAATGGTCGGGCAAAGGCGTTCCCTGCTTGATTATTTGAAAAAGACTGATTTCGATCGTTATCGCAACATAGTAACCCGGTTAGGTCTACGCAGGTAAAGAGCGGAATGCCGCTCTTTAACTTTATATAGTCTAAGAAAGGAGGAAACTACCATCGTTCATAAATACCAAACCGAAGTAGCCGGTCGCCCGCTGATAATCGAAGTGGGGCAGGTTGCCAAGCAAGCCAATGGTGCGGCCCTGGTCCGATACGGTGATACAGTCGTTCTGGTTACCGCCACTGCCGCCACCCCTCGGGAAGGATTGGACTTCTTTCCTTTGACCGTGGATTATGAAGAGAAACAGTACGCAGTCGGCAAGATCCCGGGAGGGTTCATCAAACGCGAAGGCCGGGCTACTGAGAACGCCACTCTGTCTGCGCGTCAGATTGACCGCCCTATCAGGCCACTCTTCCCCAAGACTTACAAGAACGACCTGCAGATAGTAGCCACCGTCCTGTCAGTGGAGAAGGACAATTCCCCAGACATCACATCGATCATTGGAGCATCAGTAGCCCTCGGTGTGTCCGATATACCTTTTGCCGGCCCGGTGGCGGCAGTCATCGTGGGTCTGGTGGACGGGCAATTGGTCATCAATCCTACCGTCGAACAGCATCATCAGAGCGATCTTCACCTGGTTGTGGCGGGGACCAAGGATGCCATCATGATGGTGGAGGGACATGCCAATGAAGTGCCAGAAGCTATGATGCTGGAGGCAATATTCTTTGGCCATGAGGAGATCAAGAAGATTGTAGCCTTCTTGGAACCCATTGTAGCCGAATTAGGCAAGCCCAAGGCAGCAGTTCCGGAAATACCTGTGAATGAGGAGATGGAGGCTGCGGTCAGGGAATACTCCATTCCCAGCCTGGAAGCGGCTGTCCGCAATTCGGACAAGAAAGCCCGCGAGGCTGAAATGGACAAGGCCCGGGATGCCATCCTTGAACATTTCGCCCAGATCTATCCCGAAGAAGGCAAGCAGATTGCAGCCCTGGTTGACAAACTCCTGAAGGAGATCGTCCGCAAGATGATTCTTGAAGATGGGGACCGGGTTGATGGCCGGAAATTGGACGAGATACGGACGGTAACCTGCGAGGTGGGATTCCTGCCCCGTCCGCACGGATCAGCCTTGTTTACCCGCGGCCAAACCCAGGTGCTGTCAGTTACTACCCTAGGACCGCTTCGGGAGAACCAGATCCTGGATGGATTAGGGATTGAAGAAAGCAAGGAATATATCCACCACTACAACTTCCCGCCATACAGCGTTGGTGAAACCAAGCCCATGCGCGGCCCGAGCCGGCGGGATATCGGACACGGCGCCCTGGCAGAAAGAGCCTTGCTGGCGGTTGTCCCGTCCAAAGAAGAGTTTCCCTACACTATGAGAGTGGTGTCCGAGGTATTGGAATCCAATGGTTCCAGCTCAATGGGCAGCGTATGCGGCAGCACCCTATCCCTGATGCACGCTGGGGTTCCCATCAAGGCTCCGGTATCCGGGATTGCCATGGGACTGGTAAAAGGTGAGGACAAATTTGCTATTCTGAGTGATATTCAAGGGATTGAGGACGCCTTGGGCGACATGGACTTCAAGCTGGCGGGTACCGCCAAAGGGGTCACCGCCCTGCAGATGGATATCAAGATCAAAGGCGTAGACCGGGATATAGTCCAGACCGCGCTGGCCAAGGCTCGTGAGGGCCGGATGCATATCATGGACATCATGCTCCAGACCATCGCCAAGCCCAACGCCGAACTGTCGCCCTACGCTCCCCAGATGATCCGCATGCAGATCAATCCTGAGAAGATCAGGGAAATCATCGGCCCCGGGGGCAAAACCATCCATAAAATCGTGGCCGAGAGCGGCTGCAAGATCGACATTGAAGATGACGGCAGCCTCTTTATCATCGCCACCGATGAGGAAGGAGCCAATAAGGCCCGTTTCCTGATAGAGTCCATCCTGGCCGATGTGGAAGTCGGCAAGGTATATACCGGCACGGTTAAAAGGATCATGGATTTTGGCGCCTTTGTGGAGATCATCCCCGGAGTTTTGGGTTCCAGCGGCAAGGAGGGCCTGGTGCACATCTCTCAACTGGATGAGACCCGGGTCGCCAAAGTCGAGGATGTTGTCAAAGTAGGGGACAAGATTGATGTCAAGGTCACTGAGATAGACCGCCAAGGCCGGGTCAACCTGTCCCGCAAAGCGGTGCTGAAGATGGCCAAATCGGGATCCAATCCGAGCTAGTTCACATCATTAAGGTTTATTGCCGATCAAGGTCAGATTTCGACTGGATCGGCAAATAAAACTGAATAGTAGTGCTCACTGCCGAATATTATTTTAAGGAATACAATTGAGGCGGTGGGTATTATTTTTTTCCAAGAGGGTTTCATGTTTATAAAATAGACAGCCGAGCCCTTTTTCTTTTGGCCTTTTTCTGCAGTCTGACCGTTTTATCAAGCTGGGTGGATAAACTGGAGCGCGATGCCTTCGGAGTCAAAGCTGGAGTTAAGCTGGAGGGCGTCGAAGTGGAGCGGCTGCTGCCGGAAGAACTGGAGGAGGTAGTGCGGGGGATAGCCCTTCCGCATCAGAAACTGCCGGTCGAACCGAGGCTGGATAAAGATACGGGCCAGGTCATCCGTGAAGAGGCAGGGGCTACGGTAGATATTGAAGCGACAGTGGCCCAGCTCAGGGCCTGCTCGCCGGGGCAAAACGTAGAGTTGGTAAAAATACCGTTACCTACCCTACATACCAGTGCCGAGATCCTGGACGCCCAGAAGTCCATAATAGGCAGCTACTCAACCTGGTTCCATGGCAGCGCGGCCCGTTACCAGAATATTGCCACCGCAATGAGAGGCGTAAACAATACTCTGATATGGCCAGATCAGTTGTTCTCTTTCAATGAGGTGGTCGGTCCCCGCACACCGGAACGAGGTTACTTGCCGGCGCCGGTAATACTAAATGGCGGCATGGATGTCGGTTATGGAGGAGGAGTATGCCAGGTTTCCAGTACCCTGTATAATGCTGCTTTGGCTGCAAACCTTCAGGTTGTCGAGCGTCACGGTCACAGCAAGCCGGTTCATTATGTACCCGAAGGACGGGACGCGACCGTTGATTACGGCGGAGTAGACCTGAAGTTCAGGAACAATCGCAGCACGCCGGTTATCATCAGGGCCTACCTCAACAACGGGCGGCTCTATATTGAATTGAGAGGGGCGGAGCAGAATTGAAGTTTTGGGTCTTTAAAGGGAAGGTTTTGATTGCTGCGGCCATCGCCGTGGTTCTGGCCCTGGTAGTTGCGATGATAGGGTTTTCCGTTATCAGAGACCGCAGCATCGCGGTCGGGGGGCCTGAACCTATCTTTCAGGGCAATACCGGGGATAAAGTGGTAGCCATTTCCGTCAATGTAGACTGGGGCGAAGAATTCTTGCCGGCTATGCTGGAGGAATTCAAGAAGAACAACGCCCAAGTGACGTTTTTTGTGACCGGTCGATGGGCGGAAAAAAACCCCGATATGCTGCAAAGAATGGCCCAGGACGGTCATAGTATCCAGAATCATGGTTACCGCCATGTGCATTTTAATGCCCTGAATTCTGAGGAGATCAGTACCGAAATCAAGAAAGCCGAAGACATTATCTACAATATTACCGGACAAAGATCATCCTTTTTTGCCTCGCCCTACGGGGAATATAACCCCCGCCTGGTCAAGGCCGTCAATGAGATCGGCTACCAGTACATTATGTGGAGTGTCGATACCATCGATTGGCAGAAACCAGCCCCCGAAACCATTGTCAACCGGGTGATAAAAAAGATTCATAATGACGCCATCATTCTGATGCATCCCACCGAACCGACGGTGAAAGCCTTGCCGGCTCTTTTGAGCGAATTACGGGCCCAGGGTTACCAGTTGGTGACTATAAACACCATTACCGCTGAGAAAGTAGATGGTTCCAATGACGCGAATTAATCGGTGCAAAAACATCTGGGCATTGGTGGCCTTGCTATTACTGGCTGGTTGGCTCAACCCCAGGCTCGTCATGGCCGCCCCCCGTCTGAGCTCACAATACTATTGCCTGGTTGATGCCGAAAGCGGCCAGTATATCCACGGTAAAAACGCTAACGTGGAAAGGCCCATGGCCAGTACTACCAAGATGATGACCGCCATACTGGCAGTTGAGTACACCAGTCTGGACGAAGTGGCCGTGGTCACCGCCAATGCCGACCGAACCGCGGAATATACGATCGGTTTGCAGGCCGGACAGAAATTGCCGGTGGGGGAATTGCTCAAAGTAGCTCTGATCCGTTCCGCCAATGACGCGGCAGTGGTGCTGGCTGAGCACGTGGCGGGCGATGAAAAGTTTTTTGCCTATCTGATGTCCAAAAAGGCCCTCCTGATTGGGGCGGCCAACACCAGATTTCAAAACGCTTCCGGTCTTCCGGCCAAGAACCATTACAGTACCGCCTACGACCTGGCTCAAATAGGCCGCTATGCGATAGCTAAGCCAGTTATTCAGGAACTGGTGAGCACGGTGCAGACCACCTTTAAACACCCCGCTTACCTTGAGCCATTGACGATCAGAAATACCAATGCTGGTTTGCTGGCCGGATACAAAGGAGCGGATGGCATCAAGACCGGCACCACCAATGACGCCGGTCAATGCCTGGTGGCTTCCTCTACCCGTGGGGATCGGAGCCTGATTGCGGTAGCTCTCAATTCCAACAATCGTCAGGGCGACTGTATTAAACTAATGGATTACGGTTATCAAAGCACTACCCGGCAGAAATTGCTGGACCACCAAGAGTCCTTCAAGACGCTGAAAGTAAACAATGGTGAGCCGGCCTGGGTCGAGGTGGTCACTGCCGATGATGTATGGTTGTGGCTGGGAGAGGATACAGATAACATTGAAAAAATCGTGCGTTTACACTATAATCTTGATGCACCGGTAATGCGGGATCAGGTATTGGGTGAAGCAGATATATATATAAATGACCGCTATTTTCAGAGCGTGGCTCTGGTCAGCCAGAATCATATTGGCCAACAACCTTGGTTGGTGCAGAGACTCTTGAAGCAGTGGATTGAAAACATCAGGGCTGGCCGGAATGACCCAATTGGATCCTGAGAATGGAGGATAAAGATGATATACAGATGGGAGCTTGGCAATGGAGCCAGGCTGGTGGCGGAGGACATACCCTACGTCAAATCCGCAGCGGTAGGAATATATATCAAGGTTGGATCGCGATACGAATCTCCCCGTCTGGCAGGTGCCAGTCATTTTATTGAGCATATGCTTTTTAAAGGTACCCCTGACCGGACTGCCCGGGATATAGCTGAAAGCATGGAGATGATGGGCGGCCAGCTGAACGCCTACACATCTAAAGAGTACACCTGTTTCTATGCCCGCACCCTGGACGAGGATATCTACACCGCGGTGGATATTCTAATTGACATGGTGTTCAATTCCTTATTGAGCCCCAGCGATTTCGAGGTGGAACGGCAAGTCATAATTGAAGAAATAAATATGTATGAAGACTCGCCCGATGAGCTGATCCATGATATGTTTGCCCGGAAATTCTGGGAAGGCCATAATTTGGGCAACTCCATCCTGGGCACAACCGAATCGATCGAAGCCATGGACCGGAAAGAGCTGTACAATTATTATCGACAGTACTATGTGCCCGGCAATATGATTATCTCGGTTGCCGGGAACGTCGACCCCCTCCGGGTCAAGGACTACCTGGAGGAGAAGCTGGAGCAGTATGGAGGTCCTGTCCCGGCTGGCATACAAGTACCGCCTGTATTAAACCTGCCATTCATCCAATTGGTGCCCAAAGATGTCGAGCAGCTGCAGATTTGCCTGGGATTGCCCGGCCTGTCCCACCATGACGAGGACCGCTTTACCCTGAATGTCATGAACAGTATCCTGGGCGGGGGAATGAGTTCCAGGCTGTTCCAAAAACTGCGGGAGGAGTTGGGACTGGCGTATTCGGTATACTCCTATCCAGCCAGTTACTCGGATACCGGCATGTTCAGTATATATACCGGGACCAACCCTAACCGCATCGATGAATTTTGCCACAACCTGCACGAACAAATACGGATGTTTGCGGAGCAGGGGGTGACTGACGAGGAGGTCAGCCGCACCCAGAAGCTGATGAAGTCGAGCCTTTCCCTGGGCCTGGAAAGCGTTATGAACCGCATGACCCGTATCGGCAAAGCGGTGATGATGTATGATTACATCATGACCCCGGAGGAAGTTATTGACCGGATTTATGCAGTTGATGCAGGCATGGTAAAGGGTATGGCCGAAAGTCTGTTTGAAGGGCAGCCCTTCTCCGTCGCGGCAATCGGGAGCGAAGAAGTCCTGCCCGAGGTGGAGCAGGAATTGGCCCGGTGGTGGGATGTCAAGAAATGATAGTACTTATACGCCGCCTTCATTCCTTCGACTTGCCCTTGCCCCGTTTCATGACTCCGGGAGCGGCCGGCATGGATATCTACGCAGCCAATGCCGAGCCAGTTGTAATCGCAGTGGGACAGAGGGTATTGGTACCCACCGGGATAGCCATAGCTCTCCCCCAGGACTGTGAAGCCCAGATTCGCCCCCGCAGCGGTCTGGCACTCAATCATGGACTTACCCTACTCAATACCCCCGGGACTATTGACTCCGATTATCGGGGGGAAATCAAGCTTATTGTTATAAATTTGGGGGACAAAGAGTATACATTACTCAGGGGAGAACGGATCGCCCAGATGGTCTTTGCCCGGGTAATGAAGCCGGAGTTGATCGAGGTGGAATCGCTCGACGGCACCGAACGCGGATCGGGGGGGTTTGGGCACACCGGTATATAGGGGGTAGGGAACATGCGGCTGAACGATTTAGTAGGAAAAGAGATGGTCAATATTTACGACGGCATGAGGATGGGCACAGTGGGAGAATCAGATATGCTCCTGGACCAGGAAACCGGTCAGATCGTATCCATCATATTGCCCAACCGGGGCAATGTGCTGAACTTCTGGACGGATCGGCAAAAGCTGGTCATTCCCTGGGAAGCCGTCAAAAAAATTGGCCGTGAAGTAATCGTGGTTGAATTGGACAATACCCATATGCGCCTGAAAAACAATTCCATATAATTTTATTTCAGGACTTCAGCCCAAATTTCTCATAAAGTAACAAAAACCGCCCTGCTGTACATAAGCACATGAAAGGGGCGGTTTTGTCGCGCCTTGGAGTAATATGGTCGGAGTGTGGATCAGTTCTGGGATTTGGCGCTTCTATTGATAATTAAGTTACAATAGGATAATATTATTTGAAATTTCATAAGGAGGCCAAACCAATGAGCGATAGATTCAGCAAAGAAGGTCTTACCTTCGATGATGTTCTGCTAATACCCGGACATTCTGTGGTGATGCCGCAGGATGTCGATGTTTCGACCCGTCTGACCAAAAATGTGCGCCTGGAAACCCCGATAATGAGTGCCGGTATGGATACCGTCACCGAATCGCGAATGGCCATCGCCATGGCCCGTGAAGGCGGCATAGGGATCATTCATAAAAACATGTCCATCGAGGAACAGGCCCGCATGGTGGATCGGGTAAAACGCTCCGAACATGGGGTTATATCGGACCCCTTCTTTCTTGCCCCTGATAATAAGGTCAGTGATGCCCTGCGGATAATGGAACACTATCATATTTCCGGAGTGCCCATCACCGAAGGGCGGAAGTTGGTTGGCATCCTCACCAACCGCGACCTGCGGTTTGAAACCGACTTCGAGCAACCCATCAGGAACATAATGACCAGTGAGAGATTGATCACCGCGCCGGTCGGCACAACTATGGAAGAGGCCAAAGAGTTGCTGCGTCGGTACAAGATAGAGAAACTGCCCCTGGTAGATGAAAACTTCAACCTAACAGGGCTAATCACAATTAAAGACATAGAAAAGACCCAAAAATATCCCCGGGCGGCCAAGGATTGCCGGGGGAGATTGATCGTAGGGGCGGCAGTGGGAACGGCCCGGGATACCATGGAAAGGGTGGAAGCGCTAAAGGACGCGGGGGTCGATGTACTGGTGGTTGATACTGCCCACGGTCATTCCGAGAATGTCATCCAAATGGTTAAGGTGATCAAAAACCGGTTCCCCAATCTTGAGGTAATCGGAGGCAATGTAGGCACCGGAGAGGCCACCGAAGCATTGATCCAGGCTGGAGCCGACGCCATCAAGGTGGGAATCGGACCGGGTTCCATTTGCACCACCCGGGTCATAGCCGGGATCGGCATCCCCCAGATAACAGCGGTGGTGGATTGTGCTCGAGTGGCTAGTAAATACGATATCCCCATCATTGCCGACGGGGGGATCAAATATTCCGGTGATATCGTTAAGGCCATCGCTGCCGGAGCCGATGCGGTTATGATGGGCAATCTGCTGGCCGGCACCGAAGAAAGTCCCGGTGAAGAAATGGTGTTGCAGGGCCGCCGCTATAAGGTCTATCGGGGAATGGGATCGATTGGCGCCATGTCCGAAGGCAGCAGTGACCGTTATTTCCAGGAAGATGCCCAGAAACTGGTGCCGGAAGGCATTGAGGGACGCATACCGTTCAAGGGTTCGGTTTCCGAAACCATTTTCCAACTAGTGGGCGGACTTAAAGCCGGCATGGGTTATTGTGGGGTCGTAAATATAGAAGAGCTGAAAACCAAAACGAAGTTTATCCGCATCACCAATGCGGGTTTGACCGAAAGCCATCCCCATGACGTTTCCATTACCAAAGAGGCGCCTAACTACCAGGTAATGTAGCCGTGGAAACATATTTGCTGCGCCTGGCCTTGGCCGGGGTAGCCGGGTTTTTACTGGGATTGATAAGCAACCGGAAGGACAGAACCCATTCCAGCCGGGTATTTGCCATCGTCTCCATTATTTCCGCATTGTTATTTATTGTGGCCTCCGGTCTGCATCAACAGACTCACAACATGGGAGATCCCGCCCGATTAACAGCCCAGATCCTGTCAGCGTTGGGATTTTTGTTCGCAGGGCTCATCTGGATCGATAGAAGCAGTAGAGTGGAAGGGCTCAACACCGCCGCCGCTTTACTGCTGGCTTCATTGATCGGTTTATTGATTGGCGCCGGCTGTTATCTTACGGCTCTGTTGGGAGTAGTTTTTTTCTTGTTGCTCTATTGGTTGTCGAGTTGGATAAAGCCAAGGAGACGTCGGAAGAAAGTGCAGGAAAAAACCGGGGAGGAAGCTCCCCCCGGTTGATGCGGGCTCGTCAAACTCACGGCAGTTATCGGGGACTGACGCTTCGTTCAGCTATTTCAATGGCTTTGGCAACCATGTTGCCGCAATCCCTGGAACTGACATCGCCCCAGCCCCGGCTGGCTACAACTTGATCAACACCTAATTCACGGGCAATTTCATATTTGAGTTGCTCAGACATGATACCCCTTCTTCTAGCCAACTGATACCCCCCTTATTATCACAGCCCGCAATATTTATTCTTCCGTGGGTAGCGGTTTATGATGCTGATAAAATAATTATATAAATGTAATGAATTGGCTTATTAAAGCCGCTATAATAATATAGGGCCGCTCCAGTGGGCAAAATGCGTATTGTTGAGACCAGGAGGAACCGAGATGAGATATGAAGGCAATATTTACCGGCCGCCTAGTGAGGCCAGGAGTTATATACTGCAGTGTACGGTGGGCTGTTCCCATAACCGCTGCACTTTTTGTTCAATGTATAAAGACAAGAAATACCGGGTGCGGGATCTGGCCGAAATCATGGCGGACATACGCTTGGCTGGACAGTATTATGGTGATTTGTACAAAGTGTTCCTGGCTGATGGTGACGCCTTGGCTATGCCAACTGATGACTTGCTGGCAATCCTGGCAGAGCTATACCGGACTTTCCCCAGCCTAAAACATGTGGGCATCTACGCCAGCCCGGACAGCATCCTGGACAAAAGCCCGGAGGATCTTAAGAAACTAAAAGAAGCCGGGATAACCATGGCCTACCTGGGAGTTGAAACCGGCGACCGCAAGTTGCTGGAGGATATCCGCAAAGGCGTCACTTACGAAGAAATGGTGGAAGCGGGGAAAAAGGTCAGAGAAGCAGGGATACTGCTGTCAGTCACCATCATATTGGGTTTGGCCGGACGAACCCCCCAGGCGGTTGACCATGCCCTTAATACCGCCAAGATTTTAAATGAAATCAATCCTGATTATATCGGAGCGCTTACCCTCATGCTGGAACCCAAGACAGAGATGTACCGGCGGCTCCAACGAGGTGAATTCGAACTGCCCAACCCCTTCGAGATACTTGATGAACTGAGGCTGATCATCCAGGGACTGGAAGTTCAGGGCACAGAATTCCGCAGCAATCACGCTTCCAATTATCTGGCTATCAAAGGCAGACTGCCTGAGGATAAACAGAAGATACTGGCTCTGATCAACAACATCATTGATACCAACGACCGCAGGTACCTGCGTCCCGAATATATGCGGGGCCTGTAAGAACAATAAATATAAGGGTTATCGTGATCCTGGAACGTTAGGGAGGAAACACATGGCACTGTTTGGCAACAAGGATGAAAACCTGTTCTTTTTATTCTCGGAGAGCGCCCGGGTGGTCGTGAATGGCGGAGACATTCTCAACGATGTGGTGGAAAACTACGAAAACCTGGACGGAAAAATGGCCGCCATGACCGCCTTGGAAAATGAAGGGGACCGAATCATCGAGACCCTGGTGCGAAAACTGCACACCAGTTTTATTCTGCCCTTTGACCGGGAGGACGCCTTACAGCTGGTGCAGAAACTAGCCAACACCCTGGATTATATTACCGGGATTCTCGACATCCTGTGCCTGATCAAGCAGGGCAAACCCAATGCCTGGATCAAACAGATGATTGATGTCCTGTACGATGCCCTGGTGATTCAGAAGAAAGCCATAGAACTGCTGCCCAAACTAGACCAGAACCGAAAGATGATGTTCGAGTATTGTGAACAGCTTCGGCAATTGGAGCACAAACAGGACAAATACTACCGTCAGGGCTTGGGGGATTTGTTCGAAAACGAGAAAAATGCAGTCCGGATTTTAAAATGGCGCGGCGTCTACGAGCACATCGAGCTGGCCCAGGACCATATCGAAGATGTGGCCATTCTGCTGCGTAATATCGCTATCAAATATTCATAGTGCCATAAGCGCGGCTAAGAATTCTGCAACATGGCAGATTCTTGGTAGACCTGTGGCAGAGTTCCTTGACAGACATATGGCAGACCTTAAGCAGAAATTTGGGAGCCCTTAAGCAGACTTTTGGCATACCGAGCAAAAAGCCCTCGTTCGGAGTTTGAACGAGGGCTCTATTGTGTCTGATTAAACCCATTTGCGGCTGCGGAAGAAGCTCACCATCCCGCCCGCGAGAGCAATCATGCCGAATAAAATGAACCACACCGCGTAAGGTTTTTCCCGCCCGGGAAAATCCACATTCATACCGAAGAAACCAGTAATCACGGTAAGCGGCATCATGATAATACTGATGATGGTCAGAATGGTGATGATTTCACTGGTGCGTCCAGTCAGAACCGAGTAATAAGTCTCCATGGTACTGTTCAAAAGGTCTCGGTAGGTATTGGCCGAGTCCAGGATACTATTGAGGTTATCAGCCAGGTCCAAGTAATAGGGGATATTGTCATCATGCACGAAAAAGGAATAGCGCCCCTTAATATTGACGAATATATGCCTCTGGGGAATCAGAACCTTGCGCAGCAGTATGATGGTGCGGCGCAGGGTGGAGATTTCCTCGGTAATGTTTTGGCCTTTGCTGAGGAAAACGTCGTCTTCCAGTTCATCGATGCGTTCTCCCAACCTCTCGATGATGGGAAACGAATCGTCAACTATATTGTCAACTATCTTATAGAGCAGGTAATCCGGTCCGCGTTTCATATACTCATTGGTTTTGAGGCTGACCCGGGCTACCTTGCCCACTGCCAGCAGGGCGACGGGGTGAATGGTAACGATATAGTTGGGACCGATGAACACGTCCAATTCTATACTGGATATTTCGTCCTCTTCCTCGGCCTCCTCAAAATAGCGCAGGGCGTGGAAGACGAAGAAATAATAGTCATCGTAATCGTCGATCTTGGCGCGGGGACTTTCCTGGAGACAGTCTTCCAGGGCCAGGGGGTGGAAATTAAAGATTTGCCCAATATAAGCCAGTTCCTGCTCCGAGGTGTCGTAGAGGTCTATCCAAAGAAGGTTTTCCGGCGAAGCCAGCAATTCTTTGGTGTTATTCAAATCGACGTCATGATACATCCTGGTATCGGCGTGATTGTACCAGTAAGTCTTGATCAATTCCTGATCCCTCCTTTTTACATAGAAGGGCTACCAGACCGATCGGTGCTGAAATGTATCCCTCCTATTTATTAGGCCATGTAATAAGATAATTACGCATGACGATCGATCCGCGGGTATAGGTTCCATTTCACCACCGCCCTTCTGATTGGAATATGATCTGTAATACTGCTACAATTGACTTGCCTGCTTGGTTCCCTAGATTAATAATATACCTGTAATAGCGGGACATTGTCAATCAGAGTCAGGTGCCGGGGGATATTATGACTAATAAATGGAAAAAGTACTCTATAGATGGGAGGAAGATAATGTTGCGTAAAATCACCCTGTCGGTGCTGATCATAATCGCTGTATTATTCGGAGCTGCCTTTACCATAGGTCTTCCTTCGGCTGCCGTTCCCAAGTCATCCACAGTATATGATATAAATGGGACGGTGGTGCAGGGATTATCCGAGCAAAATCAGGTCCAGGTGGAGATCGATCAGATGTCGCCCCACTTTGTGAACGGGATAATAGCTATCGAGGACAAGAATTTTTACCGCCATCACGGGGTCGACATCAGCGGGATGGTGAGAGCCATGCTTACCAACATCAAAGCCGGCAAGATAGTGGCGGGAGGCAGCACTATAACCCAGCAGACCGCGAAGACACTATTTCTGAGCAACGAAAGGACCTGGAGCCGCAAGATCAAGGAGCTATATTATTCGATCTTGATGGAGAGCCGCTACAGCAAAGAGGAAATCCTCACCATGTACTGCAACAGCATATATTTTGGCGAAGGCGCTTATGGGGTGGAGTTGGCCTCCCGTACCTACTTCGCCAAGCACGCCGCAGACCTGACCCTGGCGGAAGCTGCGCTGCTGGCAGGATTGCCCCAGAGCCCCAGTTATTACGATCCCTACGTGCGCCCCGAGGAGGCCAAGACAAGGCAAGGACAAGTGCTGCAGCGGATGGTCGAAGAGGGGATGATCAGCGCCGAGGAAAAAGAGACTGCCGCTGGTGAAAAACTGGTGTATAAGCGGGCCCAGTTCGCTGCCGGTGAGGCCCCCTATTTTGTAGCGGTGGTGCGCGATTACCTGCGCGAGAAATACGGCGACAGCATGGTTTACCGTGGCGGCCTACGGGTTTACACGACTCTGGACCTCAACATGCAGAGGGCGGCAAATGAGGCTTATCTGGCCGGACTTAAAAACCAGAATGCCAATCTGCAGGTGGCTCTGGCTGCCGTAGACGTAAAGACCGGCCAGATCAGGGCTTTGGTAGGAGGAAGGGATTTTAGCGGGTCCAGCTATAACCGGGCCTTTGCCCAAAGACAGCCAGGTTCCACTTTCAAGCCATTTGTCTATTCCCTGGCCTTGGAGCGGGGATACAACCCCGCCAGCACCATCATGTGCGAGGAGAGGGTATACAAGCTCCCCAATGGTGACACCTACAAACCCACGGATTATGGGGATGAGCCTTATCATTGGCGCCCCTTTACACTGAAGGAAGCGATCATGGTATCCGACAACAGTGTTTCGGTGGCATTGACCGACCAACTGGGAGTCACCGACGCAGCCAACTACGCGCAGCAATTCGGATTTCGGAACATCCAGCCCATCTTATCCCTCCCTCTCGGGTCCAATGAGGTAACCCCGGTGGATATGGCCGCCGGCTATGCAGTATTCGCCAACCAGGGGGTATACAACCAGCCCATTTACCTGCTCAAGGTTGTCAATGATGACGGGGTCGTCCTGGAAAACAACACAACCAGGTCAACCCCGGTAATAAGTGCCGAAAATGCTTATCAGATTACCAATATGCTGACCGGGGTGCTGGAGCCGGGCGGTACCGGGTCAGCCTTGAAGGCGCAGGTGGGCCGGATCGCAGCGGGGAAAACCGGCACTACTGAACAAAAGAATGACGCCTGGTTTGTGGGCTATACCCCGCAATTATGCTGTGCAGTGTGGGTTGGGTATGATCAGGGCAAAGCTGCCAATCTCTTCGGAGGATCAGCAGCGGGGCCGATTTGGGCTTCATTTATTCGTAACGCATCGGCCAATCTGCCTCCTAATGATTTTGTCCGACCCAATGGAGTGGATCTGATCAATGTTTGCCTGGATACCGGGCTGGTAGCGGTGGAAGCCTGCCCGCGCAAGAACACCATGGCCTTCACCAGGAACAACCAGCCCAACGAAATATGTTACCTGCACCAACCTATCACCCATTGGTTCGACGAACTGTTTCCACCTCGGGGAGATGAGCCGAGGTCGGATCGTCCCTGGTGGCAGATATGGGACTGACGGTGACCGGCATAACCCATAGGGGAGAAGGGGTAGGCCGAGTGGAGGGGCAGGCCGTCTTCATTCCTTATGCTATACCAGGAGAAACGGTTGAGGTAGAAATCCGGGAGCGAAAGAAGAATTACCTCCGGGCTCAGCTGGTCGACGTGGTGTCGGCATCACCCGATAGGGTAAAACCTCCTTGTCCCCATTACTACCAATGCGGGGGCTGCACCTACCAGCATATGAACTACTCCCGTCAACTGCAGCTGAAACAACAGGTGGTGCAGGATAATCTGATCCGGATCGGTAAATTGGAAGCCGAGGTCGAACCAGTGGCGGGAATGGATAATCCCTGGCGTTACCGCAACAAAGTCGAATGGCACATCTCCAAGAGAGACCATTATTATCTAATGGGATACTACGCCCAAGACAGCCACGAACTACTCCCTATCGAATCCTGCCTTTTAATCAGCTCGGAAATGGAAGCACTGAGCCGGCATGTGCGGGAGCATCTCAATGATTTGAGTCTCCCAGATCAATGCAGGGTTACTGTGCGGCGGTCCTCCGCCAATGGTGAGCTGATGCTGATCTTCGAAGGCACCGGAACCGGGGAGGCAGGTGTGCAGGCTCTGGCAGACTATCCAGGGCTAGATTCCATATACTGCGTAGACCGGGAGCAGATAATCCACAAATGTGGCCGGGCATCACTAAGCGAGCGGCTGGCCGGCATCGATTATGAGATATCCCCGCTGGCCTTTTTCCAGGTCAATCACCAGCAGGCAGAATTGCTTGTCGATGTGGTGCAGCAATTTGCTCAAGTAGGCCCAGCGGATACTGTGCTGGAGGGATATTGCGGCATCGGCAGCCTCACCCTTCCTCTGGCGCGTAAAGCAGGGAAGATTATCGGTGTGGAGAGCTATAAGGGTGCGGTCCAAGACGCTCGTGAAAATGCCCGCCGCAATAGAATTGACAACTGCGAATTTATCGCCGAAGCCTGTGAGAAGGTGATCCCGGAATTGGAGGAAAGATTCGATGTGGTAGTGCTCGACCCGCCCCGTGCCGGCCTTAAGAAGGAAGTCATCGAGGCGGTGTTAAAGTCTGCTCCGCAGCGGATCATATATGTTTCCTGCAACCCCGGTACCCTGGCCCGGGATCTCAAGATATTCTGCCGGGACGGTTATGCTGTAAAGATAGTACAACCTATAGACATGTTTCCCCAGACATACCACGTTGAGACGGTTGTCTTGCTTTCCAAGGGCGAGGTCGACTCGAAAAAGATTCGGGTTGAGTTCTCTTTGGAAGATATGGATATGTCCGAATTTCAGGATGGGGCAACCTACACGCAGATCAAGGACTATGTACTGGAACATAGCGGATTAAAGGTGTCTAACCTGTATATCTCACAGATTAAGCGGAAATGTGGGATTGAGGTTGGCAAGAACTACAATCTGCCAAAATCCGAAGATTCCAGACAGCCCCTGTGTCCGCCAGAAAAAGAGAAAGCAATCCGAGAAGCATTCAAATATTTTGGGATAATCTAACATCCCGTAAAATGGAGGTTTCTTATGGATAGATTGATTTCTTGTGAGTTTAACATGGATACCGCTTGTGTGGAGCTGAAATTCTTTGATGGCAGCATGATTGCCATTGATACCATCGCCGTGGAGAATGAAGTTGCTGACAATATGTATCAGCGGTCAGAGCTTGACTATCTGATTTACACTGACCCGATTGGATATGCAGACTTGATTTTGAACGGCAATCCTGAAACCTATTTGAAAACTGTAACTGAATATAAGCCTTTAGAAAGCTGATTATTTTGCCGCCCGTGGGAGATATCTCACGGGCGATTTTTATGAACAAAAACGCACATTTGTATTGACCGAATCGGTTATTCGTGATATAGTATAGCAAAATAACCGAATCGGTTATTTGTTGGAGGTTATTATGGAAAAATTTTTAGCACTTTCTGACGAAAAGCAAACCTTAATTAGAAATGCAGCACTATCTTGCTTCTCTCAGCATGGATACGAAAAAGCATCGATTAACGACATTGCAAAAATGGCGGGCATCTCTAAGGCATCCCTTTTTCAATATTTTGGTACAAAGCAAAACCTCTATGAATATCTGGTTGAACACAGCAGCACACAAATGAAAGCAGCTTATCAGGAACAGGCGTTATATGCAAACGCAGATTTCTTTGATCGTGTACAGCAAGCCATAATCATGAAGATAGATAATTTGAAAAAGAATCCCTATATCGCCGCTTTTATTATAAGTGTTGCAAAAGAGCCATCCATTGAAATTTCGGAGCACATTAAGGACTTAATGCAAGAAGGTGAAAAACACTTGCATGATCTGATGCTCCGTGATGCCGATCTGGTCAAATTCAAGCATCCCGAAGATGCGCCACTACTGTTCCGCACATTGATGCATATTGGATACGGTATTGTAGACGAGATTGAAGGTGTGTCAGATTTTGATAGAATCGTGTGCGAAATGGAGAATATTCTGAAAATGTTAAAATATTATTTCTACAAGGAGGAATATTTATTATGAAACAAGCGGTGATAATGTTAGATGGACTGACAAAAAGTTATGGAAAGCACAGAGGTATTGAAAATCTCACATATTCCGTTCTGCCGGGCGAAATCTTTGGTTTTATCGGTCCTAATGGTGCTGGTAAAACAACAACAATTCGCACTTTGATGGGCTTGCTCAAACCCACAAGCGGCAATGCTACGATTTTCGGCCTTGATTGTACGCAGCATGCTGCAGAAATCGCAAAGAACGTGGGATATCTTCCCAGCGAGAATTGCTATTATAATAATTTGAAAGTGAAAGAGCAGTTACAATATACTGCAGATCTGTATGGTGTTAACTGCCATGACAGAATAGAAGAACTGGCTGAGAGACTGAATCTGGATTTGTCCAGAAAAATCGGAGATTTGTCTTTAGGCAACAAAAAGAAAGTTGGCATCGTGTCCGCTTTACTACCTTCTCCAAAACTTCTGATTCTGGATGAGCCTACCAGCGGCCTTGATCCACTCGTCCAACAGACATTCTATGAAATTCTTCGAGAAGAAAACAGCCGTGGAACAACCATTCTGTTTTCCTCTCATGTGTTGAGCGAAGTGCAGAAGCTATGTGATCGTGTATGTATTCTGAGAGAAGGTCGTCTCATTGCTATACAGTCCATGAAGGAATTGCGTGAAAACGGGTATAAAAAGATTTCGCTTTCCACCGAGGAGCCTGTCCCTGCGCAGTTCTTCGACATCCCAGGAATTGCCAACCTGGAACAGAATCAAAATTCCATTTCTTTTATGTTTAATGGCAATGTTATGACCATCATGGAAAAACTACATAAACTACCTTTGGTTGATATTCTGATTGAAGAACCGTCTTTAGAAGAGATCTTTCTTCATTATTACGAATGAGAGGTGACACTATGACTGTATTTCATTATGAGTGGAAACGTAGTCGAAAATATATTCTGATTTGGGGTCTTTCCCTTGCCGTTTGTATTTTCTCTATGATACCTGTCTATTACAGCATGATTGAAACGCCAGAGCTTCTGCCTAAAAACTTTGCAGAGGGTGGATTCTTTGAAACTGTCGGCATCTCTCTCGCACTGCTCTTGGAACCTCTGGGAATGTATGGATTTCTTAATGCGTTTTTTGCTTTGGCAGGCGGAATTTTCGGGATGCACTTTGCCTTATCCCTGTTTACAAAAGAATGTACCGAAAACACAGCAGAATACCTGTTCACAAAACCCTGCGGGCGTATTCAAATTTATAAAGGAAAGGTGCTTTGTCTACTTGTCGGCACATGCATTACGAGTGCTGCATATATCCTTGCGTCTTTTATAGCAATGATTGTGTATGAATCTGGCTTCTCTATGTTAGAATTTATTCTGTTGGCTGGCTCCTTCCCACTTGTTACTTTGATTTTTGGAGGGATGGGAGTATTGTTAGGATGCTGGCATCCTAACAATCGTTCTCCTTTGCTGACAGCATCTTTGGCTGTGTTTATGGGATACTGTATTACAGCTTTTTCAAGAACGATTGGAAGCAGAATAATAAGTTACCTCTCTCCATTTTCGTTTTTTCATCCAGCTCACATTCATGAGAACTCTTTTTATGAATGGGATTATTTTCTGTGGTATGTGCTTCTACTCACTGTATTTTTCTTCCTGTCTCGTAAGATTCTGATGAAGAAAGACATTAAATTAGCAGTATAGGGGGGGAACAACATGATATCATTGATAAAAAAGGAACTGAAACTTACAAGGAAAATACTGTTGATATGGCTTGGAATAATCATTCTTCTTTGTGTCTTTGCGTACATAGAGTATCTTTCCTTAAAAGACAGCTTACCGATTCTGGTAGAAATGCTAAACGACTTTCCAAGAATTTTGATGGTGATGTTTGGTGTTAGTGAAGATCTTAACACTGCATTGGGTTGGTATGGCTGTATTTATTTTTGGGTGGCAATCCTCGCTTATTCCTATGCGATTTATCTGGGCATTTCAAGCATTGCAAAAGAAAAAACGCAAGGAACAGCAGAATACCTATTCACAAAACCTTTAGGCAGAAATCAGATTGTTATAGGAAAAGCTGCCGCCAACGTATGTAATTTATTTATTCTTGCAGCTGTCAGCGGTGTATGTAATTACTATACTGCAATCGCTCCTCTGGGTGGACTGGATCAAAAGAATGCGGCTCTGTTGACAACTGTTGGGCTTTTTCTGACGGAAATCATATTATACTCGATTGGTTTTTGGGTATCCAGTCTCTGCAAATCCTACAAACAGGCTATGCTTTTTGGCTTTGGCGCTTTAATAGTATTTTACTGTATTTATTTTGTGGCAAAATATTTGTGTATTCCGGCTCTGTTTTATTTAACACCTCTAAAATACTTTGATGTATATGCAGTGGCTAAAGATGGTATCTCCCTTATGTTCCTGCTGATTTCAGGGGTGATTACTTTCCTATCAATTTTCCTTGCAAAGAATCGGTGGGCAGGCAAAGAAATGTAATATGTTGTAGATAGTATTGTAGCTTCTCATATCTGTCATAATCTCAGAAACACAGGAGGTTTTTACGATGAAACAACTGTTTAGATGTGCAGACCACTACATTCAATCGAGAGATTGGAAAATGCTTACGGGTCTTAAATTCTGCCTTTGCTCCATTGGTATCCTGTTGGGAGTATTGGTTCCGGTCAAGCACAAAAAGACTGTCGCAGCCGGGGCTTTCGGTGTCTTTCTTGCAACCTACATCCCGCTGATGACAGACTTCCTGACATTTGCGGTAGATTTCTTCCGTCCCAAGAAAGAAACGGTAGAATAACCATGAACAGTGATATTCTTTTCTTCTTTGGGGAGCATATGGATGCTCTTCCCCTTTACGAACGACTGGAAGATCAGATTCTGACACAGATTCCGGAAGTAAAAATTAAGGTCGCAAAAACCCAGATTACCTTTGCTAACAAACGAGGATTCGCTTTTGTGTCCTTTAATCCCTGCCGCAAGGCAAAGAATCGGCCAGAAATCTGGATGACAATTACGTTCGGACTGGGTTATCGGATAGATTCTCCAAGAATCGACGTAGCGACGGAGCCCTATCCAAATCGCTGGACGCACCATGTGATGGTGGGAAATGTGGATGAAATCGATGTAGAACTGATGCGGTGGATAGCGGAAGCGGCAGATTTTTCTGCTAATAAGAGGTGACAATACGGAAAATAAAAAGATCTTTCCCATACTGATCGCCAAGGCGTAACAGATAATCACATATTGATTCTACATAGTCTGAAATCCCTCGAATAAAAACCGCTGTAATTATTCTTCCCGTGTAGGGTGGAAAATACAGCGGTTTTTCTTTCTATAGTTCAGCTGCCACAATCGTTTCCTTTGGCAGCTTCTCATTCTCACAGTTCAGAAGATAGACTATTGCCTTGTTCGCAAAGCGGTTTGTTTTCATCGTATCCCAATCGGCAAGCCGGATGATCTCCGCTGTACCATTCTCAAAATCCAATGAAATCTCGCCCCATTCGCCGTCGCAGTCTGCTTGATATTCATAGATTGCGGTGGCGATTTTCTTTTTGCGTTTAGTTTTGGATTTCTGTTTCAGCCGGACAGCATGGATAGCACCCTCGGCAACCAAAAACTCCGTCAGCTTGTCCACTGCTCTACGGTAGGCTCGCTCTGCACCGCTGGCTGTGCTGCCCTCAAACATCACAGCCAGTTCCTCAAAGGTGGGGCGGCCTTTCCATGAGCCGACACGCCCGCAGGTCATGCAGATCGCCAGCCGCTTTTCAAGCAAGGTCTGTTCCCGGTAGTTTAGCTTCTCAAATGCCCGCTGCACCTTTTCTGCCTGTATGCCATTCCAGAGAATATCGGCATAGTTCCAAGTATCATCAAGGGCAACATCTTCGCCTGTTTCTTCTCCGTCCTCGTCCGTCACATAGAATGGCTGCTGATTGCGGATGCCACGGACAACTTTCAAATATTCTTCCGCAAGGGCAAGGTCGCAGTTGTATTTCTTTGAAAACTCACTGACCGCATCCTTGGTGTTATGGTAGAGCCAAGCCATTGACCGCACCATTTTGTAATTGGTCAGAGAGGATACCGACCATTTTTCTTCGCCCATACGGAAACGGAGCATCGCATCCCGTATGAACGGGAAAATGTATGTAGCATACTCCGCACCCTTGGCAGGATCATAATCCATCAGCTTTTGGAGCATTTGCTCCCGACAGGATAGCTTTATATCTATAAATCGATCTGTGTCGTACAGATCGCCGCCATCCACACCGAGAAAGCCTTTGATGCGCTTGTTGAGCTGTGGTTCGTAGTGGTGCAGGAAGAACGAAAAATATAGCAAATTCTTTTCCTGCAATGCAGACAGAATATGTTCATTTGGATTGCTAACCGTTGGCGGTTCCGGCTCCAGTTGGAAGATGCGCTCTGCCACATAGGGAATGAGACCATCACCGTGCGGATTGACTTGGTGCTTCGGTATGTATCCGGTCATATTCCATGTAAAATCATTCAGCATAGCGCACCTCCCTTCACTTTAATAACGTTTATCAATCTCCAGAAAACTGAAATTCACGTTATTTCTTCAAGGCTTTGTTTTATAATTTTTTCAATTATTTTAATCGGTAATTCTTTCTCATAGGGCAGATAGACTGCATTTTTCCTTATTGTAAAAGCACTTAGTTGTGACTTGAATATTTCTAAAACATTTGTATCTACGTAAAGGCTAATATGTTTATTACAGGCAGCAAAAGATATTGAGAACTTGTCTTTCTTATATACTGGCATACTCCAAGCAATCTGTTCCTTAACTGCTGGAACACAACGAAGAATTAGATTTCTTAATTCCACAACATACGCTCTCGCTTCTGGAATCTGTAATTCAATATATTCATCTACACTTTCAGGAGCCTTGCCGCAATAGTGACTTTGATTTGTCCTTTTAAACTCCCTTCCGCATTTTGGACAAGTCCACATACTAAAACCTCCTCAATATCAATTATTACTTTCTCAATATTTTCTCCATCGGTTTTCCTTTTGCTAACTCGTCAATCAGCTTGTCCAGATAGCGTATTTCCTGCATTAGCGGTTCTTCGATTTCTTCTACACAAACTCCGCAGATTTTCCCTGTAATCAGTTTTCGATTAGGATTAAGCTGGGGAGCATTCAAAAAGAAGTCTCCATATGCAACATCATGTATCAGAAAATCATTCACTTGATCTTTACTATACCCTGTTAACCAGCAAGTAACTTGATCTACTTCCTCTCTTGTTCGTCCCTTTTTCTCACACTTTGTAACAAGAAGTGGATAAACCTTTGAAAAGGACATTGATTATTCCGGGCCTCCAGCCCATCCCGTCCGCAGTTCAGCGCAGCCTGACCGCGCTTCAGCCCATTTGATGCGCTCCGCAGTTCAGCCCATGCTGGCCGCTTGTCAGCACACCTGTTAACTCTTATTCTTTTTGATTTTCCCTTCGTTAGAATTACACCAGGAGCATCGCTCCAAATCTAACGAAGGGAGGCCAGAAGAATGGCCAGAAAAATCAACGTGAAGCTCATCATGGAGCTTCGGGATGCCGGATTGTCACGAAGTACGATCGCATCCACAAGGCACATCTCAAGGCATTCCGTCAGTGAAGTCTTCAACATCGCTGACGAAAAGGGCATTCATTACAATGATGTCCGTGTCCTTGAGGAATCAGAGGTCTATCGCCTCTTCTACCCAGAGAAGTTCGCGAACGAGACCATGTACGGTGATCCTGATTACGAGCATGTACATCAGGAATTGAAACGCGTAGGTGCCACCCTCAAGCTCCTCCATGAGGAATACGTCGAACGCTGCGAACGTAACGGCGAGATCCCCATGGGCAAGACAAAGTTCAACGAAGGGTATGCCGAATTCACCATCACCAACCGCCTCACCAACCATCTCGAGCACAAGCCCGGAGAGCGAGCGGAAGTTGACTGGTCTGGCCCGACCATGCACTACGTGGACATGAGCACCGGCGAACTGATCACGGTCTACCTGTTCGTCGGAACGCTTCCCTACAGCCAGTATTCCTACGTCGAGCCGTGTCTGGACATGAAGATGGCCACCTTTATCCGGTGTCACATCCGCATGTATGAATACTTTGGCGGTGCTCCGATACGGACCGTGTGCGACAACCTCAAGACCGGTGTTGTATCTCATCCAAAGGAAGGAGAGATCATCCTGACTGATGATTATGCAGCCCTGGGCTCGCATTACATGACAGCGATCATGCCCGCTGGCGTCAGGAAGCCGAAGCAGAAGCCTTCTGTAGAAGGCACGGTCGGTAAGATCGCTACCGCCATCATCGCCCGATGCAGGAACGACGTGTACTACTCGTTCGCGGAACTCAGGAAGGGTGTCGCGGATAAGCTTAATAAATTCAACCATGAGGCTTTCCAGAAGCGTGACGGCAGCCGTTATGAGGTGCTTCAGGAAGAGAAGGAATACCTCCGCCCGCTCCCGGATATCCGTTATGAGATCGCCGAGTGGGTCTATGACCGAGCCGTCAACCTCGACTTTCATGTCGTGTATAAGAAAAATCGGTATTCCTGCCCGTATCAGTACTCGAAAAAGAAGGTGGATCTGAAGGTCACAGACCGTTTTGTGGAGATCTATTACAAAGGCGAGCGTCTGACAACGCACAATCGTTTTCCAGACTATATGAAGAACAAGTACTCCACGCATCCAGAAGACATGCCTCCCGCCTTCCGCAACATCGTCCAGTGGGATGACGAGCGGATCCGGAACTGGGCGAGTTCCATTGGAAAATCTGCCCGGCAGGTCATCGACCGGATCTTCGGCAGTGTCAGCATAAAAGAACAGGGCTATAATCCCTGTCTTGCCGTTCTCCGCCTCAGCAGGACGTATACAGATGCCCGTCTGGAAACCGCCTGTGAGCTTGCTATCAGCAGAGGGATTAAAGTGCCCCGTTACCACCACCTTAAAGCAATCCTGACGGCGAATCAAGACATCACTTACAGAGAGCAACAGGAATTCGGCTCCTCCGCTGACGACTCCTCCATGGGTTATCTGCGCGGTAGCGACTACTACCGGAAGGGAGGCGATCCTAATGCTGAATGATGAGACCAGGAGAAAGCTCCGCCTTCTGAATGTCGGCGAATTCATAGAGGAACTCGAAATACAACAGCAGGATCCGCAGACGCTGGCACTTCCGTTTGATGACCGTTTCCAACTGCTGACAGACAGTGTCTATCAGAGGAAATACAACGAGAAAGTGCGTCGGTTGATCAAAAACGCGAAGTTTCGCCTTCCGAAAGCGGATATCCATGACATCCTGTACATCGACAAACGCCCGCTGAACCGCGGCATTATCGCTGATTTGGCCAGCTGCCGGTTCGTCGATGACTGCCGCAGCATCGTGTTCCAGGGATACCCAAGCTCCGGGAAGACATTCCTTGGCTGTGCAATGGCAAAAGAAGCCTGCCGTGCCCAGCATAAGTCCAGATACATCCGCCTTCCAGATCTTCTGGAGGAATACGCTGAGAAGTCGGTGCTTCCAGGCGGAAAGAACAAGGTACTGAACAAGTATGCAGCTTTCAAGGTACTCGTCCTGGATGAGTGGCTCATGCCGGAACTGTCCAAGGCAGATGTCGAGTTCCTTTTGGAACTGACAGAGCGCCGCTTTGACAGCACATCCACGATCTTCTGCACGCTTTACAAGCGTGAGGAATGGGTAAAGCGCCTTCGTGGCGGTACTTATGCAGAATCAATCGTTGAGCGCTTTGCGCACAACACCGCCTGGGTTGAGACCGGCGATGTAAACATGCGGCAGTACTTATCCCATGCCTGACGGCTGGGCTGAACTGCGGCCGGACTTTGCTAAACGGCGATTCCCGTGCGCTGAACGCGCTTCAGCGCACGGGCTGATCGCCCGGAATAATCAGGACATTTTATAAATTTTATCGTTTGCATTTATTCCTTCCATGGATATACCTCCAAATTCAAATTCTCTTTAGGGCTTCTTTTTTCAAAGCAGCCTGTTCCATTTCTTTCTCATAAGCTCCTTTGGCATAAGCGACATTGCTTTTTGCCCGGAGCATCTTATCTTTCGCCAGTTTCTTCATAACCTCCGCTACGTCATCGTCCAGTTTGCCACGCTTGATATAGCGGTTTATGGTATTCAGCCGCTTTTCGTATATCTGGATAACCGGATGATCGTCTGCAAGCTCTCGCTGTTCTCTGCCTTTCAGATTGCCGATTTGCCGACAGGTGCGGTGCAGCTTGTCCTCCGGTGCATAACCGCCGCAGTATTTTGTGTGCCTTGCATTGGTGGTCAAAAACCATTTGCCACAGATTTTGCATTTCTTCGGTGCATGACCGACACATAAGCCCTCAAAGAGATCAGACCGGAACATCCCCACAAAGGAAACATAGTGCATCCGCTTGACCAGTTTTGCCACATCCTCACCGGGACGGATGGTGGATACATACTGAACAGACTGATTGGACACAGACATCCAGGCATTGCCCTCCGTGATGGAGAACTCCGGCGGGAAATAGCTGCCGAACATCTTTGCAAAGCCCTCTGCGGTGCGGTCTGCTTCATTGCTATCCGACTTTTCCGCAAAATCAAGCATTGCCTTTTGGTATTCTCCGAGAGAGAATGCCAGATGCCCGAAAACCGCAGTATAACGTTCAAGTAGTACTGCATCTTCATATTTTACGAGGTCTTCAAGCTGCATTGTGCCGCTGTTCGCTTTTTGGACACACTCTAAATGGCTCAACGCACAATCCGTAGTAAAGACCCTTTCTATCCGTTCTCTGTGTTTTGGAACATCCATATAGGAGAATGGCGGCGTTTTACTGAGAATATCCAGCATTGCCAGAGCAGCTTCCCTTACCATAGGAAAGAGTGCCGAAGCATCCTGTTTCGCATTCATCGCCCCAAGCATAAGATTGATTTTCTCGCATTGCTCGTTCATTTTAGAAATGGTATCCGCAGGAACATTCAGCGCATCACAGGCAAGAGTACCGATAGGAAATGTTTTTCCCTCATATATGACCGTATCCTGCCAAAAATCCAATGTCATAAGTTCTTGATTCATGCTTGCCCTCCTGTCCTGTTTTTTCACTTTTCTAATTATACCATGCAAATGTGAAGGAATCTACATCATCAGATAAGTTGTCCTGTTTTTTGAAACGGGGTTGTCCTGCTTTTAGCCTGCTTTTTTCCAAATCCGTCATAACCATAGTAGAAAGGGCGAAGCACCTGCCAATCACGGCGGGTGCTTCGTGCTTTCCAGACTATTATGAACGGAGGTTTTTCTATGACAATCTATGAAAACATCAAGGCGGCAATCAGCGTAAAGCAAGCCGCCGAACACTACGGGCTGAAAGTCAACCGCAACGGCATGGCTTGCTGCCCGTTCCACAATGACAGGCATCCGAGCCTGAAGCTGAATGAAGATTATTTCTTCTGCTTCGGCTGCGGAGCCAAGGGGGATGTAATTGACCTTGTGGCAAGGCTGTTCAATCTGACGAGTTTGCAAGCGGCACAAAAGTTGGCTGCGGACTTCGGGCTTGACCCGAAACCACCCACTGCCGCAGCTATGGTCAAGCCAAAGCGCCCCCATATCCGACAGTTCCGGGAGGATGAAATGCTTTGCTTCCGTGTGCTGACGGATTATCTGCATCTGTTGGAGAATTGGAAAGTGCTGTATGCACCCAAAACACCGGACGAGCCTTATGATGACCGTTTTGTGGAAGCCTGCCAGATGCACTGCCATATCGAATATATGGCAGATGTGCTTACCGTGGGTGATCTGGAAGAACGGGTGGCATTGGTGGACAAGCTGATGCAAGATGGCAAAATTGCTTTTCTGCAAGAGTACACCGCACGAAAGAAAAAGGAGGTGGCGCACCATGGCGAAGAAACGGAAAATGCCTGATATGAACTTGCCTGTCTGGTTTGAGGGGCAGAACATCAACGAAGCTCTGTTTTGTGAAGAATTTCTGCAAGAGCGCAGAATCATCTTTGCAAACAGAGCTTTCTTTACGCCCAATGGACGGGTAACGGATGATATTGTCCTGCGGGGAGAGGTCTACGAAAAGCTGAAAAGCTACACCATCAGCAGCGTACCGCAGAAGATCAAAAACATCATGGAATTGCTGAAACTGGAAGCAATGGTTGAGGATCTTCCTCCCCAGCCTGACCGCCTCCATGTTGCCAACGGAACACTTATGCTGGATGGAAGATTTATCGAGGGGAAACAGGAAATCGTACAGAGCCGCTTGCCTGTTTCCTACAATCCAGATGCTTCTGCGCCTGCCCTGTGGCTGAACTTTCTGGACGGTCTGCTGTACCCGGAGGACATCCCCACCTTGCAGGAATTTATCGGCTATTGCCTGATTCCCTCCAACAAGGGACAGCGCATGATGGTGATTAAGGGCAACGGCGGCGAGGGCAAATCTCAAATCGGTTCGGTGCTTTCTGCTATATTCGGTACGAATATGAAAGACGGCAGTATCGGTAAGATTTCTAAAGACCGCTTCGCCCGTGCTGATCTGGAACACATCCTGCTGTGTGTGGATGATGATATGTGCATGGAAGCTCTGCGTCAGACCAACTATGTAAAATCCATTGTGACAGCGCAAGGCAGAATGGATTTGGAGCGAAAGAACAAACAGAGTTATCAGGGCTGGATGTTCTGCCGATTACTGGCATTCAGCAACGGCGATCTGCAAGCCCTGTATGACCGCAGCGATGGGTTTTACCGCAGACAGCTTGTGTTGACTACCAAGGAAAAACCCGTAGGCAGAGCCGATGATCCCGACCTTGCAGAGAAAATGAAAGCCGAAGCCGAGGGGATTTTCCTTTGGGCGTTTGAAGGCTTACAGCGGCTCGCTGCCAACAACTTTAAGTTTACGGAGAGTGACCGCATCCGTGCAAACCGGGAAGCGGTCAAGCGTGACAATAACAACATTTTTGACTTCATGGATTCCGAGGGGTATATCCGGCGCAAAGCGGATGCTTCCATCAGTTCCAAGGACTTCTACGCTATCTATCGCCTGTGGTGCGAGGAAAACTCCCTTGCCCCTCTGAAAGCCCGCAGCTTCAGCGATGCCATGGTTGCCAATGCGAAGAAATTTAATTTGGAGCATTGCAACAACATCACTAATTCTGCCGGACGGCGGGTATGGGGGTTTATGGGCGTGGAAGCTGTGGCACGACCTAATATAAACGGGTTTTACGACGTTTCGCCATGTACGTACGTACCGGAGGAATGGCAGGACTGATTCCTGTCTTTCATTTTCTGTATGTATGTACGCAGTGTTTTGCCCGTTTTTCTTTTTTATAGGAACAATCAGCGGTCAGAATTGAGCTGTTTTCGGGCATTGAAAATCAATGGTAATGAAAACAGCAAAGTTCTTGACCGCAGAACGAAACCATTTCACCAAATCGTGCTTCTCCAAACCATGCACCCGGTTCACGGAACAGTAGGTGTTTTCACTGTTCCAGACCAAACCGCATGGAACAGTAAAGTGGGATATATGCCTATATGGACAGAGTATCGCACCCATAAAATTAAAACGATTTAGGAGAAAGCAGATTTTTTACTGTTCGGTGCATCTGCTCCGCTTTGGAGAGTAGCCTTTGCACCAAACCACAAATCAAAAATATGGAGGATTTTTCAATATGAATGTACGCAACGAAATAAAGGCACAGATCATCCGTGCTGGGATGACCATGCAGGAAGTTGTTGACCTGCTCTCGGACGAATACGGTTGGAGCGACAGCGTTTCCAACCTGTCCGCAAAATTACAGCGGGAAAGCATCCGATACAAGGAAGTATTGGAGCTTGCCGATGTGCTGGGATACGACATCGTATGGCAGCAAAGACGGGAGAAATGATGCCCCGGCAGCAGCCCCTCGCTTCTCCCGTCCCCATAGGCGCACCGCAGTGCTGCCTATGGATGGCAGTGAAAGATACGGTTTTCGCTGCCACCGTCTGCAAGAGGAAGTTCGCCGGAACAGCTTCATGCAGACGGGCTGACCATAAGAAAAGTTGCAGACATTTTCGCCTTGGTCAGCAGAGGTCGCCGCAGCGACCGCACTCCCCCTCGGGAGAGCCCTCGGAGAGCCCACGGCACTTTGCAGCCAGTATGGATGAAAGTGTTATAGTGGGTTATTACACTTTGAAAAAGTGCCTCTCCGTAGCTCCCCGCTGTCTGCAAATCTCAAAGAAAGGACAAAAAATCTATGGCAAGAAATGATGGAATAGACCGCACCGTAGCCCGGAATCAGGACTTGGAAACTCCGGACGATGTAGCAAAAATACAGGAACACAATGAGCGTGAAAAGGACAGCTACAGCAATCAGGACATTGTGCCGGAACGCACGACCCTGAATGTCCATTTCAAAGCTCCTACCGATGATTATGTAAAAATGTTTGAGCAGATGGAGCAGGACAAGATCATCTCTACCAGAGGTCTGAAACCGGACGCAGTTAAATACGGCGAGTTAGTTTTTGATGTGAACTCCGCTTACTTCTATAACCACGGCGGCTATGAATTTGCAAAACAGTTTTATGCCGATGCCTATAAAGCCGCTGTGGAGATCGTGGGCGGTGAACAGTATATCCTCTCCGCTGTGATGCACGCCGATGAACGCAACCAGGCAATGTCCGAAGCGCTGGGCGAGGATGTGTACCACTACCATCTTCATGTGGTTTATATCCCTGTGGTGGAAAAGCAGATCCTTTGGTCGAAGCGGTGTAAGGATGAAGCCCTCCGGGGAACCGTAAAGGAAACGATCACGCAGGTCAGTCGAAGTAAGAAATGGGACTGCAAGCCGGTGCTTGACGAAAACGGTAATCCCATGATTAACGCAAAAGGAAAAAAGATATTGAAGTCATCCTACAGTGTGTTGCAGGATGACTTCTTTCAGTTCATGCGTGCAGCCGGATATGACGATGTGGAGCGTGGAGAACGTGGCAGCACTGAAGAACATCTGACGGTGACACAGTTTAAGGTGCAGGCAGAGCAGCAGCGTTTGGAAGCTGTGACCGGACAGGTGGCACAGGCAGAACAAAGTTTGGAGGACGCCAAGGCTGCCACAGAGAAACAGAAAAAGAAACTGGAAGCTCTGCAAAAGGAAACCAAGGCAGTAAAGACCGTTGCTCTGACGGTGCAGGATATTGAAGCGATGGGTAAGAAAGTTAAATTCGGAAACAATATCACGCTGACACCGGATGAATGTGACACGCTGAAACGCTATGCCACCAATGGCATTATCATCAATGCAGAGAATGAGCGATTGAAAGGGAAACTGGAATCGGCTCAAAAGTCTGCATCCATTTGGAAGCAGCGATGTGAAGAAGCAAATATAAAATATCAGGAATTGAAACAGAAAGCCCAGCCTTTCCTTGATGCACTGGAAGTTGCATCCGAAAAGGTTTGGGCTTTTATCAATTCTATCCTCGCCAGAGGAAAGGAAACACAGGAACACAAAGCACCTGCCCGCAAGCGTGGACAGGACATGGAAATTTGATGGAGGTAACTGCCTATTGAAGAAATATTATGAGGATGCAAAGTATAATGCGGCATTTGTCCGCTGTGTGGATGTTATGAGCCAGATGCTCCAGAAATACGGACATCAGGTTTTGGATAAATTGGAACAGGATGCCCAGCAGAAAGTAGAGCATTCCGAGGAAAGAAATCAAGCGCAGCCTTTGACGAATAAGGCTGCGTAAAAATTTACAATTTACACGTTGCGTATTCGGTGTAGCTATGCTATAATGATTACGCAACGTGTATTTTTGTTTTTAATGGAGAAAAGACAGATGGATTGTAAGAACAGAATTATCAAGTTGCGGGAAAGTACAGGACTGAACCGGAAAGATTTTTGCAAGCTCGTCCATATCCCTTACCGGACTATGACCGAGTGGGAATTGGATAACCGCCATGCACCGGATTATGTGCTGTGGCTTTTGGAGTATTATATCCGCAACGAGGGACTTATGGTAAAAGAAATGGATGAGGGAGGTGGCGATTCTGAAAAAGAAACAAACTAAATGCTATCTTTATACAAGAGTGTCCACCTCTATGCAGGTTGACGGGTACAGCTTGGATGCCCAGCGTGACAAACTGCGGAAGTATGCGGCATACGAAGATATGGTTATTGCGGGGGAGTATTCTGACGAGGGCTTTTCCGGAAAGAACATCCAAGGACGGCAGGATTTTCAACGGATGCTGAATGACATTCAGGACTGCAAAGACGGCGTTTCCTATGTGCTGGTCTTTAAGCTTTCCCGATTTGGCAGAAATGCAGCGGATGTTCTGAACTCTTTGCAGCTCATGCAGGATTTCGGTGTCAATCTGATCTGCGTGGAGGATGGCATTGACAGCTCTAAGGACGCCGGAAAACTGATGATTTCCGTGCTGTCTGCGGTGGCAGAAATCGAGCGAGAGAATATCCGCACCCAAACAATGGCAGGACGGGAGCAAAAGGCTCGTGAGGGCAAGTGGAACGGCGGATTTGCCCCTTATGGATATAGTCTGGAAAACGGCGATCTTGTTATTGCCGAGGATGAAGTGGAAGTAATCCGTGTTATTTATGACCGTTATATTCACACCAACGAGGGGGTTGCTGGAGTTGCAAAATACCTGAATCGCAATGGCTTTGTCAAGAAGCTGCGGCAGAACAATACCATTCCCGGATTTTCAAGGAGCTTCGTGCAGGACGTACTGGACAATCCTGTTTACATGGGTAAGATAGCCTATGGCAGACGCAGGACGGAAAAGAAGCAAGGTACAAGAAACGAGATGCACGTGGTTGAGCAGTCAGAGTTCCCTATTTATGATGGGCAACACGAAGCAATCGTTTCGGAAGAAGATTGGTATTTGGCACAGGAAAAGCGCAAGATCAATTCCTTTAAGCGGGAAAAGGTCAATAATCCAGATCACGCACATATCCTGTCCGGTATTCTGAAATGTCCATGCTGCGGAAAGAGTATGTATGGCAATATCGCCAAGGCTCACAGCAAGGACAAGAAAACAAGATATTATTACTACTGTAAAAACACAGTAACACCAACCGGGCATGAGTGCAGCTTCCGACTGAATATCGAGCAGACGGAAATCAATAAGTTTGTGGCAAAGATTATATCCGCTATGGTCAACAATCCTCGGTTTGTAGAAGCGATTCAGGCGAAAATCGGCTCGGCAGTTGATACAGAGGATATGGAAAAGCAGATCGCCGTTCTGCAAGGTCAGTTAAAGCAAGCCTTTGGAACAAAAAGCCGCTTGGAGCGTCAGATGGACACCTTGGACATCAACGATGCCCACTATGACAGAAAGATTTTGGACTTGCAGCGCCGCTATGATGAGCAGTATGATACCATAGAGGATATCGAAGTTCAGATTGGGGAATTGCAAAGCCAAATCCGCAGCATTCAGCAGGAGAAAATCTCCGGCGACAATATCTATCGGCTCTTACTGGCATTTGATGAAGTCTACCATTCCGCAACGGAAGCGGAACAGAAAGAGTTTATGAAAGCCTTTATCGAGCGAATTGAAATGTTCCCGGAGAAAAGGAAAGACGGAAGCTGGATAAAGAAGATCGTATTCAATTTCCCTGTGCCTGTTGATGGCGAGGAAGTGAAAGAACTTCCCTTGGAAACTGAAACAACTGTCGAGTGCGTGGTATTGATGTCACGGGTTGATAAGTGAGTATGTAGAAAAGCTTAAAAATAAGGGCTTTTCGAGATTTGAGAGTAAAAATCAGATGTGTAAAAATCGTAAATATATCGGTTCGTGGAAA